>Ga0209826_1000401_pt1 | contig 31868 bp, 31 predicted proteins | sample GOMGulsemesocosm_5_FD_184637 | JGI IMG/M metagenome (GOLD analysis project Ga0209826, IMG submission 184637) | Methane-oxidizing microbial communities from mesocosms in the Gulf of Mexico - GOM15C Gulf of Mexico (SPAdes) (version 2) | ecosystem: Environmental > Aquatic > Marine > Cold seeps... | reverse complement strand
TTCGATACTGTGGAAAATCTCGCATTTCCACTTGAGCATAAAAGCAGTCCATGTCGATATGAATAATTTTTTTCATACCTTTATTTTACTAAGTTTTTATACAGTGTCAATTATGGTTTTATTATGAAGATTTATAGTTTGCCGCATATTCTTCAACTTGTTGCCAAACACGTAGTATATTGCCAGAAAGAAGTTTTTTAATATCATATTCACTGTAGCCTCGATCGAGTAAATCTGCTATTAAGTTGGGGTACGTGGCAACATCTTTTAATATGTTAGGCAATATACCACTGACACCATCAAAGTCAGAACCAATATCAACATAATCGATTAACTTATCAGTCAGTGCTTTGCTGCCTCCTAATTTTTGTAACTTAGATGGAATGTAGATTGACATGATTAAAGAACGGTGTGGCTGGACAGGACTTACCCATTAATCCCGTCTGTCACATAACCCTAATTAGTTTTTTTATGCAGAAAAATAACGGCCACACCCGCAAAAAAAGAACCTGAAGCCATAATAATGGCTACGTTTTCAAAGGCTAAGCCAGCGGCGAATAAGAAACCAGGAATCATAGGGCCAATAACAGCGCCACCACGGCCAACACCAAGCACCATGCCAGAACCTGAGCCTAAAACCGAAGAAGGAAAACTACTTGCAAATAGTCCAAAAAAACCTGAAACAGCGGCCATGACAAAGGTGCCAGCGAAGAACCCTATCAATTTCATATTTATCATACTGTCCGTAAAGTGTGGGAATAAAGCCACACCTAATGCTGTCAGTATGAGACTTACAAACATCAGAGACCTAATGGGTATAAATCGAGCGCATAAACTTATGCCTATAGAACCAAGGATGCCACCCAAACTGACAATACCTAGAACTTCAGTAGCTTGAGAGACTGTGTAACCTAAATCCGTAACAACCGTTGGCAGCCACTTTACAAAGTAATAGTAGGTCATGACATTTCCGAAATAGGCAAAGCATAATAGCAAAGTAATAAACCGCAAGTTTGGACTAAACAAACTTTTCATGCCAACGACTTCTACTTCTTGTTCGGCCTGTGATGGTAAGGATTTTGGTGATGCGTGCCCTAAGCGGCGCATTATTTTTTGTATCTGTTCTAAAGCATTTTTAGGACGCTTACGGTTTAAAAATGACACTGTTTCTGGTACATAAAAATAAACAAGAGGGATGAACAGAAAGCTGAAAAAGGTGCCCAAATAAAAGGCAATGCGCCAGTCATATTGTTGAAGTAAAGGGGCGAGAAAGGTTGCACCAAGATAAATACCAAGTGGAAACCCACCTGCAACAAGAGAGACCGACATAATTCGGTTTTTATCATTACAAAACTCCGAAGATGTAGCCGTAGCTGTTGCCATAATACCGCCTATGCCTATACCGGTAAACAAACGAGCCGCACCCAGTATATAGACATTTGGCGCCAGACCAGCAACAAACATACCAAGAGTAACAATAGTGATTCCTGACAACATGGTAAAACGCCGTCCTTGACTATCGGCTAATGAGCCGAATAAAATCGCGCCCCCGGCCATACCTGCTAATTCAATCGATAACACAATACCAAGGACAGATTTCGAAAGCCCCCATTCTTGTGTAATACCCGGAGCAGCAAACGCGATAGATAAAATATCATAGCCATCCAGTGCCAATGTGCCGATACAAATCGCAACAATGACCCACTGGCCAAAACTCATAGGATCCGATTTCAACCGTTCAAGTGCATTAACGTCGCTTACCATTTTGTTTCCTTATTTTTATTATAATTAATTTTGCTGAGTCGAAAAGGCATTGAGAACTAATCCCATAAACCAAGTAAAATATACTAACCTATTCACAGTAGAGAAATCACCTGTTTTTTAAATTTGATATCTTCGAACAGCTTAAGTATCGGTGAAGCACCTGCAAAAAATAGGGAAAAAGAAACTGTACCAATAATGATCGTTCAGTTCCGTCATAATAACCTCATGATTGAGTGCTAAAATAAACCATTAAAACAACGGTAAATGATTAATATCCCAAACTTTTTACAAGCTGGAACAGATCTATTAACTGAAGACGGCTTTGCAACAGGCAATATTTGGTATCACGGAAGATTATCTTCCTTAGCAGGCAAACTAACGGACTGACGTTGTATAAGTGGGTAGTTCCATTCTCTAAGTGCTTTATCTGCTTTAGTAATATGATCAAAGCTAAGTCCAAAAACTCCGCAGCAAACTTTCCGCTTTTACAACTATTGAAGATAGCAGAGGCATAAAAACACTATTTTTTTGCTACAACGCTGCCAAGGTTGGTGATAATACCGTCATTAAGGCTTCAATATGATCATCACGATCATTTAATGCAGCAATATAGTGGTATTGTTCGCCACCTGCCTGCATAAAAACAGCACGGTTTTCATGTTCCAATTCTTCAAGGGTTTCTAAACAGTCTGCGCTAAAAGCTGGGCTGATAATGGCGATATGTTTACTGCCTTGTTTGGCTAAGCTCTCAAGGGTTACGTCAGTATAAGGCTGTAACCATTTTGCTTTGCCAAATCGTGATTGAAAAGACATTATAAAATCATCATCACACAACGCTAATGCACGAGTTGATAGTTCTTCTTTAAGTAAATCGGTAGTGACCTTACAACAATCAAAATAGGGGTCACCCCATTGATGAAATAATTCAGGCATTCCATGGTAAGATAGCACCAGTTTATCAGGCTTGCCATGATCTTTTATATGTTCACTAATGGTATTAGCAAGTGCTTTGATGTAATGAGGATTGTTGTGATAGCTGTTGATAAAATGCAAACTTGGTACATATCGCCATGTTCGTAATTCGTTACTCATTGCATCAAATACAGACGCTGTTGTTGGCCCTGCATATTGAGGATAAAGCGGCAGAACGACTAAATTATCAATACCTTGCTGCTGAAACTTTTGTAGTACGTGACTAATCGAAGGCTTTCCATATCGCATAGCAACATCAACAATAACATCTTGCCCATATTTTTCTTTTAGTTGTTTAGCTATTTTTTGTTGCTGAACTTGGCTAGTAACTAATAACGGCGCGCCGTCTTTTGTCCAGATACTTTGATATAGTTTTGCAGATTTTTGGGGACGTACACGTAAAATAATGCCATGTAATATTATCATCCAAAGAAAACGGGGGATTTCGACTACCCGAGGATCAGAAAGAAACTCGCGTAAATAATCACGTAGTGCCTTTGTTGTCGGCGCAGCAGGAGAACCTAAATTAGTTAATAAAACGGCGGTTCTCATTTTATTAACTATCTTATTTTGGTCATTTTTTTTAGCACTAAATCGTGATTTCATTTTTACTTCTCACCTACTTTATCAGTAACTAGGCTATCAACAACAAGAAAAATTTTATCTTGAGTATCAACCGCAACATTATAAATTTCAGCTTTAAAATCACCTGGTTTAATACCAGCGCCTCCTTGCTGAGAAACGATGGCATAAAGATGTACTTTTGTCACACTACTCAAATTGTTTTGTGCTGACATAGCATTACTATTATTTAACGTAACCGTTTTAGGTAAATCACTCGCCATTAATTTCAATGCAGCTAATGGCATACGTTGACCATTGGTTGGAATAGCATAGACAAAAACCACTTTATCTTCGCTATTAGCTAATTGTTCAGTAATTTCTGTCGACAAACTAATATGCACTTCTAGCTGTGGCTCTTTAATTTCAGTACGATTGAGTGGTTCATTTTCCGATGGTACATTCAAACGATTATTTGCTTCATTTATTGCATCTTGTAAAGCAGCAACATTAACGTTTGGGCGATTATCGCTGATAACAACCTGCCAATAATGAATCGCTGCTTTATACTGCCCAGCCATAAAGTTATGCATACCTAATAGTATATTAGTTGAAGGGTCACTACTGTCTAGAGCCAGTGCCCTATCAATCAACGTTTGAACTTGTGCATCTATTTGTTGATTATTACGATAATAACTTGCTTGGGCAATAGCTCCAAGTAAGTCGGCATGCTCACCTTCGATACGAATAACGTGCTCAAATGCATCAATAGCAAGATCAAAACCACCTGCACTGACTAATGTTTGTCCTAAGTTATACCATGTTTTAGCGTCATCTGGATTTTCGCTTATATGTTGCTGTAATTGTTTAATACGCGTTAATATCTGCGCTTGTTGCCCTTGCTTTTGAGTTGATTTTTCTTGAACCTGCTTGGGCGAGTCAGCCATCATTAAATTATTTAATGTCCCTTGCTTTAAATATAACAGAAGAGAAAAAATGACAATAAATAACGATAATGACATTGGCCATAACACGCTAAATTGTTTAGCCTTACCTTTTTGAATTACCTTTATTTCTGATGATTCAATATCTTGTAATAAGCTTTTATCTAACTCTGCCAATAAATAGTGATAGTTTTCTTCATCAATACCACCGTTCCTAAAGTCTTTTTCTATTTCGGCTTTATGCTCTTTATACAGTTCTACATTAGTTTCATCACGTAAATTACCAGCTTCTTCATTCACCGATTTTTTAAAAAAAGGTACCCAAATAATCCACAATAACAATGCAATAAAAACAATGGCTATTAATATTATTTCCATAAATGACTACTCTTCACCTACATTATTAGAGTTTAAATTAGACTCTTGTCGTAATAATTGCTGCAACTTTTTTTGTTGCGATGGTTTTAACGCTAAATTCGCTTTATTTACTGGTTTTTTACGCAAAATAATAATCACAACAATAACGCCGATGAAAATCAATAATGCAGGGCCAAACCAAAGGATATAAGTGACACTAGAAACGCGAGGGCGATACAAAACAAATTCACCGTAACGATTAACCATAAAATTAATGACTTCACTGTCCGCTTTTCCTTGTTGTAATAACCCATAAAGTTCATACCGTAGATCCGCAGCAATCGGTGAATTTGAATCGGCTAAATTTTGATTTTGACATTTAGGGCAGCGCAATTCTTTACTTAATGCCTGAAAACGCACTTTAGTTACTTCATCTTTAAACTCAAAAGTATCGACTGGACTGGCATTAGCGAGGTTACTGCTAAATAAGGCGTTAATAGCGAGAGTCATTATCAATATTAATGGGGCCAATAGATTTATTTGAATCATCGCTATTCTCCCTGCTGCTGTTCACTGATTAATTGCTTGATAAGTGGCTCAAACTCTTTACGCCAAACGCTAGTATCAATAGCTCCTGCGAAGCGTTTACGAATGATACCATGCTGATCAATTACAAATGTTTCTGGTGCGCCAAACACCCCTAAATCCAATCCTAACGTTCCTTTTTCATCAAAAATAGAAAACTGATATGGATCTTTATAATTTTTTAACCATTGCATTGCGGCCATGCGATCATCTTTATAATTCAAACCATATAATTTTATGTAGGGTTTAAGTTGTTCATTATTAGCAATATCAAGTAAGTAAGGGTGTTCGTATTTACAGGTTGGACACCAAGTTGCCCAAACGTTGAGTAAAATAATATTTCCCGCTAAATCAGCTTTAGCAACCGTGTTAGTATCATCATTTACGGTTGATAATGAAAAATTGGGCATCGTTTTCCCAATTAATGCGGAAGGCATATCCTGTGGGTTTAACGATAAACCGCGATAAAGAAAAAACCCTAAAGCTATCACTAAAAGTAATGGTAAAAAACGCATGATTTTATTCATTAAGACAACTCCGATGCAGCTTGATTAGTGACCTGCTTTGTATTTTGCTTTTTCACTTCCTTATTTGCTTGGTTTACAGGGCTGTTTTTTCGACTGTTTACTCGGTAACGTTTGTCCATCATTGCAAGAATACCGCCTAATGCCATGAATAAAGCGCCAAGCCATATCCAGCGAACAAAAGGTTTATAATGAACACGAATTGCCCAAGCACCACTGTCAAATGGGTCGCCAAGCGCTACGTAAATATCACGAAACAAACCACCATCAATACCCGCTTCTGTCATGCCCATTGATTGTACTTTGTACGCACGCCGTTCTGGCTTTAACAAGGCAACAAAATCGTTTTCGCCACGCTTGTTTATTTTATAAATATTAAGTTGCCCTTGCTCCGCACTATAGTTAGGGCCTTCAACATGCTTAACGCCATTAAATTCAATTTGATAACCAGAAATTTCCACGCTTTCATGCACAGCCATTTTTACATTAGTTTCACTTTCATAACTTGAAACTAGTGTGACACCAACAATAGTAACGGCAATACCCGCATGAGCAACCGTCATTCCCCATTGGCTTAAACTCAATATTGATCGTGATTTGTATTGATTTAATAAATCTTTCATTACGACCAAGAACACCCATGAAGCTAGCGTCATGCCCATAGCAACTAAAGCGTCAAACTCTCCGCCATAAATAACAGGAAATAACAAACCAAATGCAATACTTAATACTGATGGGCTAATTAACTGTTTACGTAACTCACCTTTCTTGGCTTTTTTCCAACGAATGAGCGGGCCTATTCCCATAATAATAAATAGCAAACTCATAATAGGAACAAAAACAGCATTAAAATAAGGAGGCCCCACTGATATTTTGCCATAACCAAGTGCATCAACCAGTAATGGATACAAGGTACCAAGTAATACCGTTGTAGCCGCAACCACTAAAATAACATTACATAGTAATAACGCTGTTTCACGCGAGTAAAGCGCAAAGCGACTAAAACTAGCAACATTACTGGCTCTAAAAGCATATAAGGTAAGTGAACCACCAACGGTTATAGCTAAGATTACTAAAATAAACACACCGCGTGAGGGATCAGCTGCAAAGGAATGCACTGAAGTAATCACGCCAGAGCGCACTAAAAACGTACCAAGTAAACTTAAACTAAAAGCAAAAATGGCTAATAACACCGTCCAGTTTCTAAACGTGCCACGCTTTTCCGTTACCGCTAGTGAATGAATTAACGCAGTACCAATTAACCAAGGCATAAAAGAAGCATTCTCAACGGGATCCCAAAACCACCAACCACCCCAACCAAGTTCGTAATAAGCCCACCAACTACCCAAAGCAATACCTAGGGTTAAAAACATCCAAGCACCAACGGTCCAAGGACGAGACCAACGTGCCCATGCAGCATCCATTTTTCCTGACATTAATGCAGCTACAGCAAAGGCAAAAGCAACAGCAAAACCAACATAGCCCAAATACAACAGAGGTGGATGAATAATTAGCCCAACATCTTGTAATAGCGGATTTAAATCACGCCCTTCCAATGGTACATTTGGCCATAAACGTTCAAATGGATTTGAAGTTAATAAAGTAAAAGCAATAAAACCTACTGCAATCATGCCCATTACCGCTAAAACTCGGGCAATAAATTCTTGCTCAACATTTTTTGAAAACTGAGCTACCGCCATAGTCCATGCAGTTAATGAAAAAACCCAAAGCAATAATGACCCTTCATGCCCACCCCATACAGCACTAATTTTAAAGTAATAAGGTAGAAGAGTATTTGAATGGCTAGCTACATATTTAATAGAAAAATCATCAACAACAAAGCTGTAAGCTAAAATACAAATACTAATTGCTGTAAAAATAAACATGCCTGAAGTTAATGGCTTAGCATAATTCATTAATTTAGGCTGTGAACCGTGTACACCAATCATAGGAATAACACTTAAACACAACGCAAAAGCTAAGGCGATAACTAAAGCGAGGTGACCTAACTCAGGCAGTAACTCAGGTAAAAATTGCGAAACAAGTTGGGGTGACATCTATTTCTCCGAAAATTCATTTAACTAGCCTGTAGACAGCTAGCTAAAAATAATGGCGCAATTCTAGCACATTTTTATAAAAATAAAGCTGCTCTAATTTACGTACTAATTGTATCTTAATGTTACAATTTTAAGGTAAGTAAATATGCTAAATAGAATAGCTGCTATGGTATGATATTGTTCGAAGTGATAATACTTGGCATGAAGACCTGACAGAAGAGTACGATCTACACTCTACACTGAAAAAAACCAAACCGAAAAAGTTCGATAATTATTCATTGAGCTATTTCGTATAAGTCACAATAAAATAGAGTAATAAGTATTTTGCCTACAGAACAAGAAAAACCGTTAATTAGCACAACTAACTTGACTTGTATTCGTGAGGAACGGTTATTGTTCGATCAGTTGGAACTTGCTATTTTCAGTGGTGATATAGTACAAATTGAAGGACCAAATGGCTCTGGTAAAACGAGCTTATTACGCATTTTAGCGGGGCTTTCTCAGCCATATGAAGGCAATGTTCTATACCGTGGCCAGCTTATTGACAATTGCAAAGAAGAATTTCATCAAAACTTGATCTATTTAGGTCATTTACCTGGCGTAAAAGGCGCAATGTCTGCACAAGAAAATCTGCGTTTCAACCTTGCTTTACATGGCATCAACAATAGCGATAGTGAGACTAAATCAATACTTTCTCAAGTGAATCTAACGGGGTTTGAAGACAGCCTAGCGTCTCATTTAAGCGCGGGGCAACACAGACGTATTTCTTTAGCTCGATTATATAAGTCAACCGCTCGAATTTGGATTTTAGATGAGCCTTTTACCGCTATAGATAAGCAAGGCGTTCATGCGCTTGAGCAATTATTTAAAGCACATATTGCTAAGGGTGGCTGCATTATTTTAACAACTCATCAAGATTTACTTTCTATTAAATTAGAGCAAGTAAAAAAGATCACGTTAGACTATATCGTTGAAAACACCCTTGAAAATATTGATGAGAAAGAAGGATGAATAAGCCAATAAAAAAGATTAATTTATCATATCGTGCAGTATTTTCACTGGTGTTAAAACGTGATTTAATGATAGCAATGCGTCATAAAGACGATATCATCAACCCACTATTATTTTTTGTTATTGTCATTACTTTATTTCCACTTGGCATTGGACCCGAAGCACAAACGCTTAGCCGTATTGCCCCCGGCATTATTTGGGTTGCAGCACTGTTATCAACCCTATTATCGCTAGATCGATTATTTAAATCAGATCATGATGATGGTTCTTTAGAGCAAATGCTACTAAGCCCACAACCAGTATTCATTTTAGTCTTAGCAAAAATTATCGCTCATTGGTTAATTACTGGTTTACCACTTATTTTAATGGCACCGTTACTGGCTGTATTACTGCATTTAAATGAGCAAAGCTATGGTGCATTAATATTAACACTATTATTAGGTACCCCAGTACTCAGCTTACTTGGCGCAATAGGCGTAGCCTTAACCGTTGGCATTAAAAAAGGCGGTGTATTGTTAAGTTTATTAGTATTACCTTTATATATACCCGTGTTGATTTTTGCCACTAGCGCTATTGATACTGCGGCACTTGGTTTACCTTATAACGGTCAACTTGCTATCATTGCCGCTCTATTTTTTGGCTCACTAACGCTTGCACCTTTCGCTGTTGGTGCTGCCCTAAAAATTAGCACTAACTAACACTAATGACCTAAATTAATACTTCCTGTTTACTTTAGAAAAAAAAGAAGAGTACAATTTATGTGGAAATGGTTACATCCTTACGCTAATCCTGAAGTTAGCTACCACTTTGCAGGTAAAATACTGCCTTGGCTTAGTGCGTTAACAGTAATATGCTTATCAATAGGTATTGTTTGGGCTTTAGCATTTGCGCCAGCTGATTATCAACAAGGTGATAGTTTTCGTATTTTTTATATACATGTACCTGCTGCCTCACTTTCCATGGGTATTTATTTTGGCATGGCAATAGCTGCATTCACATCCATGGTGTGGCAGTTTAAATTAGCGGATGCATCGGCAGCGGCTATGGCTCCTATTGGCGCTGTTTTTACTGCTATTGCATTAATTACTGGTGCAGCATGGGGGAAACCAATGTGGGGCACATGGTGGATTTGGGATGCTAGGTTAACCTCTGAACTCATTTTATTATTTTTATATCTTGGCATTATTGCTCTACATAACGCTTTTGAAGATAAAAATTTGGCAGGTAAAGCCGCAAGCATTCTCACCTTAGTGGGCGTGATTAACTTACCTATTATTAAATACTCTGTTGAATGGTGGAATACGCTACATCAAGGCTCTACCGTAAGTAAGTTAGGCCGACCTTCTATGTCTGCTGATATGCTTTGGCCATTTTTATTTTGTTTCCTTGGCTTTGCTTTACTTGTTGGTGTCATTATCTGCATTCGTTTTCGTAGTGAAATATTAGCCAGAAACAGCATTCGTCCTTGGGTTAAAAAACTAGTTTCAGCACAGGTACCTACTGCTCAACACACGCCAGTGGAGAACAAATAATGCAATTTGAGAACATTAATGACTTTCTAGCAATGGGTGGATATGGCTTTTATGTCTGGTTATCTTTTGGTATTTCTACCATACTTCTTTTAGCGCTAATTTTTAGTTCCATATCAAGCCATAAGCAAGTGATTAAAAATATTGCTATGCGTATGCAAAGAGAAGATAAGTTACGCCAAGTGCGTAAGCAAAATAAAAAATCAACTTTGTCTGCTTCACCTGACAAACTACTTAACAAATCAACTCACGAGATAACACAATGAACCCTCGCCGTAAAAAACGTTTAACAATTGTTGCTTCAGTAGTCATTGGTATTGGTGTGGTTGCTGGCTTAGTACTTTATGCGTTAAGTCAAAATATTGATTTGTTTTATACTCCGTCAGAAATAACGCAAGGAAAAAAAGACTCAGGCATAAAGCCTATCGTTGGTCAACGTATACGTATTGGTGGTTTAGTTGTACCTAATACCGTTAAGCGCGATCCAGATAATTTGAAAGTGTCGTTTAAATTGTCAGATATGAAAATGCCGATTATTTTTGATGAAAATGATCCAATGATTACCGTTTATTATGAGGGTATATTGCCTGATTTATTTCGCGAAGGGCAAGGTATTGTGGCTAACGGCACATTAACACGAGAACCGTCGGGTAATTTGCATATAGAAGCAAGCGAGGTACTAGCGAAACATGATGAAAATTATATGCCTGCGGAACTTGCTGATGCCGCAGGTAAAGATTATAAAAAACTAGAATATAGTGAGAAACAATTAAACAACAAAAATTAATATTGTAGTTCGACTGTTTATCATGCATTAATATTTTTTAAAATTAGGTGATACAATTAACTGACATAATTAACTGACATAATTAACTGACATAATTAACTGACATAATTAACTGACATAATTAACTGACATAATTAACTGACATAATTAACTGACATAATTCTATCACCCATTTTATTCAAGATATCAACTTCACCATCGCACACGGCAATAATTGATTTTCTTTCTTTAAAGTCTTGCGGGATAATGACACGCCCTTCAGCATTTTGATCAAAAGTTTTTACTTTGTGGTGTAGCTCTAAGCCATCGTCACAGTAATAAATAATGGTTACTTTACGTTTCATGTTGGTTATTAATTTTATTTAGTTAAGTTATTAATCAAAGAACAACTATGATTATTTAATGACATATTACACTAAAAATACCGCTTGATAATTAAAGAATTGTTAAAGTTTATTTACGATTAACTTAATTTTTTGATCTGAATTAAAAAATTATCATGATATTAATTCAGATCAAAATAACAATTGCTCTTAATACTTGAATTCAAAAGAGATAAAGTTAGTATATTAGCTCGTAAGTCAGTTGTTTATATCGTTTCATTATTATTTACATCTTTTGCTAAGAGAAAGATAGTGACAATATATTCAACTGGCTACTTTTTCACCGCCAATCCAAGTTTCATTAACGCTTAAATCATCGTTTAAAACAATCATATCTGCTCGCATGCCTATTTTCAATTCACCTCGAACAACCTTTTGATCTTGGTATAGATACTGTGCAGGATATAAGCTCGCCATGCGTAAACTTTCATCGAGTGGTATTTTTAAAGCAAGGTGAGTATTTTTTACCGCCGTTGCCATATCTAATGATGAACCTGCTAGCTCACCTGTCGTTGAAGTTAATTTACCATTATTAACATAAACCGTTTTATCGTATAGTGGAAATTTTACTATGTTTGTGCCAACAGGTGGCATAGCATCAGTGACTAAAAACACACCACCTTTAGGTTTCGTTTTAATGGCTAACTGGCAACTTGCATAATCTACATGATGACCATCAACAATTAACCCTACTTTAGTATTATCATTTAATAATGCACAACCTACTACGCCTGGTTCACGCCCTTGCAATGGTGACATCGCATTAAACAAATGAGTAAAACCTGTAGCACCCGCATCAACGGCTTTTTGTGCGGTTATAAAATCAGCATTGGTATGACCCAAACAAACTTTAATACCTAAGTTAACCATACGAGTAATATCTAAGGGCGCTACTGTTTCAGGTGCTAAAGTAACCATCACTTGACCAATATCTTTACGCGAAAACACTTCCCACTCAGCATTGCTAAGTGGACGGATAAGTGCTCCACAATGAGTCCCCTTTTTAGCCAAGGATAAATGAGGCCCTTCAAAGTGGATGCCGAGAATGCCAGGTATATTCTCAGCTATCGCCTGTGCTATTGCATCAGATGCTTGTCTCATTATTTCTATGTTATCGGTGATCAAGGTTGGCATCATTGCGGTTGTGCCAAATTTTGCATGAGCCCCAACAAGGATTTTAAGTTGATTTAATGAAGGGGAGTCATTAAATAAAACACCACCACCACCATTAACTTGTAAATCTATGTAGCCGGGAACAACTAAACCCGCTGCGCAAACATCTACACGGTCAATATTGTGATCAATTGCGCTAATAACACCATCAGTTATAGTAAGCACATGATCATTAAGAAAATGTTGACCATCAAATAATTTTGGTGCATGGAAGCGTATAGTTGTCATTACGTTTTATCTCGCTATTTCAGTGTTATTATCGTCTTAGCTTTGTTTGCCTGAAAACGTTATTCTTTGCTCTGCGCAACAATTTTACTTCTAGCATAAAACACTGCGCCAACTTCTGGTGAGCTTAGTGGTTTCGATAACTGAGCCTGTATATCTTTATCTAGCCATTTGTGCAACCGAGGAGTTAACCCTCCAAGCATCGATATTCTACCTGGATTTTTCATTGATAAAGCACCTACCAAACTATTAATATATTCAGCACCTTCTTTCACAATAGCCAACGCGATAATATCGCCCCGCTCTGCTGCATCAAAAACCAAATTAGCCAACTGAGCATAAAAGGTCGCCTTCTTACCGTTAACCGCTTCAACAATACAGATAGGAGATGTGCAACTAAGCTTTGCTAACAGAAGATCGTTCATTAAAGACGGGACAGCTATACCATCTAAAGAAAGTAAAACTTGTTTAATTGCTTGTAAACCAAACCAAGCACCACTACTTTTATCTCCTTGAGGAAAACCATGCCCACCAATGAACTTTTCTTGTCCATCAATACATGAAAACCCGCAAGAGCCAGTGCCTATAACAATAACAGCACCGTTAGCGTTATGATGAGCACCCAAGCAAGCAATGACTAAATCATGGGCTAAAAACATTTTTTTAAATGGATGTCGCCATGCATTCATTTTTTCATACCATGTTGGCAAATTTACGCCTGCTAAACCAACGCCTGCAACTAATTCACTTAAAGCTGTAGCTTCTAAACCTGCATTTATTAATGCTAATTTGGCAGATTCAGTAATTGAATAGGTTGCTTGTTCAAAACCATGTACAGGGTTGCCTGGCCCTGAAACTCCTGTTCCTAAAACCTCATTATTTTCATTCATTATAATAGCGCTGCATTTACTACCACCACCATCTATACCTAAAAATAGCGCATCGTTATCATCGTTTGTAAGCATATTTACATAGCCCTTAGTTTTTTTAATTGAATAGCCAATAGAAATCAGGATAAAGTTTGGATTGCTGTAAGATCATTGAAAAAAAATAGGCTCAAACCACTTCAAGGTATGAGTTTCATGGTACTTACTATAAGTCAAATAAGTCGTGAGAAAATAGACATTAGAATGGCGACAAAAATAAACGTTTTTATAGGTAGTGTTTGTTAAGCGCTATTTTTTTGATAAATAGACAGTAACATTTCCACTTCCGCGTAAGGTAATTCACACTCATCAACTATTTCGTCAATGGCGGCGCCTTTTTTAGCTAACTTAATAGCACGGGAATAGAATTTATCATCACTTTTTTCATCTTGTAATAAAATAATGCTTTCTTGCTGATTATGCAGTTGAATTTTTAACGTATTTATTCGGTGCTCAAGTTGTTTAGAAACTTGAGTATGCTCTAATAACGAGCATTCATGCTTTTTTTGCACATTTTTAATACTGTTTTGTAGCGTATTATTCGTTAATTGCAAATTATTAAGTAAGAGTTCATTTGCTTGCCATTGCGACTCTAACAAAGTGAAACGTACTTTCCCTCTTGCTGTTATGATAAATAAAACAGCAAGAGATAAAATACTACACACTAAAGCGGCGACAGTAAGAATAGGGACAGCCAACAAAGACATATAAAACCCAAATAAACGACTTTAAAATTTAAAACTGTTTAAGTTCGTCCCACTCATCATCAGAAAGTAATTTATCTAGGTCAACCAAAATTAATAACTCACCTTCACGGTTAGTAACACCTTGAATAAATTGCGCACTTTCCTCATTACCGACATTCGGTGCAGCTTCAATCTCAGAGGCTTTTAAATAAACAACTTCAGAAGCACTATCCACTAAAATCCCAACTATTTGCTGTTCTGATTCGATGACAATAATACGTGTATCATCTGTTATTTCACAAGGCGACAAGTTAAAACGAGAGCGAGTATCAATAACAGTAACGACATTACCACGCAAGTTAATAATACCTAATACATATGATGGAGCACCGGGTACAGGCGCAACTTCATTATAGCGAAGGATCTCTTGTACCTGCATGACATTAATACCGTAACTTTCACTTTCTAACTTGAATGTTACCCATTGAAGTATTTCATCCTTTGCATTAGTTTTATCATTAGCACTACTTTTTTCATCAGACATACTACTTGCCTCTCAATTTATATTTTTATGAATGTATTAATACTAGCTTCAAATACTTTTTCAAACATATTTAGCTAACTACAAATAACATTATGAATCAACTTGATAAATTCCGCTACCCTCATTGAGTAATTCTATTAAGGAATCAACATCAAGTAACGCACACATTTTATCTTTCACTAAACCCGCTAACCAAGGTCGCTTACTTGGAGAATCTAACCATTTCACTTGCTCTTGATTTAATGTAACCGTATCAACTAAACTTTCAGCAGTTAAACCCCAAGCACTATCACTCAGCATAATAATATATTGATAATTTAACGACTCTTTCATTATAGTATCGCATTTTTCAGGCATTACCCATAAAGCAGTATCAACAACATTAATTTTATTTTCACGGTGAAGCATTACGCCCTTAAACCATTCAGGTTTTCCCATTAACGGGGTGATTTTATCAACTGCATGAATTCCACCTAATTCAATCAGTGGCACTGCGACAGTTAAACCACCAACATTAAAAAATAATACCTGAAAGTCACCTTGGCGGTAGGTTTTTTCTGTTTTTCTTTTTATTATTTTTATTATTTTTGTTGCTAAAATGTCAGTACTTTTTTGTGTGGTTAGAGTATCTTCGTTACTTGATAATCTAGCTTCACTACTAACTTCAATAAGATGACTATTCTGTGTGCCTTGTTTTGCCTTTTGTTTTATGATTTGTGGCGCACTATTTTGCATTCCAACTTCAGCAGGTGCAATTTTAAGCTCTGCATTAACGTTTTTTAATAAAACTTCTAAACGTTTATTTTCTGAGATACTAGTAGTTTTACTGGGTGATTCATGGTTTTCATTTGCTTGATTACATAAGTCATCTGTTAATAATTCAGACAGATAAGTTTTCATTACTTTTTTACTTGCTGATAACGCTTTTGCCATTATTTAGTACTTCTGTTGGGTAATTTCATTAAATAATCTAGTAGGCATTTATAAGCAGAAATACCCCGTGAATTTGGCGCATAATGTGAAGGCACTTTTTGAGATTCACTGGCATTTCTAAAGTTAGTGTCAACAGGAATTACACTGGGCCACACGCTATCAGCATAGGTTTCTTGTAATTGTTTATGAGCCAAAATTGATGCTTTGGTACGTTTATCAAACATGGTAGGAACAATGGTATATTGAAAAGGCTCATTTTGCTCACCTTGCATTATTTCCATTGTTTTTATCATACGATCTAAGCCTTTTAACGCTAAAAATTCGGTTTGCACTGGTACAACGATACGATCGGCTGCAGCTAAGGCATTAACCATTAACACACCTAATACTGGCGGACAATCCATTACAGCATAGTCATAATGTTCTGAAATTTTTTGCATTGCCTTTTTTAAAACTAATCCCATACCGCCTTTGGTACCAAGCGAACGATCAAGCGTTGCTAAGCCCATCGTTGCCGGCAATATATCAATATTACTGTATTGTGTTGGACATAAGCTTTGCAAAATTTGTTCTTTCGAAGATACTTGTATAAATAAATTATAAACACTTAAATCTAAATCTTCCGATTCTATACCAAAATAATAGCTTAGCGACGCATGAGGGTCAGTATCTACAATCAATACTTTTTTACCATATTCAGCTAATAAACCTGCTAAAGCAATTGTGGTAGTCGTTTTGCCAACACCACCTTTTTGGTTTGCTACAGTCCAAACTTCCAATTAACTTCCCTTAATTCTTCTGAATAATATCATTTTGATTGATTGAATCTTCAGCTTCAGTGCGTGTTGTAATACGAATACCACCATTAGGCAACTGTATTATTTTGATATTATTACGTTGTTCATCTTTAGACAGTACTTTAGTAATAGCAGCAACATCTTTTACACTGATAGTAGGCGTATTAAGTAAATTTGATTTTTCCAAACCATACTTTGAAATAGCGATAACCACTTTTCTATTTTTGGAGCGACCCAATTTGGTTAAATTGGTTGCACTTGGGTAATACTGGCCATAACCTTCAATAGCCATACGAGCAGGGTTCATTCCTAAACTTTCTAACAACCGCAAAATAGCAGTTGCACGATAAACAGATAACTCCCAATTAGAAGGAAAAATTTCAGTGTGAATTGCTTGGTTATCAGTATAGCCTCTTACACGAATAAAATTAGTAACCCCATCTAAAACATTATAAATAACGGTTAAAACTTTAGTCGCTGAGTTCGTTGCCGATGAAGATCCGCTAGGAAATAGCAGACCACTGTTTAACTCTATTTCAAGCCAATCGCCATCAATCTGTAATTGAGCATAACCCGATTCAACCAAGTCATATAAAGCCGTATGAAGTTCTTCTTCAAGTGATGTTAGATTAGAGCCCACTTGTGAGTTTGAGATATTTGATAATACTTGCTTGCCTTCTAACAATTGCGGACCAGCAACATCAAGTATACCATCACCATACAATTTCTTATTCGATTTACTTGTATTCACATTCAGAATATCATCGCCATGCCCTCTGTTTTTAGGTGCTTCATCACTTGCTTGAAAAACACGCCCTACAGACTCGGTAATCGTTTCAAAAGGTTTTTCATTAGCCATCGCCATGGCATAAAGCACAACAAAAAGAGCAAAAAGTAACGTCATATAATCGGCGTAAGAAACAAGCCATCGGTGAACATTATCGTGTTCTACGGTGTGCCTTCTCTTACGTAAACGGTTCATTGCGCTAGCCTAAAAGCAGATAATTTATTTTCTATTGCATGTGGATTTTCACCATGAGCTATAGCGATTAAACCTTCTAACACCATTTCACGGTATAATGTTTGTTGATGAATAATAGCTCTTAATTTATTCGCTATTGGCAAGTAAATAAAATTAGCAAAACCAACACCGTAAATAGTAGCAATAAATGCTGTGGCAATACCTTCCCCAAGTAAAGAAGGTTCTGTTAAGTTATTCATGGCATGAATTAAACCCAACACTGCTCCTAAAATACCGACCGTTGGACTATATCCGCCCATTGCTTCAAAAACATTTGCAGATCGTAAATTATGTTCTCGATATAAATCTAAGTCTAAATCTAAAGAGACTTTTAAGTTATCAAGCTCTACACCATCAACTAATAAGTTTAAACCTTTTCGAATAAAATCATCTTCTTCATCTAAGGCGATACTTTCCAAAACTAAAAAGCCTGATTCACGTGATTTATCAGCCCAAGAAACTATATTATCAACCCCTGAGTTCATATCATAATGAGGTGGAAAAACAATCCACTTTAACAGTGACATTGCATGGAAAAACTGACTTGCTGATGATTGCAACATTACAGCACCTAATGTGCCACCAACAACAATAATAAACGCAGGGAGCTCAAAAAGAGCAGAGATAGAACCACCTTCTAAAGTGAAGCCTAAATAAAGCGCTAAAACAGCTATTAGTAGTCCAGCAATACTAAGCTTATCCATGCTTAACTTCCTTAATAATTGAAGTGGCAATCCTATCTAATGGTAATGATAATTGTGAAATACCTGCCACATGCACAGCCTGCGGCATTCCATAAACAACGCAAGATTCTTCATCTTGAGCCCAAATAGTTGCCCCTTTGCTTTTTAACATTCGCGCACCATCTCTGCCATCAACACCCATTCCTGTCAAAATTATACCCAATACATTACCACCATAAACTTTAGCTGCTGAACCAAAGCTAATATCAACACTAGGTTTAAATGTTATTTTTTCTGAATTATCATCCATTATTTTAATTTTGGCAGTATTTTCTGTACCTGAAATAAGCATTTGGCGACCTCCTGGCGCTAAATAAGCACAACCTGCTTTTAAAATATCACCATCACTTGCTTCTTTTACTTCAATATTACAAATTGAGTTTAAACGATTAGCAAAAGCCTGAGTGAAGGTTGCAGGCATATGTTGTACCAATATTATTGGTAAAGGAAAGTTTTGTGGTAGTTGAGTCAAAATATTTTGTAAAGCAACAGGCCCTCCAGTAGAAGTGCCAATAGCCAGTAGTTTATATTTTTGTCCGACTGTTTTTCTTAAAGTAGGCTCAGGTTGTTTTGTATAACTTTGTGCAGATGTTAATGGCGTTGGTGTTGAAGTAAATGGTTTTCTAGTTTGTAGTGGCGGTCTAGTCAGCGGTGTTTTATTTAGCACACTTGTTTTGTTTGTTGATGCTGATAATCCTGATGTTGAAATTTGAATAAAACCACGTTTACGCGCAAGTTGTGTAACACGTTGACGTAATAAACCACCAGCTTCATCACTAGTTTGTGCTATTTCGCTAAACTTTTTAGGAAGAAAGTCTAATGCTCCTGCCTCAAGCGCTTCTAAAGTTGACTTTGCACCTTGGTGTGTAAGAGAAGAAAACATCAAAATAGGAGTAGGTGATTGTGCCATGATTTTTTTTACCGCAGTAATGCCATTTAAAACTGGCATTTCAATATCCATGGTAATAACATCAGGCTTAAGCGATAGTGCTTTATCTACCGCTTCTTGACCATTCACAGCCACATCAATTACTTCAAGCTGCGGATCTTTATTAAGTATATCTGTGACTCGCCGTCTAAAAAAACTTGAATCATCAACAACGAGTACCTTATAGGCCATTTACTTTCTCTATTTATTACCGTAATTACTTGTTATATGTACTCATTAACTTAACGCAATTTTTTATGTACGGGTGATTTTTTAGCATAAAATCGTAACATATTTGGAATATCAATAATCAAGGCAATACCACCGTCACTGGTAATAGTAGCCCCTGCCATTCCAGGTGTACCGTGCAATAAGTTATCTAATGGCTTAATAACCACTTCTTCTTGCCCTATTAACTTATCAACAACAAAAGCAATTTGTTGAGTTCCTAATTGCACGATAATTACATGACCTTTATCACGCGGTTTATCTTTATAACCTTTAACTAGCCATTGATCTAAATAAAACATGGGGATAGCTTTATCACGAACAATAATCGTTAATTGACCATCAACATTATTTGTATTACTTAAATCAAGGTGGAAAATTTCATTAACTGCTGCTAAAGCTAAAGCAAAGGTTTGCTTACCTAACATAACCATTAAGGTTGGTAATATCGCTAAGGTGAGTGGTACTTTGATTTCGAGAACAGTACCAACTCCCATTTCAGAATCAATACTTACCGTACCATTTAGCTGGCTAATTTTGGTTTTCACCACGTCCATGCCTACACCACGACCAGACACTTCTGAAATTTCAGTTTTAGTAGAAAAACCAGGAGCAAATATTAGACTAAAGGCTTCTTTGTCTGACATTTTAGCCGCGCCTTCAGCATCAAGTACACCGCGCTCAATAGCAATATTCTTTAATTTCTCTGCATCCATACCCGCACCATCATCTTTGATGGTTAATAAAATATGGTCACCTTCTTGTGAAGCGGCAAGAACAACAGTTCCTTGGCGAGGTTTACCCATCGCTTCACGCACATCAGGTACTTCAACACCATGATCAACTGAATTTCTCACCAAATGCACTAAAGGGTCAGCAAGTGCTTCTACTAAGTTTTTATCTAAATCTGTTTCTTCACCTTCTAAAATAAGCTTAATATCTTTATCTAAACTACGGGCTAAATCACGAACAACACGAGGGAAGCGTCCAAATACTTTTTTGATTGGTTGCATGCGCGTTTTCATCACTGCGCCTTGCAAGTCAGTTGTTACCGCATCTAAGTTTGAAACTGCTTTGTTTAAGTCTTCATCATCTGATGTTATCCCTAAACTCGTTAAACGATTTCGCACTAGCACTAACTCACCAACCATGTTCATGATTTTATCAAGTCGTTTAGTGTCAACCCTAACGGTTGTTTCACCTTGCGGTATCGCTGATTGTGCTGACTTTTTAGCCGGTGCTTTTTTCTCTGTTTGTGTGTTTGCTACTTTAGGTGCTTGAACGGCTTTAGGTGTTGAAGGTACAACTTCGGGTACTGAAGTTGGCTTAGGTACTGGTATTGAAGCAGAGCTTTCAACTTTTGCTTCCGAGGCTTTAGGTGCCTTGCCTTTACCATGAAGTTCATCAAGTAAACTTTCAAACTCATCATCATCAATTTCATCAGAAGATGAACTAGCCACTGGATTAGGTGCACTTACCTCTGCAGAGAAGGCTCCTTGACCATGTAATTCATCAAGTAATGATTCAAACTCATCATCAGAAATATCGCCGCTACTATCACTCGATAGAATAGCTGCTGGTTGAGCTGATACAGCTGAAGGACTACCGCCACCATGTAACTCGTCAAGTAAACGTTCAAACTCATCCTCACTCATTTCATCTGAAGAAGTATTTGTTGAAGTACTAGCAGTTACTGGATCTAGAGCGGCTTCAATAACAGGTGCTGCCGCAGGTTTTTCTTGCCCTTCTGGGACACTTAAACGCCGTAATTCAGCTAATAATTCAGAAGAAGCGGCTTCTAACGGCTCTCTGCTTTTTACTGAAGTAAACATGTCATTGATAGTATCAAGTGCTGATAAAATAGTATCCATCAACTCAGAATTAACTGTACGCTGACCATTTCTGAGTAAATCAAAAATATTTTCAGCACCATGACAAACATCAACTAACTCATGTAGAGCGAGAAAACCTGCACCACCTTTTACCGTATGAAAACCACGGAAAATTGCATTTAATAGCTCGGCATTATCAACATCATTCTCAAGCTCAACTAATTGCTCTGAAAGCAATTCGAGTATTTCACCTGCTTCGATTAAAAAATCTTGTAGAATTTCTTCATCTGCTTCAAAAGACATTCAGTGGCTCCTATTTAGAATCCTAAACTTGATAAAAGATCATCAACATCGTCTTGATCTTCAACAACATCATCTCTATTTTCTTTGTTAACGATTGGGCCTTCCACCAAATTATCACCTACTTTAGGTTGCGTATTTACTGATTCAGAAGTAATACCAAAAGCCGTTAACATGCTAATTAAACTTTCTTCAACTTCTCGCACTAAATCGATAACTTTACGTATCACTTGGCCGGTTAAATCTTGGAAGTCTTGCGCCATTAATACATCGGTCATTAAACCATGAATAAGCGTCGAACCTTTAGCGGTGGTAGAAAGTAAAGTATCAATTTCAACACATAAGACTTTAAACGCTTTTAAGTCTATTTCATTGTTCATTAACTTAGCCCAAGCAGGGTTAATAGCACTTACCTGCTTAGCAATATTATCAATAACAGGAAATGTTGACTCCACTGCATCCATGGTTTTATTAGCGGCTTCCTCTGTACGAGTAATAACATAATTCAACCGTTCTTTAGCATCAGGAATATCTGCCGTAGCTAAGTCGTTCAACCGTGAATCAACTTGAAAATTATTTAACGAGTCATGAAGTTGACGTGTTAATTTACCAATCTCAGCAAATAATTCAGAGTTGATTGGGTTTTGAATTTCAGCAAGTAACGCATCCGCTTTATCCTGCTGATTATTTTCTAAAAGTTCAACCAACGATTTGGCCTGTTCTAAAGAAACCTTCCCCATACCTGCTATACTCATGCAAACCCTCAAAGTCTAAAAAAAAGCATTGTTATCGCTATATATTAAATGTCACAACATTGTGTATTGTTCAAAATATTGTCAAACAAAACTGTGTTAAATAATAAGTAATAATTAAAAACAATTAGCCTAAACGTTCAAAAATTTTATCTAACTTCGTTTTTAATGTTCCTGCTGTAAAAGGCTTAACAATATAGCCATTAACACCTGCTTGAGCGGCCATAACAATTTGCTCTTTTTTCGCTTCCGCAGTAATAAGCAAAACAGGAATGTGCGCTAAATTTGCATCTGCCCGTATTGCTTTTAACAAATCAATTCCTTGCATACCAGGCATATTCCAATCGGTTACAACAAAATCAAAACTGCCTCCTTGAAGCATAGGTAATGCAGTACTACCATCATCAGCTTCTTGAATGTTAGTAAAGCCTAAATCACGTAACAAATTTTTTACTATACGTCTCATGGTTGAAAAATCATCAACAACAAGCACTTTCATATTTTTATCCAAGGCACCCTCCGGCGAAACATTCTAATTATCGGTTATTCATTTTATATGAGTCACTGAAAAACATATTCAGTCTCATTATAAATTCTACTATAACTTAGTTTAATTTAATTTAATTAATTATTTTTAGTTATTATAAGTTTAACTTTGCCAAGACTGCATTCGTGCTTTTAATCTATGCATTGCTTGACTGTGAATTTGGCTAACACGCGATTCGCTCACATCAATAACTTGGCCAATTTCACGTAAATTCAATTCTTCATCGTAATATAACGACAGTACTAAAGCTTCTCGTTCGGGTAAAGTACTAATGCAATCTTTCAACCCTTTTTTGAAAGCTTCATGCTCAATATTTTGATATGGATCATCTCCATGATAAGCATCTTCAAATTTAAGTGCATCTTCACTAACAGCAAGGTCATCAATTGCCAGTATTTTTCCTGAACTAACGTCACTTAATATATGATGATATTCATTTAATGAAATATCAAGCTTTTCAGCTACTTCAATATCAGAAACATCACGACTTAATTCAGCTTCTAAGTGCTTTATCGCTTCTGATACCATACGACTGTTTCTATGAACAGATCGTGGTGTCCAATCGCCACGGCGTATTTCATCTAACATTGCACCGCGAATACGAATACCTGCGAAGGTTTCAAAGCTTGCGCCTTTAGCACTATCAAAGTTATTAGCCGCCTCAAATAATCCAATCATACCCGACTGAATCAAATCATCAACAATAACACTTGATGGCAGTCTAGCAAGCAAATGATAAGCTATTCGTTTGACTAATACTGTGTGTTTCTCCAGCAAAGCCGATTTATCTATTTGATTGTTATAAACATTAGATTTCACCACATTAATACTCAAAACACTCAAACTCAATAAATAAATTAATAATCTAGTAATTGTTCAATGAAGAACTCTAAATGACCTGACGCTTGCTTAGGAATTGGCCAAGTCGTTATTTTAGTCGCTAAGCTTTTAAATGATTTTGCCGCCGGTGATTCAGGAAAAGCTTCGACTATGGCTTGTTGTTTACGCACTGATTTTCGTATATTTTCATCAAAAGGTACCACAGCAACTAACTCGAGAGAAACATCTAAAAACCTATCTGCAACGGTAGTCAGTTTAGCAAATAGTTGTTGCCCTTCTTTCGCGCTACGCACCATATTAGCAACAACTTTAAACTTAAACACACCATGATCTCGGCTTAATAACTTCATCAACGCATAGCAATCAGTAATTGACGTAGGTTCATCACAAACAACTAACATCACATCTTGTGCTGCGCGCGTAAAGCTTAGTACCATATCTGAAATACCTGCAGCCGTATCAACAATTAATATGTCGAATTCAGTTTTCATTTCACTAAAAGCACGAATTAAACCCGCATGTTCTGGGGGGGTTAAATCAACCATTGACTGTGAACCAGAGGTCGCTGGAATAATTTTAATGTTACTTGGCCCGGTAATAATTATGTCATCAAGTTCACACTCACCTGACAATACGTGTGATAAATTACGCTTTACCCTTAACCCTAACATAACATCAACATTAGCTAAGCCTAAATCAGCATCAAGTACTAATACACGCTTTCCTTGCTGACCAAGTGCAATAGCCGTATTTAAAGACACATTAGTTTTACCAACGCCGCCCTTACCTCCAGATACTGCTATAACTTTAATTTGTTTTAAACCCTGCATTTTTCTTAAGCCGCTCGCTTGATCTGACATTTATTTACTTCTTATCTTACTTTTATCTTATTTCTTTAGCGTAGTAAAGAAAACAACCTCAAAAATATTTATAAAACAGGAGCTGGTGCTACTGGTATTGGCATAGCGTTTATTTCAGGTTTTATAAAAGCACTACTCTGCTTTTTTGATTTAGTCACCATTCTATCTGCAAGAGCAACTAATTTCTCAGCATTTGCCACTTTAATATCTTCAGGAACTCTTTGTCCATCAGTAAGATAACCTATTGGCAGGCCATTTTGAATAGACGTTGTAATAATTTCACCAATACTGACACTTTCATCAAGTTTAGTGTAGATACAGCCCGACAATGGTATTTTTTTAAAGCGATCTACATTTTCTTGCATTACTTGTTGCTGAGTATTCGCAGCTAACACTAAATAATTTCTAATTCTTACCCTAGCATTAGAGACTAAGTTCGCTAAATTTTCAGCTAAGCGCATATCTCTCTGCCCCATTCCTGCCGTATCAATTAAAATCAATTTCTTTTTAGAAAACTGCTGTAATAAAGCATCTAAGGCTTGACTGTCTTTAGCTAGCTTTACCTGGCAACCTATAATTTTGCCATACGTAGCCAGTTGCTCAAAACCAGCAATACGGTAAGTATCAGTAGAAATTAATGCCACTTGGTCATGCCCATGCATTTGTGCGTAACGTGCAGCAAGTTTTGCAATTGTTGTTGTTTTACCAACCCCTGTTGGTCCAACTAAAGCAATAACACCACCACGGTGAATAATATCATTTTTAGTCGTGTTAATTTGTTCACTAATAAGCTGAGTTGCTTGATGCCAAGCTTCGGTTTCATGAGATTGTGCTGGTACATACCCTGCAATTTGATCCGCAATTTGTTCATTTAAACCTAAACCAAGTAAACGTGAAACTAATACTGCTCGCTGGGGATCTTTTTGTGCCATATCTTGCCACATCAACCCTGACACTTGGTGCTCAAGTAACTGCCTAATTGATGCCATTTCTTGTTGCATTTTATCAAAATCATGCTTATTTACATTCAATACTTCATCAGAAAACTGCTCTGCGGGTAAGTTTTCAGCCATTTGTGTTGCTTGCGTGGCAATATGTTCCGTTGATAAACGTTGTTGAGCTGTTGTTTCGTGTGGTGCAGGAATACTGCCATCAGGCTTTGAGTGACTTAAACGTTCAGTAAAGCTTCGTAGTTGCTGTTCAATATTTACATCGTCTACTGCCTTTTTGGGTGAACTTTCAGTTGGGGTGTCATTTAATGTTTCAGTTGAATGAGGCTGTTGAACTTGACGATTTAGTAACGCAGATAAACTATCTGATGGACTGCTAGCTTGCGGCGAACTAATATTCTGCCCAAATGCTTTCGCGGGTATTTGTTCATTTGTACTTTCATTGTGACTAAGCTTTACTACATCGTTAGGCATTTCACGTACCGTATTTTCTGAGGCTACTTTCACCGGTTTTGCTTCAGGCACTGATTGGTCATAATCAATCGCAGCCATTAGCTCAATACCCTCGGGTATCTTTTTATTAGACATAATGACCGCATCTACGCCTAATTCTTCTTTAATTTGTGCTAATGCTGTACGCATATCTCTGGCAACAAAACGTCTAATTTTCACAATTGACTCCTCAGTACAGCTTTGAAGTGGTAAGTAGGAAACTTCACTGCCTATCAAACTTAAGCTTAAGCGTATAATGTATATCTTTTGCTATTGCCCAATGGCACTCACAATTTTAATTTGTTTATCATCAGGTATTTCTTGATAAGAAATGACCCGTAACCCTGGTATAGTGTACTTCACAAACTTAGCTAATACAGTACGTAAAATACCCGACGTTAATAATATAGGTGTATCGCCAGCCATTTCTTGCTGCTGAGCACCCTCTGTTAAAGATTTTTGTAGTCGTTCAGCCAAACCAGGCTCAATACCTGCACCATCGTCTCCAGCCATTTGCATTGACTGATGCAACATTTGTTCCAGCTCAGGAGCCAATGTTATGACAGGTACTTCAACGTCTGCACCAACTAAGTCTTGAATGATAAATTTACGTAAGCTAATACGAACAGCCGCAGTTAACACTTCTGCATCTTGGCTTTTAGGGCCATATTCCACTAACGTTTGTACAATAGAGCGCATGTCACGTACCGCGACACCTTCATTCATTAAGCTTTGTAATACTTTTACAACAGTGCCTAGAGTCAATGTTTCAGGAATAAAACCTTCCACTAATTTAGGGTAAGTTTTCGCTAACATATCAAGTAAATTTTGTACTTCTTCGTGCCCTAATAATTGTGATGCATTATTGGTTAGAATTTGACTTAAATGAGTCGCTAACACCGTTGCAGAATCAACCACAGTATAGCCTAATGTTTGTGCCTGTTCTCGTTGGTTTTGATTTATCCAAATAGCATCTAAACCAAAAGCAGGATCTTTAGTAGCAACCCCATCAAGTTTACCAAATACTTGCCCTGGATTAATCGCTAACTCTTGGTCATGACGAATTTCAGCACTACCAATAGTAACACCCATTAAGGATATTTGATAAGTATTCGGATCTAAGTCTAGGTTATCGCGAATATGTACTGCAGGAACGAGGAATCCAAACTCTTGTGATAATTTTTTACGTACCCCTTTAATCCGGCTGAGTAACTCCCCTCCTTGTGCTTTGTCTACCAACGGAATTAAACGATAGCCAATTTCTAAACCAATAACATCAACATGATTGACATCATCCCAGTCTAACTCTTTCACTTCATCTTCTTTTTTCTGATTTTGAACTTGTTCCTCTTGCGCTATTTTTTCCACCTCAACAGCCTTGTCTGCTTTACGTTTAGTACCTAAATAAGCAGTACCTGCAATAATTCCTGAAAAAAGAAGAAAAACAAAATGGGGCATACCCGGAATAACACCCATTACAAACATTACGCCAGCCGCAATATACAATGATTTTTCTTGCCCTAATTGGCTACTAACTTGTTCACCCATATCTTGAGCAGTGTTTTGACGCGTAACCACAATCGCGGTAGCAACAGAAAGTAACAACCCTGGAATTTGCGCAACTAAACCATCACCAATAGTCAGTAAAGTATAAATTTCAACTGCGCTATTAAAACTTAAATCATGTTGAACCATACCAATAATTAAGCCACCAACGATATTGATGAATAAAATTAAAATACCGGCAATAGCATCACCCTTAACAAACTTACTAGCACCATCCATTGAACCATAAAAGTCAGCCTCACTGGTTACTTCAACACGGCGATCTTTCGCTTGCTCTTGCGTAATAAAACCAGCATTTAAATCGGCATCAATAGCCATTTGTTTACCCGGCATCGCATCAAGCGTAAAGCGTGCTGTAACTTCAGCAATACGCCCTGCACCTTTAGTGACCACAACAAAGTTAATGATAATAAGAATTAAAAACACGACTAAACCAACCGCGTAGTTACCCCCAATTACCACCGAGCCAAACGCTTCAATAACCTTACCAGCAGCATCAGTTCCTTCATGCCCTTCCAGTAAAACAACCCGTGTGCTAGCAACGTTAAGCGCAAGGCGTAAAATGGTGGCAATTAAAATAACAGATGGAAAAGATCCAAATTCTAAGGGCTTCAAGGTATAAACTGTAATCAATAAAACCACTAAAGACAGTGCTATATTGAAAGAAAATAACATATCAAGTAACCAAGACGGCATAGGTAGAATAACCATACCAAGTGCTGCCATCACTAATAATGGCGTTCCTATGCCAGAGAAGTGACTGAGTTTTTTCTTATCGAATTGATTAAAATAGGCAGTTAATTGCATTGTACTTACGTTACCTTGAAATACTCGCTTCAACGAATCGTATTATAGGTACTAATACGATTCGTTGTTACTGATGATTTTTTGACATTAATAGCGAACATGCAAGAGTTGCACCAGAAAACTGATTGAGTTTTCTGTCTTCTAAGTCATCTCGGTTTTTAAAAACAAGCTTAATATACCTACGCCCAAACTATTTCAAGAGGCGAGTTTCAGGGTGTGGTATCGATCGCGTTATTATTCAATGAAAAAGAGCATTTAACCACCACTTATTAGGGAATGAATGACGATTTAAGCGAAAAGATACCGTTTTTCTCTATTCCCTTTTGCTATATATTAAAGTATTACGGAATAAGTAGGTTATTTTATAACGTTTTTATTTTCTTCAATCATGCTAGGGTTGTTTATTAACACTGGAGAGTTTACTAGCTTCCCCGCGAGTACTTTGAAATTTTTATTTCATTCTTATCAATAAAATATAAAATAAAGGGTGATCTTTGAATACACTGAATCTACATGGCAGCATTACCGACTTTATGAAGCTGTTCGCAAAAGCAGGTGACGCATCCTTACTTGTAAAAGAAGGTGTTTTTATCGATTGTAATATGGCTGCTTTGGTCATATTTGGCTACCCCAGTAAAGCTGAACTACTCAATCACCGCCCTGAAGATTCCTCCCCGGAGTTTCAACCAGATGGGCAGCGTTCTGCGGAAAAAGTAAAGAAAATGACCACCTTGGCTTTTCAAAAGGGGCAGCATCACTTTGAATGGGAACGTCTCCGATATGATGGCATGAGTATTGTTCTTGACGTGTCATTAACGTCAATTATGCTAAAAGGTGAAAAGTATCTGCATGTTTTATGGCGTGATCGCTTAGGGCAAGTCTCTAAAAAACAGAGCGACTCGATGCAACAATTCATTGAAAAAATGGGGGATGCACATTTAATTCTTAAAGGTGATATTTACATAGAATGTAACCAGGCTGCCGTAGATTTACTTGGCTACCCAAATAAAAAAATGCTGCTAAAAAAAGGGCGTTGTCATTTTTATCCTACCTTGCAACCTAACGGTAGCAACTCAATAATGCAAGCACTTAAAAACATTAATACAACCCGAAAAGACGGCTCTTATACTTTCGATTGGACCTATAAAAAATACGACAGTTCACTTATTAATGTTACCGTAATGATGACTTTTGCCATTGTTGATGGAGAAGAAATTCTTCACATTGTTTGGCGAGATTTAACACCTCAACTTGAAGCTCAATCTGACTCAATAAAAGAGCTACTGAAAAAAATTGGAACCGCTACGTTATTAGTTAAGGGTGATAAATTTGTTGACTGCAATCAGGCAGCCGTAAAAATGCTTGGCTATCCAAGCCAAGCATCATTATTAGGCATGCACCCTAGCCAAATATCACCCCCCACTCAACCTAATGGGCAATGTTCACTTGTAAGATCACGTAAAATTATGGAAAAAGGTTACTCGGAAAGTAGCAATTACATTGAGTGGACACACCTTAAATACGACGGTTCACCGATAATTGTCGAAGTTTTATTAACACCTATTTCTATTAATAACGAACAGATGATTCACGTTATTTGGCGAGATCTCACTGAAGTAAAAAAACAGGAAAAAGCATTAAAAAACCTTGCTCATTATGACTCATTAACAGGCCTACCGAATCGAGTACTGTTCGCGGATCGTTTTGAACAAGCCATTTCTCATAGCAAGCGTGCAAAAACACAGTTAGCTGTATGTTTTTTAGATATTGATAATTTTAAACCTATCAATGATCGATTTGGCCACGAGGTTGGTGACAAACTGCTTATTGAAATTGCCAACCGAATATCTAACTGTATTCGAGACGAAGATACCGTTTCGCGTATCGGAGGCGATGAGTTTACCTTATTATTAGGCGATTTTAATACGTATGTCGCCTGCGAGCACTTAGTTGAGCGTATTTTATATAATCTCAGTGCAGCTTACCTAATCGATAAACAGTATTTTACTATCACTGCATCATGCGGTATTACGATGTGTTCACCCAATAATAAAGTAATAGATATTGACAGCTTAGTTCGGCAAGCTGACCATGCCATGTACGAGGCTAAATCGACAGGTAAAAATAAGCTTGCTTTTTTTAATACTGAAATAGAACGATCATCACAACAACGTCTAGCGTTTTTACGCGGTGTATCACAGGCTATATTAACTAACCAATTCGCTCTTCATTATCAACCTAAAGTAAATATGCGTACCGGCAAAATGTTTGGCGCTGAAGCATTAATTCGCTGGCAGCACCCTGATAAAGGCTTACTTACACCCGTCAATTTTTTACCAAAAATAGAAGGGACAACCATAATGATTGATATTGGTAAGTGGGTAATAAACCAAGCACTTATGCAACTTGAACAGTGGTTAAATGAAGATAAACATTGGGTTATTAGCATTAACATAGATGCCCACCACTTTACACAAACCAATTTTATTGATGATTTAAAACAAGCATTAAATAAATACCCAACAGTGCCAGCCGAGCTGCTAGAAATTGAAATACTTGAAACCGTTGCCATTGATAACTTAGCGCAGGTAACTAAACTCATTTATCAATGTCAAGCACTTGGGGTTACTTTCGCACTAGATGATTTTGGAACAGGCTACTCCTCACTTTCCTATCTGAAAAATTTACCCGTGGAATGGATTAAAGTAGATCAAAGTTTTGTACGTGATATGCTCGAAGACGAACAAGATTTAGCCGTTATCAATGCTATTATTACATTGTCTAAAACGTTCAAGCACAAAACTATTGCCGAAGGCGTTGAGACCATTGAACAAGGCGTTGCGCTGTTAGAATTAGGCTGTGAGAATGCACAAGGGTACGGCATTGCTAAACCTATGCCCGCTGAAAATATCATTGCATGGGAAAACAAGTATCAATCACATAAATCATGGATCGATTATTCTTGATAAAACAAATCGACACGATAAAGCACCGACATCTAAAATAGTTGTTTTTCACTATTTCACCCATTTTATGATCATGATATAATTTTTCACCTTTTTATTTCGTATAATACTTAAATGTCAGCCATCCCTTTAAACAAAGTATCTTCACCCGCACAATCAAAACCTATTGCACAAACCAAAGTAATTGTTGGTATGTCAGGAGGGGTCGACTCTTCGGTATCTGCTTATTTATTAAAAGAGCAAGGCTATCAAGTTGAAGGCTTGTTTATGAAAAACTG
>Ga0209826_1000399_pt1 | contig 31914 bp, 27 predicted proteins | sample GOMGulsemesocosm_5_FD_184637 | JGI IMG/M metagenome (GOLD analysis project Ga0209826, IMG submission 184637) | Methane-oxidizing microbial communities from mesocosms in the Gulf of Mexico - GOM15C Gulf of Mexico (SPAdes) (version 2) | ecosystem: Environmental > Aquatic > Marine > Cold seeps... | reverse complement strand
GATGAAAGTCGTGTGCAAAAGTTTGAAAATATTTTACAGCCCGAAGTTAATTGGTCTATTAATGATGGTTTTGATATGACTTTAATAGGCCGCCTTCGCTTCGATACTCAAGATAACTTAGGGTATCAGGGAGATAGACTTGACACTTATAGCTCTCTTAATGGTCCAGTTTATGAGGGAAGTAATGCCGATTTTGAAATACGTGAATGGTATCTCGATACAGAGGTGGCAGGTGTTTTTTGGCGATTAGGTAAACAACAAGTGGTTTGGGGTCAGGCTGATGGCCTTAAAATACTTGATGTTATCAACCCTCAAAGTTATCGAGAATTTATTCTAGACGACTTTGATGATTCGCGTATTCCGCTTTGGATGATAAATGCTGAAATTCCCATTGGTGATGAAGATAGCCTGCAATTTCTCTGGGTAGTAGATCAAAGCTATCATCGCTTTGCTAATAATGGCAGCGACTACCAAATCACTAGCCCTTTGTTAGTACCTCAACCTATAGCAGGGATTGATATTGCTAGCTTTGAGTTAGATAAACCAGACAAACTATTAAAGGATAGTGATTTAGGGTTACGCTATAGCAAGTTTTATCATGGCTGGGATTTAACCTTTAATTATCTTTATCACTATTTAGATAGTCCCGTTTTTTATCAAGAGGTTTATCAACAATTAAGTGATAGCAGTGTAACTATCGATGCAAAGTACCAACGCAATCACTTATTCGGTTTAACCGCAAGTAAAGCGTTTGATGACTGGACAATACGTAGTGAGATTGGGTATAGCACTGATAGTTATCATTTGTTAAACCCCGACACAAAACAAAATAGTCAAGCTTTTGTAGATTATCAGGGTATACGTCACTCCAAAGATTTATCGTCTGTGATAGGAGTAGATTGGCAAGGGCTAGAGGACGCTATGATCAGCATTCAGTGGTTTCAAAGCAGTTTGCTCGACTATGATAATGATATAGATAATGCGATGTATCGCCCTAAGCATAATCAAATATTTTCATTTTTATACCAGCAGAACTTTGCCAATGAAACTTGGCAGTTAGAAGTGCTCACTATGTATGGAGTAGACCAAAGAGATACTTCAATACAAGTTGAACTCAGCCATATGCTAGAAGACAACATCGAACTTTGGCTTGGCGTTGATTTATTTGGTGGCAATCAACAAAGCTTATTTGGTCAATTTAATGATACTGATAGATTAGTACTAGGATTTGAGTGGGGGTTTTAATAGTCTCAAATCAATAAATTTGCTGAGGGACCATTTTTATTGCCTCCCATGTCTCAACCTTATTCGAAACTGACAACAAACTTTAAAACCCGTATTAAATGTTAAATTCCGTTAACACTAGAACGAAAAAGGCGAATCATTTCTGATTCGCCTTTCAAAATTATTCAGTCTAAGTTTCCAACTAGATTAGCAGTTTCCAACTTGATGTCACCGGTTTCAAAGTTAGCTGCTAGCAAGGTCAAATTCAAAAAATCCGTTGCTTTCGAGCGTGACGGTTCAAGTCCGTCCTTCAGTACCATTTCAAGTTTTTTATAGGTTGAAAACAATAAACCAGCAATTAGTTGGTTTATTGTGTCTAGAATTTGACTTTCTTTATGCAGGTGAGACCGTGTTTGTGCTTGCTAATTAACAGAAACTAAAGTTTTATTAGCTAATGTGTATCTGACCCCATTTATTTATTCTTTTGGCTTTGGCTGCAAGCTTTTTAACCATCTCATACCGTGTGCCGCCACCAGAGGAGACGAATCGCTATGTCCATAGGATTCAGCAACAATGTTATTTATTGAAGCTATTCCCTTATATTTTTTATTGCTTAGTTGGCTAACAAAATCTTCGACAAATGGCGCTACCTCTTTCTCTAATTCACCATAAGAAGTTAAGACATTAATCGCAGACTGTGAATTTTTTAAAGCGGCATGTTCTTGAGCAAAGAGTGTAGGAACTTTCTCGTCCAATGGACTACCGAGAATGTAATTTTTAAATGTGTCGGGTTGTACCATTAGTGCGTAAACACCAAATACTCCACCAGCGGAAAAACCGAAATAGGTTCGATTGTTCGGTTCGGTTCGGTAATTGCCTTCTACAAACTTAAAAACATCTTTGCGAATAAAAGCTAGGTGCTTATCAGCTAGGCCAAATTTTATTTTGGGATGCTTTTTACTAACGGTCTTCTTAAATGTGTAATCCATATAACGACTGACATGAACCCCATATTGTTGCTTTAAATCCTCTGCAATGTCTTTCTGATAGGAGATGCCTACTAAAATTACATCTTCCATAATCATATATGAGGCAGATGATAATAATTCGATATGCTCGACGGCATCTGTAAAGTAAATAACAGGGTAGTTTTTGTCCTTATTTTTCGCGTAATTATCGGGTAGTTTGATGAGTAGCTCGTATTGTTTATTCGATATAGTATCTTTAATCGGAATAACTTGTGTTCCAGGCATAGAGTATAATTTGTACTCACTTGCTCCAACATTGAAAAAAGGTAACAAAAACAAAAAAACTAAAATCTTTTTCATATAAAATCACTCACTTGTAAATTGTAAAATTTATTGACAGGTCCTTGCTATAAATCAACACAGGCTTGATAAAAACCCTATGTTGTGAAAAAACTACAGCCGAGAAGGGGTTTAAACAACTTAAATCTTCTTAAATCTTCCTAAATCGCAGCTATTGGTAACCTAAACAATAGACATACACTCGTAATTATCCAGTATTATCAAATAGTTAAGATACTCAGCTGATTTTACATGCCTTGTGGACAATTAAGGAGGTATAAGGTTCAGGTAGCATAACTTGGTCTCATGATTTTGACTTAAATGACAGTCCATTTAGGGGAAAGCTGCTTTAGTTAATGTTAATGTTAATGTTAATAAAATACGATTAACGACAGGTCAGTCAGGTTAAAAACAAAGAATACATTTATAGATGTAGGTATACTCTCCCAACAATAAATAATCTTTACTCTTTGGATACATTCTTGGAACATAGTCAGCAATATCAACTGGGTTCGTGGATAATTTGTCCCCAAACCAATACCATAACAAATAAAGCTGACGCACATTCTATCGACAATAAAAGTATGCAAGTGCTGTTGTTTTTAATTCTCCATAGTGGAGAACAGGTCACTAAAGGCCAGATTTTTGAACATGTTTGGAAAGATAGTTTTGTGGCAGATGACATACTATCTGTAGCTGTGAGTAAAATACGAAAAGCGTTGGGCGATAATGCACGCAGCCCGACGTTTATCAAAACCCTGCCAGGTGTGGGCTATACATTAATTGCTGAAGTTAAAAAACTAGATAAGCCTGAACAGGGGCGTAGTAAAAGAATTGACTTCTCTAGTATATATAAGCCAAGTATCACTATAGGCATCATAACCTTATTGCTAATAGCCACATCTCTGGCAATGTATTTCATCAACACAGGTGAAGACTCACTTGCTAATCGAATTAATATCAACTCCATTGCAGTATTGCCTTTTGATGATCTAAGTTCAACGCAGGATAATCAGCATTTTACCGATGGATTGTCCGATGCCATTATTAATCAGCTTTCCCAAATTAAACAATTGAAAGTGATCTCTCGCTATTCTTCTTTTACTTTTCGTGGAAAATACAACGCAACAGAAATAGGTCAATCATTGAAGGTAGATGCTTTATTGGATGGTAGTGTGCAAACCATGGGCGATCAGGTTCGCATTAATGTCAGAATATTTAGTACAAGTGATAGTCAACAACTTTGGTCTAAAACCTTTGACAGTGAAAATGAGGATATATTCACCCTACAAGACAATATCAGTGCCGCTATACAAGAAATAATCCAACCGGATTATGCACAAAAAAATAGCATTAGTAACCTTACACAGACTAAAAAAATTAATGCGCAGGCGTACGAATGGTATTTGATGGGGCAATATCACTGGCGACAAAGGAACCCAATATCCCTTTCCAAGGCAGTGACTTATTTTAAACATAGTTTAACGCTAGAACCTGAATATGCCGATGCACATATCGGTTTAGCGATTACTTATGGGAGTCTTCATTACTCTGCAAATTGGAGTGAAAAAAAGTCATTCGATAAATCATTACCCCATATAGAGAAAGCCTTGGCTTTAAAGCCGAATTCACCAACAGCACTCGCGACTCAAGGTATGCTCTTGACCCTCAAAGCGGGCTATGAAACAGGTTTTGCTGATGCTGACTCAGCCTTGATTCAACAAGCACATCAAGCTTTCTTAAGTTCACTTGCCTTAGATGATAATGCCACGACTCACCGGTGGTATAGCTTATTGCTAAAGAAATTAGGTAATGAATCACAAGTCATTCAGCACCTGAATAAAGCAATTAAACTTAATCCATTGTCAGCGTCTTTAAAGCGATCACTCAGTAAATATCTGCACACTATAGGAAAACCAGATTCAGCGCAAAGAATGTACCAACGAACTTTAATTCTAGAGCCAAATCATTTATCTCGTGTAGTTGATTTAACTCGCATTTTTAGAAATACGCGACAATCTATCATTGCTATGGCTGAATGGCACTCGGCAAATGCAGACATTTTTACAAATTGCTCTAGTGTTGAGTATTGCGAACAGTTGGTGCTAGCTTATTTAAGTATTGGTGCAACAGATATCGCTAATAATATTTTGGCTAACATGAGATCTAGACACGGCCACTTTGTAAATTCTTTGAATTTGATTAATTTCGGTTCAAAAGGAGAGGAGCAAAGTATATTATCGATTAAAGAACGCATCGCATTTTATAGGCCCAACCGACGCAGCGCTTTGTTAGAACTTGCCGTTGCGCAATTTCGTACTACAAAATTTAAACAAGCTAAATCCACATTGCTAAAAGCCTATCCAGAGTGGGATAAACCAGAGTCTATTACCTTAAGTCATATCACTCCAGATAATTATACGGCAATGGTTTTGTATGCCGTGACTTTGTTAAATTTAGAAGAGAAGCACTCCGCTGAGAGATTGCTACGCAGCCTACAGACATTCCTCAAACAAGATAAGGTGTTTGATAAAATTCAGGCTGAATTTACTTTAGCTGAAGTCAACGCGCAATTAGGTGATCTTTCTGAAGCGATAGCGCATTTAGCAGCGGCACTGAAAATGGGCTGGCTCGAGACTTACGATTGGGAGTGGTGGTCATTACAGAATAATCATCTTTTACGGCCTTTGTTTGAAGAACCTGGATTCAAATTATTGCTGAAACAACATCAGGAAAAACTAAACGAATTGCGAGAGCAAGTTACCCGAAAGTTAAGCACATTTTCTAGTTCGATGGAGTAGAACCATCTTTCACAGTATTAACTTCCAAGAAAATAGAAAAGGCGAGCTAAATAGTTCGCCTTTTAATAATACCCTGACAGAGTTTCCAACTACATTTGCAGTTTCCAACTTGATCTGTTGTGATCACTATTAACAAAGGCATAATTAAGTAGAAATGATTAAAAAAAAAGGCGAACCATTTCTGGTTCGCCTATATAAGATTTATCTAAAGTTTCCAACTACATTTGCAGTTTCCAACTTGATGTCACCGGTTTCCAACTTGATCTGTTGTGATCAACTGTTGTGATCATGCATTTAAAAATTAGACAAATCAAATTTTAACCTCATGATTTTTATGTGAATATTTCTGGAGTAAAAACCCCAATAATGTATTTAAATTTTAGACAATTATAACAATCTAAATTTATTGGATTTTTTCAATTGGAAGAATTACAGTAAAACAAATCAAATAAATTGACAATAATATGTCAAAAAACTCAATTCACTCGTCCTTTAGAGAAAAACTAATAGAACATTTATTTATCAGCGAGCTACTAAATATCTCTTAGCAAAACGATTTTGATCGTCTGCGCATTCACACCTAAGTCAGTTTAACATTCCAAGGTAACATAGCTTCTATGGTATCTTCATCAACATGACTGCTAAGTTTCTCAAGACAAAGTGCAATATAATCAAAGGGCGTTAAACCATTGACTCTATTCACTTGCTTTTTTGACATCAATTTTATCTAAGGTTTTTGTTAAATAATCTATTTTATCCTTTAAAGAAACAGACATCGGCTTTGTTTCATTTAATTCTGCAATTATATACTTCAGATCATTAATAAATGCTTTTTCAATAGTATCTTTTATAACAGCTTCAATATCAGCGCCACTATAGCCTTCAGTCTGTAAAATCACATCCAAAACTGATCCACGTCTTTAATTAAACCTGCTACTCACTAGCATGAGATTGTGGAGTGTTTTATATGTCATTAATCAGTGTCATGAAACGATGGTATTTTAGAGATGTTTTATCAAAACGTGAAATAACTAAGCGTAATGAACAACTAAACTAAGCAGCTTTCACATCAATCATACTTTCATCAATTGTTTCAAACAGCGGAACTAACTGCTCAGTGGATGATTGAAACCAATATTCAGCATTTTCTGGCAAAACGAGAACTGGCATGCGCTTATGATGCTAGATAATTTATATCCCTCTTGGTATGCCAAGATTAAGTTTCTATGTGAGTTAGCAGCCTAAAATTAAGGTGCTGATAATAATATTTCAGGTCAGATATGAATGTAATAGCATATAGAATTTTCACAGCTCGCTGTGGTGATTTAATAAATATTATCTAGCTTACAAGGTACTGAACCATTAGACTCAACTCAACAACACTTCTATTCAGTATTTGAGCCAACAAAAGCCCTTGCTGGGCTGTTTGTTCAAATTACTATGCAATCAAAACAACCTAAAATAGAACAGTAAAATTTATTAATAGTGTAATATCTCATTTATAACCAAATAAAATTTTCAATTTAATAAGCCACACTATGATATCAAAAAAAATACGCGAATTTTTCTCGTCATTAATGGAAGCTTCTGATAACAACTCAGTAGTTAGTTTTGATAATGAAACCGAACAGTATACTGGTTATTTTAATGAATCAGTCGTTAACAAATTTATTAATGAAGGTGTGTTAGAACTAGTTGATAGTAACGGTGCTGAGACTTGTTTAATCATGAACAACCGGGATGATTTTCTCAGTGGATTTGCATCAGGTATTAACGAGGCACGGCTTGGGCGGGATATGTATTATGCTGATTACAATGCCAGCCCTTTTGCTTTTACAGTAGGCTATGAGCACTTTTTACATATGAATAAAAAGCCTCGTAATCTCATTGGGTATTGTTGTCATGGATTTATTGATGATAATACTGGTGATATTCATTTTCAATAGCTTGTGTTATGCCATTAGTATGTATTAATCTGCTTTTCACTCTTTCTCTTCTGATACTTGAGCTAAAATCCCCGCAGTTCAAACTGCGAATTGTCTATGTTTATGACATGTCAGTAGAGCGTCACAAATCGCAAGAAAATAATAGCAACTAACTTGATAATCATTGGCATAGCAGGCATTCCATAAAGTGGCTTTGAGAATTATATCATGATCAAAATACAGTTATAGATCAAAATAAATATATATGACTGCTGCAAAATCAAAGCTCGCTTTACCAATATTCTAATTCACTAACAACGGATAAAATTCCTTTATAAGCAATATTTTTTTCGTTACACTGAAAGCTAAATCAAATGGGTGTATCAAAAAATAATAATGATGTTTAAAGTTATACTCTCAGCCCTTTTTTACTTTTTTTTCTCTTTTATTATACAAGCGCAATACCCCAATGAGCATTCATTACTAAAGGCTTTTGAGCTACAGCAAAAAACGACTAACGTTAATAATTCTCAAAAAGTTAAAAATTTACAACCATTTCTAAAAACGGCTGCGAAGAACCATTGGCAAAATGCATGGGTTAAAATTCAAAGTTCAAAAGCAAAGCTTTATTCTGATCTATATCAGATAAAGGATTTAATGAATGTTATCCATGTAACTTTACCTGTTGCTAAAAAATTAAAGTTGATTGATGAAATAACTGTTTTAGAATCATTTTGGCTAAAAGCAACTATATTTTCAAACTCTATCACCACAAATATTTCAGCGAAAAAGCTACTCGATAAGCTACCTAAAATAAAAAGTAAACGTGAAAAGAATCAAGTAATACTAAATCTATCTGTTTACTTTCTGAACCAAGGAGACTATCTAACATCATTACGATTAGCACTAGACTTAGATGATGAAGATCTTAATTCTAGGGCTTTAAAAGCAGAGTCCTTGGCTGACCTTTATTTTCGAGTAGGCGATATGGGCAAATATAATGAATTTTCGGCAAAGGCTATTGCTTTATTTGAACAGCTTGATGATTTATCTCTTAAAGCTGTTGCAATGTATAACCGAATGACAATCCTCTTCATAAATGGTGATTTTGATAAGATAAAAGAAAATTTATCGGAATTTGAGCAAGCTGTCGAAGCAGCAGGTGATATTACATTACTAGGTGATTTATATAGGTTTAAGGGAATGCTGGCACTTCATCAACATAAGTATCCTTTAGCGAAGTCATTTTTAAATAAAAGTAAGATAATTTATCAAGAACACGACTTAGAGTATTATGTAATGCTATCTGATTTAGTATTACTTGAGACTATTGTGGCTGAAGGTGATTTCTTAAAAGCAAAGGGTAAAGTGACAGTTATTAAATCTGATGTTATCTCTTTGGGTGAGACGGATGAGATTTACAGCTATTATCATATGGTTACAATGATACATCGAGAGCTAAATGATTATAAATCGGCCTTCTATGCTGCGGGGAATCTTAAAAAATACGAATTAGTCTTAGTAAAAGAAAATAATCAGTCTGAAATTATTAAATTTGAGTATGAGCAAAGTTTAAAAAACAAACAGATAGAAAAAGAGTATATGCAAAAGCAACAAGAACAACAAAACATCATCTGGTCTTTAATTGTCACTTTTGTCCTATTAACATTCTGTTTTTTAATTTTCGTGCTTTATAAACAGGTTAAGGCTAAACGTTCATTAGCTATTTTAGCTAATACTGATGCCTTAACTGAAGCTCCTAATCGTAGGGCGGTTATGGCATTTGCCGATAGTGCTTGTAAGGATAAAAAGCCTTTAACAGTCATAATAGCTGATATTGATAATTTTAAAGTGTTAAACGATACCTTTGGTCATGATATAGGTGATGAAGTCCTTAAGTCTTTCGCTAAAAGTGCGGGGGAAGTTATGCGTCATTCTGACTTTTTTGGCAGAATTGGTGGTGAAGAGTGGTTGTTTATTTTACCTCAAACAGAACTTGTTTTTACAGAAGCATTATTTGAACGTTTATCTTCAGTGTTCTCTGTTTCACTTCAAGACATACAAACAATAGATATACCTGTTACTTTTAGTATGGGGTCTGCTCAATTAGATAAAAATGAATCTTTGGATAGTGTTATTTCCCGCGCTGATAAAAAACTTTATGAAGCGAAAAAATCAGGTCGAAATAGAACTTGTTTTTAGACTAATTATACTTCGTCACTTAAAACTGAAAAGCAGTAAAACTTAACATGTTCATATCTAAAGTTTATGACCGCTTATGTGGCTTTGCTCACACTCAGGCTGAACGACTTACTGGCAAAAAACCATCATCAAAAGCCCCATATACTTATCTGCTAGGAACGTCCGCTATCAGGAAACTGGTTAGCGTAATGTGGCAGTAGTATGTGATTTTCTGTTTTTCACAGTTTCTCTTCTGATACTTAAAATCCCCGCAGGAAATCTGCGAATTTTCTATGTAAGTGACACTGTCAGCAAGGCTGATTGGCAGTAAATAAGCTTAAAATCAACTGAGCATGTACCAAAAAAAATCATGACCCCCATGACATAACAAATTTATTACCAGAGACTTTTTCTATACCTTCGAAACAATAAGAACGACCTGTTTCATCTACTAAATCATCAACTAAATCGTTTAATTTTGTTATCAACTCAATCAATTCTTCAAAAGTGATCTTATTGCCATTTCCTCCCAAAATGTATAAATCATTTCCTTTGTCACATTCTTTCATGTTTATATTATGACTATAAATTTTTGAATCAATTTCTATCGGGCCTTTTTTGCCAATAATTTCATTTGCTATAACTAGGATTTCTGTTGCTGAATATAGATCACTCATGATTAACTCTTTTTAATTTTGTAAATTCTTAGGGTGAATTTAATGGAATCCACTCCCTATAGCAATACTAGTTTTTTAATAAAAAGCAACAAGTTAGAATGAGTTTGAATTTGTTAACAATAAGAAATATAGAATATTTAGTATTTCATATAATTGAATTAAAAATCGAAATTGTATTTTATTAATGATTAGAATAGCGTTGCTATTCCAATCAAAAACACCCTTTTAAAGCCTTTAGGGTTGAAATGGTTTAAAAGGTATATTTGAATATGATAAATTAAACCATTTAAACCTCTATTGGTTTAAAAGCTCATTAGCCATTATCAACACAGAAATTGATCAGTGCCTTAAACAGACACTAATACCATAATATGTCATCTATATTAAGAATAACGGTTTGGTAACCAGTTACTAAATCATTAAATAAAAGATCACATAGAGAATATTTCGCAGCTTGTTGCGAGGGATTTAATTAATATTTTCTATATATGACTTAACTAAGCAGCTTCCACTCATATGTACCTCAAGCACTCTTATAAAACTCGTTAAAAGTTAATTTTAAATCTGTTAACCACAAACCGGATCTTAAGAGTTGTGGCAGTAGACCTGAATAGGATTAATTTTATAGAAGTTAATCTTTATATTTGGAAGGTATCGCTGCTTCGCCCTGATACTTATTGTCCGGGAATATTTTATAGTTGTGATAACTGCCTTTGATATTTCTTATTGCATCTTTAGCCAGTATAAAACCATGTAAATATAAGCAATCAATAGCTTCCTGGGGCGTTGAAACTACTGAGATCCTTAGTGGATTAATGAGTTCGTTTTTGTCATCAAACACATCATCCCAATCTTTTTTCATCACAAATAATTCTTTCTCTTTGCTCGACTGGTATGTGCCATCTACTGTATCGTCATGAGCAATGGGTAAGGATATTGACCAGTTTTTTTCTCTTAGTACATCCATCGCAGTGTCAAATCGTTGCTTAGGACTGTTTTGAAAATCGTCAGAGTTGATTTTAAGGGTTTGGTACTCATTATATAGTTGGTAAAAGGAAGAAGTTAAGTCAGAGTTTCTACCTTTTTTTGTGTACAACGTTAAAAAGTTATCGATATCTTCAGAAATACTTTTAGGATAATGACGCTGTTTCTTAGCTCTTTTTAGCCACTTACCCAAAAATAATGTTTCATTACCTGGAGAACGGCTTACACCACCAACTTGCTGCTCTGATTTTAATGCAATTAAACCACCCAAAATCATATTTATTAGATCAGATTGATATTTATCTTCTTCTTTACTCATTAATAAACCATTGTTACGAATCATGCGTCTGCTAGAAATTCAGTTGAACCTGAGGGGCAGTATTTTCGCCTTATCTGAACAAAAATTCAACTATCCTGCTATGAAATCTGGAAATAGATAGTTCCTTAATGCCGCTATTAATAGATAAGCTATTGCTACTTATCCTAAACTAAACTCTTTGTTGATATAAATGATAGGCAGATATATTGATGTTGCTTCAGAGCCTTTTTCATTAATATTAAATTGTCCAGATTTTACTATAATTTCCCCGCAGCTAACTGCGAATTTTCTATGCCAATGTCTGACTAAGCATAATATTTGAGATCACCAATCAACGGATGAGTTTAGTTCCAAAATATGATCACTAATAACGAGCAAGTTCTTTGTAGTCATTGTCTGTACGCTTATTGAATTTATGAGAACCAAGCCACGCAATGTTCCATGAGGCGACTTTAAGGACTTCAGCTTTGAGGGGGAGCGAAATGAGTGCGAAAATGAATAATATGTTTTTCAAAAAACCTAACCATTTATGTCTTTATTATATTTGATACATTAACCAATACGTGGGGTAAATTCAAATATCAACTTTTATGACGTTAGTTAATTGTTGCCACAAACCCGACCATTTATTGAATGCAAAAACGACCTCAGAATAGATTATTTTGATGTGAGAGCTGATGTTCTCTGTACCAAAATAATGGTAACTGATCCGGCAATATAGTCGTAAAGTATTGCCATATATGACTATTTCAGTGAAGCTTGAATGTATTCAACGTCTTTTACTAACGTAAAATCAAATGTGTGCTCTGTTTCAAATTCCATATTAATTAAAGTCGCTTTTCAGTAAATAAAAAACAGGGAAACAAAGATACTTTTTATCATTTAATGACTGGTTTTTTTGTGATATTGTCGCGCCTATCGCAGTTAAAATAATATTGAATAGGTGTTCCATCGCAATACACAATGTCACAGATAGCGCTTTACTAGTTAAAAAGTCACGAAGAACAATTCAACGATACATAGCTAATGGCAAGTTAAAAGTGACTCGTGACCCGTCAGGTAACCCACAAATTGATACTACTGAGTTATTACGTGTGTTCGGTGCTTTATCTAAGGTGTCGCAGAAGAAAATCAATAAAAAGTCGCAGAAAAATAATGATGCCCGCATGGATAAATTATTGGCTGCCGTTGAGAGATTAGAAAAGTTAGTTGAAAAGCAGTCGGAACAAATAAGTGGCTTACTTCAGCTAGAACATAACCCCTTAGTTGAACAAGTAATATCAAATGACCCCGTTGAATACCAAGTAAGCAAGCCAGCACCACCACGAACTAAAGCTTTAAGGGTAAAGAAGAAAGTTAAAAATGGTTATGCTTCGGCTTTTGGTTTGCCTAGCGAAATTACTGAAGAGATTCATTTAAAAATAATTGACCTACATGCGGCTGGAGCTACATCACGTAAGATTAAAGATGAGGTGCCCATCAGCAGAGCATCAATTCAGCAAATAATTAACTCTATTCGATAAAGCACAAATTATTTTTTGGGAACTAAGCCGATAAATTCTTTCGTAAATGCCTTCGTGATTATTAGCTCCTATTTCGCTCATAGGCAGGGATATCTATATAATCATCATCACCCCGTGCAATAGCTTCTTTAAGGCTTGCTTTACGAGACTTCCTCGACACAATTGTTTCACCAAAGACTTTTAAATGAGCGTCTTCCATTAAAGAAAGTGCTTCTTCATTTGATAATACGCCTAGGGCTTTAGCTGCATGAATATAACCTTCCAATCTATATTTTTTCTTATCATCTTTGTGATGGCTTTTTGCATCTTCAAATACATCGACCAATTGCATGAAACAAGAGTCCATAAATTTTTGTTTATTCATGATTTCCTTAAATAATAAATTTCATCACTAGCTTATCTATAGATAAACTAAGTTATTTATATTATGAGACAAGTGCTTCAAAGCCAGATACCTCAGCTTCTTATACCTAAAGATATAAGACCTAAAAGCCAAGTATACTCATACTTGGTCTTTAGGTCTTATTTACAAATTAGATTTTTCTGGTGCAATAACTTTGCATTAAACTAAACGTTTACAGCATCTTTCAATGCTTTGCCAGCTTTGAAAGCAGGTACTTTAGCAGCAGCAATTTGGATCGCTTCACCCGTTTGAGGGTTGCGACCAGTACGAGCCGCACGGTCATTCACTTTGTAAGTACCGAAACCAACTAATGCGACTTCTCCACCACTGCCTAATTCTTCTGTTATAGCTTGAATTAAACTATTTAATGCTCTGCCAGCAGATGCTTGTGAAATATCTGCACTTTCCGCGATTTTTGCTACCAATTCACCTTTGTTCATTATTGTTATTCCTTGTTTATTACTTTCATGAACATACTATGAAATAACGGTCGATTGAGCAATAGGAATGGCTTAACTAGTGGCAAGTGTTCAGATAAAACTGAAGAACGCTCGAAATTTCTCTGTTAACAAAGTGCCACTAACAGACAGTCGCAGCCATTTGCTCTAATGGCTTGGAGTGTTCGAATTACAACTGTCTCCTTTGATATTTTCATTGCGTCAGCTATGCTCATATCGAGGAGTTCGGTAAATGATATTAAAACGTCTGGATGAAAATATCTACGCGAACATTTGTATTATGCTCTGAGTGATAAGACAAGACATATAGCTACTACAAGCAAACAAAAACCATTTCAAAACCGGAGAATACGTATGTACAGATTAACGATAATAATAATGATTACCTTGTTTGTGGGGCTGAGTTCGTATGCTGCCAAAGCTGAAGGCTCAATCGTATACGAATTGCGCACTTACACAACCAACGAGGGTAAACTGGAGAACCTGCAATCTAGATTCCGGGACCACACGCTGCGACTGTTTGAGAAACATGGCATAAAAAACATTGGCTACTGGATGCCAACAGATAAGGGCAACACGCTGACTTACCTGCTACAGCACAACAGCAGAGAAGCCGCCAAACTATCGTGGAAGTCTTTTATTGCAGACCCAGCGTGGCGGGAGGTTTATGCAAACTCGATTGCCGACGGCCTGCTGGTTTCCAATATTGACAGCACATTTATGGTTGCAACCGACTATTCACCCATGAAATAGAGAAAAAGATGGAATGATGGGAAATCAACTGGGAAAGTTGGGCCTGGCCCCCCTATACCGATCGGCAGATAAACTTTTCAAAGAGTACGTCAATTTGCCATTACGGTACTTCACTATTAAATTCGTAATGATATTTTTGTGTGTAGTGTGATCGAAGTGAGTATTTATGAAACTCAATATCCAACGTTGGCTTAAAAACAGTCGTCATAGTCTATGATTTATATTGTTACTTTATGCAATAAAACTGACAAGAGTCAAAAATTAAGACCATCTTTGCGTAGGGACACTTTGATTTGAAAGGAAACATGGATTTTGTCATAAATTACGCTACAAATCTGTTAATAGAGGATTCAGTTTGCTAGTCATTAATTTTTAAAAGAGCGGAGAGTTCAAATAAGGTTCATAGTCAATGATATTGTATTTAGCATTCAGTTCCTCAAGAAATATATTATTAGTGCTTAAGAACGTATCAAATTCTTTAATAATTTCAGGGTGTTTTATTGTTGAAAAGTGAAAGTCATAAACATCATGTTTATATCTTTTATCCAAAATAGCTATTTCACTTAATTTACCAAGCTCTCTGAGATAGTGGTGGATAACGCTTGGCTCTATATTAATACCATCAACGTATCCATCAATAAGTTGTTGAACCAATATTTTCGTTGAAGAATCCTCTAATAATTCAACTTGACCATTTTTAATTTGCTCGATCCAATTTGTAGGGTAGAAACCTAATAATGTTCCGAGAGACTTAAATTCAGATTTGTTTTTTTTGAGAAATGATTTTAATACAGTGGTTCCTGCAATGAGTTTTAGTGTTGAATTGCTAAATGTAAACTTCTCTCTTAAAGAAGGGTCGGGATACCAGCGAGAATTATCAGGATATTTAAAATCAATTCTCTCTTCGAGCAGCCATTTGTCGAAGCGTTTAATTGGCAAGGGTAAATAGATAAACTTATAACCTTTCGAGGCAGCAAATTTATTTAATAGCTCTGTAGTATGAGTATTACGATTTGAATTGAAGTCAAACAAAGGGTAATAAGCGATATCTTCTACACCTATAATGAATTCTTGTGCTTGCGAATATTGAAGATGAAGTTGGATTAGAAAACCAAATATAAAAAGTCGGATTGCTTTAATTCCCTTTTTGATTTTCATTTCATCTATTGACTTTTATCGGTGAGTGATAGAATTCAAGTATTACATAGTTGATGATAGAAGTCTTAGGGATCTCGATTGGTCTTTGTCGGGTTATAAAGACGATAATGAGCTGTCATGAGAGAAACACCCTGAACACCTTCATTACGTTACGGTCGCAAAAGCCACCTAAGCGGCCAGAAGGGCTTTAAATCAAAACGACACTGTAGCAACAAAGCATTCGTTGGTGAAATTCAATAATCTGTGGATGATTTGAGCAACAGTTGTCTAATAGATACTGACATTTTTAGATCATCATTATTTTTGACTTTTCCAAACACTAGCCTTATCTTACGAGTGTTTATAGTATCGAATCATTTCTCCCTATTAGGTAGTTCTAAATTAATTATATAAAAAAGGCACTTATGCTCAGCAGATTGGTTGCACTAATAATCTTATTAACAACTACATCAATATCAGGTGCCGAAACATCAGTTAGGGTACTTGGGCCTCATTCAACTGAAGACGTTAGTCAGGATTATTTTTTTCGACTGTTAAAAGCAGCCGTTAAAATAGGCAGTTCAACTCACATGAACATTAATGCTATTGATGCTAGCAATTTAACTCAAGCCAGAACATTAAGCTTTTTAGAAAATGATTATATAGATGTTTTGTGGATGGGGACCTCTATTGAACGTGAAAATCAATTTTATGCAGTAAAAATCCCTCTAATGAAAGGTCTGTTAGGTTATCGAGTATCAATTATAAAAAAGCAAGATCTATCCAGTTTTGTTGTGTTACCTATAAAAGATTTTAAACAAAAAATTGCTTGTCAAGGAGCACATTGGCCTGACACAAGAATCCTTGAACATAATCAATATAGAGTCAATCCTATTGTTCATTATAATGTTATGTTTGAAATGGTTAGCAAAAACAGGTGTGATTACTTTCCAAGGGCTATTTTTGAAGGTTATGGTGAATTAGAAATAGCACAAAAGAAATTTGATAACTTGGCAATGTTAGATGATATATTATTATACTATCCGTACCCAATTTATTTCTTTGTTAATAAAGAGAATGTGGCATTAGGCCAAATTATCGAAAGCGGCCTTGAACAAATGATTGATAACGGGGAATTCGATACATTAATGAATAATCATGAAGTTACAAGGCATGCTTTTCCGTTAAAAAAGTGGGAAAGCAAACGAATATTTCACCTTGAAAATCCTTTTTTATCTGCAACTACAGATGTAGAAAATCCCAGATATTGGGTGTTACCACTTAAGAAATAATTCGAAAAAAATTTGAAATACAAATAATCTAAAAGACATCTAATAAAAGTGCGCTGGATATTAGAGCAAATAATTACTTGATGCGTTCACGTAGACTACTCATGGCAAAATGATCTTGAACTCGATTCAGTTAATGACGCAATAGGCTCACACAGTTAACATCAAATGATGGAATGTCACATTAATCTTCTATCCACCGCTTCTTTATATAGAAGTTAAAATAAAAAAATGATCTTACTGAATATTCATTCGTTGTAATCGAAATTAGATTTATTTAAATCTAGAGTTCTGTAATGTCAGCTTGTGGCTCAGGCTGTTTGAAAACTATTTTGCATTGACTTCAATGGCTAATATCATCTAAAAAGTCGTTCAGAGAATAAATGCTATAGTGCTTTTTGTGCCAAGTTACTTATTTATTTACGTAGAGTCGCAAATAAAACTGACGCTGAGAGTTTTTACACAGTCTGGGCTAGCTGAAGAAGTCTTTAATCATCACTAGCCTAATGTTAACAAAGATACGAATATAGACGTTTCACCAATTACTTTATATGACTTTTCTGTGGTATTAGTTGCCATAAAGGGACTGGGTTTTTATCCATACATCATGATTTATATACTTGAATTGGTTTCCAACTTTAGATGAACTTTTAAAGGCAAACTAGAAATATTCGCCTTTTTATTGCTTCACCTAATCCTGTTCTGTTGAACTCAGCTTTCTATTATTTGAGAAAATTTGATATAGAAAACACAATTTCTTCAAGAAAAACGTCCGAATATGCCCATTCGGGCGAATTTAACACTCCAAACCTTCATGCTGCGTAGCACTGTCGTAGTATAGAGGGCTTAAAATGGAAAACATACAAGGTGCTGATTATGGTTCAGCTATAGCAAGAGAGATTAAAGATACAAAACAAATCAAGGCGAAAAAAAGTACGCCAACAAATTCCGCTAATAAATCGTTAAAGTACACCACCGTATTTTGGTTTGTCACGGCGCTATTTGGACAATGGTTTTTCTTTTATTACATTATGGGTTTCTATGGAACCTCAGTAATAACCGATAATATGGAATATTGGAATGTCGTGTTTGAACGCTTTGGTGTTACTCCTTACCGAGCAGGTGATTTTTCTGGAAACCTTGCATTTGTTGCCCACGCTATTGGTGCTGGTATAGTGGCTTTTGGTGGTGCATTGCAATTAATCCCCAAAGTGCGAAACTCCTTTCCAAAGTTTCATAAAATTAATGGCTATGTCTACTTAACAACAGTATTTTGTTTGGCTCTCTCTGGCTTCTATTTAGTGTGGATAAGAGACCCTGACCCAATAAAGATTAATGGAATTGGTACAACGATTAATGGCTTTTTAATATTAGGATTTGCTTATTTAACCGTACGCCTAGCGATTAAAAAGGATATATCTAACCACAGAAAATGGGCCTTGCGACTATTTTTTGTCTCAAATGCTCAATGGATATTAAGAATTGGTACATTTAGCTACTTAGTAACGGGAAACATGTTGGGAATGAACCCTGCTTTTGGCGACCCGTTTTTTTATATGTGGACATTTGGCTGTTATGTTTTACCGCTACTAACGTTGCAATTGTATTTTTACGCGAAGGAAAGAGGCAGTAACAGTGTTAAGTATGTAACCAGTGGTTTGTTGTTTGTAATCACCATTCTGATGATTATGGGTATGGTCGGCTATACACCTTTCTTATTAAAAGTCATGTCTGGTAGTTTATAGATGTTATTTGAAGTTAATGATGATGATATGGAGCAGCCATAGTTTGCAACTGCTCCATCACATGATTCATTTGGTAAAAGCTGTTCTTTCTGTACGCAAGTAAAATAATCTAATAAATACGTTCGAATAGGCCCATTTAAACGACAATGCGTCTAAATTAGTGCACATTTGTTAGGTCTTTAATGTGAAGAATTATAAATTGTTTAAAGGAAAAAAATGGAAAACTTAACTATGAACACAAGTAACGTTAGTCGCTGGGACTCTAGAATTTTCGTAATCGCGGGGTGTTTTATGCTGATAAATACCTTGTTTTTGTGGCTTCGACATTACTCAAATTATCAGCTATCAATATTATGGCCAGCTATACCTGCAATTACCGGACTAGCATTTAGCGTGTTTGGGTTATTAAAGCTCTATCCGCGAGTGACTATTCAATCTCCGCTAGTTGCCAAAAGTGGTGCAGGTTTTTCGTTATTGGCACTTGCTTCGTTAAGCATTGTTGCACTATGGATTTTTGTTGTGTCAGTGTTTGGTGAAGGTATGCAAAAACAACAGTCTCAGTGGCTTCTTGTATTGATTGTATTATTTATGGTGGCGATGATATTAGCATTTTTCACTAATGCAATTGCGTTTTTACGTATTCGTGCACAGCAAAAAATCGGTTACTTGTTAACGGTGCCTTTAGTAATGTGGTTCATAATGTTGGTGGTAGGTGTCATAAAGGGTATGGAAAGAGGGCTATCGCTTGATTTTTACACTAATCCAGTTATTGGCGCTGCTCTTTTAGCTTTGGGATTTACTCTTAAAGCAAACAGAAACTAAGAAAGTTAAGCGTTTTTGTATGGTGTTTATTTGCTCAATGACAGTATTTGAAAAAGAGTAAAAATTTGAGGGGATACTGATTCCTGCATATTGCAGGATGAAACAGAGTTACCTGAATGGAGATATGTGGATTCAGATGCCTTTTAACTTTATAATCAAAAGGAGTACAAAAAATCTTAATCATTGGTAATTTTATGGTCCACGTTTTCCCCACAGTTATATATTCCTTCATGATGGGAATGACAACTATCGCTTTATTAGAGGTTTTTAAAAGACCAAAGGAAAAGCAGAACATTTTCTTGAAAGGGCTGCTGTTATTATTGTTAATACATTCTACCGGTGAGCTGTTTGTATATTCAGGAGCATTTGCTTATGCGCCAGGTTTAGCGGGTGCACACCTTCCGTTTAAGGTTTTACTTGGACCTGCCCTCTATTTTTATGCACATGCGACTATGTCACCAGATAAAGCAATAGACAAACGGATGAGTTTTTGGGCCTTGTCGGGGCCCGTTATAGTTGTACTGGCAATGCTTCCCTTTATTTTCATGATCAGCCCCGCAGAGAAACTGGCTTTAGCTAGTCCATCAACTAGGGATCCAGAACTGTGGAAAATAGCAATATTTACCTGTTCATTCACAACGTTTGTATTTATTTTATACACATTTGTATATTTGGCCATGGCGTTAAAACTCCATGAGTCTCATCGCCAACAACTTATGGAACGCTATTCTAACATTGAGCAGCGTTCATTAGATTGGTTTCAACCTGTACTATTAATTTGGGGAGTTGCTTGGTTAATGTATGCCGTGGAGTTTACTCTAGGTGCGCTAAGATGGTTTTGGTTTGGCTCAGGAGTAGTTCTTCCTATTCTTGAAACTGTTGTATTGGCTATTTTTATACAGAAGGCACTAAGTCAAAAAACGCTTAAAGCATCTGAGAAAGGTTTACCTCGTGAGAGCCAAGCTCGCACTGCCTTACTTAGTTCTGAAAAAATGCAAGCGATTGCATCAAAACTCGAACACGTAATGAAAGAGGATAAGCTATTTTTGAAGGATAACCTATCGCTAAACAAGTTGTCTGAGTCTATATCTGAAACTGAAAACCACATTTCAGAAACACTCTCACAATTTTTACACACTAAATTTTTCCAATTTGTAAATGGCTTTCGAGTTGAAGAAGCTAAACAGGCATTACAAGATAGAGACAAGTTAATTACAACTATTGCCTTTGATGTAGGTTTCAACTCTAAATCGACATTCAATACAGCGTTTAAAAATGTAGTTGGTCATAGCCCGTCAGCATATCGAAATTTGCTACTCGAAGATAAATAATTATTGCTTTGAACACATACGTCCAAATGGACCTATTTTGAAGGTTAATTCCCTCTTATCTAAGTTGGTTTCAGTGAGTGTTCAAGTTGAGATCAATTGAATGGAAAAAAGCGAATCAGAAAGCATTCGCTTTTTTTGTGGATAGGAGTATTAATTCAACTTAATTGTGTATCAGTGGTTTTGGAAGAAATGGGGAACTAAGCACCATAAAATTCGCTGCTAATTTAGACCTCTTAGATACGAATATAGTTAATATCAATAGCTTCTTGGGTTGTTTACAGTGTCCAGAAGACGTAGACCTACCTTTATCCTGATAGAGAACTAAGCCACCATTATAGTCATGGAGACTTTAAATTAAAACGACAGTGCTTTCGTCATAGTTGGCACTCAAAGCATCAAGTTGAGATGTGTAAAAGTGCTATTTACGTTCGGTCAGTGATGGCTTATTTTGTTTATACCAAATGACTTTATTGCGCAAAATACCAAGGGAAAATTTTTTGAAGTTAAGGGATAACTTCAAACAGGCATCAATTAAGCCGCGTTTTAAAAACTGGAAATTAGAGATTAACGTGAGTATTCCTTCTCGACCAAGTAGTTGTTGTTTTATCTGTTTATCAGGCATACCTTGTTTTGCTAATGATTGAACCTGAGTGGAGAGTTCAACAATAAAGTCTCGTTTTTTGGTTAGGTATCTTTTACCCTTTTCCATAATGCCTCGATGTGGACAAAAAGCGGTTTCAAAGTCTAAGCTTAAGACTTTGTTTAAGCTGTTTAACTGCTTTTGCAAATTTTCATCTTTATGTAAATATCGTACTCTAGAGGCAATATATAAATCTCCAGTAAATAAAAAGCCATTTTCTTTATCATAAAAACATGACATATCATCGGTATGGCCGGGTGTTAATTGCCTATCCTAAAACCTAGTTGGGTATTAATGATAGGCAGCTACACAGATAATGTTACAGGGTCCATTTGTTTTTTAGAAACTACGTAATTATTGAGTTGTTAAATCAAGCGCTTCCAAAGGAGCTAATTCCACCATCATTTGTTCACCTAGATTTACATTCGTTGATGAACCTTTAACAGCATTGCGAGTATCTTCAACAATGTAGCCTATATTATCAAATATTTGTTCAGTGTCTTTTACTTGATTTTTAACCTGTTGAATAACCGCTTCAGCCGCAGTACTGCTTTCCAGAGATAGAGAGTGCATATCATCTAAATTATCAATAATATCAATTGTTATGTTTCTGCTTTCTTCAATACTGCTGACAACATTATTCTGTTGATGAATTATATTTTCAGAAATGTCCATAATTTTACTCATTTCACCCTCAATCTTCTCCGCAGATTCATTGGCAGTGCTAGCAAGTGATCTAACTTCGTCAGCAACCACAGCGAAGCCTCTTCCATGCTCACCAGCACGAGCGGCTTCAATTGCTGCATTAAGCGCGAGTAAATTGGTTTGACTTGCTATATTTTTGATTGATTCAACCAATTGTGAAATGGTTTTATTGTTATTGGTTAGACCTTCAAGCAGCTCAGTAAATTGAGATATATTATTTTCTGCGGTTAATATTTTTTGAGATAAACCTTTTAGTTGTTCAATACTTATTGCGCTTTTACCTAATGTATCTTTTGCCGTTGAAACGGATATTTCAGATAAACTAGCAATTTCAGATGATTGTTCAGCTAGCTTACCAACAAGTTGATAATTGTTTTCAACATTTTCTAATCGTTGTGATGAAGACTGGTTCACCGACTTTGCGGTTTGAGCAATCTGCTGTGCGATTTGTTGAGGCTGACTAGCAGTTAACTGATCCAATATCGACGCCTTGGTCATCAAGGTTTCAAGCATTGATTTATTGATGACAGTTTCATCATTAGCAACGGGATTCTTTTTTGCAAAAAACATGGCTGATCCTTAATATAAAAATAAACTAATTATTGAGTTTTGACTCAACACTACTATATGTAGAAACTAAATAAGGCACTAAATAAGTTAATAATATTTTTAGCATATGATGTCCTTCAATCTCTCCAGACATCATAATATCGCCATGATTAATAAGCATGAGAAGCGTACCAACTATAACGGCAACTTTTATTGAACGCTTAAGGGTATTAACCTCTAAAGCAAGAGAAAACCAATTTAAAATTTTATTCACTAAATTAAAACCTTAGCACTATGATTCATTAATGTAACTAATCAAAACGAACAACCTTGCTTATGAGGGCGGGTTATTCATAAATTGAATAAGTTTATCTTGCTCTAAAGGCTTACTATACCAATATCCTTGTATTTCATCACAGTTAATACTTTTTAAAAAATCAACATGCTCTAATTCTTCTACACCTTCAGCAATTAAGGCTAAATTTAAATTTTTTCCTAACGCGACAATGGTTCTAATAATTGCTTTATCTTCATAGTTATTATGACAGTCCTTTATAAATGACTGATCAATTTTTAATTTATCGATAGGAAAACGTTTTAAATAAGATAAAGAAGAATACCCCGTACCAAAGTCATCTATAGATAGCTTTATACCATTCTTTTTAAGTTGGTTAAGTACGCATAACGTCATCTCTTCGTTATACATAAATACACCTTCAGTGATTTCTAGCTCTAAGTTTTTTTCTTCTAATTTTGTTTCTTTTAATATTTGAAGAACAGACTTTAGAAAATCAGGATGTGAAAATTGTCGTGGAGATACATTTACCGCAACAACTATATCTACATACCCTAAATTAACTAATTTTTTAGCAAATAAGCATGCTTGTTCAAGTATCCATTGCCCTATTGGAACAATGAGTCCAGACTGCTCTGCTAATGGAATAAATTCAGCCGGAGATATTATATTATCTCCATGCTTCCATCTAACTAATGTTTCAATTCCCGTTACTTTTTGTTGAACTAAATCTAGCTGTGGTTGAAAAACTAAAAACAACTCATTGTGAATAATAGCGTTTCTTAAATCATCTATCATTTTGGTATTATGTAATATTTCTTCCTCTACTTTATTGTTAAATAATGAAAAATATTCATGCTGATTAGCATCGGCAACTGATAATGCCGAAAGGGCATTTTTGATTAAATGGTTTTTATCTTTTCCATGATCAGGATAAAGACAAAAACCAAAATTTAATTCAATGAAGAACTCACCGTAAACAGTGATGAGTGGCTTTTCGGCTATACCCGTAATTTTTTTAGCAATAAGTTGCAAAGATGATTTATTGTTTTTTTCTTTACAAATCAAAGCAAACTGATTGTCATTAAGGTGATATAAAGCTAAATCAACGGAAAGCTTTGTTTTTAAATGATCACAAAAATCATTAACTAAAACATCACTTGCCTCAACACCATATGCAGTCACTATTTTATTGAAATTTTTAATTGAAAAAACACTAAGAGCGAAATATTTTTGTCGTGTTATTTCAATTGTTAAATCTTCATTGAGTTTGTATTGATTCGGCAGATTCGTTGTTTGTTGGTAAAAAGCTAATTTCTGGACTTTTTCTTCTGCTAATTTACGCTCTGTGATGTCAATAACATGGATGTCATAAGCATTTATATCTTGCAAATAATTAATATCATATTGTAATACATACTCTTTTATTGTTTGTTCAACATTTAAAAAAGTTAAATTGTTTTCATGAATTTTTTGGCAGAGCGTATTAAAATTTTGTGGAAGTAAACGATCTATTTCTTCAGGAGTATAATCTAATTTGTGTAATAACCGCTCACAGGCTGGATTAGAAAATACTATTTCACCTTGGGTATCAATACTGAAAATAGGATTTGGATTACGGTGCGGAAATAATGCTAAACGGTTGATTTTGGCATTATTTAAAATGGATTGCCTTATATACCAAGCAATTAGCCCACCTAAGAGAATAATGCTGAAACTATAAAATATGACGAGAGTATGACTAGTTGCTACTTGTTGATGTGTTGCATTTTGCGCTCTGATAACTGCTTGCTGAGTAGATGTTTTTATAGATTGCAATATAGGCAGCATCTCACGTCTAATTGAAGATATTTGAGCGAGTAATTCTCTTAATTCATCCCAGTAGTTATTTTGATCGTAATTATTTCTTTCTTGAATCATTTGATGAAATGCTTCAGATAGAATTGCTATTTGTTTTTGGTTGTAAGATATCAGCTTACTTTGATTTTCAAATGATTCTTCTTGAGAGATAACTGCATATTGAATATCAAAAGTCTTATTGAATACTTGGTGCTTTTTTATAAATACCGAACTATCTTGAGTGGTAAAGTATTCATAAATATTTCTCTCTTGCTCAATTAATATCTCAATTATTTGGTTCGCGCAATTTAAAATTGGAATATGCTTATTTACCAGTTCAAAAGTATTTTCATCAACCTTGGTTGATGAATTATAAACAATATAAGAGAGAGTTAGTCCTAAAACAAGGGCTAAACCAGCAAACAAGGTTGCTCGAAATAAATAAGACTTTAAAAATCCGTTCATTTAATATTCTTAATTTTTAATTCCATATATAAGGAGATACTTTTTCAGTAATTCATTTAACTAAAGCTTAATTTAAACTATAAGTCTTTTTATTATTTTTTGATATTGAAAGTATAATCGTAAAACGGTGAACTGCAAAGCAGAACGATTTTCGTTCCTAAGGCTTTTGGGATTATACGCCATTGGGTATATGTTCTGATTTTATGTGATAATTCTAATGTCTGCTTTTAGGCATTTTCAAGGCAGTTGTCGCCTAAATTGTTAAGCAGCTTCTTTATATTGCTCTGGATTTAACTCCACAGTACCTATTGGATGCCAGTTTCTTTCACTTTTTGACCATCGTTCGGGATGTTCATTTCTTTTTTTCTGATACAGCTCTTTTCGTTTTGCTAGTATTCCAATATCAAGACCATCATGCCTTTGGTTTTGCCCTAAAAATGATCGTGGTTTCTCAAAAGTTCAATGACCGCTTATGGCTAAAAACTGACCTTAAACCTGTTGATTTTCATCCAAATTAACAGGTTTAAGTAGAAACAAACATTTCCTTACGTAGAACCAGAAAATAGTCTATTATTTTTGAAAGACACTCTGTATATTCAACATAGTATTCGAGGAATATCAGACCAGCGCGTAGTCCAACGAGGTGATAAAAACTCTCGTCGCATAGCCCATTTCTCTTGTCGTGCTTCACTACCAAGTTGCAACGATCCTTTACCAAACTTTTGATTTATTTGGCTATAGCAATTCATCAATACAGGATTTTCGTTAGGTAAAAACAGATCTTGCTGCTGAAAATCTCTACTTGTTAGCTCAATAGCACCAACACCACAGCGATAATAAGGCACTCCATCAACATACAACACATGTAAAACTTGTTCGATTGCACAAGCTACAGAGCAAACATTATCAGTCGCTAATGGAAAATCATACATAATGCCTTTTTTGAAATAACGTTCATCGTGCGGTGAGCTAGATGCGAATATATAGAGCTTCTTAATAAGAGAACGTTGCTGTCTTGCTTTATTGCAAACTGTAACAGCATGAGTGGTTAACGCTTTGCGAAGATCATGATAATTAGCTATTCTTTGGCCATGTGAGCGAGTAGAAAATATTTCCTTTTTAGGGGATTTAACATCATCCCAACTCAGACACTTAAACCCATTTAATTCCTCGACCGTCCTTTCCACAACAACACCAAATTGTTGCCTCATATTTTTTGGTGAGCTGTTGGCTAAATCATAAGCAGTTTTAAGTCCTAAAAGGCTTAATTTTACACTAAGCTTACGACCTATCCCCCATACATCATCGAGCTTCATTTGTTGAAGAATATGTTTTCTTGAATATTCATCATTAATCACCGCTACACCATCACTGTCAGGTAATTTTTTAGAAGCGTGATTAGCGGCCTTGGCAAGCGTTAACGTATAACCAAATCCTACACCTACAGGCATACGTGTTTCTCGCCATACCGTACGCCTGATTTCATGCCCGTACTTGTACCAATCTTTGATAATGCCTTCATAATTAACGAATTTCGAAAACGCTTCATCTATACTATATTGATACGTGTTATCACTAAAACGCGCAATCACTGCCATCATTTTATCGCTAATATCACCATATAACTCATAGTTGCTAGAGCGTATAACTACATTATGTTTTTGTAACAACCACTTAACTTTAAAATAAGGTTCAAATTTAGGAATACCAAGCTTTTTAGCAAAGGGGCAAATAGCAACTACGCAACCATCATTATTACTGAGAACTACAACTGGCCTTTGTCTTATGGACGGCTCATGTACCTTTTCCATTGAAGCAAAACAACCGCTTGCATCAGTCAATCCTTGCATTTCCATTTACTTAAAAACCGCTAGGCTAATAGTTTCATCAAACCTTCTTACATTAAAAGTAACTTTACCTTCTAGCTGAAAAACATCACTTTCAGAGATATAAACAGGCTGATGATTATCTGACGCTGATAACAAACGGTTATTTTTTCTATCCAGAATTTTACAAATGAAATTTCCATTGTAGTTAGCAACAATGATTGATCCGTCTTTAACCTCTTTAGCCCTGTCTACTATCAATACATCACCAGAATAAATTCCTATCTTTTCCATTGACGAACCTGACGCCAATCCCAAAAATGTAGCATTTGGGTTTTGAATAAGTAACTCATCAAGTGATAAGCCCATTTCACGGTACTCTGCGCTGGGACTCTCAAAACCTGTGATTCCACAATCACAGAAAATAGGTATTATTTGCATGGTCATCACCTTCTCAATATCACTGTATATAATCACAGTATACAGCATTTAAATAAAAAAGAAGATTAGAGGTTCTAACAAACAAACTAAATCGATTAGAGATAGGCTCTGGTTGGTTTACGAAAACGTACATATACCAATCTGACTTAGCTGTATATATATACAGCTAAGTGTTTTCTTGTTATATTAGTTCAATAGTTTAGTTTGGACGAAATATTGTGTTTGATACATTACAACTTAATCAACTACAACAAGAAGCAGTGGACTTTGGCGTTCCCGCAAAAGAGAATCAAGATTTATCTCCATTGCTTATCATCGCTGGAGCGGGAACTGGGAAAACGAATACTCTTGCTCATAAGACTGCAAAACTTGTTGTAAGTGGTGTTTCACCTGATCGTATTTTGTTAATGACTTTTGCTCGTAGAGCCGCAGGAGAATTAGCTTCTAGAGCAAGCCAAATCGTTGAATATACGCTTAGAAAAAATAATAAGCACTATCATGCTATTACTCTCCCTTGGATGGGGACCTTTCACTCTATAGCGGTTAGATTACTTCGTGAACATGCTTTGGCCATAGGTTTAGAAGAAAACTTTACTATTCTAGATAGAGGTGACTCGGCTGATTTAATCGATCTTTTAAGACATGAATTAGGTTTTAGTAAAACTCATAAACGCTTTCCAAAAAAGAAAACCTGTTTAGATATATACTCCCGATGTGTCAACAGCCAAAAATCTGTTGAAATTGTACTGAAAGAGCATTTTTCATATTGTCTTGATTGGGTTGAAGAATTAACAACTCTTTTCTCTTCGTACGCTCAATCTAAAGCAGATCAATCTTGCTTAGATTATGATGATTTACTTCTGTTTTGCTTCCATATGGCTCAAGTCACTGAAATTGCCATCAAAATAAGGGAACAATTTGACCACATTTTAGTGGATGAATACCAGGACACGAATGTCTTGCAAGCAGGTATTCTAACTACCTTTTTCCCGACTGGTAAAGGGCTAACTGTCGTTGGAGATGACGCACAATCAATATATGCTTTTAGATCGGCTGACGTTGATAACATATTAAACTTTCCTCAATTATTTACTCCTCCTGCTAGGGTGATTTCTTTAAAACAGAATTACCGTTCGCACCAATTAATATTAAATTTATCTAACCAGTTACTGTCAGAAGGAAGTGAAGGATATAAAGTTGAATTGTTTAGTGAAAAGAGACATGGCAATAAACCAAAGTTGGTGACTGTTGAAGATGACGCGAAGCAAGCAGAATACATAATAGATAATATTTTAGCTTCAAGGGAGCGAGGCATTGAACTTAAAAAACAAGCGGTATTATTTCGTACAAGCTCTCATAGTGACAGGTTGGAATTGGAGCTTACGCGTAGAAATATTCCCTATGTAAAACATGGGGGACTTAAATTTTTAGAGGCCGCCCATGTCAAAGATATCCTCTCTTTGGTGAGTTGGGCTGATAATCCTAAGAATAAAATAGCCTCTTTTCGACTGCTTAAATTATTACCGGGTGTAGGACCAAAATTTGCTGAAAAAATCAATCTATATTTAGCGGGTTATGACTATGACTTTAATTGTTTAAAAAATTTCACACCTCCTGAAACTGCTTTACCTTTATATGAGAAACTGGTGGATAATTTGGTTAGCATGACCACGGATCAGATAAAGTGGAGCGAGCAATTACAGTTCTTATCCGGTGTGTATAAAGAGTTATTAGAAATTAATTATGATGATCACTTTGTACGTTGGGGAGATATAGAGCAGCTTATTCAAATCTCTCAACAATTTCCTACCAGAGAAAGGTTTATTAGCGAGCTTACGCTAGATCCCCCGCAATCAAGTGGAGACTTGTCTGGAACACCTGTGATTGATGATGATTTCCTTATCTTATCCACCGTTCATAGCGCTAAAGGACAAGAGTGGCAGAATGTTTTTATTCTCAATGTTGCTGATGGCAATTTTCCGAACGAGTATGCTGCTGATAATCGCGCCCTTGAAGAAGAACGTAGATTACTTAATGTTGCCATCACAAGAGCTAAAGATGGATTGCATTTATTACAGCCATTAAAATACTGGGTGCCTGAGCAACAACGATGGGGCGATAGGCATGTATATGGTGGAAAAAGCAGATTTCTATCTGATGATGTAATGAAGTGTCTTGAACAGATCCATTATCCGAAAATACATCCCAATCAAAGAGAAAAAGAGTCGGCAAAGGTAGCTATAACGGATATTAGAAAAAGTGTACTTGGGATGTGGAAAAATTAACGTAATTACCCTTTCATGGTTTTGAGTAATTAATTATCACTCAAAACAACTTTAGTGCCACTTTTTTAAGTAAATCTTTCACTAGTAGGGTCTTCTGTTTCTATTTTATCTGAATTAGTAAGATCAAGCTTTCAGGAGACATAGATCTATCTTTATCCTGACAGACAACTAAACCACCAAGCGGTCGTTGAGGATTTAAATCAAAGCGGCAGTTGATCCGACAGATTTAGCATCAATGGCTACCTCATGACTTCGGCTAGCTATCTCCAAACATATCTAAATATGTGATAAGTAGTACCTTGAAATTACAACTTACTAAGGCGTGATCCTTTCGATAAATAAGAGTTGTCTGGTTTGTAAACCTGGCCATTATGTTGCACTAGAAATGCGCGTTTAATGAGTATTTAGCTATTTCGCAATCTGATGTAATATTTTGCAATCTCATGTTAGCCGAATACTACCTATTTTTGTATGGTTATACCGTCGATTGAATAGGTAAATAAAAGTAAGGTAGCTTTACTATTATCATTAAAAAAGGAATTAATCATGCTATTCAAAAAGTTATGCTGTCTTTTTATATTAAGCGTTAACGTCAATACTGTTTGGAGTATGGATTTTTCTGATCCTACAACATCAAAAGGACTGGAATGTGTATCTGTAGATACTTTGAATGTGTCAGAAACACAAGATGGAATTTATAATGTAGATATAGAAATTATAGGACATTGCATCGAGAAAATGCGCGTTAAAGTGTGCCCTACACGTTCAAAAATAGGATGTGAAGAGTATCTTCTTCCCGCAGGAGAAAAAATAAAAACCCGTTTATACACAAAAAGCAAAGCGAGTCTGGTTACTTATAACTGGGATTTTTACGACACACCTACAGCGACAACATCCAGTGCAAATGGACCAAACTGGAATTATATTGATGCCTCATATATAGGCGCAGATATCGGTAGTTTCGAACAAGACATTGATGCTGATGGATTTGGGGCGAGCGTGTCAACCCTAATAGGCGAGAGTATTATTTTCAATTTAAGTTATTCCTATATTTCTGAAGATAACGTATTTAATGAAAATGTAGATGGAAAGATTACAAATGGAACATTGGGTATTGGATATCGATACGCTGCCACTAGTTCAACTGATGTATTTATAATAGCCTCTTATTTATATTATGAACTCGAATTAAAAGGGCTGAATAATCGAGGTTCGATTGATGATAATGGCTACGGAATAACCCTTGGGGTCCGTTCAATGTTAACGGAATCATTTGAAGGAACAATCACACTTGGATACGCAGAAATTGACGATGAATCTGAAACAGCCATTGGAATATCTACCCATTATCACATTAATAAAGTATTTGCTGTGGGAGTTAGTTACTCTGTGGCGGATGACGCAGACCAGTACGGCATCGGGGTTAGGGTTTCATTCTAACTTTAATGTAAATAGTGTGTTTGTCAGAGTCTTAAAATTCAGATTTTTCATTAAGAATACATTAACTTTCTAATGCCGTTAGTGCATTCCTTACATAAATAAAAGTCATAAAAACTAATTAAATGAGTGCTAGCTATCGTAACCTTAGTGGCAGTCAATTTAGGTGACTCTGACTCGTAATTTTAAACCTCTTTAGAATCAAAGTTAACATCATGTGATAGAAGGTCAACGACTATAATGAACTGTGAGTTAAACCTGCCTAACAAACTAGCAGAAAATATTGTCTAACATTGCCATAAAAACTCTCATGGCTTCGCAAAATATTTATGCCTAGTTAAAGCGATATGACGAAAATAAAATACCGAAATAGTATTTTGGTTAGCCTTTGCGTATGTGCATTTTATACACGTACTCTTGACAGCTTGCGCAAAGTTGCCGTTATGGTTGTAGCTCCTGATGTCGGTTATGTAGCAATTACCATGATTAATGTACTTGGAGTTTGTCTAAGTAATAATGATTTAAGAAGCCAGTTGAATTAAAAAGTCAAAAA
>Ga0209826_1000398_pt1 | contig 31918 bp, 27 predicted proteins | sample GOMGulsemesocosm_5_FD_184637 | JGI IMG/M metagenome (GOLD analysis project Ga0209826, IMG submission 184637) | Methane-oxidizing microbial communities from mesocosms in the Gulf of Mexico - GOM15C Gulf of Mexico (SPAdes) (version 2) | ecosystem: Environmental > Aquatic > Marine > Cold seeps... | reverse complement strand
ATTTTGGCGAAGGTTTTCTTGCATCCCTGCTGCAGAGTAAAGTCCTCAAAGCCGCGCTTAAAACCAATGGTCAGCGCTACCAGATTGTTGCCGTCGATCGCCGCCTCAGTGCCATTGCTCAGCAGTTTCCCTCCACGTATTTTACTGAGCTGTCGGTGCTGGTGATGAACCCTGAGGGTGAAACGTTATTCTATTACGAGGATGGCGATGAACCCTTTTCCGAATTAGATGCAGCGCTTAAGCCCCGTGTACTTGCTACGTTTGGTAAGGGTGACAGCCGTCGCTTAATCGTTGAGGGTGAACAGCAGAAGTTACAGTACATTCGCCGCGTCAATCTAGAAACCATGCGCGCGCCGCTCTACGCGGATGACCGAGAGGCTGTGACGATTGCGTTATTGTTCAACATGCCTGAGTTTAATGAAGAATTACAACGTTTAGTCGCTGACTCGAGCCTGAATGCTGAGGTGACCGCTTTGCCTCAAAAAAATGCGCAGCAAACGCAAGATCATCGGGCGCTTGCCGAGGTGTCCGGTTTACTGCAGTTGGAGGTGTCTATTGATCAGGTGCAGCTGAATAACGATTCTCATAGGCTGTTGGTGGGGTTTGTGCTGAGTTTCCTGGTGATTGTGTGCTTCTCTGCCTGGGTATTACTGGCGTTAATTCGTCGCTACATTACCGAACCGATTCATCAACTGCAAAGCGGCATTGGTGAGGCGATAAATCGGCAGCAGCCATTGCCGGATTACTCCGAAGGCTGCGATGAGATCAGTCAGCTGGGGCACGAATTTAGTCAGCTTTACAGTCAGCTGCAAGGCGCCTATGAGAGTAAAAAGAAGTTGGCCGAAACCGACAGTCTGACGCACCTCGACAACCGCTATACCTTTAGTCAATGCCTTAACCGTATGCTCGAACGTTCCAATATTTCAGGCGTCAAATTGGCGTTGCTGTACATCGATCTGGATAATTTTAAGGCCGTCAATGATCGCTATGGGCACGAGATGGGTGACCTAATCCTGCGGGAGTTCTCTGTTAGTCTGTGTGATGCTCTGCGAATCACGGACTTGGTCATGGCGCGGGAGCAAAGTGTGGCGCGCTTGGCCGGTGATGAGTTCGGTGTGTTGCTGCCGGACATCCAGCGTGAGGTTGATTTGTATCCTGTGTGCGAGCGCATTATTAAACTATTCGAAGGTGGCTTTAACTCATCGCGGGGAAAGTTTTCAATTTCCGCCAGTATTGGGATCGCCATCTACCCAGATGATGGGAGCAGCGCGGTTGAATTGACCCGTAACGCCGATGCTGCTATGTATCAGGCGAAGGCGTCGGGGCGCGATCAATACGCATTTTATTCGGCTGAGTTGGCCGAGCGTACTCGTCGTGAGCGAAGCATTGATCTGGCGTTGAAGTCGCAGCCCTTCGATGAATTTACCCTCTACTATATGCCGATCATCAGCACCGAGGACAGCTCGGTAAAGTCAGTCGAGGCGTTGCTGCGCTGGCAGTCGCCGACGCTGGGTTTTGTCTCGCCGGTGGAGTTTATACCCATCGGTGAAGCCAACGGTGTCTTCGAGGCTCTCGATCTTTGGGTCGTAGAGCGGACGCTGCGCGATACTCCCCGTCTGTTGGAGTTTTTTGGCGAAGGTTTGATTGTTTCAATTAATATTTCTTCAGCCCAGTTAAACTCAGGGGGGTTTTTCCTGAATTTGATGTTGTGCTTCCAGCAAAGCGAGATACCGACTAATCGAATTCAGTTGGAAATTACCGAGACGTTTGCGGTGGAGATAGGCGCGCACGTCGAGGCTAACCTCTCGCTGCTGAAGCAGGCAGGTTTTATATTGGCGCTCGACGATTTTGGTACGGGTTATACCTCGCTCAGTCAGCTGATTGACTATCCCTTGGACGTGATCAAGATCGATAAGTCGCTGGTGGATCGCATGGTCGACGAGCGTGGCCGCGACCTGGTGCTGTCTCTCATCGGTTTCTGTAAGCAGCAGGGTTTTAGTGTCACCGTAGAAGGGGTTGAGACGGCTGAGCAGGCCGATATGTTGACCGCTGGCGGCGCTGACTCACTGCAGGGTTTTCATTTTTCCAAGCCGCAAGCGCTCGAAGCGTTTGCCGATGACGGGTTCAATCACTATCATCCCTCACTCTTACGCTGACCGCTCCTTGTGGGTTAGCCACTCTTTTTTTGTTGGGATGCATCTATGTCTGATTCTTCGGTTGTTCTGGGTACGCCGTTTTCCAATACCGCCACCAAAGTGCTGTTGTGTGGCTCCGGTGAGTTGGGTAAAGAAGTTGCCATAGAATTGCAGCGCTTGGGGTGTGAGGTCATTGCTTGCGACCGCTATGACAACGCACCGGCGATGCAGGTGGCAGACCGCAGTTACAGTTTTTCTATGCTCGATGGCGCTGAGTTGCGCCGTGTTATTGAACTGGAAAAGCCGCATTACATTGTGCCGGAAATAGAGGCCATCGCCACCGATACGCTGATTGAGCTGGAGCGCGAAGGTTTCAATGTAGTGCCCAGTGCGCGAGCTGCACAGCTCACAATGAACCGTGAAGGCATTCGTCGCTTGGCGGCCGAGGAGCTGCAACTGCCCACCTCCGCCTATGTTTTCTGTGACGAGTTTGAGGAATTCAAACAGGCGGTGAACGACATCGGTATGCCGTGTGTGGTCAAGCCGATCATGAGTTCGTCGGGTAAGGGCCAGAGCTTGGTGCGCAGCGCAGCGGACATTGACCATGCGTGGACCTACGCCCAGGAGGGCGGCCGCGCGGGTGCGGGTAAGGTGATTGTTGAGGGCTTTATCGATTTTGACTATGAAATCACTTTACTCACAGTTCGACACCGTGACGGGACTAGCTTTTGTGAGCCCATCGGACATCGTCAAGAGGGGGGGGATTATCAGGAATCGTGGCAGCCTCAGGCCATGAGCGAGCAGGCGCTGCAGGCCTCTCAAGTGGTGGCGAAGCAAGTCACAGAGGCACTGGGTGGTTGGGGTTTGTTTGGAGTCGAGTTATTTATCAAGGGCGATGCGGTTTACTTCAGTGAGGTGTCGCCACGCCCCCACGATACCGGTTTGGTGACCTTGATATCTCAGGACCTGTCTGAATTTGCGCTGCACGCCCGTGCTATTTTGGGGCTGCCGATACCCAATATCACACTGCACGGCGCATCGGCCTCGGCGGTTATTCTGGTGGAGGGCGAGTCGCAAGAGGTGAGTTTTTCAGACGTGGCGCAGGCGTTGGTGGAGACCGATACCTCGCTCAGATTGTTTGGTAAACCCGAGGTGTCAGGCCAACGTCGTATGGGGGTGGGCTTGGCGCGTGATCTAGATACAGACCGTGCACGAGCGAAAGCTCAGCGCGTCGTCAGCGCCGTTAAAGTCACACTTTAACGTGGCGTAGTTGATTTGAGGGAGGCTCTATCTGAGCGCCTAAGGCAAGCTGCTCTATTTCGCTTTACAGCAAAGGGCAGTGGTTATGGCTTCGCACGAAGATGTATTGCAGTTATTGGGCTGCGACGATTTGTACACTTTGGTTGACCCTGATTTTTTGATTGAACATGGCCTTAACAGGCCAGAGCAGTACGGCGTGGTATGTGCTGATGTTCCCGCCAAGCAGCGAGAATTAGAGGCTCTGGGTTGCGCGCCGTTTGTATATGCGAAGACCAAGGGACCGAATTGGCATGAGCAGGGTGAGCGTCGCGATGTCCGTCTTGAGGTGGCAATGGGTTACAGCAATGGTCAGCAGATAGAGCTACTGGGCGCTGGAGAAAATACCAGTTTTTACCAACCCTTTATTCGTGCGGATGGCCGCTTGGCCCTGCACCATGTTTGCATTTTTCAAAATGATTTGGTGGGCTTAGAGGAACGACTGAATCAAGCGGGTTTCGCCACGGCTGCATCGGGCCACATTGGGGTTAGCGGACTTTATACAACGCGATTTTGCTACCTTGATACCCGCGAGCGTTTGGGGTTCTACCTTGAGTTGGCTGAGTATAAAACCCTCGGTATGCACCTGCCGCCAAAGGAAAAGTTAATTGGCTTTTTGGGCCGTATGCAGCGCCGCTTTGCCGGTTAAGCTGAGCGGGATCGGCAAGATAGGGTGAATCGTCGCTCCATGCATCCTGCATCCGCGACATACATTACGTCCCTGTAAATAAAAAGGGCGCCACTTAGGCGCCCTTTTTTATGTGTGCAGCTAACGTTGTGTTAGCTAACGCGTTTGACGCGAGCGGACTCAATGACTTTGGCGTTTAGTTTCACCGTTTCAATTAAGTACTGCCCAATTTGAAAACCGATGTTGCCGGGCGGGATGTTTTCTAGGTGCTCGACGATAAGGCCATTCAGTGTCTTGGGGCCGCTGGTCGGGAGCTCCCATTGGCGGTGACGGTTGATGTCGCGAATTGAGGCGCTGCCTTCAATAAGGAACCAGTCGTCTTCGAGCGCGCTGATCTCTTCACTCTCTTCTTCTGCGGTATTGGTAGTGAAGTCGCCAACGATTTCTTCCAATAGGTCTTCCATGGTGACCAAACCTTGGATATCCCCGTACTCATCGACAACCAGCGCAATACGACGTTTCTCTTTTTGGAAGTGCATTAGCTGGGTATGCAGCGGCGTGCCTTCCGGGATGAAGTAGGGCTCACGGACAAAGCGGCGAATGGCCTCTATCGTGACGCTCTGATCATCTCCATGGATGAAGCGTGCAGCGTTACGCAGATGAAGTACGCCAATAATATTGTTGATGTTGCCTTTGTATACCGGCAGTCGCGTGTACTCGCTGCTGCGAATCTTCTCCAGCAGTTCAGGTACTGGGCTCTCTAGGTCGAGGCCGACAATCTCATTGCGTGGCACCATGATGTCTTCAGCGGTGGCTTTTTCGAGATCGAGAATGTTGAGAAGCATGCCCTGGTGTTGATCGGGGATTAGGTCTCCGTGCTCATCCACGGCGGTGCGCAACTCTTCAGGGCGCAAGTGCTCGTTGTTGTTGGATTTGGATGGATCAATGCCGAATAGGCGAGCCAGTGCGTTGGAGACACTGTTGACCAACCACACGGCGGGGTAAAGCACAAACAACAGCGGCTTGAGAATCAGGCTGGCGGGAAAGGCCACTTTTTCTGGGTGAAGTGCGGCGATGGTTTTTGGTGTCACCTCCGAAAAGATGAGAACCGCCAGCGTTAATAGGACGCTGGCAAGTGCTATAGCGCCTTCACCATAAAGTCGGATGGCGATAACGGTGGTTAACGCGGCGGCAAAGTTGTTGACCAGGTTGTTGCCAATTAGGATGACGCCGATAAGGCGGTCAGGGCGGTCCAGCAATTCTGCTGCGCGCATAGCGCCTTTGTGCTTCTTTTTCGCTAGGTGTTTTAGGCGATAACGATTGAGTGACATCATGCCCGTTTCGGAGCTGGAGAAAAATCCAGAGAGCAGAATCAAAATGGCCAATATCCCAAATAGGAGGCCGAGGGGTGCTTCGTTCAAGGAGGGTGGTGCCTGTATCGCCAAAAGTTGCGGCTATCTTGTCTTAGATCGCCGCCCAGCGCAACACTCTCGAGGCCTCGTTTTCTGACGCTTGAGCCTTGATGTGCTGGGGGCTGGCGAGGGGTGCGGTATGCCCCGCCAGTCATGGGTGGCGGAGGCGATTAGGGCAACTGAATTAAAGGAGGATTTCGAGTACGAATTTACTGCCGAAATAGGCCAGCATTAGCGCTGAAAAACCACCGAGGCTCCACCGAATCGCGCTGTTGCCGCGCCAACCTAAAAAGTGTCGGCCCCACAGTAGGGTGGCGTAAATTAACCAAGCTGAGACAGAAAATACGGTTTTGTGTGCGAGGTGTTGTGCCATTAGGTCATCGACGAATAGCACACCGGTGGCAATGGCCAGTGTCAGGGCTATTTCACCTACCCACAACAACTCGAAGAGCAGTGCTTCCATGGTCTGTAGTGGCGGCAGTAAGCGGACTAAGCCATTTGGGTGCTTGTGTTTGATTTGGTGGTTCTGATAGGCAAGTACAATGGCTTGCAATGTGGCAATGATTAGAAGGCTGTAGGCCAAAATCGATAGCAGGATGTGGCCGACAATGGCATTGCTTAGATGGTCGATGAACACTTCCCCGTTGGGCGACAGTAGGCTACTGCCGATGGCCAGTGCGGATAGGGGGAAGAGGAAAAGGAAGAGGTTGTGTAAGGGTTTGCGTAAGCCGCTAATTAAGACCAGCAGGTTGATAACCCAGAATATGAGCGCTCCCACCTGAAAAAAGCCAAGTTGTAAGCCGCGCTCGGTAAACACTGTGCCGTAGCTGCCAAGCCCGTGGCAGAGCATGGCTGTGCAGGTAAAGCTGATCACCCAGCTGCGTTCACTGCTGCGCTGTTGTCGGGCCTGCTTTACTAGGTAACCAAAAGCGCTTAGGTATACTGCAATGGCTGCAATGTTGAAGGCCATCAAGGCCGCAGGATCTGTCATGGAGGCTTCAATTCTTTGTTGGCGCTCGGTGGGTCGAACGATGTGTCCGTTGTATTGCGTTCGAAGTTTGTCATAGCCATTGTCTAATTAGAAGCCACTGAGGTAATTAGAAGCCTCTCGGGCGAATGAATCACGCAGTTGAAGGCTAATTTGCTGCGCTCTGCTATTGCGTGTGTTCTGGCAAGCCCTGCGGGTAAAAATTGGGTATACTCTCCGCCTTTCAGAATTCGATACAGTCGTGGTTTTTTATGTTTGATAATTTGCAGGATCGTTTGTCGGCCACCCTTAAGAAGGTTTCTGGTAAGGCGAAGCTCAGCGAAGACAATATTAAAAAGGCGTTGCGCGATGTGCGCAAAGCGTTGCTGGAAGCCGATGTGGCTCTGCCAGTGGTCAAAGCGTTTATTGAACAGGTTCGCAACGAGGCCATGGGCGCTAAGGTTTCTAAAGCGCTGAACCCTGGCCAGCAATTTCTCAAGATTGTTGAGGTCGAGCTGGTTAAAGTGATGGGCGACGTCAACGAGGCGTTGGACTTGGCGGCAGCACCCCCGGCTGTGGTATTGATGGCGGGCCTACAGGGCGCGGGTAAAACTACCTCGGTTGCCAAGCTGGCCAAGTTCCTTAAAGAGCGAGAGAAAAAGAAAGTATTAGTGGTCTCCGCTGACGTTTATCGCCCTGCGGCGATCAAGCAGCTCGAGACCTTGGCTGCGGAAGTGGACGCTGAGTTCTTTCCGTCGACGACCGATCAAAACCCGATTGATATAGCCAGTAATGCTATTGCCCACGCTAAAAAGATTCACGCCGATGTAGTGATTGTGGATACCGCGGGTCGTTTGGCGATCGATGAAGAGCTGATGGCCGAGATTAAAGGTCTGCACGCTGCGGTCAATCCGGTAGAAACCTTGTTCGTAATTGACGCCATGATTGGTCAGGATGCGGTTAATACCGCTAAGGCCTTCGATGAGGCGTTGCCTCTGACGGGCGTGATCCTGACTAAGGTCGATGGCGATGCGCGTGGTGGTGCCGCCCTGTCGGTGCGCCACGTGACGGGCAAGCCGATTAAATTCTTCGGTACGGGCGAGAAGATTGACGCGCTAGAGCCTTTCCACCCCGATCGTATTGCCTCTCGTATTCTGGGCATGGGTGACATTCTCAGCTTGATTGAAGAAGCTGAGCAAAAGATTGACAAAGACAAAGCCGAAAAGTTGATGACCAAGGTCGTCAAGGGGCAGAAGTTTGACCTTGAAGACCTGCGCGAGCAGTTGGACCAGATGGCCAATATGGGTGGCATGAGCTCCATGTTAGAAAAGCTGCCAGGCATGGGTAATATGGCGCAGATGGCCGAACAGGCCGACATGGGTAAGCAGTTTAAGACCATGACCGTTATTATTGACTCAATGACCAAAGCTGAACGCAGCAATCCAGATATCCTCAATGGGTCGCGAAAACGCCGTATTACTATGGGTTCGGGCACCCAAATTCAGGATCTCAATCGCCTGCTAAAGCAACACAAGCAGATGGCGAAAATGATGAAGAAAATGAAGGGCGGCGGCATGGCCAAAATGATGCGTGGTATGGGCGGCATGTTGGGCGGTGGCGGTGGAATGCCTCCAGGCGGCATGCCCCCTGGCGGTATGCCAGGCCTGCCTCCAGGTTTTGGTAAGTAAGCGGTTGTCGTGAGTGGATGGCTTGCCCTTAGGGGAAGGGCTGTCCAAAGCGTATTTTTCTATCGTTGACTCTATACATTTACTTAGCTTTCGCTTAGAATTCCGCGCCTCTCGCGGGCCTATTATCCGCGCAGTACAGAATTAAGAAAATTTTAGTGTGCCATGCCGTGAGGCACAGCACGAAACTTAGAACGAACCAAGTGTTCGTTAAATAGGAAGTAGACTTACTATGGTAAGCATTCGTTTAGCTCGTGGCGGTTCTAAAAAGCGCCCATTTTACCACATCTCTGTATCTGACAGCCGCCGTGCCCGTGATGGCCGTTACATCGAGCGCGTTGGTTTCTTCAACCCTATCGCCGCTGGTCAGGAAGAGCGTCTGCGTTTAGACCGCGACCGCATTGCACACTGGATTTCTCAGGGTGCTAAGTGTTCGGATCGTGTAGCTAAGTTGTTGAAAGACGCTCCAGCTGCTTGATAGCTGACGTACAAGGCTGACAGCACTATGGGAGAGGACACTAGCAAAAAAAGTCGCTCCAATTTGGTCGATGTTGGCCGTATCACCACGGTATTTGGTGTAAAGGGATGGGTTAAAATCATCTCTGATACCCAGCCGATGGAGAATATTTTTAGCTATGGCGCACTTTGGTTGAAAACCAAACATGGCGTGAAAGCAATTGAGATCGATGAATATCGAGCTCATGGCAAAGGTTTGGTTGCCCACATTAAGGGTCTTGATGACCGAGATGAAGCGCAAGCCCTAAGCCGTGTGACCATCGCCATAGAGCGGAGCCAGATGCCGGAGTTAGAAACCGGCGATTATTACTGGCACCAGCTTGAAGGCCTTAAGGTGGTTACCGAGTACAACGGACAGTCCTCTGTTTTGGGGCGGGTCACGGAACTGATGGAAACCGGTGCGAACGATGTACTGGTGGTTAAGGCCGATGTTGATAGCATCGACGATGCAGACCGCTTGATCCCCTATGTACCAGGGCAGTATGTGACGAGCGTTGACCTCGAGGCAGGCCAAATTACGGTTGATTGGGATCCGGAGTTTTAAACGGCTCAGGCTGTTTGACTTGGAACTCATTGGAATTAGCGAGGTGCGGCGATGCGCGAAGCAACTTTACGTGTAGCGGTCGTTACGCTGTTTCCTGAAATGTTTGACGCGATTAGTGAGTATGGCGTCAGTGGACGAGCCGTTAAGCAAGGGCTGGTAGAGTTGGGGTTGTATAACCCGAGAAGCTTTACCAGTGATCGACACCAAACCGTGGACGATCGCCCTTATGGTGGTGGGCCGGGTATGCTGATGATGATTCAGCCGCTGCGCGATGCCATTGAAGCCGCTAAAGCTTGGGCTGGTACTGAAGCCAAGGTGATTTACCTGTCGCCACAAGGACAAACCTTGTCGCAACAGGGGGCCACCGAGTTGGCATCGGGTTCTAACCTGGTGCTGGTTGCGGGTCGCTATGAAGGTATAGATGAGCGCCTTATTCGCTCGCACGTCGACGCTGAGATCTCCATAGGTGACTATGTGCTCAGCGGCGGCGAGTTGGCGGCAATGGTGTTAGTGGACGCTGTGGTTCGGTTGTTACCGGGTGCTCTCGGGCATGCGCAGTCGGCCCAGCAAGACTCTTTTTCGGAAGGTTTGCTGGACTGTCCGCACTATACCCGCCCTGAAGTACATGATGGGCAAACGGTTCCCGACGTACTATTGTCGGGTAACCACGAAAGAATACGCCGCTGGCGGTTGCAGCAGGCGTTGGGAAGAACTTGGCAGAGACGTCCGGATCTTCTCGAAAAGCTCGATTTGTCCGATGAGCAGCAGCGCTTGTTATCCGATTTTCAGCATGACGTTAGTGCAGAGAATTGATGACACGCTGACAGGGCGGGCAAACACTAAACTTTATTTGGTTTCGTGGTGGTAGACGAAACCAATTTCTAGCTGTGAAGCTACACATGCTTGATGACTCTAGGAGCAAACCATGAGCAAATTGATCCAGGAAATTGAAAAAGAACAATTGAAGACTGACCTGCCTAACTACGCACCAGGTGACACTGTTGTTGTACAGGTTAAAGTAAAGGAAGGCACTCGTGAGCGTCTACAGGCATTCGAAGGCGTTGTAATCGCTGTTCGTAACCGTAGCGTTAACTCTGCTTTCACCGTGCGTAAAATGTCACACGGTGTTGGCGTTGAGCGTACTTTCCAGACCCACAGTCCTCTGATCGACAGCGTTACAATTAAGCGTCGCGGTGACGTTCGTCAGGCTAAGTTGTACTACTTGCGTGACCTGACTGGTAAGGCTGCTCGTATTAAAGAGAAGCTGGGCGCTAAAGCCGCTAAGTAATTGCGTGGCTTTCGGGCCGTGTAGATTTAACTTAGTGATGAGAAACCGAAGCTTGCTTCGGTTTTTTTTCGCCTGTGAGAAAGAGCGTTGGCTAGGGTCTGTGTATCGACTAAATGCAATGATGTGTGAGGTCGGTGGGCAGCGCTTTACACTTGTGATTAACTACGCGGCTTATGGTTGTGGATAAGTGAGGGGGCGTTCAGTGATGGAGCAGGACATGGCTAAAAGTCTCGTGTCTCCGCAGGATCGGCGTGAGATCGATCTTTACCTCGATGCGATGTGGGTTGAGAAAGGCCTGAGTGATAGTACGTTATCATCGTATCGGCTCGACCTCGACGGCTTCGCGCGCTGGCTGCAATCATCCTCAAGCCTATTAACGGTAACCGAGGTTGATGTCGGGCGTTACCTTGCCTATCGATTACAGCAGAAGCTTTCAGCGCGCTCGACGGCACGCTTTCTGTCTTGTGTGCGGGGCTTTTATGCTTATCAGTTGCGTGAAAATGTCATTCAAGAAAACCCGGTAGCTCTCATTGAAAGCCCCAAGCAAGGTAGGCCTTTGCCTAAATCCTTGAGTGAGGGAGATGTTATTCGTTTGTTGGCTGCGCCAAACGTGGATGAGGTCATAGGTCTGCGTGATCGAACTATGTTAGAGGTGCTTTACGCCTGTGGCTTGCGGGTCAGTGAATTGACTGGGTTGACCTTAGCCCAGGTGAACTTACGCCAGGGTGTGGTTCGGGTGATGGGAAAAGGCAGTAAAGAGCGTTTGGTGCCCCTAGGTGAGGAGGCGATGAACTGGTTGCTGCGCTATGCCAAGGAGGCTCGTCCAGCGCTGCTTAAAGGCACCAGCGAGGTGCTGTTCCCTAGTACTCGGGGACAACAGATGACACGGCAAACATTCTGGCACCGCATTAAGCACTGGGCGCAGGTGGCGGGTATCGAAACTGAGTTGTCGCCCCATACTTTGCGGCACGCATTTGCCACACACTTGGTGAACCATGGTGCGGACCTGCGCGTAGTGCAGTTGTTGTTAGGACACAGTGATTTGTCGACCACGCAAATATATACTCATGTCGCCGACGCGCGTATGAAAAGCCTGCACGCAGAGCATCACCCGCGGGGTTGAGGTGCGGGAGGAACTTGTTGGGCCAGCTGTGGCTCCAAGTGAAGTGGCAATGCAGGCGCCTACACAAACAACGGTGTAGTTGCTGTAAGTAAACATAACCGTGCTCATCACTGTCGATGGCGCGAATACAATTTAATTATCGGAAGTAGGTCTGAGTTTTGGGCCGATTTGGAGTTTAGTGAACGGTATGCGATCTTTATTATCTTTTGTGGGTACGCTGGCGCTGAGCGCCGCTTTTTCTGTGTCGGCTTTGGCTGAGCCAGCCACCGCTGTGACTAAAAAGGCTCAGGTGCCAGCGCCGGTAGCGGCAAATATTTTGGCGCGTCTGCGCTCAGGGCGCCCAGAATTACCTTATGGCAAAGTAGAGTTGTCACCTGTGGCAGGCCTTTATCAGGTGCAGGTTGAAAACGGGCCGTTGCTCTACGTCAGCCCTGATGGCAGTTTCTTTCTGACCGGTACACTCTATGGTGTTAAGCCTGGCAACTTTGTTGATATGCAGGATTTGGCCTTGTTGCCCCAGCGCCGTGAGGCAATGGCCTCAATTGCCGCTAAAGATATGGTGACGTTTGCTGCAGAGGGTGAGATGAAAGCCTCTATTTATGTCTTTACGGATATCGATTGTGGCTATTGCCGGAAGTTACACAACGAAGTGCCTGCGATGAACGCGAAGGGCATTGAAGTTAATTACCTTGGGTATCCGCGCGCGGGTTTGAACTCGCCTTCGCACGCTAAGCTGGTCAGCGTAATGTGTGCGGACGACCCGAAGGACGCTTTAACCCGCATGAAGAGTAATCCCGGCTTGAAGCTGCCAACCTGTGAAAATACGTCCGTGGCCGAGCAGTTTGTTCTCGGCGGTAAGATCGGTGTACGCGGTACGCCAGCCATCGTTTTGGCCGACGGTAGTTTGCTGCCGGGCTATTTGAGCGCTGCGGATCTGGCCAAGCAGCTGGGTATTTAATCGCTCTCTTTAACCCCCTCACACCACCCGCAACAAGCTGATGGTGAGTAATGCCCTGTTCATGATTGACAGGGCTTAGGCGGGTCAGTAATGTGCTCCTTTTTTATGCGTAAGATGCCTCTGCGCCTTACGGATTAAGCGTTACTTGCGGCTCGAGTCATAGGTTTGAGTAGCAACGGATCGACGCTTTTTAAAGTACTAGAGAGGAGAGACAAATCTTGAAACCGGTAAGAATAGGTATTTGTGGGTTGGGCACCGTCGGTAGCGGTACCTTTAACGTATTAACTCGCAACAAACGCGAGATCAGCGCTCGAGCCGGTACTGAGATTATTATTGAGCAGGTCGGCGCTCGCCGTGACAATCCTGCCTGTGACACTTCAAACAGTAATGTTGCCCGCGATGTATTTGACGTTGTTCGCAACCCTGATATTGATCTAGTGGTTGAGTTGATTGGCGGTACTGGTATTGCCAAGGAACTGGTCGAAGAAGCGATTGCCAATGGCAAACACGTCGTGACGGCTAACAAAGCGCTGATTGCTGAGTTTGGCAACGAACTGTTCGCCAAGGCCGAAGCTAAGGGCGTGACGATTTCTTTTGAAGCCGCTGTTGCCGGTGGTATTCCAATTATTAAAGCGCTGCGTGAGGGATTGTCGGCCAACAAGGTTGAGTGGCTTGCCGGCATCATCAATGGCACGGGTAACTTTATCCTCACGGAGATGCGTGACAAAGGTCGCGACTTCGCTGATGTACTCAAAGAGGCTCAGGAGCTGGGTTACGCCGAGGCGGATCCTACTTTTGATGTCGAAGGTATCGACGCTGCGCACAAGTTGGTGATCTTGGCGTCCATTGCCTTTGGTATGCCGCTGCAATTCGACTCCATCTTCACCGAAGGCATCAGTGAGATTGCCCCTGAAGATGTGACCTACGCTGGAGAGCTGGGCTACAGCATCAAGCACCTAGGTGTAGCTCGCCAATCCGCTGCGGGTGTTGAGCTGCGAGTGCACCCGACCCTGATTCCAAAGAAGAACTTGATTGCCAATGTTGATGGCGTCATGAACGCCGTTATGGTCAAAGGCGATGCGGTTGGACCCACTGTGTACTGTGGTCCCGGCGCTGGCGCCGAGCCAACGGCTTCGGCGGTGGTGGCTGATATTGTTGATATGGCCCGTGTGTTGGGAGCAGGACAGGTTCAAGGTATTGCACACCTAGGCTTTGCCAGTTCAGCGCTGCAGGATATTCCGATACTGCCCATTGAAGAGATAGAGACGGCTTACTACTTACGCATGACGGCTATGGATAAGCCGGGTGTGCTGTCGGAAGTTACGCAGATTCTCAGCGATTCGGGTATCAGCATTGAGGCTGTTATTCAAAAAGCACCCAGTGCTGGTGCTGTGCAGGTTCCATTGATATTGCTGACCAACCGTACGCAGGAAAAGAACCTGCTCGCGGCTGCAGCCAAGATTGAAGCGCTGGGCGCTATTGCGGGTCCCCTGACGCGTATTCGCCTTGAGTCGCTGGATTGAGAGCTGATCCACTGGGCCTTAACTTGTTCCGTTCGCTCCAAGGTTTATAATGTTTATATTATCAGTTGCTGATTGGCTGACCACAGAGAGTGACTCTCTGTGGCGGTTTGCCTTCAGCCAACTAGCTGCTTAGCAGCTCATAGAGGTTACCGTGAAATACATCAGTACCCGTGGCGATGCGCCATCCTTGTCTTTTGAAGACGTCGTTCTGACAGGTCTGGCCTCCGATGGCGGCCTCTACGTACCAGAGAATTTACCGAAGTTTAGCCAGGAAGAAATCGCTGGATTTGCAGGCCTGAGCTACGAAGACTTAGCGTTTAAGGTAATTGCACCGTTTGTTGATGGTGAAATACCCGATGCGGATCTGAAAAAGTTAATTGACGACTCCTACGCAACCTTCCGCCACGGCGCCATTGCACCGCTGGTACAGACAGGTCACAACGAATTCATTCTTGAGTTGTTCCAAGGCCCAACGCTGGCGTTTAAAGATTTTGCGCTACAGTTTTTGGGTAACCTGCTCGATTACATCCTGAAAAAGCGTGACAAGAAAGTGGTCATCATGGGGGCTACCTCTGGTGACACGGGTTCTGCGGCCATTGAAGGTTGTCGTCACAGTGACAACGTCGACATTTTTATTCTGCACCCGCACAACCGCGTGTCGGATGTACAGCGTCGTCAGATGACCAGTGTGTTGGACAAAAACGTTCACAACATCGCGCTGGAAGGTAACTTCGACGACTGCCAGAACATGGTCAAGGCCAGCTTCGGCGATCAGTCTTTCTTACCAGAAGATCGTCAGTTGGTTGCGGTTAACTCGATCAACTGGGCGCGCATCATGGCGCAGATCGTCTACTATTTTTACGCCGGTGCTGCACTGGGTGCGCCGCACCGTCCAATATCGTTCTCTGTGCCGACGGGTAACTTTGGTGACATCTTTGCTGGCTATCTGGCTAAGCAGATGGGTTTGCCGATTGATCAGTTGGTTATAGCAACAAATGCCAACGACATTCTGCACCGCTGTATCAGTGAGAACGATCACTCTAAACAGGGTCTGATCCACTCGCTGTCACCAAGCATGGATATCATGGTCTCAAGTAATTTTGAGCGCCTGTTGTTCGACATGTACGGCCGTAAGGGCGAGTCCATCAAGCAGTTGATGGAAGAGTTCAAGTCAGGCTCCATGCCCCTCGATGAAGATGCATTGAAGGATGTCCGTAAATTGTTCAGCAGTTACCGCTTGAACGATGACGAAATGATCGGTGTTATCTCGGATGTCTTCGACAAGACCGAGTATCTGTTGGATCCTCATACGGCCATTGGTGTTCAGGCTGCACGTAAGACGCGCCGCCGCACGGATATCCCAATGGTGTGCTTGGCGACGGCTCACCCAGCAAAGTTCCCAGAAGCTGTGAAAAAGGCCGGTCAGGCCGATGACCCAGCCTTGCCGCACCATATGAGTGATCTGTTTGAGCGCGAAGAAAAATTTGAAGTGTTAGCAAACGATATGAGTGTGGTACACAAACACATGAAGAAGAATATCCGCGCTTAACTTGATCTGCGGCTCGACCTAAAAAAAGCCCGCTGTTGCGGGCTTTTTTGTTTTAGTTTGTGGGTGATGTGCGCAGCGCAGTGAGAGCTATTGTCAGCCAAATTACAGGGCTCAAAGATCAACATTTTACCGATAACCCGTTGGTAGCTGTGGCCCTGATTTTAGTCTGATCAGCGCATCACTCCATAGTCCTGTGGTCTTGGTTTTTAACTGCAAATAGTTTTTAAGTTTTTTAAGTCGGGAGTGTTGTGTTAGACTGCGCGCCTGGCCAAGTGGGTCAGTCGCGTCATCCTTAGTTGTATCCAGTGTTTCTCTGGTTGTAGGCCTAGCCTGCACCTGCCACACGTCTTCAATTACTGAATGCCGCACTCCCGTACTCTGCACTCTAAGAGCCGCGGTGAGTTAATTAACCGGTTAGACGGTTTGCGCATTGAGTGTCTCGAAGGCGGCTTGCTAAGCTTCTGCCCTATATTCCGAGCGCTTTTCCAGCACTATGCCTGCACATGGCTATGGTCTCGTACCATTATGCTTTGTCTGTATAGGCCCGTCTTTGCCACAAGCTAATTGAAGTCAGTTGGGCGTTTAAAGCGCAGAGCTGAAAGACAAGGTTTTGCCGCATCAGAGGCTAAACCAAAGGAATTGATCATGACATTTGACGAGCTCGGTCTTGCCGAACCTATTGCCCGCGCGGTTAGCGATAAGGGCTACACCCAGCCATCACCGATTCAAGAGCAGGCAATCCCTGTTGTCTTGAAGGGCGGTGACTTAATGGCTTCGGCGCAAACGGGTACCGGTAAAACAGCCGCGTTTACCTTGCCTATTCTGCACCGTTTACTGGACATGCCACGCGCTTCAAACAATCAAGCACGCGTCTTGATATTGACCCCGACCCGCGAGTTGGCTGCACAGATTCTCGAGAATGTAGAGGCTTACAGCAAATACACAAAGTTGCGTTCTACCGTTGTATTTGGTGGTGTGAAAATTAATCCACAGATGCAAAAGCTGCGCGGCGGTGTTGAAGTATTGGTTGCCACTCCGGGTCGCCTGTTGGATTTATTCCAGCAGCGCGCGGTACGCTTCGATGAGTTGGAAATGCTGGTTTTGGATGAAGCTGATCGCATGCTCGACATGGGTTTTATCCATGACATCAAACGTATTCTTAAAGTCCTGCCAGCCAAGCGGCAGAACTTGCTGTTCTCGGCGACCTTCTCCGACGACATTCGCGGTCTGGCCCGCGGCCTGTTGAACCAGCCAGCGGAAGTGAGTGTGGCGCGCGAGAACACCACCGGCGAGAACATCGAGCACAAGTTGCACCCGGTTGATAAAACTCGCAAAACCGCGCTCCTGAGCCACCTGACCCTTACCCATGGTTGGGACCGAGCGTTGGTCTTTAGCCGCACTAAACACGGCGCTAACAAACTCGTAAAGTTGCTTGATCGCGATGGTATTAAAGCCGCTGCGATTCACGGCAATAAGAGCCAAAACCAGCGTACCAAAGCACTGGCCGACTTTAAAAATGGCGACATCACTTTGTTGATTGCCACTGACATTGCCGCGCGTGGTATCGACATTGATCAGTTGCCACAGGTCGTTAACTTCGACCTGCCGAACGTTCCCGAGGATTATGTACACCGTATCGGTCGTACCGGACGTGCGGGCAGCAGTGGTCAGGCCATCTCGCTGGTCAGTGAAGATGAAATGAAACAGCTGCAGGATATTGAGCGCGTTATTCAGCGTCATATTGAGCGCGAAGAAGTAGAAGGCTTTAAACCTGAGCGTGGGCTGCCGGCGTCACGTGAAATTCGCGCGATTAAGCCTAGTCGCCCGAGGAAGCCACAGGCCAGTGGTCGTGGTGATGCGCCAAGCAGTGCCAAGGCTCCACGCCGCAAGCGCACTGATCGGACCAACAGCAGCAATGCCACCAGTGCAGGTCCTGCGGGTAACCGTCCGAACAATCGCGGTGGCATGGGTAGCAAACCACGCAGCAGCGGCAGTAACAATTCTGGCAATAACAGTGGAAATCGTTCTGGCGATGCGTCGGGCAATCGTTAAGATTACCGCTCGGCTTAGGCCACACGCGCATCACTCGCATTGAGTGATCGTTGTTCTAAAAAAGGCTTCTTCGGAAGCCTTTTTTATGTCCGTTGATTCAATCGGAATCTAACGTATATCGACGGCCAGTCGTGTCCTTCGCGACCTTCTGCTTTTAATTGATCCCTCCCTTTGTGTAACCATACTAAACAAACGACAGCATTCCCTCGTCGATTTTTTCTCTTTTTCTCTCGAGTCTCGTTACAACTTGCCTTCTGTTATGGGCGTACGGGTAGGGCGCAGTACTTCGCTGGTGCGCTGGAAGAACTTCAGCAGCTGCGGGCCGCGTTTAAGCGCAAAACCTGTCGCCAGTATGTCGATCATCACTAGGTGGTCGATGCGTGAGGTCATGGGGGTATAGAGTTCGGTGTTTTCTGTTGAGTCGACCGCGAGCACCAGATCACAGACGTCCGCCAGCGGCGAGCCTGGATTGGTGATGCCAATAATAGTGGCGCCAGCGTTCTGTGCAATTTCGGCGACCTCAATCATCGACAGGGTGCGGCCGGTATAGGAAATACACACAGCCACGTCTTGATGGGTGAGGCCCGCGGCCGTCATACGCTGGTTCATGTGATCGACATGGGCGATCGCCGGCGTGTCAAAGCGTAAAAACTTATGCTGTGCATCCAATGCCACCGAGCCAGAAGCGCCGGCGCCGTAAAACAGAATGGAGCGGGCGTGGGCAAGCAGGTCGACGGCTCTCTCTGCGGTCTGCTCACAGTAGACCGCTTGTGACGCCGTCAAGCTGGCGTGGGTGGATTCAAAAATCTTTTCTGCTACCAACTTCATTGAGTCGTTGGGATTGACGCTGCGGGTCATCTTCGAGCTGTGGTTATTCTGCTGCTGGGCTAATTCCTGCGCCAGCTTTACTTTGAAGTCAGGAAACCCTTTGCAATCGAGCGTGCGGCAAAAGCGATTGACGGTGGGCTCGCTGACGCCTGCGGCTATTGCCAAGCTGGCAATAGAGCTATTAATGGCGAGGTCTGAGTCCGCGAGAACGGCCTCGGCAATTTTGCGGGCGGACTTACTGAGGCGGTAGCTGGGGTCTGAAAGCTTGTCGAGAATGGCCATGGGTCTACTTCAGTTGTTTGATATGACGTATTTATATCAAAAAATCATCAATAACACTAAGTAAGCCTTGTACAGATCAATAATTATGTAATAAACTTTCATATATTGGGTTTTTGGTTAATTCTAGTGCCATTAACCGTATTTAAGTGAAAGTTAATTACATTATTGGGTGTGCAGCTATGTCAGCCGTGGTATTGGATAGGCCCAGCATTACAAGCTTGATCAAAGGGATAAGTGTTTTACCCGTATTGACCGTCAACTCTTGTGAGGAGGCCGTTGGCGTTAGCCGGGCGCTGCTTGAGGGCGGTCTACGTGCGGTTGAGATCACACTGCGTACCCCCGTTGCGCTTGAGGCCCTCGCCGCGGTTAAGCGTGAGCTGCCGGAGTTGATTGTTGCGGCAGGCACTGTGACCAACGCCGAAGAACTGGCGGCGGTGATTGATGCGGGTGTCGACTTTGGTGTGAGCCCAGCGACCACGCCACGCTTGTTCGATGCGATCGACGAAGCCGGCCTAGCGTTCCTACCGGGTGTGGCCACACCGTCGGAAGTCTTATACGCGTTGGAGTGTGGTTTTAATCACCTAAAACTCTTCCCTGCTCAATCTGTTGGCGGCATGGGTTTGCTGAAATCTTTGTCTGGTCCACTCAGCGCTGCACGTTTCTGCCCAACCGGCGGCCTCAACGCCAGCAACTTTACTGACTTTTTAAACCTATCGAATGTGTTCTGTGTCGGTGGTTCCTGGATGGTGAGCGGTGACGATCTGGCCCAGAAGAACTGGGAAAAAATCAGTGCCGCTGCAGCCGTCTGCGTACAGAAATTCTAATTTTATAAATATTGTAAATTTATAACTTAAAGTGGCGACCTGATCGCCGCGCTATTGGAGAGAGAGTATGACAATTCGAGTAGCAATTAATGGTTATGGTCGCATCGGTCGCAATATTTTGCGTGCACTTTACGAGTCAAATTTTCGCAACGACATCAAGATTGTGGCGATCAACGACCTAGGTAAGGCTTCACTGAACGTTCACCTAACCAAGTATGATTCTGTGCATGGCCGTTTCCCCGGTACCGTGGAATTGAAAGACGAAAAAATGGTTGTCTGTGGTGACGAAATTGTAGTCTGCAGCGAACGTAACCCAGCCGACCTACCGTGGAAAGCACTGAATATTGACGTCGTCTATGAATGTACGGGTTTGTTTGTGACGCGTGAAAAATCCGCCGCTCACCTGACCGCCGGCGCCAAGAAAGTCATCATCTCCGCACCTGCGGCTGACGTAGATCAGACAATTGTTTACGGTGTTAACCAGCACGTACTGAGCGCCAACAGTGAAATTATTTCCAACGCGTCGTGTACTACCAACTGTCTGGCGCCTGTCGCCAAGGCATTGAACGACGTACTGGGCATTGATCAAGGCTCTATGACCACCGTTCACGCCTACACCAATGACCAGAGCTTAAGCGATAGTTACCACAGTGACATCTACCGTGCGCGCTCGGCCACCCAGTCGATGATCCCAACCAAAACCGGTGCGGCTCAGGCCGTGGGTCTGGTGCTGCCAGAATTGGCTGGCAAGCTCGACGGCATGGCGGTACGCGTACCAACTATCAACGTTTCCCTGGTTGATTTCACCTTTGTGTCACACCGTGAAACCACGGTTGATGAAGTGAATGCGATCATGCGCAAAGCTTCCGAGGGTGCCATGAAGGGTGTACTGGAATACTCTGACGAGCCGCTGGTATCGATCGATTTTAACCACGCGCTGGCTTCTTCTAATTTCGATTCGACCCAGACCCGCGTTAATGGCCGTTTGGTTAAAGTGATGTCCTGGTATGACAACGAGTGGGGTTTTTCAAACCGCATGCTCGACAACACCTTGGCGCTAATGAATGCCCGCAATGAGCCGAACCGTAATGTGGTTGCTTTTAAAGCGGTTGCTGAAGACCTAGGAGAAATTGCGTGATCCGTCGTACAAAAATTGTCGCCACTCTGGGCCCCGCAACGGATGCACCGGGTGTGTTGGAAAAACTGATCCACGCTGGCGTCAACGTGGTGCGCATGAACTTTTCCCACGGTGCAGCGGAGGACCACGAACTGCGCGCTGAGCAGGTACGTGAACTGGCTGCCAAGAACAACCGCACCGTTGCCATTCTTGGCGATTTACAAGGCCCGAAAATTCGCATCGCGCGTTTTGCCAAGGGTCCGATCACGTTGTGTATGGGGGATAGCTTTGTACTGGATGCCTCTATTGCGTCGGAGGCCGGTAATCAACAGCAGGTTGGCTTGGATTATCAGTCACTGCCAGCAGAAGTGAAGCAGGGTGATTGGTTGCTGCTTGACGATGGCCGTGTGGCTTTGGAAGTGCAAGCGATTAATGGCAGCCGTATCGAGACCAAGGTGGTAATTGCCGGCAAGTTGTCGAACAACAAAGGCATTAACCTTCAAGGCGGCGGGTTGTCCGCGGCGGCCTTGACGGAGAAAGACCTTAAAGACATTAAATTGGCGGCCAAAATTGGCGTCGATTACCTAGCGGTTTCCTTTGTGCGTTCGGCCGACGATTTGCACTTGGCGCGCAAACTGTTGCGCGAAGCCGGTGGCGATGCGGGTCTGGTGGCTAAGGTTGAACGCGCGGAAGCGGTGCTGCCTGATACGCTCGACGGTATTATCGAAGCGTCCGATGTGGTGATGGTCGCCCGTGGTGATCTGGGTGTTGAGATTGGTGACGCAGCCTTGATCGCGGTACAGAAGGATATGATTCTCCGCGCGCAGGGCTTGAATACCCCCGTGATCACGGCAACGCAGATGATGGAGTCGATGATCAGCAGCCCATTGCCAACACGCGCCGAAGTCATGGACGTGGCCAACGCGGTACTCGATGGTACTGACGCGGTGATGTTGAGCGCTGAAACCGCCGCGGGTGATTTCCCAGTTGAAGCCGTTGAAGCCATGAACCGAGTGATTGTGGGTGCAGAGCTGCAACCATTGATGAAAACATCATCGCACCGTTTACACGAAAATTTCTCCGGTGTTGATGAGTCAATCGCCATGTCGGTGATGTACACCGCCAACCACCTTGCCGGTGTGAAGGCGATCATTAGCTTTACCGAAACGGGTAAAACGCCACTGACCATGTCACGCATCAGCTCGAGCATGCCGGTGTTTGCCCTTACCAGCGATCAGCGTACTGAAAATCGTGTCGCTATGTACCGTGGTGTGGTGCCTATGACCTTTGATACATCGGGCATCAAGCCTGAGGCGATGAATCACAGCGTGGTGCAGGAACTGGTGCGCCGTGAGGCTGTTAGTGAGGGCGACCTAGTGATCATTTCCAAGGGCGATTTCGTCAATGTTCACGGCGGCACCAATACCATGAAAATCGTCAGGGTGGGCGACGACATCCGTTAGGTACACAAGCTTACAAATTGAATGGCGCTGAGCTTCTGCGCCACTTCGATCTCGCAGTATTTTCCGTAGTATCTGTTGCCGGTTTCTTTTCATGGGGAAACCGGACTTTTTTCTAAACCTCTTCTTCTGTAATGCTCTTCTGTGATAACCCTCAGCCACGATTATCGAGTTAATGCTCTCCCCCGACTTAAAGTAATCCATCAAATTGGTTAAAGTATCCACTCCAATAATGACTCTAGCCTTGGGGCTGTGGATACAACTCGTTTATGACTAAAGCCATTCGTCGCCGACCTCCTGTTGCTGCTGAACAGTTAACCCGTCTTTTTACTGGCGCGTCCGTTTCCCCGCGCCTACAGCAGATATACGCCAATCGTAACCTGCGTTCACCCGACGAGCTGGAGCGCTCTTTGGCCGGACTGCTACGCCCGCAGCAACTCAAGGGGCTCGACGCTGCCGTTGAGTTGTTGTGCCAGGCGATGCTTGAGCGCCAGCGTGTGTTGATCGTCGGCGATTTCGACTGCGATGGGGCGACGAGCAGCGCAGTGGCCGTTCTGGCGTTGCGCGCCATGGGCGTGGCGGACGTCAGTTACCTGGTGCCTAACCGTTTTGAGTTTGGTTATGGTCTGACGCCTGAAATAGTCGAGGTGGCTAAGGGCTTTTTACCCGACATCATCGTCACCGTCGATAATGGTATCTCCAGTATTGAAGGCGTTGCCACCGCCAAAGCCGCAGGCATTAAAGTAGTGGTGACCGACCACCACCTGCCGGGCAGCGAGTTGCCCGCCGCCGATGCCATCGTCAACCCCAATCAACTCGGCTGTGAATTTCCGAGTAAAAACCTCGCCGGTGTCGGGGTAATCTTTTACCTCATGAGCGCGTTGCGCAGCGAGTTGCGCAACCGCAACTGGTTCAGCGCGCAGAATATCGCTGAACCGAATATGGCCAGCTACCTCGACCTGGTAGCTCTGGGAACCGTTGCGGATGTGGTGCCGCTCGACGCCAATAATCGCATCTTAGTGCAGCAGGGTTTGCAGCGCATACGCGCGGGGCAGGCGCGCCCCGGAATTCTCGCCATGCTGGAAGTCGCCGGTCGCTCGCCAGAGCGCTTGGTCGCATCGGACCTTGGCTTCAGCATTGGGCCGCGATTAAACGCGGCCGGCCGACTTGACGATATCTCGCTGGGCATCGAATGCCTCTTAACAGATTCCCCAGAAACCGCTCGCAAGATCGCCTCGGAGCTGGATGACCTAAACAAAGACCGCCGCGCGATTGAAGGTGGCATGCAGCAGGAAGCCCTTAAGGACCTTGAGCGACTGGAGTTTACCGAAAGCGATGATATGCCCTGGGGGCTGTGCTTGTTCAACCCCGACTGGCACCAGGGTGTGATCGGTATTCTCGCCTCGCGCATCAAAGATAAATACCACCGCCCGGTTATCGCCTTTGCTCGGGCGGATAAAACCGTCGACGGTGAGACAGAGATTAAAGGCTCGGCGCGATCGGTGCCCGGTTTGCACATCCGCGACGCGCTGGACCTGGTCGCCAAGCAAAATCCCGGCCTGTTGAGCAAGTTTGGCGGCCACGCCATGGCGGCGGGCATGAGCTTTAAGGAGGCTGATTTTGAGCGCTTTCAGCACGCCTTCGACCGAGTCGTGCGTGAGACTATGCCGCCGGAGGCATTGCAGGCCGAGGTGTTGAGCGATGGTGAGCTACAGCAGCATGAGTTTACCTTGCCGCTAGCGCACGAGCTGCGCGAGGCGGGCCCATGGGGGCAGATGTTCCCCGAGCCCCTGTTTGATGGTGAGTTTTACCTCGTGCAACAGCGTATCGTCGGTGAAAAGCACCTCAAGCTGACCTTGGCCGTGGATGACGCACGCCAGCAGCTGGTGGACGCGATTGCCTTTAACGTGGACGTTGAGCTCTGGCCTAACCACACGTGTGAAAAGGTGCGTCTGGCTTATAAGCTCGATGTGAATGAGTTTCGGGGCCGTCAGACACTGCAACTGATGGTGGATTTCATCGAGGCTATTTAGGCAATTTATTTGTTGGCGCAGGCGTCATCTGCACGCGTTTGGTGCTAAAATGCCGTTCAAGCTCTTATCGAATTTGCGGTTGTCTCCGAATAACTGGATTAACCGTGCGAGCAAGCCATTATTAAACGCCCTTCACTGGGCAAAAAATCAAAGGATTCCCGTGACGGATACTAATGTGACTACCGCTAAACCCCGCAGCAAGCGTCTGCGCAAAAAATTATACGTTGATGAGTTCGCGGTAACCGGTTTTGGTTTCCAGGGCCGTTTCGTCGCTGACAGCGATGAGCTGCTGGATCCATTCTTTGATGGCCTAGTTGAGCTGATGAACACCCGCAAGCTGATGATTGTTGGCGGCACCAACGAAGAGCTTTTCGAAGCGTACCTGTCGTCTAGCGATCGTTACGGTTCAGCTACGGAAGATGACCGCAAAGCGGTTATCGAGTGGCTCGACGGTCAGACGCGCATCACTGACGTGACCGTTGCTGAGTTGTCTGACGCTTACTACGGCGAGTAAATAGCCGTTTAGTACAGCGATCGAAAAAAGCCCCAAACCACTTGTGTGGTTTGGGGCTTTTTTTTGTTTTTGATTATTGAATGGACTCTCAGAGAGGGCTAGCAAGTGACTCTAACCCCTTGATGACGCATCGCCAGAAAGAGTAACCCACAAGAGGCGACCCACCTCGCTTTAATCCACACTTGGGCATTATTGTACGGGCCGGTTCGATTCGCCATCCATGATTCAAGCGAACCTATTGCGCACATCCTGTGCGCAATCTCCGAAAAGAATCCCTCCGATCGGCAACTAAGAAGGGAGCGTTTTGGAAGGACCCTGATAGATATGGCGTGCATGTTTGGATTTTTCAGGCCTAGAACACTTATTGATAAGCAGTTGAATCAAAATCATAAATCAAAGACTCGATCCCGAGATCTATTGATGACGGTTGTCGATCAGGTCAAAAACTCAGCAGAGCGCCTTCATGTGTACGGGTGTTAGATCTTTTTGCCGGCGGCTGAACACCACTGATATGTCGGTGACACGTATACGCCAAAGTCACTTGAGGCCTGAGCCGCGACAACCTGATTAGCGGCCTAAAAGCGTCTGCTTCGAATTCGTCACCATGTTTTTTGGGGTTTGTTTCGATTCTCTCATAATTCACCTCATTAGTGATTTTACTCACCTAGCTTGGTGTCTGGTATGCGTGTTACGGATCATGCTCCATAAATGCGATAAGAATGATCATTTATGCTATCGATGTCTTTTCAATACTATATAGAGTAGAGCACATATTAGCGCCTCCTAAAAAATCAGGAGTTATTGGACGTTTATCACAGACCACCTGGAGTTTATCAATATGTCACAGTTTTCGGGAAAAACAGCGGTTATCAGCGGCGGCGCTGAAGGCATCGGTTTTAGTGTTGCTCAGGCGATGGGCAGACAGGGCATGAATGTTGTCCTGGGCGATATTGATGTCGAGCAGCTGGCACGCGCTAAAGCGCAGCTAGAGGCCCAGGGCATCAAGGTACTGACAGTGCAGATGGATGTCAGCAAGCAAGAGCACTGGAAAGCCGTCGCCGAGCAGGCCATCGAGCGCTTCGGCAAAGTACACATGCTGGTAAACAACGCCGGCGTGGGTGGTACTCCCGGCCCCATCGAGCAAACGGATGACAAGGATTGGCGCTGGGTATTGGACGTTAACCTGATGGGCGTTATCTACGGTGCCGAGACCATGGTGCCGCTGATGAAACAACATGGCGAAGGCGGCTGGGTGATCAACGTGGCGTCAATGGCGGGCATGGCCGGTGTCCCATTTGCAGGTCCTTACACGGCGACCAAGGTGGCCGTCGTCGGCATGTCCGAGAGCTGGCACGCGGAGCTTAAGCCTCACAACATTCAGGTGTCGGTATTATGCCCTGCATTTGTGAGAACCCGTATCAACCATTCATTCCGCAATAAATCCTCCGAGTATCAAAGTGACAAGCAAGCTGAGGCAGCCCAGTCATCAACTACGTCGGCTATCGCGGAACACATGCAGAAAGTGGTTGATGCTGGCCTAGACCCAGAGATAGTGGGCGAGCGAGTCGTTGAGGCGGTCAGTGCCGGAGAGCTGTATATCTTTACTCATCCCAATTACCGCAAGTTGATCCAGGCACGCTTCAAAGCGATTGACGATGCCTTTTCTCGCTCTGAATCCAGCCCTTTTCTGAAACATATTTTGGACGAAGAAATTGTCGGTTTTTCTTAAAAAGTGTTTCATATAAAAATAAATAAACATAAAAAATAACTAAGGGAGAAGACATTATGACTACAGAAAGAGAATTCGGCATCGTTGTCTACGGTGCAACGGGTTATACCGGCCGTTTGGTTTGCGAGTATTTAAACAAGCAATACGGTATTAACGACGATGTGGTTTGGGCCATGGCCGGACGCAGTCAAGAAAAACTGGAGGCAGTACGCGACGAGATGGGCATCCCTAAAGAGGTGCCTTTTGTAGTGGCCGATGCAGGTGATTACAGCAGCATAGAATCAATGGTTAAACGCACCAAGGTGATTTTAACCACGGTAGGCCCCTACCAGCTCTACGGCAGCGATGTGGTAAAAGCCTGCGCTGAAGCCGGCACCGATTACGTCGACCTGTGTGGCGAACCTGCCTGGATGCACGAGATGATTCCCGCCCAGCAAGCGGCGGCAAAATCCAGCGGCGCACGCATCGTATTCTCTTGCGGTTTTGACTCAGTACCGTTTGATCTCGGCGCTTATTTTTTACAACAGACGGCGAAAGAAAAGTTAGGCGGCCCCGTGTCGCGTATCAAAGGCCGAGTAAGGGCCATGAAAGGCACCTTCTCCGGCGGCACCCTGGCGAGTTTTAAAGAAACTATGAAGGCGGCGGCAAAGAACCCAGAGTTAATCAATGTGCTGATGAACCCCTTCTCACTGACCGAGGACTTTAAAGGCCCAGAACAGCCATCGGGCTTGGCGCCAATTTTTGACGAAGACCTCAACAGCTGGTCCGCCCCGTTTGTGATGGCGACCATCAATACTAAGAATATTCATCGCTCAAACTTCTTGCTCGGCCACGAATACGGCGATGATTTTGTCTACGACGAAATGATGCTGACCGGCCCCGGCGATCAGGGCGAGGCAATGGCCAAGGCCGTCGCGGAAGACAACTCAATGGCCTCTGACCCAATGAAACCCGGTGAGGGCCCGAGCTTGGAAGAGCGTGAAACAGGTTTCTACGACGTATTGTTTGTTGGTAGCAACGCCAAGGGCGAGCGCGTAATGGCGAGCGTGAAAGGTGACAAGGACCCGGGTTACGGCTCAACCTGTAAGATGATTTCCGAAAGTGCGGTCTGCCTACTGAAAAATCCAGAAGCTGCAAGCGGCGGGGTATGGACACCGGCTTCAGCGATGGGCTCGCTATTGATTAAGCGGTTAGAAGATAACGCTGGATTAACGTTTAGCGTTGAGTAAAAATAGAAGCTATTAAAAACGCCGCTCTCCCATTAAAAAAGACGAGCGGCGTTTTTATTTTTTCGTCCTAGCCCCCTCCCTCCCGATGACACACCCTGACGACGATGAGAGATCGTCTCACTTGAGGTGACCGTGTATTCAACCAGAACAGTATTTTCCAATAATTGCATCGATAAAGTGAGTTGTGCGCTGGATTATAAAATCTAATTTCTGAGTTTTATCTGTGAAAGTGGTATGTCTGAGAATCCCAGTGTTTAAATAAATTCAGAAAATACAGTTATTGGAATTGTTTTAAATAAGCTGAAACAACTTAATGCATTGAGGGGTATTCACTCGATAGTGCGCTGAAGTGGAAGAAAATCAATGTTGAGGTGATCTACCTACTTCACATAGAGCTCTTTTCACGAAAAACTCAATCTATGTACTTTTAATATCGAAGTGAATGTGATTTATAGTTCTTACTCTCTGTCACGGTACATGAAAATGCTTAAAAAATTGTCGCTCACTCTGGTAGCTCTAATTGGCCTGATCGCCGTCGGGTTGTGGTTTATGTCCAATACCTTCACAGATGGGCCGATCGATCCAAAATGGAAGATTCAGACAACGGCTAATGTGATCAATGATAATGCAGTAACCGTACGTTTTACCGGCACTTCGACGCTGTTGTTTGACGACGGTCAAACCCGTTGGATGACCGATGGTTGGTTCACCCGCGTGGGATGGCTGAACATGCTGGGTAAAATTGAACCCGATCTGGAGGCAGTGAAAAGTGGCCTTGCTGCCAATAAGGTCGATGAAATGGCGGCAGTCATTCCCTTTCATTCTCACTTTGATCATGCAATGGACGCACCTGAGGTTGCCAGACGCACCGGTGCGCTGCTGATAGGGTCAGAATCCACAGCCAATATTGGGCGTGGTTGGGGTTTACCTGAATCTCAAATTCGGATTCTTCAAGATCGTCAGACCTTCAATCTTGGCAAGTTTATCATTACCCCTATTCTCACCCGCCACTATCATTTTCCCGGTGTGGACATGGCGTTGTTGGAAGAGACTATTGATGAACCTCTGGTTCCACCGGTGAGCGCGACGGCATATAAAGAAGGGGGGTCCTGGGCTTTACATGTTAGCCATCCTTTAGGACGTTGGATGATTATTGGCAGTGCTGGTTACGTTGAAGGGGCTTTCGAGGGGCTGGAGGCGGATACCGTGTTTTTAGGCGTTGGTGGTTTGGGGGGGCAGACGGCAGAGTACCGCGAAACTTACTGGCGAGAAAGCGTAGAGGCCGTCAAGGCGAAGCGAGTGGTGCCAATACACTGGGACAGTCTTGCGGGTTCTTTGGATAAACCTTTAATGGGGCAGGCTTTGTTTTTTCATTGTTTCTTTTTTAGAGATTTCAGCTTGAAAGGAGACGAATTGATAAAGGCTTTTCTGAAGACTAAAGAGAGAGAATCCGCTCAAACAGAAGATAATCAAGGTGTGCAGTTTATCTCCTTACCACGTTTTTCGCCGGTTTCTCTCTGGTAGTCAGACGATCCTTGGTATTACAAGAGACCTAAAGAGTTATTAGTTTCGAATGGATAGAGTTCCGGGGGGCAAGTCTTTGAATTATGACCGGACCGTGAATTAGGCTAGATAGAGTAACTCGATAGCCTTTGTCGTGTGTTAATTTATAAAAGCCTGCTTACAACTGGGCGGTAAGGCCGCCCAGTTGTATGACACCTAAGGCGGCCACTGATAACCTAAGCGGTTTGTTTGCTGTGCTCTGCCAACAGATCCTCTAGCTTTAGCTGATCGACAATAAAGTTGCGGATGCCTTCGGCTAACTTCTCAGTGGCCATGGCGTCTTGGTTCATGGCTAGGCGGAATTCGGCTTCATTATAATGCTGTTTTTCTATTGGTTCGCCGCTGTTGTTGGTGCTGCTTTCTGCGCTGAGTTTCTGCGGCAGTTCGCCGTTGTCATCGCTCAATTCTTGCAGCAGCGCGGGGCTGATGGTGAGTCGGTCACAACCGGCCAGCGCTTCGATCTCGCCTGTGTTGCGGAAGCTGGCGCCCATGACAATGGTTGGGTAGCTGTGTTGCTTGTAGTACTGGTAGATTGCGCGCACGGACAAAACACCCGGATCGGTTTCGCCGGTGTAGTTGCTTTGCTCGGTATTGGCTTTGTACCAATCGAGTATACGGCCGACAAACGGCGAGATTAAAAACGCACCGGCTTCGGCGGCCGCCGCCGCTTGGGTGAAGCTGAAGAGCAGGGTTAGGTTGGTGTTGATGCCGGCCACTTCCAGCGCTTCGGCGGCTTTGATGCCTTCCCAGGTGCTCGCCAGCTTAATCAAAATGCGGGACTTATCCACACCGGCGGCTTCATAGAGCGCGATCAGGTGTTGGGCTTTGTCGATCATCGCCTGGGTGTCGAACGATAAACGAGCATCCACTTCGGTCGAGACGCGGCCGGGTACCAGCTTGACGATTTCGCAACCCAGGGCGACGGCGAGGTGATCGCAGGCGTTTTCAATATGGTGATCGGCTTGTGCCAGAGATTCGTCCAGTAGGTGTTGATACTGGGGCATCTGCGCGGCCTTGAGCATCAGTGACGGATTGGTCGTTGCGTCCACCGGCTGAAATTGGCGGATGGCTTCTATGTCACCGGTGTCGGCGACCACATCGGTCATGCTTTTCAGTTGGGTCAGTTTATTGCTCATTTCGTCGTCCTTAGCGAACCGTGTCGTGCAGCGCAGGGGCGCTGTGACTTTATTATTTTATTCGGTCTGTTTTATTGTGAGGCCTGTGCATAGGGTATATCACGGCGTTGTTATCGATAACAGCGCCACTTTCGCAGATGACCGTGGTATAGCGTCGGAGCGTATGCAATCGATGCAGACCGCTTAAGCCATGACCGTTTATTGATCAAGCAGTGCTTTAAGTTGCGGCCAAATGTTATCGAGCAGCTGTGGTTGCCCAGCGGCGGTGGGGTGAATGCCGTCGGTCTGCATCAAGTTGGGATCGGTGGCGACGCCCTCTAAAAAGAAAGGCACCAGGGCCACCTGATTGCTCTGCGCTAACTGCTCGTAGCCTTTGCGGAATAATTCCGTATAGCGCTTGCCATAGTTCGGCGGGATTTGCATACCGAGCAACAACACCTGCGCGCCCATTTTCTGGCTTTTTTCAATGCTTTGCTGCAGTTGTTGTTTCAGGCTGTTGATGGGGTAACCGCGCAGGCCATCGTTGCCGCCCAGTTCAACAATCACCAGACTCGGGTGGTGGAGGTCCAGAAGTTTGCCTAAGCGTGCATTGCCGCCCGAACTGGTCTCTCCACTGACGCTGGCGTTAATGACCGTGATGTCGAGCTGCTGTTCCTGCAGCCGGTTGCGCAGCAATTGCACCCAGCCCTGCGCCTCGGCAATGCCATAACCCGCGCTGAGACTGTCGCCCAGTACCAACAGCTTTGCGGTTTGAGGTTGCGGCTGTATTTGGGGTTGTGCTTGGGAGAGCGCGCAGCTGAGTGCCAGTGTGAGTGCCAGCAGGCATTGGCTGGCTCGACTAATTAAAAAGTGTTTCTGCATGGGGCTTCTCGTTACTTATTTTTTGAGTCTTTTTTCTAGATTCGTTCGGCTTCCGGTGTTCGGTTCGTGCCCCTGATGGGTTTTTTGAATCGGAGCGTTTAGGCTTCAGGTACACGTTAATTTACCTCAGTGAGGGGATTGGTAAAAGTGGCTAGCCGCCTACTGTGAAAAAACCATCGTACGTGACCGATAACGGCTCTGCTTTGTGGGGTCGAGCGATGTAAAAGCGTTTGTAAAAGTAATCGTGTAAATCCTTGTGTGGGCGGTTATCTAGAAGCGTACACGAAAGTTAAGTAAACACGCGTGTAAGTAATTGCGTGGAAATTGCATGGGCCGTTATGCAAAGTAGGGATGTAACGTGCTTTGTCTTCAGCGGCAGAAAAAAGTAGGTAAAGTTCTGTGAAACACAGGCCTTCTCGCTAGGGATCTACCGGCGAGACAGATACGATGGTTTACTTCTCTGTCTCGTTATTTTTCTATTGCTTTTGATTTCTATTTTTCAATATACGCCCACGCCTTTGGGCCAGCTAACAGGTTGTCTTCAATATGTTACACGCGCATAAACTCTGCAAGCAGGTCAGCACCGCTGGTGGCCCGTTGGATATCTTACAGGACGTGGATTTAACGCTAAAGCAGGGCGATAGCTTGGCCATTACCGGCACATCG
>Ga0209826_1000397_pt1 | contig 31931 bp, 36 predicted proteins | sample GOMGulsemesocosm_5_FD_184637 | JGI IMG/M metagenome (GOLD analysis project Ga0209826, IMG submission 184637) | Methane-oxidizing microbial communities from mesocosms in the Gulf of Mexico - GOM15C Gulf of Mexico (SPAdes) (version 2) | ecosystem: Environmental > Aquatic > Marine > Cold seeps... | reverse complement strand
GCTGACGGGTGTCAGCGCCGGAGATTGAGGCAATCAAAAAATACCAACGCGGGGTGGAGCAGCCCGGTAGCTCGTCAGGCTCATAACCTGAAGGTCGCAAGTTCAAATCTTGCCCCCGCAACCAAATCTTTAAAAAGGCCCTACCATCTGGTGGGGCCTTTTTTTTACTTGTACAGGCCAAATAGGTTTTTCAATTTCTGATTCCAAAATTCGACATTCCAGCGGGGCCGCACTTTAGCGGCCAGTCTTCTTCATCATCGAAATTTCATGTTTTTGGATTTGCTGCAACATGTCCTTGATCCGCATAGATAAATAGTCCGATAGCTTTTGAACAACAGGCATAATCGCCCCGGGTTTCGGGGTCAGAAGGCCTAAGGTTCGGTTTGGATGATTAAGCTCCACGGGAAGTGCGGAAAGGGCGCCCTGCCGGCGAAGTGCAAAAACGACAGTATGGGGTAGAATGGTAAGGTAATCTGTATGAACGATGTAATTGACCACACTGCCAAGCCCTCCCCCAGATGCGACGATGTTGATGTTATTTGTATCAAGAATGGAAAGTGTATTTTTGAGATCTTCACTTAAAGGGCTATGAGGTGGGGGGGCGACCCAAGGATAGTCCAGTAAGTCTAAGGGCGACAGATCTCTCTTTGATCGCAAGGGATGGCCAACGCGGCAGGCGACAAGATTACGGGCCTTGATTAATGGGGTAAATTTCAGTTGTCTATTGGGATCTATTGCACTGACAGGGCAAAAGGCGGCATCAATTCGATCCCCTGCCAATTGAGCCGTTAGCTCGTCCGGATATCCATGGCTAATGGTGATTTTGATATTAGGGCGGTCAGCTTGAAATTCCGCAATAAGGCTGGACACAAAACCATCCATAAAGAAGGGGGTGCCTCCGATCCGTATTTCTCCCTCATCTCCGCTTCTTATTCGGTCGACACTTTCCGATGCTCGTTTTGTTGCATTGCGGATGGCACGTCCTTGATCAACCAGCCGTTTCCCGATGGGGGTTAGCTCTAACGGTTTTCGGGTTCTGGAAAATAAGGGCTCTTGAATTCGCTCTTCCAAGCTTTTTATAACCCGCGAGAGCCCTGGTTGGCTCGTCCCAAGGCTTAAAGCTGCTTCAGAGAAGCCACCGGAATCATATATTTCGGCAAGAAGAAGAAGGTGTTTGGGGTCAAGCAACATTGTGGGCCTCATGTGCGATATTTTTTTACTATACCAAAATGTTATGCAAAACCAATTTTAAATATTTCAATATGTTTATTTTCTTTTGTACGATCCTCCTCATAATCGAATGAACCTAGTTGTGGGAGGCAATGAATTGAATATATCCAGAAGAAGAATTTTAACAACGGCAGGTGCTTTGGGCGCAGGTGCCTTCTTCACACCTTATATTGCTCGCGCAGCCAATAAAGTTAGATTGACGATCGCCTCCAGCCACCCAACGGCTGTGCCTTGGGTCGGTACGATGCAAAAACATGTTGTTCCAGAAACCAACAAACGGCTTAAAGCAATGGGGTCCGATATTGTTGTTAAATGGACAGAGGCGTACGGCGGCTCTTTGTACAAATTCGATAGTACACTTGAAGCCGTTGAACAGGGCATAACAGACATCGGATGGGTTGGCACCTTGTGGGAAGAATCCAAGATGCCGCTACAAAATGTCAGTTATTACGCACCTTTTGTGTCGAATGATATGCCCGCAATGCTAAATGTTGTGAACCAAATGCATGGTGAGATGGGTCCGCTTAACGATGCGTGGACAAAGCAGAACCAAGTGTATCTTGGGGCCAGTGGGATTGAAACCTACAACATAATATCAAAAGAGCCGATCAATAGTATTGCCGATATGAAAGGCAAGAAATTTGCTGCCGCTGGAGCCGTCTCTGCTTGGCTTCAAAATACCGGAGCGGTTGGCGTAAATCAGGGTTTACCCGGCTTTTACAGCTCCATCAAAACAGGTGTTGTGGATGGCGCCGTGATTTCTAATACAGGAACCTTCCCCTTCAAATTGTTTGAAGTAGCGCCTTATATCAACCAGATCAATCTTGGCTGCCAAGTAACGGGCGCGATGTCGATCAATAAGAAGCGTTGGGAAAAACTGCCCGATGAACTTCAAATTGTTCTCAAAGATCTTGGTGAAGAATATAGCAAGATCCACGGTGAAATGTTGGTGGGCCTTGCGAAAAAATTCGAAGGGATTATGAGCGACAAAGGGGCAACAATTAATCCAATGTCAGACGCTGCCCGCGTGGAATGGGCTAATTCTCTGCCGGATATTGCCAGCGGTTGGCGAAAATTTAATGGGGATAAAGGGCTTCCTGCAGCCGAGGTTATGAACACCTTCCTTGGTAAAATGAAAGCGACTGGTGCGAAGCCACTTCGCGACTGGAGCGCTTAAACTACTCCCCTGTGCGGGTTGCACTATGAGTTAGGCTGTAGCTCGCATTCAAGGGATCCAATTTCAATATGACGATAAATATTCAGGAAACAGTATGATTGATACAAGCGTCGCTGATGCCAACGCACAGCAAGATGTTGTCATGTTGCGAAAGCGGATCAGAAAAGCCGATCCAGAAACTCTTGCCTTGTTGCTCACAGAAGCCCGGACACACTACGGTTGGCAGAACAAAGAAATCACGGAAAATCAGCTTCGTGAAATCTACGATATTGCTAAAATGGGGCCCACATCTCTTAATCAGCAGCCTATGCGGATTGTTTATGTAAAAAGCATTGATGCTAAAGATAAATTAGCCCCCGCTTTAATCGAGCCCAACGTTGCGAAGATGAGAACGGCACCTATCACCGCAATCATTGCTTACGATACGGCCTTTTATAAGCGCTTGCCCGAAGTATTTCCTCATAATCCAAACGCCCAGCAGATGTTTGAAAATAACGAAGCCGCGGCAGAAATTAATGCCTTCCGTAATGGCAGCATGCAGGGGGCATATTACATCATGGCAGCAAGAGCTGTTGGATTGGATACGGGGGCCATGTCTGGCTTTGATAATTCAAAAGTTGATGAGGCGTTCTTTGCTGGAACAACGTTTAAATCAAATTTCCTTTGCAACCTTGGTTATGCCGACGAGAGTAAAATTTTCAGGCGATTGCCCCGTCTGGATTTCGATGATGTAACCAAAATTATCTAAAGGCTAAGGAGCTGACTATGAATGTCCCCAAAGTTACCAAATCTGACATATTAGAGAAAACTCAGCAGATGTTGCAAAAACAGCTATATGCAGTGAAAACGGAACCCGTTGACGGCCTTGGGCCCGTTATGGAAAATCTCGGGCCGCACTTGGAATTTCAAGTTGAATTGGAACAGAAGGGTATTCTTCTTGCTGCTGGTCCTTTTTGGGCTGATGACGAGAAAACTTGGGAGGGGGAGGGGCTTGTCATTATTCGGGCCGACAGCCTTTCACACGCAAAAGAAATTGCAGAAACCGACCCCATGCATGCCAGCGGCGCGAGAAAATTTATCGTGCGACCTTGGCTCGTGAATGAAGGTGGCTTCAATCTCAAAATTACTTTCTCCGATGGTAAATATACTCTGGACTGAAAAAGCATGCTTTTTATTATTCATGGCATTGATAAGCCTTTTAGCCCCCTTCGAGCGCAATTAATTGAAGAGCATCGAGCATATCTCGCGGCTACGCAGCTTAACATCGTGGCATCGGGACCGCTTGTTGACGATCAAAGCGATCAAATGATTGGCAGTGTTGTGGTTGTCGAGTGTGAAAATCGAGATGAAGTAGACAGTTTGATGGCAAGGGAGCCCTTTAATATCGCCGGCCTATATGAAAGTTTACACATAAATCGTTGGCAACAACGGGTTGGTGATATCACTGAAACTGAAAAAGGTGTGTCATGATTGATGTTGCTGAAGAAAATGTTCGTTTGCTACCAGGACAGGTTGTGCCAGAACTTGCTTTGAATTTAGCGCATAGTGGCCGCTGGAAATTGTCTGAGCAGAACCCTCTAAATTTTACACTAATTGTTGTCTTTCGAGGCGTCCATTGCAGTTTCTGTAAACCGGAAATAGAAAAACTCAGTGAGATGCAAGACCAGTTTGCAGCACTTGGTATTTCTATTTTGGCAGTCAGTATGGATAGTCTCGAAAGAGCGATAAGAGCCCTAGATGAATGGGCCATTGGCGACTTGCCCTTTGCTTATGGAATGACTGAATTACAGGCGCGAAACTACGGTCTTTATATATCAACACGCGTAAAGCCAGTTGAACCCGATGTTTTTAGTGAGCCTGGGGCATATTTGATTAAACCTGATGGAACACTTTATGCGCAATTTCAATCAACGACACCTTGGCTGAGGCTTGATATCGATACGCTGTACCGAGGAATTCAAGTGGCAATGGATCGCGGAACTCCTCCGCGTGGTGGCTATTAAGTTTAAAGGTAAGAAGAGAGTCTCCATGCAACAACAATTTGAACTCACAACGTCTCCATCAAAAATCCTATTTGGTGATGGGGCAATCAAACAGACGGCCAATATTGTCAAAGAGTTGGGCTGCGCACGCGCGCTGATTTTATCAACTCCGCAGCAAGAGGATTTGGCGAAACAGCTTCAAGATGATATCGGAAAACTGGCCGCAGGCATCTTCACAAACGCGACAATGCATACGCCTTTAAATGTGACAGAAGACGCACTTACAAAATTTAATGATCTAAATGCTGACGTTACCATCGCTGTGGGGGGAGGATCGACTACAGGTCTCGGTAAAGCCTTGGCTTTGCGGACTGGTAGACCCCAGATTGTTATTCCGACGACTTATGCCGGATCTGAAGTAACACCTATTTTGGGGCAGACTGAAATGGGCGTTAAAACAACGGTGAAGGACGCTAAGATTCTCCCCGATGTGGTTATCTATGATCCTCTTTTAACTCATGGACTGCCGAAAAGCATGACGGTGACAAGTGCATTGAACGCCTTGGCCCATGCGGCGGAAGCCTTATATGCAAAAGATCGCAATCCAATATCAACGCTCATGGCAAAAGAGGGGGTTAAGGCGCTGATTGAGGCACTCCCTGTCATTAAACAAGATCCTCATAATTCCCAAGGCAGGCAAGGCGCATTGTATGGGGCTTGGTTGTGTGGCTCGGTCTTGGGATCTGTCGGTATGTCTCTTCATCATAAACTTTGTCATACCTTAGGGGGGACCTTCGATTTACCGCATGCTGACACTCACGCAATTCTGTTACCCCATGTACTTGCCTTTAATGAAGTAGCTGTACCGGGTCTTTTGAAACCAATTTGTGATGTATTAAAGGCAAGCTCTGCTGGTGTAGGGTTATACGAATATTCAAAATCAATTTCGGCACCATTGGCTTTAAAAGATATTGGAATGCCGGAAAGTGGCATTGGACGTGCGGCAGAGCTTGCTGTGGCAAACCCTTATTGGAACCCCAGAGACTTTGATAAACGACAGATTCAAAAAATTATCGAAAATGCCTTCCATGGTGTAACGCCGGAAGGGCAAAACGGATGAAAAGTGCTGCAAAAAATACTGGCTTAAGTAAATTCCCATCAGCCTGGAGTCGGGATAACGTCTGGTCAGGCCGTGGTTTGTTCCCGCCCGTAACAAAACTCGGAAGTGGCTTAAACGTTATTGGTACAATCTGGATTGTCGCAATGATGCTCCTGATCTGTGCAGACGTTATTGCTAGAAGTTGGTTTGATCAGCCCTTGCCAAGGGTTCCCGAGTTCGTCGGATACTCGATTGTTGCTATTGTTTTTTTGCAATTACCAAACACACTGCATTTGCGGAAATTAACCAGAGCAGACGCTTTTCTCGACATCTTATCAATTAAACGGCCTGTCGCTGGAAACATATTTAACGGCGTGTTTCATATCAGCGGTCTTGTGGTCATGGCGCTCATTGCCTTCGGCCTTATTCCAGATGCTTGGGAATCTTTTCAGTCCGGTGAATATTTCGGTCGGCAAGATGAAATTATTATTCTTGTTTGGCCTTTTAAACTAATTACAGCAGTCTGCTCTATTGTCACGGCCATAGAATTTTTCTTGCAAACGATCGAATTTATTTGGATGGCAGTTAGGGATGAGCCTGATCATCCTGATGCCCGTCGGGGGCTTGCTAAAGGGTGGGGCGCAATTCTCTTCCTCGCGTTATTTTGCATCACCGGTTTTGTCTTTGTAGATTCCTATATGGAGCCTTTGACGATTGGTTTTATTTCGGTTGGTGCGATGCTGGCTCTTATCCTGTCGGGTATGCATATTGGGGTCGGATTGATTTTACTGTCTTTTATTGGGGCATGGTTGATCCGAGACGATTTTGATACAGCCGTTAATCTTCTGAAAATAGCTTCTTCTGGGGCCATTAAAGATCAACTCTTTGGCGTTGTTCCCTTATTCGTTCTAATGGGAATGCTGGTTAATTTAGGAAATATCGGCCGAGATACTTTTGATGTCAGCCAATGGCTGCTTGGTCGCATGGCCGGGGGCTTGGGCGTTGCAACAGTTGTCGCAAATGCAATATTTGCGGCCATTACCGGTGTTTCAATTGCATCGGCCGTCGTCTTTACCAAAGTGTCAGTTCCACCCATGGTCGAACATGGCTATACGACGAAATTTTCAGTTGGTATCGTGGCCGGTAGTTCGGTGTTAGGTATGCTTATACCCCCAAGTTTATTGCTGATTGTATTTGGTGTAGTTGCTGAAGTTTCCGTCGGGCAATTGTTTACAGCCGCTGTCGCCCCGGGGATCCTTTTATCCGGTGCTTTTTGCGCCGCCATCATTTTCATGTCAAAATATATGCCTGAATTTGCGGGAAGGCCCCACCTTCCCGATGCCAGCAAGGCACCATCCGCATGGGCGCGCAAACCTGAGCATAGCGAGACAATTTTCACTGCTATTGTGAAAATGGCACCTATCACGATCTTAATCCTTGCCATCCTTGGCGGTATTTATGGAGGGTTTTTTACGCCGACGGAAGCTGGTGCAGTTGGAGCATTCTTAGCCCTCCTGATAGTCTGCATAAAAGCACTTTTCAACCCAGGCATGCTGACATTGCAGAAACTCTGGAAATTGTTAATCGATACGGGACATGTGTCTGTATCAATCCTGTTTTTGATAATTGCAGCAAATATGTATACCCGGATGATTGCTATGTCGGGTCTTCCCGCAGAACTTGTTGGCATGATCACTGAGGCAGATCTTGGATTTTATGGCATCATTATTGTGTATCTTCTTATGATCTTGGTCATGGGGATGGTGTTAGACAGTGTCTCCATTATGTTGATCACACTACCCCTTATCCTGCCGGCGCTAGCCGTCTTTGGTACGGATCTTGTGTGGTTTGGTATTGTGACCGTGGTCGCAGTTGAAATTGGCCTTCTGACCCCGCCGCTAGGCCTGACCGTTTATGTGGTGAAGGCATCGATGGGGAATACAGCCGTTAAGCTCGGGGACATATTCTCTGGTGCTTTCCCCTTTGTCTTGATCATGATGCTTGTGACCGCATTACTGGTCATTTTTCCCGAAATTACCGAGTTTACAAGATAGGAATTAGTATGGATAAAATTCTTGACCCATCGGCACGCGCGTTGCTTTTTACCGAAGCCCGCACCGCCAATTTGTTTCTTGATAAACCGGTTGAACCTAAGTTGCTGCAAGAAGCTTATGATTTGATGAAATGGGGGCCAACATCGATGAATAGTTGCCCTGTTCGTATCGTTTTCCTGACAACGGATGCGGCAAAAGAACGGCTAAAACCAGCTTTATTTGATGGTAATATTGCACGGGTTAAAAGCGCCCCAGTCGTAGCCGTTATCGGCCATGATTTAGAGTTTTTTGAGCATTTGCCCATTCTGTTCCCACATGCGCCGGAGAATAAGAAAATCTTTGAAAATAATGAATATGCAACGCAGGCAAATGCTTTTCGCAATGCATCGCTGCAAGGGGCTTATTTCATAATGGCGGCGCGGGCTGTTGGTCTTGATTGCGGGCCTATGTCCGGTTTTGATAATGGCGCTGTTGATAAGGAGTTCTTTGGCGGGACCCATATAAAATCGAATTTCTTGTGTTCTTTGGGTTATGCCGATGAAAGTCAGAATTTTCCGCGAGGACCACGCTTTGAATATAACGAAATTTGCCAAGTATTGTAAGGGAGAGGAATATAATGATCGATCAAATTAGGTCTGGATATTTTACAGAAGAAGACAGCGCGGAAGTGGTGACAAGCCGGAATTCTGCAGCAAAGGATGAGCGTCTTAAACAAGTTATGGATAGCGTTACCCGTCACCTTCATGCAGTCGTAAAAGAAGTTGAACCTACCCAAGATGAATGGATGCAGGCCATAAAATTTCTGACTGAAACGGGCCATAAATGTGATGATTGGCGACAAGAGTTTATATTACTCTCCGATGTTTTAGGCGTGTCAATGTTGGTCGATGCGATTAACAATCGTAAAACTGGTGGCGCCACAGAAACCACAGTTCTGGGACCATTTCACTCGGAAGACTCTCCTAATATGGAAATGGGATCCAATATCTGCCTTGATGGCAAAGGCGAGCCGTTGGTCGTACATGGAGTTGTGAAAACTGTAGACGGTTTGCCAATTGAAAACGCCCGACTTGATGTTTGGCAGGCCAACGATGAAGGTTTTTATGATATGCAACAAAAAGGCATACAACCGGAATTTAATTTGCGTGGTGTTTTTCAAACTGAAGATACCGGTGATTATTGGTTCTCTGGCGTGAAGCCTAAATATTACGGCATTCCAGATGACGGTCCTGTTGGGGCGATGTTAGATAAACTGGGGAGAGACCCTAACCGGCCAGCCCATTTACATTTTATCGTAACCGCTGATGGATTTGAAGACATTACAACCCATATTTTTGTGCCAGACGATCCTTATATCCACTCAGATGCTGTTTTTGGTGTGAAAGAAAGTTTGCTCGCCGATTTTATAAAAGTTGATGATCCAGCCCGCGCAAGTGAGTTGAATGTCGGGAATCCATTCTGGGAAGTAACATTCGATTTCACAATGGCTCCCAAACGTTAAGGTCCAGTTGAGAATTATGTCAAAATTCACTAGTTTGAAAGACGCTGTCTCTCAAAATTTAAATGACGGCGACACGGTTGCCTTCGAGGGTTTTACTCATTTGATACCCTATGCCGCAGCCCATGAGGCTATCCGGCAAGGGTTTAAAGATTTGACACTTGTTCGAATGACACCAGACATTGTCTACGACCAGATGATCGGTATGGGAATGGCCTCTAAGATCATATTCTCCTACGCTGGGAATCCGGGGGTTGGATTACTCCGCCGTTTTCGCGACGCCGTTGAGAATAACTGGCCAGCCAGTCTGGAAATTGAAGAGCATTCACATGCGGCAATGGCAAACGCGTTTGAAGCCGGTGCCGCAGGATTGCCTTTTGCCGTCTTTAGAGGATATCGCGGGGCAGGGCTGGTTGAGGTCAATGCCAATATTAAATCCATAACCTGTCCCTTTTCTGGTGAAGAATTAGCCGCGGTTCCCTCAATCCGGCCGGATGTGACCTTTATTCATGCTCATAAAGCGGATAAAGCGGGAAATGTCTTGATTGAAGGTATTATAGGCATTCAGAAGGAAGCTGTCCTTGCGGCCAAGAGAGCTGTTGTCACGGTTGAAGAAATTGTCGATGCCTTTGATACGCATCCAAATGCCTGTATTTTACCTCATTGGGCGGTGAGTACTATCGCTCTCGTTCCCGGGGGCGCCCATCCTTCCTATACCCATGGATATTATGAACGAGATAACGTGCATTATCTTGAATGGGATAAAATAGCGGCTGATCGCCCGACATTTCAGCAATGGGTGCAGGAAAACATTCTTGATGCAACACCGGCTGATTTTAATAAAAGAGTTGAAAAGTTAAGGAATGCAGTATGAATTCCGCTGAGTTTACACCCGAGGAAATGATGACTGTCGCAGCTTCCCGGGCCCTTAAAAATGATGATGTATGTTTTGTCGGCATTGGCGCTCCCTCTGCTGCCTGCAATTTGGCAAGGCTCACCCACGCACCAGACATCACATTGATTTATGAAAGTGGAACAATCGGTACCGCGCCTGATGTTCTACCCCTCTCAATAGGCGATCCTGAACTGTGTGAGACGGCCGTCACTACCGTGTCTGTCCCCGAGATGTTTCGCTATTGGCTGCAGGGTGGCCGGATTACGACGGGATTTCTCGGTGCTGCCCAACTAGATCGCTTCGGGAATATCAATACAACGGTCATAGGTGATTATAAAGATCCAAGTATTCGCTTACCCGGTGGGGGCGGGGCTCCCGAGATTGCGTCTTCTTCAGGCCAAATCTTTATCACCATGAAGCAATCTCTGCGGGGGATGGTTGAAACTGTCGATTTTTTTACCTCCTTTGGTCATGGGGTCGGGGGACAGCACCGCAAGCGGCTGGGAATGACTACAAAAGGGCCCGTATTACTTATTACCGATCTGGCTATTTGGAAATCTGACCCGGTTACTAAGGAGTTTGTTGTCGCCACTCTTCATCAAGGCGCATCGCGCGATCAAGTGCAAAATACATGCGGATGGACAGTGAAATATTCTGAAGATCTGTCAAAGACACCAGTGCCCACGGATTTGGAATTGACGACACTTAGAGATTTAAAGTCACGCACTGAGGCCGCGCATGGTGGATGAATGACTGTCGGTTTTAATTGGGCTCTGTTGCATAAAAACCAATTTAAGTGCGATTTCTTTTTTAAGAGAAGTTCGGAGAAATATGTCAATCTGACGGTTCAAGAATTTGGCTTCACCCCTTGTCCCTATTTCCCCATTCGTTCATAACGTAAACTATCGCTTTTAATTATCTACATCCTTTTAAACTTAAGTGAGGAGCCCTCAAATTGAGTTTGGCACTTTGAAATTGTTTAGGACGAACTCAACTAACTTGGAAGTATGTTTTTGCATTACCATTATGAAATAGATTCAAGGGCTGCAATTACGTCTCCAGACCATGAGCCAGATAATGCATACAAGAATTACGATAATATTTACAAGATAGTGAATGTGGTCCCATCATGATGATCGTCGTCTAATTCAATAAATACAAATATCGTGTTCTCAATGATATTTGCTCAACCGTGCTCAATAATACAATGTGAAATTGAAGGAGCGATAAGACAGATCATATTTTCACTTCGACGGTTTAAGTTTCGATGTGAATAACAAGCAAAGATAGTTGCGTGCCCCCGCAACCAAATAATAAAAAAGTACTTACCATTTGGTGGGGCCTTTTTGCTTTTCTTTGTTCTCTCTAAATACAAGTCGGGTCTGTTCAGTGGCGGTGCGGCGTTGGTATTCCTAGGGGACAATTTCGATCTGGAAAATACACTGGAAGCACATTCTGAAGAGAGCTCTACGGCCCTTTACGCTATAGAAGCAACGTTCGTTGTGACGTTGGAGCATTCGCAATTCAAAAATACGGCCTCTCAGAGTTTAGAACAGATATCATGGCCGAGGCTTCTTCCCAAATTGTGGTGTCTGAATTTCACTCAGTGCTTATCACACTTAATTATCATGAAAAGTGAAGGCAATCACAGACGGGAAGTAGTCGGTAAACACTGAGTAAATAGGACGTGAATGTGGTTCAATGAAGCCTTGTTATCTTTTGGCAGATGGCATGTGTGGGTGTCCGGACCCGACAGCTAGATGCATAAATTCACAGAATGCCTTTGTTGCTTCTGAACGAGCAGACCCTCGTGACCAAGCCAGGCCGACATCCATGCTTGGGATCTCTTCGGCCATCGTCATGACTTCAATGCGTCTGCCTTCCAGGGACCACGGGCGATAAACCATATCTGACAAAATTGAGATGCCTGTACCATTTGAAACCATACTTCGAACCGCCTCTACGGACGAAGTTCTGAAGATGACATTTGGCTTATGTGTTGTCTGATTCCAATAGCGAAGGGCTGTGTTGCTAGCTTCATCAACGGTGAGCATGATGTAGGGTTGATCGGCTATATCTTCTAGTGTTACCGACTGCATTTTTGATATTTCGTTGTCTGAGCTTAACCAAAGTCTGCGACGAGATCGAAGTAGTGTTTCGGTCTGGAGATCCTCTTGGTTATCAAGGTTAGAAGTCAAAATCATGGCCAGATCACAATTGCCCGAAATCAGACCTTCTTCGATATCCTTACGGTCAGCTTCCTGTAACTCCACTTTGATATTTGGAAAACTGCGGGCAAATCGGGCGAGATAGGATGGCAAAAAATATCCCGCAACTGTAAAGGATACTGCCAGTCTGATCAGGCCCGTGTCAGACGCATTTGAAAGGCTTGGGAGACGGACCGCTTCCTGTACTGCATTTAATATATGGTGAGCGTGCTGAAGGAAGCGATGGCCGTCATATGTGAGGGCAACCCCATGAGACTGCCGATCAAACAGACGTGTGCCCAGGATTTCTTCCAGTCCCTTAATTGCCGTAGTGATCGCCGATTGCGAGACATGTAGGCCCATTGCAGCTTGAGAAATCTGACCAGTTTCGGCTGCGGCAATAAAATAGCGAATTTGTCGTAGAGATGGGAGCATCAAATAAATCTATATTTGTTCAAAACTAGAGTGATTTTAACTTAGTACACAAATTTTTCAAAAATTCAACAACTGCTCTGTGTCCAATAAAACTGTTTCAAATCTATTGTCGGGTCAAAAAATACAGCGCAAACATTATCAATATTCTGGTTTTGTAGTTCAGAAGGCGGTTTTATTCAATATAAATTATGATATTAAAAAAATTGATAACAGAATTCAAAAAACAGTATTTTATAACATCATAAACACTCCCTATTGTGTTTATAAGCCGTGAAAAAAGAAGCGAACATCGCTGGGAAAAAACAACATGGCTCAAAAATATAATTGGCAGGGGGAATTTGCCTGCCAGTTCGATGTCTATAAAAGGGGAGAATTAGTCATGAACACTAAAATTATATCACGCGCCATACCGGCCGGTCTGATGGTCGCTGCTTTGGGGGCAACAAGTGTCCTTGCTGCTGACTGGTATCCTTTTCCGGTTGAGGTTTGGACCCCAGCTTTCAACATGGAAAGCCCGCGTACAACAACAGAATATTCGCCTTTGGCCAAAGCGGCAAAAAAGTGGAATATCTGCGTTTCTTTTCCGCACATGAAAGATGCTTACTGGTCCGCTGTTAATTACGGCGTTGTCGATGAAGCGAAACGCCTCGGTGTTAAAATGCAGCTCGTCGAAGCAGGCGGGTACACTAATCTCAGCAAGCAAATTTCGCAAATTGAAGACTGTGTTGCTGGTGGTGCTGATGCTGTAATTATTGGAGCGATTTCTTTTGACGGTTTGAATAATCTGGTAAAAGAAGTTCGGGGAAAAGGAATTCCGGTTATTGATATCGTGAACGGTATGTCATCGCCTGAACTATCAGCAAAATCCTTGGTATCTTTTGGCGAAATGGGCTTTAAAGCAGGTGAATATGTTGCCAAAACACATCCTGCCGGTGGTAAGGCTGCAAAAGTAGCCTGGTTCCCCGGACCACCCGGTGCTGGGTGGGTCGAGGCCGGCAATGCCGGTTTCCAAAAAGCGGTTAAGGGAAGTGCCGTTGAAGTTGTCGAAACCAAATATGGCGATACCGGCAAAGAAACACAGCTCAAACTTGTTGAAGATACCTTAGAAGCCCATCCTGATATTGAGTATGTTATCGGTACAGCGGTGACAGCTGAAGCCGCTGTTGGTCTACTGCGCTCACGCGGACTTCTGGGCAAAGTCAAAATCATGTCATATTATTTCACCCCGGGTGTCTATCAAGGCATCAAACGTGGACAAATTCTGGCTGCCCCAACCGATTCCCCGGTTATCCAAGGGCGTGTCGCCATCGATCAGGCGACCCGTATTCTCGAAAGCAAGGACTACAACAAGCATGTAGGTCCGGCGCTTTATGTTATCGACAGCAAGAATGTGAATTCGTTTGATCGCGATTCATCTCTGGCAGCAGATGGCTTCAAGCCGACTTTCACCGTCAACTAATATATAACTTCCTTCCTGTAGGGGACTTCAAAATGACCAATGTAGGTTATTCTTCCCATGAAACACTCTCCACCACCGGTTTGGTGGAGAGTGCCCCTCTTCTGGAGATGAACAACATAAGTAAAAGATTTCCGGGTGTGCTGGCTCTGGATGATGTTTCGTTTAACCTTAAAGCCGGTGAAGTCCATGTTTTGTTTGGTGAAAATGGTGCTGGGAAATCGACGATGATTTCCATGATCGCCGGCGTTTATCAACCCACAGAAGGGACAGTCGTCTTTCAGGGGAAAGAGACCCACCTGCAATCTGTACATCACGCCCGTTCACTCGGTATCAGTGCTGTATTTCAAGAATTTTCACTGGTTGAACAGTTGACAGTTGAGCAGAATCTCTTTTTGGGAAATGAGCAGATGTCTTATGGCTTTTTAAGCCGTAAAGCGGCTCATGCTGAAGCCAAACGGATGCTTGATGATTTAGGGTTTCCGCTAAAACCTGGGCAGAAGGTCGCCTATCTTTCGCGAGCAGAGCAGCAGATGGTAGAAATTGCCAAGGCTTTCAGGTCCGATTTGTCCGTTCTCATTTTGGATGAACCCACAGCCTCACTGACCGAGCGAGAAACTGATCGGTTATTTGAGCTGGTTGAACAGGTGAAGGCGCAAGGCGTCGGAATTGTTTATATTACGCACCGCATGGCGGAGATCAAACGCATTGCAGATCGTATTACTGTCTTGCGGGATGGTTGTTTTATTGACACGGTGGATGCAAAGACAGCGACGGAGGATCAGCTGGTTAGCCTGATGACGGGGCGTAGCATTGATCAAATTTTCCCGAAGATAAATTTCACGCCTGGTCGAGAAATTCTTTCAATTCACAATCTAAGTACTGCGGATGAACGGGTAAAAGATGTTTCCATCCACGTTCGTCGCGGCGAAATAGTTGGGGTTGCTGGCCTTGTTGGTGCGGGCAAATCGAAGCTTCTCCGCTCGTGCTTTGGGCTTGAAAATATTACTGAAGGTAGCATTGTTTTTGACGATGAGGATGTAACGGGATATTCGACCCGGGAAATGCTGGATCGCGGTTTTTTCTACAATCCGCCGGATCGACGCAACGAAGGATTGGTTATGATCCGTAGCTGCCGTGAAAATATTTCTCTACCATCTTTACATCTTCCCGCCTTTCAAAAAGCTGAAATTTTAAAACGACGCTCTGAAGCAAAAACAACACAGGAAATTGCCGCAGCTTTACAGCTACATCCGTTGAAAATTGAAAGAGTAGTCGATCACTTTTCAGGGGGTAATCAGCAGAAAGTCTTGCTGTCAAAATGCTTGACCAGAGACGTAAAGCTTTACGTTTTTGATGAGCCAACTGTTGGCGTTGATGTTGGTACCCGAGTGGAAATCTATAAGTTTATCGCCAAACTCTGTGAACAAGGCGCGGCGGTTGTTGTTGTGTCTTCTGATCTACCAGAGGTCCTGCATCTGAGCCATCGTTTGTACGTTATGCAGCGCGGAAAATTGCAAGCAGAACTAAGCGGCGATGAAATCACTCAGGAAAATGTTTTACGTAATTTCTTTGATAAAGAGGCGGCATAAATGTCAGTGAAGAGTAATTCGGAACAGGGGGCTATTAGTCCCATGAGAACACCCCTTTATTTTCTAAAAATGATGTTTGTTCGATTGGGTGTTTTGCCCTTTCTACTATTTATCGCTGTTATCGTCTTTACAATGACGTCGGATAATTTTTTAACGGGTAGAAATCTGTTGAATGTTGTTCGTCAGTCTTCGTATTTGACGCTCGTTGCTGTTGGTCAAATGTTTGCGCTGCTGACCGGAGGATTTGATCTTTCAGTTGGAACTATTATTGCTTTGACCTCTGTTGTCGGAGCGACAGCGATGGCCGCAGCGTCTGCCGCTATGCCCGATTCAATAGGACTAGCAATTACCATTGGCGTTTTGGCTGGATTGGCGGCCGGCGCAATAATCGGCTCGATCAATGGTATTGGTGTTGCCATGCTCGGCGTGTCGCCATTTATGATGACCCTCGGCATGTCTTCCGTGGGCTTTGGTGTTGCTCTTTATATGACAGGAGGAACACCCGTTTACGGCATGCCCGTACAGTTTGCGGACATATTTGGTTTTGGTCATTTGTTTGGTATGCCGGCCCCAGTTTTTGTCGGAATTATCCTTATTCTGACACTTTACATTGTTCTGAACTGGACACGATTAGGGCGTTATTTTTACGCTGTTGGAGGCAACATTAAAGCCGCAGGCCTTTCTGGTATTAATACACGCCTGACGCTTTTTCTTGCCTATTTATTTTGTGGTCTTGTGGCTTCCATATCCGGGATATTGCTAACCGCCCGTCTGGATACGGGGGAAGCGAATATCGGTACCTCAATGCCATTGGAATCAATTGCAGCATGCGTTATCGCCGGCGTTAGTTTGCGGGGCGGAATAGGCCGGCTTGAAAATGTGGTTTTAGGGGCTTTGTTTATCGGATTGGTGCAAAACGGCATGAATCTGGCGCGTATTGAATCCTATCTACAAATAGTCGTCATCGGGGCCTTGCTAATTATTGCCGTCATCGCCGATCAGGCACGTCTACGTGTCATGGCGAATATGCAAGATTAAAAAGAATGAAAACGAATTTATTACCGACAAGGAGATGTCGATGAAGATTAATATTAACTGTGACATGGGCGAAAGTTTTGGTCTCTACAAGATGGGAGATGATGAAGGCATGATGCCTTTTATCACCGAAGCAAACGTTGCGTGTGGTTTTCACGGTTCTGATCCAAATCATATGCGAAAGACCGTCGCACTCGCCAAGAAGTACGGGGTTCGTGTGGGGGCTCATTTTTCACTACCAGATTTACCGGGGTTTGGTCGCCGGGAAATGAAGATTGATCGCGAAGAGATGGCTAATATCATCACCTATCAAGTTGGCGCTCTGAAGGCCTTTTTGGAAATGGGTGAGATCGAACTTAGTCATCTTAAACCACATGGTGCACTCTATGGAATGGCAGCAAAGCAGGAGCATATAGCTCAGGCAATAGCCGATGTCGGTGTCCATTTTAAAGTTCCGATTTTTGGCCTTACCAACACCCTGCACGAAGAAATCTATACAGCACGTGGTTTGGAATTCTGTCCCGAATTTTACGCAGATCTTGGTTACGATAAAAACGGAAATCTGGTGATTACCCGAGAACATCACGAGGTTGATCCACAAGACGCTGCGGATCGCTGTTTACGCGCTGTTGAGTTAGGACTGACAAAAAGCATTGATGGGGGAGATGTTCCCGTAAAGGCGTCTTCAATTTGCGTGCATTCCGATACGCCTAATGCGCTCGAAGTAGCGCGCGCAGTGCGTAAATCTCTGGAGCCATATTTGTAGCAATTACATAATCCTTCAAAAACCTATTCATAAAATCAAAAGGACACCTTATGGCCAATCAAAAAATATTATCGCCATTACCCGGCATTTTCTACACCAAGCCGGCGCCTGATCAGCCAGCATACAAATCTCATGGGGATTCAATACAAGCGGGAGATGTTGTCGGACTGATTGAAGTTATGAAGTCTTTTCATGAAGTTAAATCTCAAGTTAGCGGCACTATCACAGGGGGCATTGTCGAGAATGAATCCGCTGTCATGGCTGGTCAGGAACTTTTTGACGTCGAAGGCTAGCCTTAATTTAAGGAATAATGATGACAATCAAGACGCTATTGATCGCAAATAGAGGGGAGATCGCTGTCCGTATTATTCGGGCTGCGCGAGAACTTGGGATCAGAACGATCCAGGTTCACAGTGACGCTGACACGGAATCTCTTGCCGTACAAATGGCGGATGTTGCAGTCAATATCGGTCCTGCTCAATCTTCAAAGTCCTATTTGAACACTGAGGCTATTATCAAAGCTGCAACAGACAACCATGCTGATGCGATCCATCCGGGTTATGGATTCTTTGCAGAAAATGCGGATTTTGCCGATGCCGTTCTCGCCGCGGGCATGATATTCGTGGGCCCTGACGGTGATACGATCCGGATGATGGGAGACAAAGTATCAGCCCGGCAAGTGGCGGATAAAGCCGGCGTTCCAACTGTGCCTGGCAGCCCGGGTCGTATTAACGATATGCATGAAGCTCAATGGCTGGCTAGCGAAATCGGGTTTCCGGTAATGATTAAAGCGGCTGCAGGGGGAGGGGGGCGCGGCATCCGAATTGTCGATAACATGGAAGATTTTTCTCATCAGGCTCCGCAAGCCTCTGCTGAAGCGCAAGCGGCCTTTGGCGATGGTGGTCTATACATCGAGAAATTTATCGAGCGGTCTCGTCACATAGAAGTTCAAATTTTGGCTGATGGTGATAATGCCGTACATCTTTTCGAGCGGGAATGCTCCTTGCAACGGCGGCGACAGAAAGTCTGGGAAGAGGCACCCGCGGCACTTTTGCCGAAAAATGTAAGGTCAGCCTTGTGTGATGCCGCAACTCAGCTTGCTAAGGCTGTTGGTTATTGTGGTGCTGGCACAGTGGAGTTTCTCTATGACGACCGGAGTCAAGATTTCTACTTTATTGAAATGAACACCCGTATTCAGGTTGAGCATCCGGTAAGTGAGATGATTACCGGCATAGATCTTATCCGCGAGATGTTGCTGATTGCTGGAGGTGCAAAGCTGCGCCATGCGCAGTCGGACATTATTGGTAAAGGGCATGCAATCGAAGTGCGGATAAATGCCGAGGATCCCGCACAGAATTTTATGCCCTTTCCAGGTGTTGTGAGCGATTTAACCCTTCCTGGCGGACCGGGCGTTCGCTTTGATGGCTTGATTTACCCCGGCTACGCGATACCCCCGTTTTACGACTCACTAATCGGTAAGCTGATCGTATGGGATGAAGATCGAAATTCAGCCATAGAACGTTTGAAACGTGCCCTGCGTGAGATGAAAATTGGCGGTATCAAAACAACGGTTCCCTTATTCCGAGCGCTCGTTAATGACGAGTCTGTGCGCCGAGGCACTGTCGATACTAAATGGCTGGAACACTGGCTTGAGACGAATTCAGCGAAACTAACACTCGAAGAGGATAAAGCGATATGAAAACCCGTTACTCATTTGGCGGCGATGAACACATATTCGTCGAAGTTGCCGAAGAAATGTCGCTCGAAGCATTTTTTAAAAGCTTGTTCATGACCAACGCTGTTCAAGATAGAAATATTGATGGTGTAACGGAAATATGTCCAGCCAATGCCTCTTTTCAAATTAAGTATAATCCAGACATCATTTCTCCTGATGAGATGCTCGCTACGTTGAAAAAAATAGAAGACGAAGCTGAACATGCGGAGCGAAAAATTGAAACGCGGATTATTGAAATTCCCGTATTTTATGAAGACCCTTGGACCCATGAGACATTGATGCGCTTTAGAGAACGCCATCAAGATCCAAGCGGTACCGATCTGGATTATGCGGCGCGAATAAATGGATATGATTCTGTCGCCAAATTTATTGAAGCACACCATAGTGCGCCTTGGTTTGTTTCCATGGTTGGATTTGTTTCAGGTCTTCCCTTTATGTATCAGATGGTTGAGCGGGAGCGGCAGATTGAGGTACCGAAATATCTTAGCCCGAGAACGGATACGCCAAAGCTGACCGTTGGATATGGTGGTTGTTTTTCTTGTATTTATTCTGTGCGCGGTGCTGGCGGCTATCAAATGTTCGGGGTCACGCCCATGCCCATTTATGATCCAAATCAGGAGATCAGTTATCTGAAGGATTTCTTGGTGTTTTTCAAGCCTGGTGACATCGTAAAATTCAGACCGGTGGATCGGGCTGAGCATGATCAAATCGCAGCCGATGCGGAGGCTGGAAAATTTCAGCCTCATATCAAGTCAGTTTCATTTTCGCTCGATGAATTTAACAACGATATCAACGCCTATAACGCTAAACTTATGGAGGCCCTCAATGTCAATTAAGGTAAAATCAGCCGGATTGGCGACCAGTGTGCAGGACTTGGGCCGTCCGGGATATTATAATCTTGGTATTCCGCTATCTGGTGGGATGGATCGGTTTTCGCTGCGGGTTGCCAATATGCTTGTTGGCAATGATGAAGGAGCCGCTGTTCTGGAAACCGTTTTTTTGGGACCGGAACTTGAGTTTAATCAAGATGCTGTTGTTGCGGTCACAGGGGCTGACTTGCCGCCCAAAATTGACGGTGAACTTCAGACATCCTGGACGTCTCTCACTGTGAAAGCAGGACAAACACTTTCTTTTGATTTTTTAAAAGCTGGGGCTCGGGCTTATATCGCCGTATCTGGCGGCATTGATGTACCGCTCGCTCTTGGTAGTCGTTCCACTTATACCCTGGGCGCATTGGGCGGCTTTGAAGGACGGAATCTGGCAGAGGGCGATGTTCTTCCCGTTGGACAATCTAATGCAAATTCGGAGGCTGGAAAATTTGTTCCGGCCGATTTGCGGCGGTTGCCTGGTAATCCAGCAGAACTTCGCATGCTGCCTGATATTTATTGGCATCGACTGACCGAAAAATCTCAACAGCAGTTCCTTGACGATACTTGGAAAGTAGCTCCAGAGGCTGATCGTATTGGCTATCGCTTTAGAGGCGGAAAACCGATGGAATTTGTCGAACGTGAGCAACCCTTTGGCGCAGGATCAGATCCGTCCAATATCGTTGATAGTTGTTATCCATATGGATCGATCCAGATTCCCGGCGGAACAGAACCTATTGTCTTACATCGTGACGCAGTTTCGGGGGGTGGATATTTTATGGCGGGAACTGTTATTTCAGCAGATATGGATCTGATAGGTCAACTGCAACCCAATACAGATGTTCGGTTTATCGCTGTCGATATGCAAACAGCACTTGCAGCAAGACATGAAAGACAAGAGCTTTTGAGTAAGGTGCGTACTTCTTTAGATTAGTCTATCTCAAAGGTTTCTTTTGAGGCCATTGGTCCCAAAAATTTCCAGTATATTGCGGATTTTATATTCCGTGCACCTTGTGGCGATGCGAATAGGAACATTTGGAAAAGCATTTGATGGAGAAGAGGGCTTCTGTATCAAGTACTTTCCAAGTTCCACTTTCAATCTCAAGGGCCCATATCGGCAACATTTATAAATAATTTGATTTTATGGCTGTTTAATCCGTTGTCTGATCTGGGTTTTGTTTGCGGCACGGAGCAGGCGTTGAAATGTGGGACACTCAATATGACTTGGAGCGGGGCATTCCGCTGCATGACGAAGTCCGTCGCGCATGGCCACGAGTTGATTGATTGTTTTATCTAATTGATCGGCCTTGGCCAACAGCTGTTCCCTATCAATTTTGGGGCCTTCGGCTGTAAACATAGCTGCAATTTCTTCAAGGGAGAAACCGGCATTCCGGCCCAACGAAATTAACGCCAATTGTTCCAGCACCACAGCGTCAAAGATTCTGCGTAAGCCCTTTCGGCCGATGGATTCAATAAGCCCTTTTTCTTCATAAAAGCGCAACGTTGAAGCTGGCAGTCCCGAACACTTCACTACATCACCAATATCCAATGTGTATTCTTGCAGAATTTTCATCTTGACCTCAAGTTGGCTTGAAGTAGTAGCATAGCAATATTGGCTGGTTCAGGCAATTTTAAATGGAGTCCTTGTTGGCGTAAATTCTTGGCATCAACCGGGATTTCTATGAAAAATGTTCGAGCCGATAAACTTGATTTGAAGAAAGGATTATTACACGTGGGTGAAGAAATGGACTTAGTAGTAAAGGCGATTAAGATTGGAGTGGGGGCAACCATTTTTATGGATCTTTGGGCCTTGCTTCAGAAAATAATTTTTGGTGTGCCCTCTCTTAATTATGCGATGGTAGGGCGCTGGATCGGGCATTTACCGGGTGGGCGCTTTACCCATGATAATATTGGCAATGCCGCCCCTGTTCTTGGCGAGAAATTTCTCGGTTGGGGCACTCACTATGTCATTGGCATTATCTTTGCCAGCTCGCTTCTGACAATCTGGGGCGTGGATTGGGCCACTACTCCGACTTTGGTGCCTGCTTTAATTGTTGGTATCCTCACTGTGATTGCTCCGTTCTTCATATTGCAACCTGGCTTGGGAGCGGGAATAGCCGCTTCTAAAACACCTAACCCCAATGTCTCTCGGCTACGGAGTCTTATTGCCCATGTTTCCTTTGGTCTTGGCCTGTATTTTTCTGCAGTGATTTTACGAGCTTTAGAGGCACTGTGACATTCGTCAGTTGCAATCTCAAAGAGGCTTGCAACTGACGAAATCTTCTTTTTTATTCAGCTGTTTTAGCCCCAGACTATTTCTAGTTCAGATCTTAGTTTATTGAAGATCTTGTCCGACGGGACTAATTCAGCTCCCATTCTCTCTAAGTGAACAAATGAGACATCATGGATGCCGATAGTTGAAAAAACCGCCTTCAAATAGGGTGTTAGAAAATCAGGTTGCCGGGCGTCCTTTCCCAAGATGGTTCCTCCCGTCGCTACCAATATGTATACTGGTTTATCCTTCAACAAACCAACTTTACCCTCCGGGGTCCGGTTGAAAGTACGCTCAGCGCGAACCACTTGATCGATCCACGCTTTGAGCGGCGCGGGGACGGTGAAGTTATGCATAGGCGTAGACAGGATTATAGCGTCTGCTTCAACGATTTCCCCAATCAATGCCTCTGACACCGCTAGACTGGGTTCATTCGAAGCGTCGTCTGCACTCATCTGCATTTTTTCTGCAAAATCCGCATCGATAAAGGGAATAGGTTTTTTGATCAAATCCCGGGCAGTAATTCGAACATTTGGATGCTGCTCAGTTATTAATTCGAGCAGTTTATTTCCAGCACGCCAGCTAACAGAGGCTTCACCGCGTGCGCTGCTATTAAGCCATAGAATTTTTTCCATCAGTATAGCCTTTCTTATTCAGCTTTCTGGATGGTTTGGGAAAAGTGAAGGCCGGTCGCTTCCATGCCAAATCTAGTGTAGAAACGCTGCCCGAGCTGATTGCCCAGACCAGTATCGAGAATTAAATGACTGCAATCGTTCTGAGCCCCCTCTACGGACACGGTTTTGAGCAAAACTTCACCAATTTTGCGACCTCGGGCCTCCAACGTAACGACAAGATCGTCAACATAGACAAAACGGCCCCGTATGGTGTTCTCTGAAAATCGATACCCTACCAGACCTATTGGCAGGTGTTTCTGGTAGGCCACTAATAGTTTGTAGCCAGATCTAAATTGACGAATAATTTGCTCAATATACGCTTCAATATCCACCAAATTTGGACGCAATTCCTGCATCAAATTAAATGTAGATCTTATTTCACTGGCTTTTTCAACAGGCCTAATTTCGTTTTTGTCTAAATTTTCACTTATAATAGTCATGGTGCATTAACAGGCAATGGTTTACGCAATGCTATTGCCAGTCGATTCCAGGAATTTATCTGTGAAATGAGCACCGTCAGGTCAACTATTTCTGAGTCGGAAAAATGTTCCTTTAAGGGCTGAAACACTTCGTCCGGTACATTATTTTCCGAAATGAGAGTTAGGGATTCTGTCCATGCAAGAGCTGCGCGCTCCTTTGGGGAATACAGGTTGACCTCTCTCCAGCCATTTAACACATCCATTCGCTGCTCATTTTCTCCATTTTGGCGTGCGGCTTTTGTATGCATGTCCAGACAAAAACCACAGCCATTGATTTGAGACGCACGCAATTTTACCAACTCAACGAGATGAGGTTCCAACGAGCATTGGCTCAAATATTTTTCGACGGAATAAAAAGGCTGCATTGCAGCAGGGGCGACTTTTGCAAAATCTATTCGTTCAATTGACATCTAATTTTCCTTCTGAACTCAAACATAATGTATTTTAAAATATAGAATTATGGTCTATTGAAAAGGTCCAGAAAATGAATAAAATACTGGGCCATAAATTATGTCTTTTATCTTATTATGAAAAACAGAAAACTGAAGATTGATCGGCAAACCGACGTTCCAATCTACAGACAACTCTACGAACGTTTTCGAGATGCGGTTCATTCTGGATCATTGCAATCTGGTGACCGAATACCCTCCTCTCGTAGTCTTGCAAGTGAGCTCGGGGTGGCTCGAGGAACTATCGAAGAAGCCTATGCCTTGCTTTCTGCAGAAGGATACTTAATGCGCAATGGTAAACGCGGAAGTATCATCTCAACGCATTTACCCAAATTGTCGAAAATACGAAAAGCCCGCACGTCAACAAAAGTTGAAAAAACCAAAAGCCAATTTGTCAGGGCTACTTCTTTATGCCCTTTTCAATTAGGTGTGCCAGCTTTGGATCTTTTTCCAAGAAAATTATGGTCACGCATAACATCCAGCCAGTCGCGTAAATTCGCGGCCTCGGAAATGATGTATCCCGATCCTTTAGGGTATTGGCCATTGCGAGAGGCAATTGCTCAATATCTTGCGCTCTCACGGGGTATTCAATGTTTACCCGATAATGTAATTGTCACTGACGGTTACCAGGGCGCCCTTGATTTGGTTAGTAATTTGATTTTGCGTCCTGATGATAGCGTATGGCTTGAAGATCCAGGTTATTTTGGAGCCCAACAGCTCATTGCAAACTCCTCGGCGCAAGTTGTGCCGGTTCCCACAGATGCAAGTGGGCTATGTGTACAGGACGGCATTAATCTAGCGCCCAATGCTAAGCTTGCAATTGTCACCCCCTCTCATCACAGTCCGACTTGTGTAACGATGCCGCTATCACGCCGGATGGAGTTGCTATCTTGGGCCAATGAACAGGGCTCCTGGATCATCGAAGATGATTACGACGGCGAATTTCATTATTCGGGAAAGTTACTTCCAACTTTGAAAAGCTTGGATACACAAAATAATGTTCTTTATGCTGGTAGTTTTAGCAAGACTCTGTTTCCAAGTCTGCGGTTGGGCTATCTGGTTGTGCCAGATAAGATGCTCAATGAGATAGAGCATTCAATGCTCGTACGTAATTCCGGCGTCGCAACGCTTCAGCAAGCTGTCACCGCACAATTTATGACAGAAGGGCATTTTGCACGCCATCTTAAACGAATGCGGACGATTTACGCACGGCGTAGAATTGCTTTGACTGAAGCACTGCGTCGTGTTTTTCCAGATTTTCTAAATATATCACTACAAGGGGGTGGCATGAATGTTATCGCTGCACTTCCTGACAATGTTCGCGACGTAGAACTCGTAGAGCGTGTCGCAAAAAAAGGCATACAGCTACAAGCCCTATCAGCAAACTCTCTAAAGGCGCAGCCGCATAACGCATTAATTTTCGGCTTCACGAACGTTCCAGAAAAAGAAGCGTTCAAGCTTTGTAATCAATTAAAAGAAGCAATGGGATCTATGTTGCCTAAATAAAGTTATAATGCTCAAAAAACCTCTAATATTCTGATTTATTATAGATAACGTGGGTTTTTTGTAGTCCGTGATTGTCACAATGAGTGCAGTTAGAGAATTAACTTTCTTCATTATAAAATAGTTAATTTCTATCATATGGAGTGCAAGAGATGCTATTCTTGAATGTAGATGGATGAAAAGTGTATTCAATAATCAAGAAAAATGGGAAAAAAATGAAGATCGTAGCGTTGCTTAAGAATTTGGGGCTTATTTCACTTTTATTGTTTGTTACTGGCTGTCTTGACAGCCGAAGCGTTGTACCGGTTGATGTCGTTGAATTCGTTGGGAAACCTACGGCTGGAATTGATGTAAAAATTGTATCAGTCGAAGATATTCGTGAATTTCAAGTAAGACCAAGAATTCCCGAAATTCCCTCGCTGCCAGAAGATGAAGTAAACAATGAAAGTATAAAAGCACGGGCAATCGGCAGGAAACGAAACGGCTATGGTAGAGCGATGGGGGATGTTCTTTTGCCAGAGGGGCAGACCGTAGCGAGTGTTGTGAAGTCGTCTATTTCAAATAGTTTTCGTCAGGCTGGGTACAGGGTCCTGAAAAAAGGGGATGCGCAGTACAATGATGCGTTTCCCATAAGTGTAAGGGTGACAAAATTTTGGTCTTGGATGGAAATAAAGGTTTGGATGCAGAAGCTCCGAAATCAGTCGGAAGTGACAATACAAGGGCCCCTTGAAAAGCTTAAAAAAGGAATGACTGTTTCAAGTGGGCATGAAATACCGATGGCTGCAGTTGCTATGTTTGACAGTGAATGGCAGATAAGTGTGGCACAAGGGGCCGCTGCGTTAGCAGATAGAGTCGCAGAAGAATTAAAAAAGTAATTTGACCGTTGCGTTTCTTTACAGGTGGAGCCAAAGAGAACGTATTAAAAAAACTCTGGCGGCTGATCTTTTTTGAGAGAAGAGGCGATGCACAGGAGTGCGTTTTGTGAAAGGCGGTAATGGTGAAACGTTATCGCCTTTTTGCTACCGCTTTCAAATTTGATCTGCGCTTCGTGTGCCGTCCAGTGATGTAGAAATTCGATCTGGCTTTTAATTTTGGGACTGTTGTCTGGTAAATTCAGAAAGCCAATCATTTCTTTCCAAGGGCGTGTTTTCTTTATTTCCTCGACATCGATACCAACGGGTGTTTGGCTGATGGCAACGGCCCCAATTTTTGGACTGTGGGAAAAGCTGATATGGAGAGTGTCCCCTTGATTGGATACTGCAATCCGGCTGTTGTTTTCAAGGACAGAAAACGCCCATTGACGCTGGGGGATGCCAGTTTTACTAAATAGTAATTCACGGGCTAAATTTCGAATTACGAGTGTTGTGTTTTGACGTGTCGGGCTTTTATAGCGAGAGACATACTCTCTATCTATTTCTGAAATGTAAGAAGAGTGCGTCACTTTTTTGAGCGTTGTGCTTAAGTTTATGGTCGCAATATGATCTTTGGAAAGCATTTTTAAGTGGTCACATTCCGTAAGGTGCTGTAAATGTAGTGTCTCGTTTTTTTGTCACGGCTTAATATGATAGGTAGTATTTTGTTTTTAAATCGTTTTTTTGCTCGTACTTCATTTTTGCTTATTACTCTTTTAGCCCTGTCGGCATGCGTTAGTAAACCGATTTACAATGTTGATAATCGTAGTTTTTCGAGCGAAGCTCCCCTGCGGATAGCAACGGTTAAACAAAAAATCAAAATAATTGGTGCGGACCGTGGTTGGACATTTAAGGATGTTGCGCCGGGACATATGATTGGCCGTGTGGGAAAAGCAAAACATAATGCCCGTGTTAATCTGTATTACACTGAAAATTCCTTTTCTATTAAATATCTAGATAGCTATAACCTTAAGGAAACAAGCGGTACTATTCATCACCGTTATAACCGTTGGATTGAATTTCTTGAGCAGGATCTTGTTGTAAAACTGGGTTTAGCCGCAGAAAAATAAGAAACGGTCAGTAGGTGTAATGTTAATACGGGTTTCAAATTGGGATATTCTGCATATTGCAGAGGGACAGGAATTTTCCGCTGAAAAAGTGAAAGCCATCCCAGCCTCAGCCAGAAGGCGTTTGAACAATTTTGGGAAGTCTGCGGGAAGCCTCGCCGATGGCATGATTGATGAAAATCCGTTAATCGTTTTTGCATCCCGCTATGGGGATGTTGAGAGATCATTGCGAATCCTTGAAGAAATTTGCGGACAAGAAGTGCTCTCTCCCATGAATTTCAGCCTATCGGTTCACAATGCGGTGCCGGGCGTTCTTTCCATTGCGTGGAAACTGAAGGAGATGCAAAGTGTGATTGCGGCAGGGAGCGATACATTTGCAATGGGACTTACAGAGTCATTTTCGCTGCTGAAGTCATTTCCCCATAAATCCGTATTGATGATTTATATCGATTTGCCACTACCGTCTGTTTTTTCCGACTTTGTGGGTAGTAATGAACAAAGTGGCGCCTGTGCTTTGTTGATGAAAACAGACACATCTTCTGAAGGAGGTTTGGTTTTGCAAACCGAAATGCAAACTACAGAAGAAGAGGGCTTTGACAACCAAAAGGATCTCTTGAAAAATTTATCATCTCTGCTGAACGGAGAAGATAAAAAGGCTTCTTTTGGAGCTAAGTCCCTGACTTGGTTATTGGAAAAACAAGATGCGTAAAATTAATTGGGTGTGGCGATTATTTGTGACCGGTATCGCCTGTGGTTTATTTAGTATTGGCGGTCTTTTGATGACGCTGGCCTATTTTCCGCTGCTCAACCTCATTTTGAAAGATCCGATGCGTCGTGCGGCGGCAGTACAGACAACTATTCATGCCGCGTTTAGTCTCTATCTGACTTTCATTAAATTTATTGGGGTTTGTAGCTTAGAGGTGGAAAACAAGCATCATCTTGAGGGGGTTAAAGGGACACTTATTATCGCAAACCATCCTTCCCTTTTGGATACGGTTATTTTGATGGCTCAAATGGACCGGGCTCAATGCATTGTAAAACACGAATTGTGGAATAACTTTTTTTTGGGTGGTGTTATGCGGGCGGCAAATTATGTCCGAAATGACCAAGATCCAACAAAATTAATTGACGATTGTGTTGCTGTGTTAGAGCGGGGAGATAACTTGATTATCTTTCCAGAAGGAACCCGAACCAAACCTGGTGAAATTCTGGGTAAACTTCAACGGGGTGTTGCCAATGTTGTGTTAAGTAGCGGGGCCCCAATTCTTCCCGTCATTCTGCATTGCAATCATACAACTTTGGCAAAAGGAGAGCCTTGGTATCGGATCCCACCGACCAAATTGGCGTTTAAAATCAAGTTTTCGGAGCCTATGAATTCCGACACATTATGTGTAAAAGAAGAGTCACATTCGTTGAGTACACGTCGCATGACGGCAGCGATAAGAGACCTGCTAAAGGAGCAAATAGTAAGTGCCTAATTTAAATAAAGAAATCAAGGAATTGATCATTAAGTCTCTTGAACTTGAAGATATAACTGCTGACGATATTGGAGATGATGAGGCTTTGTTTGATGATGGTCTGGGACTTGATTCAATCGATGCACTAGAGCTTGGCGTCGCATTACAAAAAACATATGGCGTAAAAATTGAAAGCAAGAAAGAGGAGCTGACCGATCATTTTGCAAGTGTCAATTCACTCTCTAAATTTATTGAAACTCTCCAACTTGAAGAGAAGAGCGCATGACACGGGAAGAAATTGAAGCAAAATTACATGAATTCCTCGTAGACCTGTTTGAGGTTGATGAAGAGTTAATTAAACCGGATGCCTTGCTGGCTGAAGATTTGGATTTGGATAGCATTGATGCGGTCGATCTGATCGTGAATTTCCAAGATTTCACCGGTAAAAAAGTAAAAGCGGATGATTTTAAAACCGTTCGCACAGTCTCCGACATTGTCGATCAAATACATAATGTTGTCGCCAAAACTTAAAAAATCTCTGACGGGCGCTGCGCTTCTTCTTGGCCTAAGCTATCCTTTTATCGTCTATTTCGGTCTAAGCGCCTTTTCACCGCAAATTATGATTTCAATTGTGCTGCTTGTGCTTGGCTTGCGCATCGTGCTCATGGGCAAATCACTGCCTCGCAAAAATCGATTGTTGTGGCCCTCCGTTGTGGCCCTTTGCTTGATGGGGGTCGGTGCTTTCTTGCATGCTACTGTCGCTGTTAAATTATATCCAGTTGCTATCAGTTTGTTACTCGGTACGGCATTTTTCTGGTCGCTTTTCTACCCACCAACAACCATCGAAATGATTGCGCGGATAACGGAACCTGATTTAGATGATAAAGGCGTCAGTTATACGCGAAAAGTTACTCTTATCTGGGTCGTGTTTTTTCTGCTAAATGCGACAATTGCCGGTTGGACGGTCGTCTATGGAACGCTGGAACAATGGACACTCTATAACGGGTTTATTTCCTATTGTCTGACAGGTGCTTTACTCGGCGCTGAATATCTGGTTCGGCGCGTTGTCCGGGCAAAGGAAGCGCAATGATCGAACAATTGGCAGTCAATTTATGTGATTTGTGGTGTCATGGCATTGATGACAGGGTTGCTGTATTGCATGGGGATAATCAGACATCGTCTCGCCGTGAATTATTTGCAGCGGCACACGCTTTGTCGAGCCGACTTTTGGGGAAGCGCGTTGCCATTTTTTGCAACTCGTCCCATTTGGAAGCGATTGCCTTTTTAGCGGCCATGCGGGTTTCTGCTCCAGTTGTTTTCCCCTCCACTAACCAAATTGAGACACTGAAGGAGATTTCTGGATCTTTTGATGTTCTTGTGACCGACGAAATTGTAGCCCTTGAGATCGAGCAAATTTCTGTTTCCGATTTTTTGGTGAGCGCAGACGAGCCAGTCGCGGTGAGTGACAATCCGATGGATGAAAATGTGAAGATGACTTTCTTCACTTCCGGATCGACAGGTAAACCCAAAGAAATTGAAAAATTCTTCTTCCAGATGGATCGTGAAATCCGTGTTTGGGAAGATTTATATGGCGTGGAATTTGCCGGCGCGGAAATACATTCCACGGTCAGCCATCAACATATTTATGGGCTTCTCTTTCGTCTTCTTTGGCCACTCTGTGCAGGGCGCCCCTTTCAAGCCGATACGGCTAAAAACTGGGAGGAGATTGATCGGGAAACGTCCCATGAAAAGCCCTTTATACTCATCAGTAGCCCCACGCATCTGTCAAGGCTTTCCCCCTTGGAGAATGGCAGTGTGTCTTTGCGTCCACTTATTGTCTTTTCAGCGGGTGGTGTTTTACACGACGAATTCGCCAGCCAAGCGGCCCAATATCTGGGGCGCCCTGTGCTGGAAGTTTATGGCAGTACAGAAACCGGAGCTATGGCAAAGCGCCATAATGATGGGTCAGGGACTGCTTGGCAGTTGCTGCCCGGCGTTAGCGTATCGCAAGATCACCGAAATTGCTTAAGGGTTAAGTCTGCCTTTTTAGCTGACCCAGAGGAAGTTTTCCAAACAGAAGATTTAGCTAGCTTTGAGCAGGATGGTAGCTTCGTACTACAAGGTCGAGTGGATCGTATTGTCAAAGTGGAAGGAAAACGTGTTTCCTTACCCCGTACGGAAGAGCTGCTTCGAAAACAAGCTTGGGTAACCGATATTCATACAAAAATGATTGGTAAGGATCGACCAGTCCTTGGTGCTGTCGTGGTGCTTAGTGAGGCTGGGTCCGTTTTCCTGTCCGAGCACGGAAAATTCAGAACAGGGCGAAGCCTTCGGGAGCATCTGAAACAGTTTGATGACGCTGTTACGGCACCGCGCCGCTGGCGTTTCGTGAACCAAATTCCTAGAAACACCCAAGGCAAGATACGTCCAAGTGAAATAGATGCATTATTTGAGAGTGATTGGGGTAGTGAGATGGGAAACAGACAGGCTTTCACTCATACCAGTTTTGTCGAATTGGCCCGTGAGGTTCTGGAAGATACAGTCAATATTCGCTTCTATTTACCAGAAAACTTGGATTTTTTCCGGGGCCACTTTACTGGAACGCCTCTGCTGCCCGGCGTTGTTCAGCTCCACTGGGCCGTCGAATTTGCAAATCAGTTATTTGATGTAAATGGACAGCCACGCAAAATCGAAAAATTAAAATTTAAACAGTTTCTTTTCCCAGAAATGGAAGCTCAATTGACGCTGAGTTTTCTAAAAGAAGGGAAAATATCGTTTCTCTATTCCAGTATTGATGAATTGGGAAACTCGGTTGACCATAGCTCTGGCACTCTCAATTATCTGGAGGGAAAATGAGCGAATTTAGAATCTGTGTCATCATCCCGACTTTGAATCATTCGAAAGCTTTGGCAAAGGTTATTTCAGGTGTTCAGCGGCACGTTAAAGATGTCATTATCATTGATGATGGATCTAACGCAGATACCGCTGCTGCTATACAGCTCATCGAGTATAATGACCAAAATGTTGAGGTCATACGTCATCCGATTAATTTGGGAAAAGGCGCCGCCTTAAAGACTGGATTTGAGCGAGCC
>Ga0209826_1000395_pt1 | contig 31964 bp, 29 predicted proteins | sample GOMGulsemesocosm_5_FD_184637 | JGI IMG/M metagenome (GOLD analysis project Ga0209826, IMG submission 184637) | Methane-oxidizing microbial communities from mesocosms in the Gulf of Mexico - GOM15C Gulf of Mexico (SPAdes) (version 2) | ecosystem: Environmental > Aquatic > Marine > Cold seeps... | reverse complement strand
GCTTTTTTTCTTTGTTTCTGAAACTTTTTGTTCTTTACTAAAGAACTGTAAAGCAGGATATGCACCCGAGAGATATTGAGAAGGGAACATAAGGACATCAAGCGGAATAATACGGCCATCGTTTCTTAATTCAAGCTCAGTCCTGACCCAATCCGGGTATATTTGAGAATAACCACGGCCGAGTTGGAGGCCTTTTTCGTAAATTCTTAATAGCTTTCCTGATTTTCTTGAGCCTAGGTATAACGTTCTTCCTTTACCATCTGGGTTTATCCAATTGCCTGCCTGCTCTACATTCGGAGTTTGACCGCGATTTGTGAAAAGACCAGCGGTAAACATGTCTAAATAATCATTTAGACTGTGATTAGAATTAAAAGAGTCGTGTGCTAAGTCAACGCGAGTAATAGCAGAAGATGGAATGGATTTAAGGAATGCATGTAATTTTATCGGCCAATCTGTTTTTGAACATAGAAGACCCTGACCTTTGAGAGTAACTAGAACTGTGTCCCGTTGGCCTCCAATGCAAACAGTACCCCAACCGTCAAAGCCGAGATCAAATGAATCGCTATAAAAATTAAGTCCATTTTGACGCTTTCCAGTGACACCAAAGCCAAAAATATTATGGAGAATAGGAGAGAGAGAAGTAACAACGTCATCATCGGAGATTCCCTCATATTTGAAATCAGATACTTTAAAAGTGAAATTTAAGTAATCAATAAAAGAATAAGAACCAAGAACAGAACTTTTTAAAGGGGTAGTGACAAAAGTATTTTTTCCACCCCCAATAGCTTTAATTTGCTTGGTTTCAAGAGAATCAAAAGATTTACACCAAGCAAAAGGAGCAAGAGGGTCGGATTTGGATTCTTGGTTTACACTTACCCCCCTGTTAGTAATGGGGGGGGCTTTTTCTGCGCGTAATTCCGTTCCTCGTCTTGACGTCCTCGTCTCAGAATGAAGCGCAGAAACGCTCCTATATTTAACAGGGGAAATAGTGGAATTTAAAAGTTCAAAATGTTGTTTTTGTAAATCTGTTAATTCTTTTTTTGGGAAAAGCTTGTTGACAAGAGATTGGCCAAGGTCACTAACGCCTAGGATGTTATGCGACATGGTTAAGTTCCTTGTTTTCTAAATATATATAATGTAGTAATTTTGCCCTTGATAAACGTAGATTAAGAGATGATTTTCTTAGGTGGTCGGCGAATTGCTCAAAAAGTAGATGTTTTGGGAGATCATCTATTGCTTCAGATAGCTCTAAATCAATGGATTCTAAATCTTTGAGTAGTAATGATAGATTAGTCATTAGAACACCCCGAAGAACCAGAAGAAACAAAGAGAAAGGAACATTCTTTTTCGTATTCCTCGTCAACATCATCATCAATAGAAGTAGCCCCCTGCTTTAACTGCTCACAATGAGCAAGGGACTGGGCAACGTGAGCAGGTTTTTGAGCATTTTCTTGATAATGTTGAACATCATCAAAAAAAGATTGTAGGGAATCAAGATTATTTCTACTATCTGAGAAAGAAACAATTGCTTGTGATAAGGATAAAATACCGAATCTATGGCCTAAATTTTGTATTTGCACTGTTAATGCGAATTTTTCTTCTGATGTCATTGGTTGCCCTCAATGGTTTAGTAATTACTAACTAATTGCTTAGTTAGTTGTTATGTGAAAGACTAAACGCTAACTAACCAGTTAGCAAACTTTTTTTAAATTATTTGAGGTTTTGACATGAAAAGCATTAATGAATACATAGATATTTGCAAAGAATCAAAAGGATTTGAAAAAGACGCAGAAATGGCTAGATTCTTTGGAATCACTACAGCAGGGATGACAAGAATTAGAAAAGGAGGAGCCCTAAATGATAGTAACTTAATGAAATTAAGACAGGCTTTACACCTACCTATTGAAGAATTATTACTGGCAAACATTGCCACTAGAGAAAAAAACCCAATTTTCAAAAAGGCATGGGAAAAAATTTCACAGCAAACAGGCATAGCCGCTGGATTTTTATTTGTTATTCAGGCAATAACGCCCTTTAAAGCGGTTTTTAATTCGGTAGAATGTATATTATGTTAAATAGCAATTAGTTCTGCTCCCATGACATGGTTCTATCTCAATGATTTAGACATCATGCCATTAGTTTTGTATCTATTAATCGTTCCCAAATTTCTAGCTGATTTTTTATTCTCAACCACAATCTTGTGAAACGGTTGATTTAAACATCAATTCCATATTTTGAGAATAAGGAATAAAGTGTTGGCCGAGTTACCCCTAATAATTTGGCTGCATTTGATACATGATTATTAGAATATGCAAGTGCGCGTTTAATGGCGATTGTTTCTGCGACTTCTCTCACTTGTTTTAAATTTAAAGGCATTTCTTCTTCAGCTTGTTTTTTTTCATCTGGCAAGTAATCAATATCTAAATCATCAAGAGTTAAGAGTGAATCCTCAGCCATAATAACGGCTCTTTTTATTTTGTTTTCTAATTGTCTTATATTACCTGGCCAGGCATAGTTTTCAATTAACTGAGCTGCTGGTTGGTTAAACCCTTTTATATTTTTATTATTTTCTTTACTAAAGCGTTTTAATAATGCTGTTGCAATAACAATGGCATCACCTTCTCTATCTCTTAATGGAGGAATATCAACAATAAATTCATTTATTCGATAATATAAATCTTCTCTAAATCCACCCTCATCAATTTGCTTTTGTATATTTTGGTGGGTGGCACAAATAATTCTAACATCAACTGGAATTTCTGCCCGCCCGCCGAGCCGCTCTATTGTTCTTTCTTGAATAAACCGTAGTAATTTTGCTTGTAATGAAAATGGCAAGTCGCCTATTTCATCTAGGAAAAAAGTGCCTCCTTCTGCATATTCAATTTTACCTTTTGTTTGTTTGGCAGCACCTGTAAAAGCCCCTTTTTCATAGCCAAATAATTCACTCTCTAATAAGTTATCGGGTATGGCTGCACAGTTAACAGCTACAAAAGGTTTTTTTGATCTATCGCTTAAGTTATGGATGGCTTTTGCTAATACCTCTTTACCTGTTCCGCTTTCACCTAATAATAGTGTTGTTACATTAGTCGGCGCAATTTTTTCTATCATTTTTGACAGTTTTTGCATCACTTCACTAGTCGCAATAATACCTTTTAAGGGTTCTGCAATATTTTTATTTAAGACTAAATTTTCTTTTTCTAATTGTTCTAATTGAAATGCTCGATCAATAATCAGATTTAATACATCTAGATCAACCGGTTTTTGGTAAAAATCATAAGCTCCCATGGCGACAGCTTTAATAGCATTGTCTCTGTCATCATTACCCGTTACGACGATAACTTTTGTCTCGGGCGCTAGCTGTAATATTTCTTTTAATGTGGCTAAGCCTTCACTTGCATTCGCGGGATCTGGTGGCAAACCCAAGTCTAAGGTAACTACACTGGGCATAAATCGTCTCAATGCTGTAATCGCTTCTTCCCTATCTCCTGCAATAATTGTTTGATAATTATCAAAACTCCATTTTAATTGCTTTTGTATGCCAAGATCATCTTCTACGATAAGTAATGCTTTTTTTGCGTCCATAATTGTTACTTAGTATTTTATACTTTGGAGGAATATATAAATAATAGCTCATAATAAAAGAGATGTTTTTTAATCTAGCTTAAATTAACTTCAGGTAGAGATATAATAAATGAAGTCCCCTTCCCTACTTTACTTATGACATCAATACGCCCTGATTGTTGTAATATATATTCTTGGGCTTCATATACACCAATACCCATGCCAGCATTTCCCTTTGTAGTATCAAAGGGGGTAAATAATCGTTGTTGAATAAATTTTTCATCCATCCCACACCCTGAATCAATTATTTTGATAACAATATGGGTTGAAATTTTACTGACTTCTATTTGGACAATGCCATTGTCATCTGTGGCTTCTTGAGCATTTTGGACTAAATGACCGAGTATTGCTGTCATTTTTTCTTTTTCAGCTAAAACCCAATATTTATCTTCTTCTATAACGGCTGTAATATCAGGCTTATTTGAAGATTGTTGTAATATTACATCTTCAATAATTCTGGATAATTCCACTTTGGCTTGGTTACTTTCTTGTAGATTCCCTTTTTTTAACTGTCCTAAAATATGGTCAATTTTTTTGACGACATTCTCTAGTGTTTCAATTGAGTCGTCAATAAATTCTGGGTTACGTTTATGTTTTTCAGAGTTTTTAACGATCAATGATATTTGGGCGACTAAATTTTTCAGGTCATGAACTAAAAAAGCTGAAAAACGATTATAGGCTTCAAACTGTCTTGCACGACTTAAATCTTCACTAATCTGAGTTAAAACAAGAGCATTAGCTAACTGCATGCCCGTTGTTTTTAATAAATCATGATCTTCCCAGTCTATCTGTCTAGAATATCTTGCTTGAGTTAATACCACAAAGCCATCTAGGCTATTTTTTTGAAATAAAGGTACTATCAGCCAAATATCTTCAAACTCAGCATGCCATTTATCAAGCTCTAACCCAGCATAAACATCAGGGTCATTTAAATATTCTACAAAGTCAATAACCCATTGCTTTTCAGAAATGAATTTAATTAATGATTCAGTTTTGTAAGCTAATTGCTTACTATGTTCACCCAAACCAATATCAGCAGTCAGGTAATAATGTCCTTGTGAATTTTTAACCCACAAGCCCCCACCAGAACTATCAACTATATTGGACATAGTACGGATAATTAAATAGGCAAGGTCATCTAAGTTATCAAGTTCAGCAATTTTTTTACTAAGTTTGACCCATTCATCTCGATAGTCATAACGTTGCTGAAAAAAATGTTTACTAAAATAAACTTTTGCTAGTGCCCGTATTTTTCCTGATACAAAAAAAACAAGTAACAAAACAATAGCCAAGAAGATAAACCCAATTTGAGCAATAGCTCCCCAAGTTCCACCATACAATTTAATATAGTATCCTGCTAGTGACATAATAAGCAGATAAACGCCCGCCCCTAGCAGTACGGTACTATGAAATATTAATTGATTAGAAACTTTTATAGCCAGTTCATTTTTACTTAAACGATAGAGAGAAATTGAAATAAGGGGAATTACTAATAGGTTAACCAGCCCTCTTAATTGCCATAATAAAGTATCTAACTCATTAAATAATAATGATTTACTATAAAATACAAAATCAATACTAAAGATAGCAGCTAAACCTAAACAGATAAACTTTATTGCCCAGCGTTGCTCTTGTACCGCATTTCTATAAAGCTGTTCTATTAGCATTAACCCTAATAACGAAAAAATAATATGGGCTAATGGACGAAAATCTAAACCTATAATTTGTTGCAGTGGGTAGCGTAATTCAGCAAATAATTCTAAGATAATAATACTTATAATTAAGGCTACAGAGAATCGAATATGTGAATAGTGCTTTATAAAATAGTATTGATCATCAAACTGTTGTTTTGATATTAAGACACTCAGGAGAAAATACCATGCTAGGTTGCGTAATGATTCGACAGCAAAAATATCATGCAGATAGAAATCATCATTTTGTATTACAAATAGAGAATAAGCACTCCAAACAAGACTAGAGGCAACTGCTATAGCACTGACTAACCCATATATATTCTTTTTAAAACTAACGAGCAGGAAACCAAGTAATAAAAAGTAAGCCATTGTTAAAATGGTATAACTATAAAGTGTAAAAAATTCCAATGACTTTACCTTTAATGTTTGTGTTGAATTTAGAATAAATATTAATCAGGGAATTTCTCTGTCCTAAGTCACTTTTTTTACAAATTTAGTTAAGATAACAATTTGTTGACCACTAATACGTCCTTCAATATGTTCGGCATTATCTTCAACTAATGAGATACCTCGAACTGCTGTTCCTCTTTTAGCGGTAAACCCACCACCTTTCACATTGAGGTCTTTGATTAATGTGACAGTATCCCCTGCTTTTAATACGGTACCATTGCTATCAAGATGCTTAATGTTATCTTCATCACTTGCACCCTCGCCCGTTGCTTGAGCCCAAGTTAAATTATCATCATCTAAATATAACATGTCTAATAAGTCTTGTGCCCAGCCTTCAGAGCTTAAACGGGTAAGCATTCTCCAAGCTATTACTTGAACGGCAGGTACTTGACTCCACATACTGTCATTCAAACAATGCCAATGATGTAAATCAACTTTTTCAGGTTTTTCAATTTGCTCTAAACAGGTTTGGCAAATAAGAATGGATTCATCTGCACTGCCATTTGATGTGGGGGGAACTTCATAGACCTTTAAATCATCTGTTGCTGCACAGAGTTCACATTTTGATTCACTACGGGTTTGTAATTGTTTTTCTATACTCATTGTTATCTAATTATAATGAACTATTAAAATCGGTATTATTTATAGGTATTAATCGTTACAAAAGTTTTCGCATGTAGCTCCTTCTCCCTCGAGGGAGAAGGCTGGGATGAGGGGGAAATAGACTGCCAGAACTTATGGAACGATTAATATTAACTAATCATTCTTGCACGAACAATACGCCCTTTTATTTTGCCATTAGCAAAATAATCAAGTACCTTTCTTAAAGCCTGGCGTTCAATTGCTATATAACTAGCAATATCAAAAATATCAATTTTACCTATTTGTGAACCTGCTAGTCCTGCATCTCCTGTTAGAGCACCTAAAATATCGCCTGGACGAATTTTATTTTTACGTCCTACGTCAATTTGCATTGTTGCCATTAAAGGGTGCACACTAAATTTTGAGTCTCGATTTAAAGAATCGATACTTTCACATTGAGGTGATCTATCTTGATAGTCTTCAATAGCATTCACTCGCATTTGTTCTGACTTTATATACAGACTTAATGCAATGCCTTTTTCTCCAGCTCTGCCAGTGCGTCCAATTCGATGTACATAAATTTCAGGGTCACGTGGTAATTCAAAATTAATAACTGCGGATAATGATTTTATATCTAAGCCACGCGCAGCGACATCAGTTGCTACGAGTACTGAGCAACTTTTATTGGCGAAACGAATTAAAACTTGATCCCTATCTCGTTGTTCCAAGTCACCATGAATAGCTAATGCTTCAATATTATGTCCATCTAAAAACCGAGCAACCTCATCACACTGTTTCTTTGTATGACAAAAAACAACCGTAGTTTCAGGTTGATAATGTTCAAATAGTGCCAGTAATACATCATTGCGGTCATGTTCTTTTACTTTATAAAAGACCTGTTCAATCACACTTTCTTGGTGTTCAGATTCAACATTTACAGTGACGGGCTCGCGCAAAATATTGCTACACATGTGTTCAATGCTTTCGGGGTATGTGGCAGAAAAAAGCAGTGTTTGTCGTTTTTTAGGTGTTAGCTCAATAATTTCATTAATAACATCAGAAAACCCCATATCCAACATTCTATCGGCTTCATCTAATACCAATGTTTTTAAACCATCAAGTACCAGTGTTTCTCTGTTCAAATGATCTTGTATACGCCCTGGAGTACCAACAATAATATGGGCTCCATGTTCCAGAGAGGCTTTCTGAAAACCAAAAGGTTTTCCCCCACAGAGTAAAACTAACTTTATATTAGGAATACAGCGAGCAAGCTTACGAAGTTCTTTCCCGACTTGATCGGCTAATTCACGAGTAGGACATAAGATTAAAGCTTGTGCGCCAAAGAAACGAGGGTTGATGTGCTCTAATAGGCCAATACCAAAAGCGGCTGTCTTTCCACTCCCTGTTTTTGCTCTGGCAATAAGATCTTTACCCTCTATGACTGGCGGCAAGGCTTGAGCTTGAACCGCTGTCATTTTTTTATAACCAAGAGAGTCTAGGTTGGCAATTTGCGCGCTAGAGATTGAAAGAGATGAAAAACTATCGCTAGCCATAAGTGTATTGCCTAATCAAAATTAGATCATTATAGCAGAGCTTTATTAATTAAGATGGATAGACAAAGTTTAAAGAACCCTAAATCACCTTTGAAAATTGTTGCTGTTTTTGGGCCAAATATTTATCGAAAATCATACAGATATTTCTTATTAACAAACGCCCTGCACTTTCAACCTGTATTCCCTTTTCGGTAACTAGTAATAGACCATCCATCTGCATCTGTTTTAGATTATTAAGTTCAGTTGCAAAATATTCTGAAAAATTAATTCCAAACTGACTTTCAATACTGCTGAAGCTCAGATTAAAATGACAAATTAATTGAGTAATAACCGCTCTGCGCAATTTATCATCTTCATTTAAATCAACACCTTTAAAAACAGGCAATGTATTTTGAGTTATTAATGCGTCGTATTCTTCTAATGTTTTAACATTTTGAATGTAAGCATCCCCTACTCGGCCAATTGAAGTAATTCCCATACCCACCAAATCGCAGTCTGAATGTGTGGAATAACCTTGAAAATTTCTATATAACTTGCCTTCGCGTTGCGCGACAGCCAATTCATCATCAGGCTTGGCAAAATGATCCATACCAATATAGACATAACCAGCATCAATCAAACGATTCCCTGTCATTTGTAAAATATCCAGTTTAACTTCTGCACTTGGCATATCTTCATCATTAATCTGCCTCTGTGTTTTAAATCTTGAAGGCATATGAGCATAATTAAATATTGAAAATCTATCAGGGGAAACAGCCAGTACTTTATCTAAGGTTTCAGAAAAAGTATCCACGGTTTGTAAAGGTAAACCATAAATTAAATCAATACTGGTTGATCTAAAACCATGTTTTCGAGCCGCGTCTAAAACTGAAAAGGTTTGTTCTTCCGTTTGAATACGATTAACAGCCTTTTGTACGGCAGGATTAAAGTCTTGTAAGCCTAAGCTAATGCGGTTAAAGCCTAATTCACGTAATTGGGCAATTGTCTGGTCATTAGTTTCTCTTGGGTCAACTTCTATAGAATACTCGCCTTTATCATCATCCCTTAGATTAAAGTGCTGACGTGTTGCATCCATCAAAGCTTTCATTTGTTCAAAACTTAAAAAGGTCGGCGTGCCGCCCCCCCAGTGCAGTTGGTTAACTACACGTGTTTTGTCAAATAAAGAGCCTTGCATTGCTATTTCTTTAAACAGATTATTTAAATAAGGTTCTGAATGTTTTCTGTTTTTGGTAATGATTTTATTGCATGCACAATAAAAACAAACGGTATCGCAAAAAGGAATATGAAAATAAAGTGATAAAGGCCCACCGGCGGTATTCGATTTTTCAATATGCTGTTTATACTCTTTATCAGCGAAGCCTTCGTGTAGTTCTAAAGCAGTGGGATATGAGGTATATCTAGGCCCCGCTTTATCGTAGCGGTGAATTAAATCAAGATCAAATTTTAGTGATTGGTCCATATTTTTATAATTTATACATTAGAATTTAAGGCATAAAGCCTTGATTCCTCTTTGTTTCATCAAGGCTACAATAGAGTATTGGAAACTAATACCTTAATAATTTCATTCAATAAACTTAAATTTTTTCATTTATCATAATCGTTACATTTTGTGACTCAGACCGTTCAGGTAATGCTAAAGACCCTATATAATCACCTGCCTGTGGCATTGCCGTACCTGATTTAGAGACTCTAGCCACAACTTTAACCGCTTTGAAATTAGATAACTTCATACTTGGCATCATGGCCATATTGTCATCTAAAGTGACTTTTAGCGGTAAATCAGAGACCTTTTTTCTGATAATGGCTAATGGCATCGGTGGTCCTGTTAAGGCTTTTGCATAGATAAAAACGGTATCATTAGCATTGAGTGTTGTTTTAATATTTGCTGCTATATCAACTTGAACTTGAATCTTAGCCGCTAATATAGGTTTAGCATTTCCCTCAAGAATCTCCTCTTTTTTAATTTCTGCGGTTAATTGATCCGTTCGAGGTTGAATAGATGCTATAAGTTGCTCAACTTCCTTATATGAATCCGAATCTTTAGGTAAAATGCCTAAAAGTTTTTGCCAGTATTTTAAGGCTTGGGAAAAATCTCGTTGCTCTGCTTTAGCCATACCAGCAAGCCATAGAGCTGTTGTATCATTTGGTGATTTTTCGAGTGCCTTAAAAACTAATTCAGCTGGTTTGCCAGATATTCTGCCATTGTTTACCATAGCTAATGAATCAGCATAAGGTAATAATATTTCTGGGTCATCACCTAATATTGCATAAGCTTTTGCAAATGAATTAGCAGCAAGTTTATACTGTTTTAAATATTTGAAAGAACGCCCTAGTAAGATCCAGTCTTTTGCATTACTGGGGTCTTGTTTCAAACGTTTTGCCAGTTGCATCACCATGGTATTTATATCTTGAGCCCCCTTTCCATTAGTTGCATTTTGTGGCCGTTTTATTTCGGCCTTAATTAAAGCATCGGGCTCACCTAATGAATAATAAATGGGGACTGAAAATAAAGGGATACATATTGCAATAATCGGAATAGCCCAACGCCCTTGAGATGCAGAATGAATTTGGGTTTGTTCAATATCTAAATCATCACCTAATGTTAATTCTAGTTCTGCATATTGTTCATCAAACTGATGCTGAGAAAGATTCCCTGTTTGTAATTGATTTTTTAAATCTTTAGCGCGTTCTTTAGCGATATTGATATTACGCTGATCTGAATCGGCTGATTCTATTTCACTTTTTCTTAATAAGGGAGGAATAATAATGATTAAGGCAACAACAATTAATATTGATACTACAATCCAATAAGTTAAATTCACTTTTCATCCTCATTATTTAGCAAATTTTTAATCTTTGCTTTTTGTTCCAATTTCTCATTGGGTAATTTAATATTTTTGTTTGATTTTTTAGCGCGACTAACAAAAAACATCACCACTAAACCAATCACTAAAAAAACAACAGGTCCAAGCCATAACAAACCTGTTTTTGCTTTAAAAGGAGGATTGTATAAAACAAAGTCACCATAACGGTCAGTCATAAATTCAGCAATTTCGTCTTTGCTTTTACCTTGTTGAAGCATCTCATAAACTTGACGGCGTAGATCTTGAGCTAATTCGGCATTAGAGTCAGCAATAGTCTGGTTTTGACAAACAAGACAACGGAGCTCTTCAATTAATATTTTGTATGACTCTTCTTGTTGTGGGGTATCAAACTTCTTATATTCCACCCCTGAAAAACAGTTCAATGAATAAAATGATAGTGCTAAAAAAAATATTATTTTCATTCGCTTTCTGCCTGTAACTTTTTAATCAGAGGAATAAGAATATCTTTCATATCATTTGGCTCTACTGGGCCTGTATGCTTATATCTAATAATCCCTTTTTTATCGACCACAAATGATTCAGGCACACCATAAACACCATAATCAAGACCTGTCCTACCTTCTAAATCCATCACACTGATAGCATAAGGGTTACCCAGTTGAGCCAACCACTGTTTAGCATCTTTAGGATCATCTTTATAATTTAAACCAACCAAAGTAACCAGTTTCTTTTTTGCTAATTGATTAAATAAAGGGTGTTCTACTCGACAAGACCCACACCATGATGCCCAAACATTTAATATCCAGACATCTCCAATTAAGGCATGTTTAGTTAGCATTCTTCCAGGTTGACCCAAAACAGGCAAAGAGAAATCTGGAGCAGGTTTGTTGATTAAAGGGGATGGAATGTCTCTTGGGTTTAAGTTTAACCCCAAAGCTAAAAAAACTGCCATCACAGAAAATAAGGCTAAAGGTGTTAAATACTTAAGCATCAAGCGGCTCCTTATTAGCTTTACGATAACGTTTATCGCTGGCTGCAATTAAGCCACCTAACCCCATAAAAATAGCGCCCATCCAAATCCAGCGAATAAAAGATTTATAATAAACTCTTAAACTCCAGGCTCCTTTGTTATCAAGCTGTTCACCAATAGCCACAAACAAATCTCTAAATAAACCTGCATCGATAGCAGCTTCAGTCATTGGCATTTTTTGAACTCGATATTCACGTTTTTGAGGCTGTAGCTTAGCAATCACATTTCCCTCATAGCTCACAGTTAAAGAGCCTTCTTTAGCAATGTAGTTAGGCCCCTCTGTCACTTTTACACCATGAAATTCGAAGATATAGCCAGCCATATCTAACTTATCACCAGGTATCATTTTTACGTCTTTTTCTATGCTATAAATTGAAGTAAAGGTAATACCAATAACAAAAACTGCAATACCCAAGTGAGCTACGGTCATGCCATAAAAACTTGCGGGAATACTGGTTAATCTTTGCCAACTTAGCCCTTGGGGACCTAAGCGGTCTTTAAATGATAAAGCTACAGTGGCAGTTGTCCATATTGCTAAACTGGTTCCTAATCCTGCACTCCAAGAATAAAAAGGCATCAATAGGGGAATTAAAAAACCTGCGCCTAAAGTAAAAACCATAATGCCTTTTAATCGCCAACTCAGCACTTTAATGTCATCACGTTTCCAACGAATTAACATGCCAATACCCACAGCAAAAGCAAGGGGTGCCATTAAGGGAATAAAGACAGCATTAAAATAGGGAGGGCCTACAGATATTTTTCCCATACCTAAAGCATCTATCACCAAAGGATATAAAGTACCTAATAAAATACTGGCTGCGGTAACAACTAATAAGACATTATTAAATAACAGAGTAGATTCTTTGGAAATTAACTCAAAACTCACACTGCTTTTAACTTGTGGTGCTCGGATGGCATAAAGTAATAATGATCCACCGACAACAACAGCAAGGAAAATTAGAATAAATAAACCGCGTGTTGGGTCACTAGCAAATGCATGTACAGAAGTTAAAACACCTGAGCGCACTAAGAATGTACCTAATAAACTTAATGAAAAAGCAAAAATAGCCAGTAAGACAGTCCATGTCTTAAATGCGCCGCGTTTCTCACTGGCTGCTAGGGAATGTATTAAGGCAGTTCCCACTAGCCAAGGCATAAATGAAGCATTTTCTACGGGATCCCAGAACCACCAGCCACCCCAACCTAGTTCGTAATAAGCCCACCAACTGCCTAATGCAATACCAATAGTAAGAAACATCCAGGCTAAATTGGTCCAAGGTCTAGACCATCTAGCCCAGGCTGAATCAAGCCGGCCTTCTAATAAGGCAGCGATAGAGAAAGCAAAAGCAACTGAAAACCCAACATAGCCCATATATAACATCGGAGGATGGATTGCTAAGCCAGGATCTTGCAGTAAAGGATTTAAATCTCGTCCTTCGAGAGGTGCTGGAAATAATCGGTCAAAAGGGTTGGATGTTAATAATAAAAATAAAATAAAACCAATACTCACAAGACCTAAAACACCTAATACTCTAGCCATCGTAGTTTCAGGTATATTTTTGCTAAAAAAAGCAACCAGCCCAGTCCAGATAGATAAAGTTAAAGCCCATAATAATAATGACCCTTCATGTGCTCCCCAAACCCCTGAGACCAAATAGAGTGTTGGTAAAGCTGTATTAGAATTATGTGCAACATAAGATACTGAAAAATCATGCACTAAGAATGCATACGTTAAACAGGCATAAGAAAGTGACATAAACAATAATTGTGCAAATGCTGCCGGCTTTGCAACAGCAACCCAGCCACTAATTGAACGATAAGCTCCAAAGATAGGGAATATAGCTTGTATCACGGCCATAAAAAGCGCAAGAATCAAGCAAAAGTGTCCTAGTTCAGCAATCATATTATTTCCCTATTATTGTTCTTGTGATTCAGTCTTTTTTAGACTTTCGGCGACTTCAGGCGGCATATAGTTTTCATCGTGTTTAGCCAAAACTTCTTCAGCAACAAAAACACCTTTTTCATTCAAACGGCCATTTGCTACGATGCCCTGCCCTTCTCTAAATAAATCTGGCAATATGCCAGAGTATTCTACTGTCACTTGTTTACCGTAATCAGTTAAATCAAAGCGAACTAAAATGTCTTTGTTTGGACGAGAAATACTGCCATTGACCACCATGCCACCTAAACGAAATTTGGCGTCTTTAGGTGCTTTTCCCTCAGCCACCTCTGTCGTTGAAAAAAAGTACATTAAATTTTCATTAAAAGCTCTTAAGGCAAAAGTTGCGGCCGTTGCCACACCTGCCACCATTAATAAAATAAGTATAAGTCGTTGTCTTCTAACTGGAGTCATTATTTAGCTCGTTTCTGTTTTAAGGCTAATTCACGTAAAAACTGTTTTTTTTGAATAATAGGAATAACTACATTGAGTAGTAAAACCACTGTTGAAATACCATAGGACATCCAGACATAAAAACCATAGCCCCCCATCGCCAAAAATTCAGCAAAGCTATTCATTATTTATCCTCCAATAATTTTTTAACCCACTGGGTATTTTGTTCACGCATTAATATTTCAACTTTAGCTACTTGCAACATAGCAATAGCATAGTAAAGTTTAAATGCTGTTGCCATAACCAATAGAGGAATTAACATATCGAGATGGATTGAAGGCTTATCCATTTTTGTTACTGTTGGGCCTTGGTGTAGCGTATTCCACCATTGAACTGAATAATGAATAATAGGAATATTGACTACACCTACTAGTGCTAATATAGCAACGGCTTTAGATGCGGTTCTTTTATCTTCAATAGCGCCATATAAACTGATAACACCGAGATAAAGAAATAATAAAATCAATTCGGAGGTTAAGCGAGCATCCCATACCCACCAAGTCCCCCACATAGGTTTTCCCCACAACGATCCCGTCACTAGAGCAATAAAAGTAAAACTTGCGCCAATGGGAGCACTACTAATTAATACAACATCTGCTATTTTCATTCGCCAGATAAGTGATATACCCCCAGCAATAGCCATCACAACATAAATGAATAATGACATCCAAGCCGCAGGCACATGGACATAGATAATACGATAACTATCGCCTTGTTGATAATCGGTAGGGGCTAAATATAATCCACCATAAAGGCCGTACCCAAGCAGAATTAAGAATATAGCTGTTAACCAAGGTAACAATTTATTACTCAGACTATAAAAATAGGGAGGGGAAGCTGTTTTATGATAAAAACGGACGATAAATTCGGGAACGATGGACATAAATAAAAATAAAAGTTAATCAAAAATTAATATGAAATTTAAATAAGGCTAATTGACACTCATTTTTAAAGCAGCAGCAGCAGGTAAAGGTGCTAAAACGGCAGACATGAAGAAAATAGCGATTAAAATATTTATTTGCGGGTCTACTGATAACCCATTTCCAGCCATTTCAACGGCATTACTTGCAAAAATCAAAACAGGAACATAAAGAGGCAGCACTAATAATGAAATAATCATTCCTCCACGCCTTAGCCCAACCGTTAACGAAACACCAATTGAACCAATTAAACTCAAAACAGGTGTAGCTAAGACTAGAGTAAGAAATAAAGTTCCCAAAGCTTGTTCAGGTAGGCCTAAAAAAATGGCTAATAAAGGCGCAACAACTAATAATGGCACCCCTGTGACTAGCCAATGAGCAATAATTTTTGCCATGACTAATATTGTTAAAGGATGCGGACTTAATAGTAATTGCTCTAACGAACCATCATCAAAGTCTGAACGAAACAAACTATCCAGAGAAAGCATAACGGCTAGGAGTGCAGACACCCAAATGACACCAGGTGCCATGATTTGTAATAACTTAGGATTTGCGCCCACACCCAAAGGAAATAAACTGACCACTAAAACAAAGAAAAATAAGGGATTAGCTATTTCTGCACGACGGCGGAAAGCCAAAATCAAATCACGCCGAATTACGGCAAAAAAAGCAGACATTAATGACATTAGGATAAGTTTATTTTTTGTACATCAAGTTCATGTAAATTGAGGTCGTGATGAGAGGTTAATATAATCATACCACCCGCAACAATATGTTCATGCATTAATGATTCAATTAAGGTTATGCCTTGTTTATCTATAGAAGTAAAGGGTTCATCCAGAACCCATAAGGTGTTTTTTGTTATCAGTAGTCTTGCAAGGGATAGTCTACGTTTTTGTCCAGCAGAAAGTGATTGAACTAAAGTGTCATCGTATCCTGACAGATGGACTTTATCTAAAGCGGCTCCAATAGAATATTTTCCTGCTTGACTAAGAGATAATGACATTTTAAGGTTTTCTAACACGGTGAGTTCTTTTTTTATACCATCCAAATGCCCCACATAGGCCATATCAGAGTAATAAGAACTCTCTTTTATTATATTGCCACACCAATACAATTCACCCGTATCTTGTTCTCTAAATCCACAGATGATACGCAATAATGATGTTTTTCCACTACCATTTTTACCCTCTAATAGTAAAATTTGATGATTTATCAGTTTAAAGTTCAAGCCTTCAAATAAAACTCTATCATCCCGAATACAGACGATATCTTTTACTTCGAACACCGCATTTTGTGAAACTATATTATCCATCAATTATTAGAAATAATATTTAAAGGTGCATATAGTATCAATAACTCCCCCAGGTTCCCAGTTAGTTATTTATTAAAGAGCCTTCTATTTTATGATGGTTATTTTTAATAATAGTAACTTTGTCAATTTTCTTTACATATTCATTTCAATAAGAATTACAGCGACAAATATTCTGTAACCTATTGTTATATTGAAGGTTGCATTCTAAATTTACTTTAAAATCAATGAATTATTAGTGTCGGCTTTATTTACACAAAGGAATTGAAGTGATGTTCTAAATAAATATATCCTTTATAAATCAGCATGATAAAAATCATGGCACCAATATTGCTACAAGTGGTTTGAGTTATATCTTATATGATTTAATCATCATAAAACATGTTTAACAACTTTTAATTGTAAGGAATAAAAATTATGAAATTTAGTTTACTTTTGGGCTTGCTGCTTATTGCAACGAACTCTTATGCGGTATATGAGGATTTTTCTCTAGATAATTCTGATATTAATAATTCTCAATATATTGGTGATCTAGATGAAAATGGTGATATTCATCTATTCGGTGCCCGAGGTGAAGTTTCAGTATTTGGCGTGACTATCATTGATAATGACAATGCTGATTTTTATAGCTTTGACGCTTCTGCGGGTAATGGCATTTCTATTAATGTTTTTACACCAGAAGGCCCAGAAGAGTTTAATGACACAATACTTGGACTTTTTGATGTCAATGGCAACGAAATTGCTACAAGTGATTATGATCACGTAGCATTTGATGAATACGGTTACGATCCAAAAATAATTTACAATATTACAGAAACAGGAACTTATTTCTTTGCTCTTGCTGGTTGGGGTGATGATTTATATACGGGTGATATAGCTACTGATGGAGAATCTACTGATTTTCTTTATACTGTTGAAGTATCAAATATTCCTTTTACTGCTCCTGAGGTTTCAAACGTCCCAGTTCCTGCTGCAGTCTGGTTATTTGGTACAGCTTTAGTGGGTGTTGCTGGATTAGGCCGTCGTAGAACTGTTTAATTTCGGCTAATAAAAAACGGACACATAAAGTGTTCGTTTTTTATATCTATCATGGAGACTTAATTTTATCACGAAGCCATGCGAGGTATTGTTTCTACTACTTCCATCACTCCTTTTTCCACTCTATTTCTTCCCTTTTCTTTAGCAACGTATAAAGCTGAATCTGCCGAATGAATTAATTGAACTGAAATTTCATTTGATGTTCTTGTTGATAACTTGCTTGGTAAGTAAGTGGATAGACCTATAGAAATCGTCACATTTATATTGACATCATTGTATATTAGAGCCAAATCTTTAATACTTTGACGGATTCTTTCTGCAATGTCAGCAGCCATTACTTCGGGTATATTTGATAACAAAGCAACAAATTCTTCACCACCATACCTTGCAAGCACATCATTACTTCTTAACTGTTTTTTAATAACACTGGCAACAATAGATAAAACATAATCACCCGCTTGATGCCCATAAGTATCGTTAACTAATTTAAAATGATCAATATCTAAGAACAAACAGCTTAATGGCTCATCATTACGTTGGCTTCTATCAATTTCCTCGCCAATTCGTTGCTCAAGAAACCGTCTATTATTGACTCCTGTTAGCGTATCAATAAGACTGGTTCTACGCATCATTTCAAAATTAAGGTTATTTTCTAAACAAATACTGACAACTGAAACCATATGTTCAATAAAATCAGTGGCCATATCATTGATAAAGCGATTAGGCTCATAACTTCCAAAATTTAATGAACCTAAATATTTGCCTCTACGTCTCAGCGGAATAATTGCTACAGAAACAGGTTTTCGACCCGTTTTGGGGAAAAACCCAGAACAACTTGCTTGTCGATACGTACCTAGGAAAGGTGTTGCAGAAATACCAAAAGTACTTTTTAATAATTCGTTATTATTTAGCATAATCAAACGATTATTATTTTTATGATCATAACCATCATCAGTCAGAAAACCAGCAATTTCGGCCTTTTCGTCAATCAAGCAAAAACTAATGACATCTAAATCGAAGAATACTTTTGCATCATCTAAGAGCTGGTCAATCATTTCAGCTAATGAATTGAGGTTGAGCAATCTCATTTCAAAGACCTGAAACCTTTTTAGTGTAAGACTATTGTGCTGAACTCTGTCAAGCATACCATCCAAATGGCTTTGCAAAACACGTAGTTCTGTTGTGATATCTTCTTCCAAGTGAAATGTCTCTGTATGTGGTCGGCCGATGTAAATTTTAGCAGTAAAAATTAAACTTACAACTAAATAATTATTAAAAAACTGTCATGTTAAAATGGAATGACAACGTTCAGTAGATTCCATACCTTTTCTCAAACACTCTGTATGTCAAACCCTGTAGAAGACCAAATTAGCACATTACGCAACCAAATAAACTTACATAATTCACATTATTATACAGAAGATAGTCCTGTTATTACCGATGCTGATTATGACCGATTACTTCTACAATTAAAAAAACTCGAGTTTGAAAATCCAGAATTAGACTCTCCTGACTCGCCAACTCATAAAGTCGGTGGCACTATTTTAGACAATTTCAAGAAAGTGAGTCATGAGGTTCCCATGCTTTCTTTAGATAATGTTTTTAATGGTGATGATTTATCAGATTATATTGATCGATTACACAATAGATTAACTTCGACTAAAGAACTTATTTTTTGTGCTGAGCCTAAGCTTGATGGACTGGCTATAAGTTTGCTTTATGAGAATAGCATGTTAGTCAGAGCTGCAACTCGAGGGGATGGATCTGTAGGAGAAGATGTCACCCATAATGTTAAAACAATTCAAAATATCCCTCACCAATTGACGGGACATGATGTTCCCGAGGTTATTGAAATTCGAGGGGAGGTCGTTATGCCTATGTCTGCTTTTCATAACTATAATAAAAAAGCAGCCGAAAAAGGTGAAAAAAGTTTTGTTAATCCGAGGAATGCAGCTGCGGGAAGTTTGCGTCAATTAGACTCTTCAATCACTGCAAAACGTCCTTTAGCTTTTTATAGTTACGGCATTGGTCTACTAAAGAATGCAACACTACCTAATAGCCATTTTCAACGTTTAAAATTACTTAAACAATGGGGCTTACCTTTAACAGATGAAGTATTAATCAAGGTGGGTCTTGAAGGTTGCCTAGATTATTATCAATTCATTTTAAATCAAAGAAGTACCCTACCCTATGAGATAGATGGCATTGTATACAAAGTAGATGATATTGATTTACAAGAACAATTAGGGTTTGTTTCTCGGGCACCTCGTTGGGCTATTGCGCATAAATTTCCTGCTCAAGAAGAACAAACTGAACTATTAAATGTAGAATTTCAAGTAGGACGGACAGGGGCAATTACTCCCGTTGCTATATTAAACCCAGTCTTTGTTGGTGGTGTTAATGTAAGTAGAGCTAGCTTACATAACCTAGATGAAATTAAACGCTTGGGCATTAAAATAGGTGATACAGTCGTAGTCAGGCGCGCTGCTGATGTTATCCCTCAAATAACTCGCTCTCTTTCTAGCCATCCAAACAAAGCTGTAGAAATAGTTTTTCCTATACATTGCCCGGTGTGTGAATCAGATATTGAAAGAATTGAAGGTGAAGTAGTTTCCCGTTGCAGTGGTGGTCTTTTTTGCGCTGCACAACGAAAGGAAGCAATTCAATTTTTCTGCTCACGCAAGGCACTGAATATTGATGGTTTAGGAGAAAAAGTTGTTGAGCAATTAGTTGATGAAAATTTAATCAATAATCCTGCTGATTTATTTTCTTTAACAGCTGGTCAACTCATTCCCTTAGAAAGAATGGGGCCTAAAAAGGCTGGAAATATTATTAATGCCTTAGAAAAATCAAAAAACACTACCTTTGCAAAGTTTTTATTAGCTCTTGGAATTAGAGAAGTCGGTGAAGCCACTGCAAAAAATTTAGCAGACTATTTCCTTTCTTTAGATGAATTAAAACAAGCGGAAATTAAAGGTTATGACTTGCAAGTATCAACTGTCAAAGATGCTATAGAGCAACAAGAAAAAATCAATATTTTTAAATCAGAAATAGAGGCTAAAAAAGATTTATATGCCATTTTAATTGTTTCAGTCAAAACTGAATCGGATTATCCAAAAAAATGGAGTATTAATGGCCTAAATGACGCCAAACAATTTATAACCGTAGAAATCAAAAACACATCTGATGATTTATTAAATGAGCTGAATCAGAAAAAAACAAACAGAAATGAAAAATTAATTATTCGCCAAGCATTGCTATATTTATCTCAAACTTTTAAAAAATCATTACTCGATGTTGATGATGTAGGAGAGATTGTTGCTAAACATATTTATACGTTTCTTCGCCAAGACCATAATCTTGAAGTGATTGAAGCTCTAATTTTAGCTGGAATAAAATGGCCAGAAGCTGTACATCATGAATTAGCTAATAAGCCTTTAGCTGATAAAACTTACGTTTTAACCGGTAGTTTAAATAAAATGAAACGCAACGAAGCGAAAGCATTACTTCAGGCTTTAGGTGCAAAAGTTTCAGGAAGTGTGTCAGCTAAAACATCCTGTGTGGTTGCAGGTGAAGCAGCTGGGTCAAAACTTATTAAAGCACAGCAACTAAACATTCCTGTTATTGATGAAGATGGGCTAATTCAATTACTAGACTCCTTAACTATAGATATATAAAAATCTACTTGCTTACGGACTAGGTTCCACCCTGCCCCTACAACCATAAGTTTATTATTGACACTCATTAGATAGTGGAAGCTTATAAATACTCAGCATCTTAAGCCTTGAAGCGACCAGCCACCTTAAATTAACAAAACAAATTAAATCAATCTATTACGTTTTTGTTACTTAGAAAAAATCTATATATCTTTTAAAAAAATAGTTTCAGATGTCGTGTTTAGATTAATAAATTTTGTGGCCTCAACCATTTCAGGTACTGAATTGCATCCACTGTTTTCTATGGCTTCAATAACTACTTTATTGCTTATATTATTAATATCACTTGATGGCTGGTAAATAAGCTCTTCATTTTCCAAAACATTGAGTTCTACAATAAGATTTGCATTCATCAATACTGAAATGGCTCTTTGTACAACAGAAACAGGCAAATTTAATTTATCTGCAATTTGCTCAGCATTAGGTGCTTTCTCTTCATCTGCAAAGAATTTTACAATGAGATGGCAAACTTGCAAAGCAATGACTTTTTTTAGTGAAAAACTAAGACCCGAAAATTTTTCATTATGTTGATAACTTTCAAAATTATGTAGATAAAATGATATCTCACAACCAAATAGAACAACCATCCAAACTACTTGCAACCAGATCAAGAACAAGGGTAAAGCCGCAAAACTACCATAAATAGCATTATAACTAGAGGCTCCTATTTGTAAGGAAATATATGCCCATTGAACTGTTTGATACAAAATACCTGATACGATCCCTGCAATAATGCCTGATTTAAATGATACTTTTTTATTTGGCATAAATAAATAAGTGAAAGTAAATAATATACTCATGATCACTAAAGGTGAAAAACTCATGGCATATAAAACAAGTTTAGTTCCAAACACAGGTAAATGAATCACTTCAACTAACCACGTAATTTGTGTTTTTATAAAAACAGTGATGCTACTAGATGAAATCAATAACACGGGGGCAAGCATCATCAATGAGAGATAATCGCTGAGTTTTCGCCCCAAAGGCCTGTTACTATTGATTTTCCAGATATGATTGAATGATTCTTCAATATTACTAATGACTTTGATTACCGTCCAGAACAAGACAATAATACCGATACCTGCAACCACCCCTCCTTTTGTAGAAGCAAGCATATTTTGTGAAAACTCAATGAGTTGAAGCATCATAGTATCTTGATCTGATGATTGTTCCAATAAATGTTGTTCTAGTTTTTTTTCAAAACCAAAACCTTTGGCTACACCAAATAATAGTGCAATCACAGGAACAATAGAAAGTAAGCTATATAAAGTGAGAGCTGAAGCCCTTAATTGACAAAGATCTCGAGTAAAGCCTTGTAATGACAATAAAGTTACTTTTAAAAAATTAAGCCCTTTTATCTGAAAAGGACTTAGATTTCTCCTTGAAACTGTCCATATATCTTCTTTTAAAAAGTTAGTAATACTTTTGACCATGTTATTATTCTTCCTTTGTTGTTAACAACAAGATATTAATTTTATTTATAAAAAGCAAGTATGCCAATACAGACACCCAAGAAAAAAATCATTTCTACCTTATTCTTATGTATTGCCATTGCTTTTATCTATTTTATATTTGGTTTGTTGGGGCTCGAATTAGCAGTTCCCCCAAGTCAAGCAGGCGCTATTTGGCCCCCAGCAGGTATTGCTCTCGCTTCAATGTTACTATATGGCACCTCAATTTGGCCTGGTATTTTTATTGGTAACTTTTGTATTAGTGCCTGGGCTTTTGGTTTTGAAATCAACTCATTGCCAATTTTTATTGCAACAGGTACTGGAGGAACTCTTTTTGCCTACATAGGATCCCTTTTAATAAAAAAATTCTCCAGTTACCCTAGTGACCTTATTTTTGACAGAGATATTATTTTATTTTTATTACTGGGAGGGCCTGTTAGTTGCCTAATTCCTGCAACAATTGGTATTTCAGCCATGTATTTTAGCGATATACTTTTACCAGCTGATATTCCTTTAAATTGGTTAAGTTGGTGGGTTGGAGACACGATAGGGGTTCTTATTTTTACCCCTATCATGTTAACTATTTTCACTAAAGGTAGCTTACTATGGAAAAGACGTCGTTTATCTTTTAGTTTACCTCTTATTGCTTCATTTATTTTTGTGGTACTTTTCTTCTTCCATGTTCTTAATTTAGAAGCCAAGCGACATGAGCAATTACTTAACGATAATTCCTTGGCTGTAGCTCAAAAGTTAAAAAACAACGTTCAGCAGCATAATCGATTTATTCGTTCCATTTATAACTTTTATAAAAGTTCTCAAGTGGTAGATAAATATGAATTTAAAACATTTACCCAACCTTTACTTGATGATTTATCCGAAATTAAATGTATTAAGTTTTTAGAATACATTCCCAGCAGCTCAATCAATAAGAATCATAGTTTAAAAACAAAATTTGAAACTTCAAATTCGGGCAAGCCATCTGCTTTATCTGTTCATTTTCTATCAAACCTTTTAGATCGGGTTTTAAAGGAAAATAAGTCATCACCATTATTAATTTCACTAAGTCACTCAAATGAAATATTAAATATTTACACACCTGTTTATACGCATAAGAATAGATTACTTGGTGTTATTGTCATTTCGTCTAGTTTGGATGAAATTGTTAACAATATTTTAAATAAATCAAACCTTGATAACCTTGACCTATCAATTATAAATACTCAGGATAAAAACATTATCTTTAATAGTATCAATATACAGACTGATAAAACAAAAATTGATCAATTTATACAGATAGCCGATCAATACTGGCAACTTATATTTTATTTAGATACTGATCGGTTGTACTCTTCCGCTCATTGGTCTATGTGGTGGGTCATTATTAGCGGACTACTTTTTACCAGTTTATTAGGGTTCGGTTTACTTCTTTTAACAGGACGCTATTTACGTACAGAACAAATAGTCAGTCATCGTACAAATGAACTAATGCATGCAAAGGAGCTAGCTGAATCTGCTAATTTTGCTAAAACTCAATTTTTATCAAATATTAGTCATGAATTACGCACACCCTTAAATGGTATTTTAGGCTTTAGCCAATTACTACAGAAAAAACCTCATATTGCAAAAGATGACAAAAAGCAATTAGGCTTAATAAATGATTGTGGCCACCACCTACTAGCAATGATTAATGAAATTCTTGATATTGCTAAAATTGAATCAAAAAAAATTTCTATTAAAGCAGAAAGTTTTGATTTTAATGATTTCATTCATAACATTGTTTCAATTTTTCAACTCAAAGCCCGAAGCAAAGGTTTAATATTTAATTTTCATTTTTCCCCTTTACCTTCTACGGTTAAAAGCGATTCAAAACGATTAAACCAAATTATATGTAACCTATTAGCTAATGCTGTTAAGTTCACTAATACAGGAAGTATCACCTTAGAAATTACTCATGAGAACGAGGTTTTAACTGTTCTTGTTTCTGACACTGGCAAAGGAATAAATAAGAAAGATCAAGAAATAATCTTTTCACCCTTTACTCAAGTGGAAAATAATGATTTTTCTGAAGAAGGTATTGGACTTGGGCTTGCTATTTGTAATGAACTTTCTTTACTATTGGGAGGGAATATTTCAGTATCAAGTGTTATCAACACTGGCAGTACTTTTACACTAACCGTCCCTCTCCCCTTTACAACGGCTGTTAGTGATGGCCCCCTTAATACGGAGCAAGTTATAAAAGAATCAACCATTAAAAAGCTTCATATTCTTGCAGCAGATGATAATGAAATTAACTTGATGCTATTAAGTTTTATGCTAGAAAACTTGAATTGTTCATTTGACACCGCTATTAATGGTTCTGAAGCACTTAATTTATTATGTTCTCAATCCTATCATTTAATATTGTTAGACTTAAATATGCCAATCTTAAGTGGCTCAGAAGTTATCCGCACTATTAGGAAAAAAAATATCACAACCCCTGCTATAGCAATTAGCGCCTATGCTGATAAAAATAAAATTAAAGAAACTTTATCACTGGGTTTTGATGATTATATGACCAAACCAATTGATGAAGAACAATTAAAAATGCTTATATACAAATATGCAAAACATTAAAATAAGATTATTAACAATTTTAATCATATTCTCTAGCTTTCTTCAAACGCAACCATGTTATGCTTTTGATTGGACTTCAACTAATATTCAGCAATTATATGGCTGGGGGTTTGAATTAGGGGATTCTGAAAGATACACCACAACAATTGAACATGCTAATGGTTGGAAATATGGGCAAAACTTTTTCTTTGTCGATTTAACAGAAAGAGATGATGTTGGTTTAGAAGTATATGCCGAAGTCTATAGCTATTTAAGCTTTAATAAAATACTCGGAACTAACTTATCATTAGGCCCCCTTAAAGATATTTCTTTTTTTGCTGGTTTAAATATTAGTAATGAACCTGAGGATGATCATTACTCTGCTTATTTAGCTGGCTTAAGTTTAGATTTATCAAATCAATATTTTGATTACCTGCAAATTGATATTGCTGCTTTCAAAGCCGATGATGTAAAAAACAAATACGGCTTACAGATAACCCCTGTTTGGAGTATTCCTTTTGAACTGGGTTCGTTAAAATTTAAGTTTAGAGGGTTTACTGACTTCCGTACTGCAAATACAAGTAATTCTGGCAATTTTCATATATTAGCCCAGCCGCAAATGTTACTCGATATTGGCGATTTAATGGGAATAAAAGAAAATAGCTTATACATAGGTAGTGAATATTCTTACTGGCACAACAAGTATGGTATTAAAGATGTTGATGAGTCAGTGGTGCAAGCGATGTTGATTGGATTCTTTTAATTTTATTCAGATAAATTCTTATTTAATCGGTAAAATACCCTTTTTTTATTTCTATTAAGTCAAACACATGCGTACAACTCAATTCCCTCTTAGCACTGTCAAAGAAATACCGGCTGATGCTGAAATTGCGAGTCATAAATTAATGATTCGTGCTGGTTTAATCCGTAAGTTAGCTTCAGGCTTATATACCTGGTTACCTTTGGGGTTAAGGGTTTTACGTAAAGTAGAAAAAATCACTCGTGAAGAAATGGAAAAAGCAGGTGCATTAGAGGTGTTAATGCCTACATTGCAACCTGCTGAACTTTGGCAAGAAACAGGTCGATGGGAACAATATGGTGCAGAACTTGCTCGTCTACAAGATAGACATAATCGTGACTTTTGCTTGGGACCAACACATGAAGAAGTAATCACTGATTTAGCTAGAAATGAATTAAAAAGTTATAAACAGTTGCCAATTACTTATTATCAAATACAAACAAAAATTCGTGATGAAATTCGTCCACGTTTTGGCATTATGCGATCACGTGAATTTATCATGAAAGATGCTTATTCATTTCACTTAGACCAAGAATCACTACAGCAAACTTATGATGTGATGTATCAAGCTTACAGTAATATTTTTGACCAGTTTGGTCTTAAGTATCGTGCTGTTATTGCAGACTCGGGATCTATTGGTGGTGCTGTTTCTCATGAGTTCCATGTGCTTGCTGATTCAGGTGAGGATGCCATTGCATTTTCTACAGATAGCGATTATGCTGCCAATATTGAAAAAGCAGAAGCCATTATGCCTTCAGGTTCACGCGCAGAAGCAATAGTTGAACTTTCTTTAGTTGAAACGCCAAATCAACATTCTATTGAAGAAGTTAGCCAGTTTTTTAATGTATCACCTGAACGATGCTTAAAAACACTAATCGTAAAAGGTGAAGATGAAACATTAGTTGCTTTATTGCTACGTGGTGACCATGAGCTGAATGAATTAAAAGCTGAAAAAATTAAAGGTGTCCTTTCACCTTTTGAATTTGCAAGCGATGAAGATATTATTGCAAGTTGTGGATGTAAACCTGGCTCGATTGGCCCCATTGGTTTAGATTTTAAAGTCATTGTTGATCGAAGTGCTACCTTATTATCTGATTTTGTTTGTGGTGCCAATCAAGATGGCAAACATTATAAAGGTGTTAACTGGGAACGCGACCTTCCCTTGCCACAAACTGAAGATATAAGACTTGTCGTTGAAGGCGATTCTAGCCCAGATGGCAATGGTACTATCACGATGGCTCGAGGTATTGAAGTAGGTCATATTTTTCAATTAGGTGATAAATACACAGAGTCAATGAAGGCTTCTATTATTAATGAAGGTGGTAAAAGCCAAACTTTATTAATGGGGTGTTATGGCATCGGAATTTCTAGAATCGTAGCCGCGGCAATTGAACAAAAACATGATGATAAAGGCATTATATGGCCAGATAATCTAGCGCCTTTTCAAGTGGCTTTATGTCCAATGAACATGCATAAATCAGAACGTTTAAGAACAGCTGTTGAAAATATGTATCAAAAATTACAAGATGCTGGCATAGAAGTTTTGCTAGATGACCGCAAAGTACGTGCTGGCTTTATGTTTTCGGATATGGAATTAATTGGTATTCCTCATCGTATTGTTATGGGCGATAGAGGCCTAGATTCGGGTAATGTTGAATATAGATCTAGAACGGATAGTGAGAGTCAGGATATTGCTTTAGATGACATTGTTGAATTTATAAAAGAGCAGATAAAAAGTTAAAGGTTAAAGGTTAAAGGTTAAAGGTTAAAGGTTAAAGGTTAAAGGTTAAAGGTTAAAGGTTAAAGGTTAAAGGTTAAAGGGACGAGACTAGCTAAGATGAGTAGCTCTTCCTTTAGCCTTGTTTCTTTTAGCTGATCTTAAATCCACTCATAAAACTCTGTTAAAGTTGAGTCACATTTACAGCACGTTGTTCCACAGCCTGATCCTACGGGTAATTGACGTACCTTGCCTTTACTGATCCATTTACCTAACATCCCTCTTAAAGCATCAGCATCAATATCAAAATGTATCACTAACTCATGCAGTGTGACTCTTTTTTTGTCTTGAAGATAGCTTCTTAGTTCAGATAAGATCATGACTATTCTCTACTATATTCTCTGTTTGAGATAATTTCCCATAAAACCAGAGTCCTAATAATACAGATGCAAATGCAACCATAAGTCCAATAATCCACTGTAAGGAATAATTGGGGTGTTGTGAATAGGTCATTGTCTGGTAAAAAATAGTCGCCGTTAAATAAGCTAAGCCTGTCGTCCAGAAGACTACAAATAGTGTCCACCCTACATTTGTTTCTTTATATATAGCTGTCGTAGCAGCAACACAAGGTGCATACAGTAAAATAAATAGTAAATAAGCAAATGCCCCTGCTTGACCATCAAAACTAGCTTGCATTGCAATAAATGTACTGGTTGTAACTTCTTGTTCTGCTGCAGCTGAATCTAAACTAGATAAATCACCAATATTTAACCCTAAAGGGTCAAGAATATTATCGGCAACAGCAACAAGGTTTTCTGGAATAGTTGCAAAAGCATCAAACAAAGCCAGCTTTAAATTAAAACTGCCTTCAGTGTCTATTTCCCCTGCGTCGAGAGCCCCCATTTGTCCATATAAAGCATTCAAAGTACCAACAACTGCTTCCTTAGCCAATACGCCTGTAAATATACCAACGGTTGCTGGCCAATTCTCTTGCTCGATGCCCATAGGTTTAAAAGCCGGGGTTAAAGAGCGACCAATTTCACTTAAAACAGACTTTTGACTATTTTCTTGTCCAAAACTGCCATCTGTGCCCAGTGCATTAAGAAAATTTAACACTAATACCATAGGAACTATCACTTTACCTGCATTAAAAATAAATGATTTCAACCTATCCCAAGTTTTAATATAAACACCTTTTATGGTGGGCATATGATAGGTAGGTAATTCCATAATAAAAGGAGTCGCCTCACCTTTAAACAGAGTGTGCCTCATAATAAGCCCAGTTAACACGGCAACGACAATACCAAATAAATAAAGTCCAAAAACTAAGTTTTGTCCACCTACAGGGAAGAATGCTGCAGCAAACAAGGCATAAACAGGCAACCTTGCACCACAAGACATGAAGGGATTCATTAGATTAGTGAGGATTCTATCTTTCTGGTTATCTAGCGTCCTTGTGGCCATAATTGCAGGTACATTACATCCAAACCCAACAATCATTGGTACAAATGATTTCCCAGGCAAGCCGATCATTAACATGAAACGATCCATCACAAATGCTGCTCTAGACATATACCCCGAATCTTCTAATGCCGATAAAAACATAAATAAGAATCCAACAATGGGAATAAATGTAGCAACAACTTGAATGCCCCCTCCTACACCATTAGCTAATAGCACAACTAACCATTCTGGAAATTCAAGATTGGTAAGTACTATTGCTAAGCCATCAACAAAAATAGCCCCTGTTGACATATCAAAAAAATCGATAAATGCACTACCAATATTTATAGTAAACATAAACATGGCATACATGACGAATAGAAAAATAGGTATACCTAAAAAACGATTTAAAACAATCTGATCAATTTTATCTGAAGTTAGACGTGAAACCTCATTTAAACGGCATACAGCGCTTTGAGTTAATGTATTAACAAATGAATAACGAGCATCCGCAGCTAAAATATCAATTTCATCGTTAGTTTTATTTTCTACTGCTTTTTGTATAGCTGATGCTTTTTGTTTAGCATCATCTCCAGAAATTTTAATCGCTAAGGTATCTTCTTCTAATAACCTTACAGTTAACCAACGTAAATCACAGTTGTATTGACCTGCTTGTTGGATAAGAAAAGGAGCAAGTTCATTGATGGCCGATTCTAACTCAGGCGCATACTTAATATCTAAAGCTGGAATGGGCTTGTTTGTAATAGCTTGATCAATAGCTAATTGTAATTGGGCATGTCCTTTTGATTCTGATGCAGTAATAGGTAAAACGGGGCATCCTAGCTGTTTAGATAAAATTTCACAATCAATTTTAATACCTCGCTGCCTAACAATATCCATCATATTAAGCACTAAAATCATTGGTACTCTCATTTCAATCAACTGAGAACTTAAATACAGGTTTCTTTCTATATTAGATGCATCAACAATATTAATAATAAGGTCTGCTTGTTTTGATGCGACATAATCTCTCGCAACTTTTTCATCTAACGAAACCTGTTCATCAGCAGCCTCTAAAGAGTATGTACCAGGTAAATCAACAACAGAAATATACATATTTTTATAAGTATATTCCCCTGTCTTTTGCTCTACAGTAACGCCAGGCCAATTTCCTACATGCTGATTGGATCCTGTTAATAAATTAAATAAAGTCGTTTTACCACAATTAGGGTTCCCAACTACACCAACAGTATAATCACTCATATTTTTTTAATCAGTAATACAGATGCTTCATTTTTTCTTAAGGTTAATGCAAAGCCTCTAATTTTAATTTCCACAGGATCACCCAAAGGAGCAAATCGTGTAACAGTAAATTGGGTTCCAGGGGTTAACCCCATTGCTAGCAACCTTTTCCGGTATGATTTACCCGTCTTGTCAAAACCCGTGATTTCGCCATTATCACCTACTGCAAGCATCTTTAAATTAATTGGCATAGTTTTAAATTCTGTAGAGTTAGAGTTTGAATTATAAACTTAAATGATAATAATTCTCATTCACTCAATATATCATATAAATTTTATCTATGGAAGTGTAATTTATTATTCCTGTTATCTGGGATTGAAATATGAAAATTAAGGAGGAGTAGACGTATAAACAATGAGTTTAAAATAAATTAAGTTGTTATTTTTTTAACGACTTATTTAATTGTTTATTAAGTTGGGCGTAGTCTGTCTTTAGTTTTAATACTCGAAGAAATGCTACTAAAAGGCCAATTCCTATACCAGCAAACAATTCTATTGTGAGAGCAACGGCTAACGGAAGAGATAAGGATGTAAATCCTAAGTTGATTTGTACTGAATGAAAATTCAGCAGTGAAAAAATCAACGCAATAATAAAAACAAAAGATAATAAAGCAATATAAATTATTTTCATTAAACTGTTTTTTATAATGCGTTGAATAGTTAATCTATGATTTTGAACTTTTCACGAGACTCATCTACACGATCTCTAAGTTCTTTTCCGGGTTTAAAATGAGGGACATACTTGGCTGTCAAAGAAACAGATTCACCTGTTTTAGGGTTTCTTCCCATACGAGGTGCTCGGTGGTGTAAAGAAAAACTACCAAAACCTCTGATTTCAATCCTATCGCCAGTCGATAAAGTCTCACTCATTTGTTCTATAACGCAATTAACAGCAAGCTCAACATCTTTAAATGCCAAATGTGGTAGCTGCCTTGCCAAAGCATCAATTAATTCTGATTTTGTCACATTCAATCCTAGAAATAAAAGAGGGGATGTTTATAAACACCCCCTCTAAAGACTATCTATTTTTCTAATTGCTTGAAGATATCTCCAAGTGTAGCAGAACCAGCACCAGCTTGAGAACCGTATTCTTTCATAGTTGATGACTCTTCATCGTTGTCTTTAGCTTTGATTGACAATGAAATAGACTTAGTTTTCTTATCAACTCCAATGAATTTAGCTTCAATTTCTTCGCCAACTTTCAATAGAGTGCTTGCATCTTCAACACGATCACGTTGAATTTCAGAAGCTCTTAAGTAACCTTCAATATTTTCTGAAAGCTCAATAACAGCACCTTTTGCATCAACAGACTTAACCACACCTTTAACTAAACTACCTTTTTCATTTAGGCCAATGTAGTTTTGGAATGGGTCTTGTTCTAGTTGTTTAATACCTAAAGAAATACGTTCACGCTCAGAATCTACCGCTAGAATGATAGTTTCAACTTCGTCACCACGTTTGTAGTTACGGATCGCTTCTTTATCAGCTTCGTTCCAAGTAATATCAGAAGTATGAACCAAACCATCAA
>Ga0209826_1000394_pt1 | contig 32031 bp, 29 predicted proteins | sample GOMGulsemesocosm_5_FD_184637 | JGI IMG/M metagenome (GOLD analysis project Ga0209826, IMG submission 184637) | Methane-oxidizing microbial communities from mesocosms in the Gulf of Mexico - GOM15C Gulf of Mexico (SPAdes) (version 2) | ecosystem: Environmental > Aquatic > Marine > Cold seeps... | reverse complement strand
ACTTCCTATTGTTGATGGGCAGCAGCCTGTAGAGATCGCTAAGCGGGCTTTGCAGTCGGCCGAAATTAAAGGCTTTGACGTTATCTTGCTCGATACAGCGGGTCGCCTGCATGTTGATGAGGAATTGATGGCGGAAATGAAAGCGGTTCACGCAATCGCTTCGCCAACAGAGACATTGCTCGTCGTTGACAGTCTGACCGGTCAAGATGCCGTGAATGTGGCTGAACAGTTTAAAGCGCGCGTTGATGTAACCGGTATCGTAATGACCCGGATCGACGGTGATGGCCGCGGCGGCGCTGCCCTATCTATGCGCCAAGTGACAGGTTGCCCTATCAAGCTTTTGGGTACCGGCGAAAAACTCGACGAGTTGGAAGCATTCCATCCAGATCGTATTGCCAACCGCATTTTGGGTATGGGCGATATTGTCTCTTTGGTTGAGAAGGCATCTGAGCTTATTGAAAAGGACGATGCTGAGAAGCTCGCCCTTAAAATTCAAAAAGGAATTTTCGATCTTGATGATCTGGCAAGCCAGCTTCGTCAGATGTTGAAGATGGGCGGCATGAACAGCCTTATTGGTATGTTGCCTGGCGTCGGGAAAATGAAAAAGCAGCTCGAGGGTGCAAACCTCGATGATAAATTGCTTAAAAGACAAATTGCTATCGTTGAATCCATGACGCCTAAAGAACGTCGGAATCCTCAAATTCTTGCTGCCTCTCGCAAGCGTCGTATCGCGGCGGGGGCTGGCATGTCCGTACAGGATGTTAATCGTTTGCTAAAACAACACAAGCAAATGGCATCCATGATGAAAAAGGTGAAGAAGCTCGGTAAAAAAGGTGTCGCTCGTGGCGGCATGCAGGGTCTTCTACCACCTGGAATGAAACTTTAAATTTAATCAGTTTTGACTTTTAGAGAAAGAATATAAAGTTATGGCACTGAAAATTCGCCTTACACGTCAGGGCGCTAAAAAACGTCCCTTCTACCGTATCGTAGTTGCAGACGTTCGTAGCCCCCGCGATGGTCGTTATCTTGAGATCGTAGGAACATATAATCCTATGCTCGCAAAAGACAGCGGTGAACGCATCAAATTGAATGAAGAACGCATCAAACATTGGATGAGTGTTGGCGCTCAACCAACTGACCGCGTTGGCTCATTCCTAGCTGAAGCTGGCATCATGGGTAAAGTTGAACATAACAACCCAAATAAAGCCAAGCCTAAAGCAAAAGCGCAAGAGCGCATTCGCGAAGCAGAAGCAGCTGCAGAAGCAGCGGTTGAAGCCGCAGCGGCGGCAGCAGCGGAAGCCGCTGAAGCTGCAGCAGCACCTGCTGAGGAAACGGCTGAAGCCTAAGGATTTCTGGTATGTCTCAATCAGACCGCTTGCTACTTGGCGTTATCGCCGGGCCGAAAGGGATCAAAGGGGAAATGAAGGTGAAGTCATTCACTGAAGTTCCTGAAGATATAGTGTCATACGGTCTGTTGGAAGATAAGACAGGGACGAAACAGTTTAAGATATCCCTTGTTGGAACTTCTAAGAACTTGCCAGTTATTCGGATCAAGGGAGTTGATGATCGCAATCAAGCCGAAGCCTTAAAGGGCCAAGAGCTTTATATATTGCGCGATAAACTTCCCGGAACTGAACATGCCGACGAATTTTATCACACGGATCTTATTGGTCTTGATGTGGTCGAGCAAGACGGCAGTAAATTCGGTGAAATCTTGCGGCTCTATGATTTTGGAGCCGGGGATATAATGGAAATCACACCCGTGAAGAAAGGTGCCAAATCAACTATTTTGGTTCCCTTTACGAAGGAAATGGTTCCCACCGTGGATCTGGCAGCCAGACAAGTAACAATAAACTTGTCCGATGACTTTTTTGACGTTCCTGAGCCGGAAAAAGCCGAAAAAGACGAACTGGACGAGTTATGAAAGGGAGTGCTGACCAACGTGAGGTGAGCGCAACTGAGGAAAACAAAGAGACGAGCCGTTCAGTTTGGGCAGCTCATGTTCTTACGTTGTATCCGGATATGTTTCCAGGCCCGCTCGGTCAGTCATTGGCTGGCAGAGGGTTGGAAAAAGGGGCCTGGGATTTACAGGTCACAAATATTCGGGATCACTCGGTTGGCAAACACAACACGGTGGATGACAGTCCCTTTGGCGGCGGTGCCGGAATGGTAATGCGGCCAGATGTATTAGGTAACGCCATTGATGCGGCGAAGGCTGCATCGGGTGGTGATAAACGGTTGATGTATTTCAGCCCTCGCGGTCGGGTCATGGATCAGGCGCTTATGCGAGAGCTTTCGGCGGGATCAGGAGTGATACTGGTTTGCGGACGATTTGAAGGTATCGACCAAAGGGTGCTTGAGGCCCGCGATGTGGAAGAAGTCTCTCTTGGAGATTTTATCCTATCGGGCGGAGAGATTGCCGCGCTAGCGATGCTAGATGCGGTGGTGCGATTGCTTCCGGGAGTTACCGGAAATCAAGCGTCGCTATCTGAGGAAAGTTTTGAGACCGGGTTGCTGGAATATCCACATTATACCCGGCCAGCGGTCTGGGAAGACCGCGATGTCCCGGAAGTTTTACTTTCTGGCCATCATGAAAAGATTAAGGAGTGGCGGCAGCGCCAGTCTGAAGAATTGACGAAACAACGGCGAGCGGACCTTTGGGACCGCTGGTCAGATGAAAATTTGAAATAAAGGTGAAAGCTCATGAATACTATTCAAAAGCTAGAGCAAGAGCAGATTGAAAAACTTACTGCAGAACGTCCGGTTCCGGATTTTCGCGCTGGTGACACTCTTCGCGTTCACGTGAAAGTTGTTGAGGGAACACGTGAACGTGTTCAGATGTTTGAGGGTGTGTGTATTGCGCGTAACTCAGGCGGCATCAATGCTAACTTCACAGTTCGTAAAATCTCATACGGTGAAGGTGTGGAACGTATTTTCCCACTTTACTCACCACGTGTTGATAAAATTGAAGTGGTTCGCCAAGGTATCGTTCGCCGTGCGAAACTCTACTACCTCCGCGAATTGCGTGGTAAGAAAGCTCGTATTCAAGAGCGTCGTGAAGATCGCGGCGTGAAGAAAACAGCTAAATAAGACAACTACCTGCTTCTAAGTGGGTGTAACCGGCACGGAGCCATCCGTGCCGGATAAACTATAATATCGGCAAAAATCCGGCTTTGAGAGGAGCGCGACAATGGGCGTAGCGAAAACCCTTTATGACAAGATTTGGGACAGCCACTTGGTTGATGTCCAAGACGATGGCGCAAGTCTGTTATATATCGATCGACATCTGGTTCATGAAGTAACAAGCCCGCAAGCCTTTGAAGGCCTTCGCGCTTCCGGACGTAAGGTTCGCCGGACTGATGCGACATTTGCGGTTGCGGATCATAACGTTCCCACTAAAGACCTGCATTTGGGTATTGTTGACCCAGAAAGTAAACTTCAAGTGGAAACACTGGAAGCTAACGTAAAAGAATTTGACGTTAATTACTTTTCAATGACCGATGAGCGCCGCGGTATTGTCCATATTATTGGTCCAGAGCAAGGTTTGACTTTACCAGGCATGACAATTGTCTGCGGTGATAGTCATACATCAACTCATGGTGCTTTTGGCTCATTGGCTCACGGGATCGGGACTTCTGAGGTTGAGCATGTGCTCGCTACTCAAACGTTGATCCAATCAAAAGCCAAGAACATGCGTGTTCTGGTCAATGGTGCACTGCCAGCCGGTGTTACTGCCAAAGATCTAGCGCTTGCCATTATTGGCAAAATCGGCACTGCCGGTGGCACTGGTTCTGTCATCGAATATGCTGGTGAAGCTGTTCGCTCTCTTTCTATGGAAGGGCGTATGACGCTGTGTAACCTGACAATTGAAGCGGGCGCTCGCGCCGGTTTGATCGCGCCAGATGAGACAACGTTTGAATATGTCAAAGGCCGTCCATATGCGCCAAAAGCTGGCGGATACGAGCAGGCTGTCTCTTACTGGAAAACATTGGTTACGGATGAAGGCGCCACGTTCGATGAAGAAGTCGTCATGGACGCTGCTGACATCATTCCTTACGTAACTTGGGGCACAAGCCCTGAAGACGCTTTGCCGATTACCGGATCTGTTCCGGCGCCGACTGATTTCCCAGATGCCGGTAAGCAGATTGCTGCTGAACGGGCCTTGAAATACATGGGCCTCGAAGCGGGTATGAAGCTTACTGATATTGTGGTTGATCACGTGTTTGTTGGATCTTGTACCAACGGCCGCATTGAAGACATGCGTGCTGTTGCAGCCATTGTTGAAGGTAAGAAAGTCAAAGACACTGTGAACGCGATTATCGTTCCGGGTTCTGGTCTTGTTAAGGTTCAAGCGGAAGAAGAAGGTCTGGATAAGATCTTTGTTGAAGCTGGCTTTGAATGGCGCGAGCCGGGCTGTTCTATGTGTCTCGCTATGAACGCAGACCGTCTGGAAGATGGCGATCGCTGTGCGTCCACGTCCAACCGTAACTTCGAAGGTCGGCAAGGCCGCGGTGGCCGTACGCATTTGGTTAGCCCAGCAATGGCCGCTGCCGCTGCAATAACGGGCCATCTAACTGACGTGCGCGATTTAGACTAAGGGGAATAAAGATGGAAAAATTTGATAAACTTTCCGGCGTTGCCGCGCCTATGCCTTTGGTCAATATCGACACTGATATGATCATTCCAAAGCAGTATTTGAAAACCATCCAGCGCGCTGGTCTGGGTAAAAATCTGTTTGCGGAAATGCGCTATAATAACGATGGCAGTGATAACGAGGATTTTATCCTTAATAAGGCAGCCTATCGCGATGCTAAGATTTTAGTTGCTGGTGATAACTTTGGTTGCGGTTCAAGCCGTGAGCATGCTCCTTGGGCGCTTGCTGATTTCGGTATTCGCTGCGTTATCTCCACGGCTTTTGCTGATATTTTTTACAATAACTGCTTTAAGAACGGTATTTTGCCAATCCGCGTTTCCGAAGAAGATTTGGAAAAACTGCTTGATGATGCAGGTCGCGGTTCAAACGCAACAATGTCTGTGGATTTGACAACTCAAGAAATCAAAGGTCCGGACGGAGGAACACTCTCTTTCGAACTTGATCCATTCCGCAAGCATTGCTTGTTAAATGGTTTGGATGATATCGGCCTGACACTTGAAAAAAGTGAAAAAGTCGACAGTTTTGAAGCACAGCAAAAACTGTCTCAACCTTGGTTGCAAAGCTAAAATCTAAAAGAGGGCGCGGATGCGCGACCTAAGGCTAACAAAAATAGGGAAGCAAGAAAAATGGCATCAAACAAATCTTTATTGATTTTGCCGGGCGACGGAATCGGTCCAGAAGCAATGACCGAAGTTCGTCGGATCGTTGACTGGATGGAAACAAACCGTGCAGTGAAATTTGATCTGGACGAAGACCTTGTGGGCGGCGCTTCTATCGACAAACATGGTGTCCCGATCACTGACGAAGTTGTTAAAAAAGCACAGAATGTTGATGCGGTTCTTTTGGGCGCTGTTGGCGGTCCAAAATGGGACGATCTTGATTTCTCTATTAAACCTGAACGCGGTCTTTTACGCCTTCGTAAAGACTTGGAACTTTATGCAAACCTGCGACCAGCCATTTGCTTTGATGCATTGGTTGACGCGTCCAGCTTGAAGCCTGAGTTGGTGAGCGGCCTTGATATTATGATCGTTCGGGAACTGACCGGCGGTGTCTACTTCGGTGAGCCCCGTGGTATTGAAGATCTTGGTAATGGCGTTCGCCGGGGTATCAATACACAAGTTTACACAACTCCTGAAATTCACCGTGTTGCGCGCGTTGCTTTCGAACTTGCTCGTAAACGGGGCGGTCGCCTTGTTTCAAGTGAAAAAGCCAATGTGATGGAATCAGGTGTTCTTTGGCGCGAAGAAGTGATCAAAATTCACGAAGCTGAATTCCCTGATGTGGAATTGTCACACATGTATGCAGATAACGCAGCCATGCAGCTTGTTCGGGCCCCTAAGCAATTCGACGTGATTGTAACTGACAACCTGTTTGGTGATATCCTTTCAGATTGCGCAGCAATGCTCACTGGATCACTTGGTATGTTGCCATCTGCGTCATTGGGTGACGTGGACGAGCATGGCCGCCGGAAAGCTCTCTATGAGCCAGTACATGGCTCTGCGCCAGATATTGCCGGCCAAAAAATTGCGAACCCAATTGCGACTATTCTGTCTTATGCTATGGCCCTGCGCTATAGCTTCGATATGCCTGAAGAAGCCGAGCTGATCGAAAAAGCCGTTCAGAACGTTCTGGGCAGTGGCATGCGAACTGCTGACATTATGTCAGCGGGCATGACCAAGGTATCAACCACAGAAATGGGCGATATCATTTTGCGTGAACTTGATAAAATTGGTGGGTAACCCTACTTAAACAGTTCACTTTATAAGTAACTTCTTTGGCGGCAGTCCCGCCGCCGAGGGCTAACGAGAGATCAAAACCATGGGATACAATGTTGCTGTTGTCGGCGCCACAGGTAGTGTGGGCCGTGAAATGCTGAATATACTAGAAGAACGTCAGTTTCCGATTACGGAAGTGACGGCGCTTGCGTCTAGACGCTCTGCTGGTAAACAGGTTTCATTTGGCGACAAGGCGTTGACGGTAAAGAACCTTGATAGTTTTGATTTCACGGGATGCGATTTTGCACTTTTTGCAGCTGGTGGCTCTATTTCTGAGAAATATGCCCCAATCGCCGCGAAACAAGGCTGTATTGTCATTGATAATTCATCCCATTTCCGCATGGATCCGGATGTGCCATTAATTGTTCCTGAAGTGAACCCTGCTGATGTTGCCGGTTACACAAAAAAGAACATTATTGCCAACCCGAACTGCTCAACTGCTCAGTTGGTTTTGGCTTTGAAACCTTTGCATGACCGCGCGAAAATTAAACGCGTTGTTGTCTCCACGTATCAGTCCACGTCTGGTGCTGGCGCTGAAGGCATGGACGAGCTATTTAACCAGACTAAGGGTATCTTCGTGCATGACGAAGCGACACCGTCTAAATTCTCGAAGCAGATCGCCTTTAACGTGATCCCGCATATCGACGTCTTTATGGATGATGCCTATACCAAAGAAGAATGGAAAATGGTTGTGGAGACAAAGAAAATTGTCGATCCATCCATTAAACTGACTGCAACTTGCGTTCGGGTTCCAACTTTTGTGGGTCATGCAGAATCTGTAAATATCGAGTTTGAAGAAGAGCTTTGTGCTGATGATGCACGTGAGATCCTGCGGGAAGCTCCGGGTATTTTGGTTGTGGATAATCCAGAAGAAAATGGATATGTGACACCGGTTGATTGTGTGGGTGATTTTGAAACATATATCTCCCGTATTCGCGACGATTCAACAGTGGACTATGGTATCCATCTTTGGTGCGTTTCCGACAATCTTCGTAAAGGCGCAGCCTTGAATGCCGTGCAAATTGCGGAACTCGTGCACAAAGAATACTTGAAGAAAGCGGCGTAACAACCGCTCCTCCCATATCGAAATTAGAAAAGCCGTTTGCTGAATTTAGCAGGCGGCTTTTTTGTATCTTAATGAGTTATTTGAAAATCTTATGGACGATTTTATCTGCAATTAGTCGAGCGCCAAACTCGGTTAGGTGATTAGTATCGGCCACCAAGGGTGTCCCGTCATCTGTAACTGAACTACAAATGCTGTCATTACAGAAGAGGGGTGTTGTCGATATGAAGGTCACACCCTCAACCAATTTAAAACTTTCAAGCACTTCTGTGTTTCGTGTGTAATAAGTCTCCAGTTTAATGGACGGCGCCTTCAACTCAGTTTTAAACAGCTTGGCCTTGCGAATTGTATCCAGCACATGAACGTCAAATTCGGGTGTTGGTTCAACAATGATTATGTTTTTATTGGCCGCTTTTAGGGATTTTATTGTATCGGTGAAGGCGCGCGAAAATAGCTCTGGGTTTTCAGATAACAGTTCACTTTCAAGTCCCTTGTAGGTCATTAAAGAGGGAGTATCTTTATCTCGAAAACCCTTCGTATAGTTCGCCCATTCTGCATATAGGATTACTGTCTTGATTGATTTTTCAGCAATAATCTTCTCGAGAGAAATGCTTTGCCTTCTATCGCAATCTTTACCGTGCCGGATCATGCGGAAACCGGAAAAAGGTGCGCACCAACCAGAAGACATCATCCAAGCACCAATGCCGTCCTTTTTGAGCGCCTTTCCAAGTTCTCTCGCTAATGCACCCGCATGAGAGTCGCCGATTAACGCGACTGAAATAGTCTCACCGCCCTCGATACAAAATTCACCCTTGGATAACTGATCCAGCGTTTTCTTGCCTCCTGCATGGCAATAGGCGTCAGAAATTGTTTCAATATCCAGTGCGAGGTCTCTAATCTGATCTCTATTTTCAAACCCCCGGTTTCGATCCCCGGTAATCCCAATAGCAATAAACAGAACGGATACAGCGGCACTGAGGGCAAAGATTTGCTTTCTCTTACCCGTTGTTTTTGTTCGAAACGGTTTTTCAATAAAACGCCAACTTAAATAGGCTAAAGGCAGAACAAACGCACACAAGACAGCCATAGTTACTGGCGACGGGGCACTAAGGGCTCGGTATTTGGCAAATGCAAAGAGGGGCTGGTGCCAAAGATATGCGCTGTAACTGATAAGACCTAAGCCCACTAAAACCTTGTTTCCTAGAACTTTGAAAACCAACGTACCTTCGGTTGCAAAGAGAATTATCAGGACGGTGCCAAGGGTCGGTAATAGAGCGTAGAAACTGGGAAATGGCGTGTGTTCTGCAAACACAAATATTGAAACTAGAATGCAGATAAGGCCGGCGAGACCGCCAATCTCACTGAGACTACGCGGTGCTGTGATCCTAACACTGCTTGCAAGATAAAATGCGCATAGTGATCCCAGAAGAATTTCCCAAATACGCATGGGCAACAAGTAGAATGTTGCGCTTGGTTTGTTGTAGGCGCCCCAATGAGCGAGAAGCAAGCTCGCTATGGTCACAAAGACGAGTGTTATCACAATACGCCGTTTGCCATAATTCCAGCACAACATAAGGAACAAAGGGAACAGAAGATAATACTGTTCCTCTACAGCAAGGCTCCATGTGTGCAGTAATGGCTTTAAGTCTGTCTGTGTATCGAAATAGCCGCTTTCGCTTAAAAATAGAAAATTGGAGGCAAACACGGGGACGGCCATCAGGCTTTGGGCAAAGTCCTTCAAGTCCTGGGGAAGCATCCACATCCAGGCAAACGGTATGGAGGCTGCCATAACTGCGAAAAGGGCGGGGAGAATACGCCGGGCACGTCGTTCGTAGAATTTGGCGAGGCTGAATTTGTCTTTGTCCATTTCAGCAAGAATTATGGACGTGATCAAATAGCCGCTAATAACAAAGAAAATATCAACGCCAACAAAACCGCCACTAAAAGTTTCAAAGCCCGCATGGAACAATATAACAGGGATTACTGCAACTGAGCGTAATCCATCTATTTCTGCGCGATAATTCAATTTATTACTCAGATCCAACTGCCGGGTTTTCAGATTAATCAGCGAGTAGGAATATTGTAATGACTTGAAAATGTAAAGGAACAAGATGTTCTATTGGGACGACTGCAGGGGTGCCAATATCAAATCAAAAACTGTCAAAATTTGGGCCTCACCAGCCGTTGTTTTGCTAAACCCATAGATGATCCATTGTCTCCGGGGGTTTTTCGAATGAAGAAATGTTGCGGATTGGGAACAAATTCAGCAACTATGTTGCGTTGCAACAAAAAGGGCGTATGATGCTTCAAAAAATGCGTGCCGTAGTGCAGCCCTATCTGGAGAAGTTTTATGTCAAAATCCACTCGTCCTCGCCGTTCCGTTCTGTACATGCCAGGGTCAAATGCACGGGCACAAGAAAAAGCAAAAATCCTGTCTGCTGACGGCATTATCTTGGATCTTGAAGATGCTGTAGCGCCTGATGCCAAAGCAGAAGCCCGTGAAATTGTTTGCAGTAACGCGGCCACTGGCGGATACGGAAACCGAGAAATTATCATTCGGGTAAACGGCCTTGATACGCCTTGGGGGCGCGATGATATCATTGCAGCCTCTAAAGCCGGTCCAGACGCCATTTTGTTGCCCAAAGTCGAAAGCGCAGAACAAGTTCACGAATTGGAAGATTTGATGAACGAAGCTGGTGCGCCAGAGGGTACGACAATTTGGTGCATGATGGAGACACCGCTTGGTATCTTGCGCGCCGAAGAGATCGCATCTTCCAGCCCGCGCGTGGATTGCTTTGTCATGGGAACGTCGGATCTTGTGAAAGACTTACAAGCCAAACACACTACGATGCGCCTTCCTGTGATTACCTCACTGGGACTTTGCTTGCTTGCGGGCCGTGCCTATGATCTGACGGTTCTAGACGGCGTGTATCTTGATTTGAGTGATGCAGACGGCTTTAAGGCATCTTGCGATCAAGGTCTTGAATTTGGTTTTGATGGTAAAACATTGATCCACCCAAAACAGCTAGATGACGCCAATGAGGTATTTGCCCCATCTGAAGCTGAAATCGAATATTCACGCCGAGTGATTATCGCGTTCGCTGAAGCAGAGAAAGAAGGCAAAGGCGTTGTGTTGGTTGACGGTACGCTTGTTGAAAACCTTCATGTGGAAATTGCCAAAGCAAAAGTTGAGTTGGCTGAAGCAATTGCCGAGATGACAGAATAAGGAGGGGATTGATTATGGCTTCCAATAAAACCAATGCAGGTAACTTTTTTGAAGATTTCAAACTGGGCCAAGTTTTAAACCATGCAACACCAAGAACCATTACCGAAGGTGATGTGTCTCTCTATACGGGTTTGTACGGCGGGCGTTTTGCCTTGCAATCAGCTGATAGCTTCGCCATCGATTGTGGCCTGCAGGCAGCCCCTGTAGATGATCTGCTGGTTTTCCATATTGTGTTTGGGAAAACAGTTCCAGATGTATCGCTGAACGCTGTGGCAAATCTTGGCTATGCTGATGTGCGCTTTATTGCACCGGTTTATCCTGGTGACACGGTTCAAACATCATCTGAAGTGATCGGCCTAAAGCAAAACTCAAATGGCAAAACTGGTGTGGTGTATGTGCGCTCAACCGGGGTGAACCAAATGGGCGAAGTGGTGCTCGATTACGTGCGCTGGGTAATGGTGCGTAAAAATAATATAGAGGCACCTGCGCCAGAGACTGTTATTCCGGATCTGCCGTCTGTTGTTGATCCTGCCAATTTTGTTTTGCCACCTGATTTGCAAATTACCGAGTTCAACACAACATTGGCTGGTTCCGCTCATATGTTCGAAGATTATGAGGTTGGTGAGAAAATTGATCATGTGGATGGCATGACCATCGAAGAAGCCGAGCATATGCTGGCAACACGGTTGTATCAAAACACAGCCAAGGTTCACTTCAACCAATATATGATGAAAGATGACCGCATGGGCCGCCGCCTGATTTATGGTGGCCATATTATTAGTTTGGCGCGCGGTCTTTCTTTTAATGGCTTGGGAAACAGTTTGTTTGTTGCAGCTATTAACGCTGGGTCACATACAGCCCCAACTTTTGCGGGTGATACTGTCTTTGCTTGGAGCGAGGTCCTTGAAAAAGCCGATATTCCGGGCAGAGAAGATATTGGCGCCCTTAGAATTCGGACATTGGCGACGAAAGACGCTCCTTGCGCTGAATTCCCCGATAAAACAGAAGACGGCAGCCGCGATCCGGCAGTTGTTCTTGATCTAGATTACTGGCTGATATTGCCAAAAGCTACAGTTGCGGTATAAAGAGCAGGAAATTTTGTGATGGTTGAGTTGACTTAAACTTTACCATCACTACTATTCTTACAAAAAATTGTAAGAAAATAACTCATTGATAGCTTAGCTAGAGAGATATCCATGGCGAATATAGAAAGACCGCTGTCGCCGCATCTGCAGATATATAAACCGCAGATCACGATGGTAACTTCTATCACCCACCGCATTACAGGTGTTGCGTTGGCTGGTGGTACCCTCCTTTTGGCCTGGTGGCTTATTGCCGCCGCTGCAGGTCCAGAATCCTATGAAACCGTAAACGCATTTATGTCTTCATGGTTTGGTCGCTTAGTCCTTTTTGGATTTACGTGGGCTTTATTTTACCACCTTTGCAATGGCATCCGTCATTTGTTCTGGGACGCAGGTAAGGGCTTCGAGCTCCCCACTATGCGGAAGACCGGAATTCTGGCAATTGTCATGTCAGTTGTATTGACGTTGGTAACTTGGGTTATCGCCTATGGAATGGGAGGCTGATCATGAACATGAGAACGCCACTTAAAAATGTTCGCGGCCTTGGGTCCGCGAAAGAGGGAACGTCACATTGGTGGCATCAGAAAATCACTGCTGTCGCTTTGATTCCTCTTTTTGTAATCGCGCTCGCTTATGTGATCTCGCTGGTTGGCGCTGATTACGAGCGGGTTCGCTATATCTTAAGCCTGCCATTTACATCGCTTATCTTGCTTTTGCTAATCGGCATGACTTTCTATCATATGAAGCTTGGTCTTCAGGTTGTCATCGAGGATTATATTCATAGTGAAGGCAGCAAAATGATTTTGCTCCTTTTGAATAGCTTCTTCTGTGTTGTTGTTGGTCTCGCCTCTGCGCTGGCCGTTTTGAAGCTGGCTTTTGTGGGGATGATGTAAATGTCTGAAGCCTATCCAATTACTGAACATGAATATGACGTTGTTGTCGTGGGTGCTGGCGGCGCAGGTTTGCGCGCCACCATGGGAATGGCGCAAGCCGGTCTGAAAACAGCGGCGATCACTAAAGTATTTCCAACTCGCTCTCATACTGTGGCAGCGCAAGGTGGTATTTCGGCATCCCTCGGAAATATGGGGGAAGATAACTGGCAATGGCACATGTATGACACCGTAAAAGGGTCAGACTGGCTTGGTGATCAGGACGCGATCGAATATATGTGCCGCGAGGCACCTGCTGCTGTTCTTGAGCTTGAACAATTCGGCATGCCTTTCAGTCGCACAGAAGAAGGTAAAATTTACCAACGTGCGTTTGGTGGCATGACCACTGAATTTGGCGAAGGACCAGCAGCGCAGCGGACATGTGCTGCAGCTGACCGTACAGGTCACGCCATGCTTCACACGCTGTATAGCCAATCTTTGAAGCACGATACTGATTTTTACATCGAGTATTTCGCGCTTGATCTGATCATGGACGAAGACGGTGCTTGTAAGGGTGTGTTGTGTCTTTGCCTTGAAGACGGAACATTGCATTTGTTCCGCGCTCACATGGTTGTTCTGGCAACAGGCGGCTTTGGCCGGGCTTACTTTAGCTGCACATCTGCACACACATGTACAGGTGACGGCGGTGGTATGGTCCTTCGTGCGGGCCTTCCGTTGCAGGACATGGAATTCACTCAATTCCATCCAACAGGCATTTACGGCGCTGGTTGCTTGATCACAGAAGGTGTTCGCGGTGAAGGCGGATATCTGGTGAACGGTGAAGGCGAACGTTTCATGGAACGTTATGCTCCAAGTGCGAAAGATCTTGCCAGCCGTGATGTTGTTAGTCGCTCAATGACTATGGAAATTCGCGATGGCCGCGGTGTTGGCTCTCGTAAAGATCATATCTTCTTGCATCTTGATCATCTTGATAAAGCGATGATTGAAGAACGCCTTCCAGGTATTTCTGAAAGCGCCCGTATCTTTGCTGGTGTTGATGTGAATAAAGAACCAATTCCGGTTATTCCGACGGTTCATTATAATATGGGCGGCATTCCAACAAACTATCACGGTGAAGTGGTTGACCTTAAAGGGGATAACCCTGATGCGGTTGTACCGGGTTTGATGGCCGTTGGCGAGGCAGCTTGTGTGTCTGTTCACGGTGCAAACCGTTTGGGCTCTAACTCACTGATCGATCTTGTTGTCTTTGGCCGGGCCGCAGCGCTTCGGGCAAAAGAGACAGTCAAAAAAGATCAAGCGCATTCTCCGTTACCTGAGAACGCATGTGACGAGGCTGTTGCACGTCTTGATGCCTTCCGTAATGCTGATGGTGATATGACGACAGCGCAAATTCGCGACAATATGCAACGGGTTATGCAAGACGACTGCGCGGTCTTCCGCACAGGCGACACTTTGCAAGACGGCGTTAAGAAGATTGCTGAAGTTGAAAAGCAAATGGCACAAATCAAAACAACAGACCGGTCTTTGGTTTGGAATTCAGATTTGATTGAAACGCTGGAGCTGGACAACTTGATCCGTCAAGCTGTTGTTTCAATGACAGCGGCTGAGAACCGGAAAGAAAGTCGCGGTGCTCATGCCCGTGAAGATTTCCCGGATCGGAATGATGACGAGTGGATGAAGCATACGCTCACATATCACAGTGAAGCAGAAGGTGTGCGGATTGATTACCGTCCGGTTCACACTTACACGCTGACTGAAGAGATTGATTATATCAAACCCAAAGCCCGGGTTTACTAAGAGTTAGGGACGTTAGATATGGTAGAACTGGCATTACCTAAAAATTCACGCGTAGGCACCGGGAAGACCCATCCGAAACCGGAAGGGTCAACCAATACCAAAACGTTTAATGTATATCGCTGGTCTCCAGATGATGGAGAGAATCCTGCGATTGATACATATGAAGTGGATTTGGATACATGCGGTCCAATGATTTTGGATGGCTTGATCAAAATTAAAAACGAGATTGATTCAACACTGACTTTCCGGCGCTCTTGCCGGGAAGGCATTTGTGGCTCTTGTGCAATGAATATCAATGGAACTAACACGCTCGCCTGTACTATCGGTATGGATGAGTTTGATGGTGATATTAATATATATCCATTGCCGCATCAGCCTGTTGTGAAAGATCTGGTTCCGGATTTGACAAACTTCTATGCGCAATACGCGTCCATTAAACCGTGGATGCAAACAGAAACACCTGCGCCGCCTGATCGTGAACGTCTTCAGTCAAAAGAAGACCGTGCGAAACTCGACGGCCTTTACGAGTGTATCTTGTGTGCCTGTTGTTCAACATCTTGCCCAAGTTACTGGTGGAATTCCGATCGGTTCTTGGGGCCTGCTGTTTTGCTTCAAGCTTATCGCTGGCTTGCAGATAGCCGTGATGAGAACACTGGTGAACGTTTGGACGAATTGGAAGATCCGTTCCGCCTTTATCGCTGTCATACGATTATGAACTGCGCGAACACTTGCCCTAAGGGTTTGAACCCTGCCAAGGCAATTGCAGAAATCAAAAAGATGATGATAGAACGCCGTTAGACTTTCTGTCCATTAGACAAAAAAAGGCTGCCATTAGGCGGCCTTTTTTTATGCCGTCTTTGATCTGGCGCTGGAGCGGTCATTGCTTTAGCTAGTTTTTGGAAGTGGTACCGATATTTGACTTAAATTGGATCTAGGAAGTTACCAAAAATACAGCGATTAAAGGATCCAGTTTAGATGCAAGGAATGTGAAATGTATATCCCGCCTTATTTTTCGGCTCCGGCAAAAGAGACGCTTCTTGATATTTTACCAGCGGCGAACTTTGCGCAAATCATTACCGCAGATGCAGATGGTGTGCCTATGGCCAGTCATTTGCCCACGGCGTATGATCCTGATAAAGGGGAGTTCGGGACTATTTACGCCCATGTGGCGCGGGCTAACCCTCATTGGAAATTATTTAAAGACCGGCAAACGCTGATCATTTTTAGCGGGCCCCACGATTATATTTCGCCGCGATTTTACGCGACAACTATCAATGTTCCAACTTGGAACTATGTGGCGGTTCATGCATATGGCGAACCGGTCTTGATTGAAGATCCAGTGGCAGCGGCCCAAGTGCTCAAACGTCTCACCAGCGACAATGAAAAAGACCGCAATAATCCGTGGGATGTTAGCGAAGTTGAAGAAAAGCGATTTTCAGCAATGCTCAAAGCGATTGTTGTGTTTGAAATCCCGGTGACGCGCATGGAAGCAAAGGCGAAGCTTGGCCAAAATAAAAAAACTGAAGACAAGCAAGCTGTGTTTGATGCGCTTCAAAAAACAGAACTGGGTGACTGGCAAAAATCGGTTTTGGATGAATAGAGGGCTTTTCTCAAAATAAACCTAACCGACAACACCCTTCAGATATTCCTCTGAGCGCATTTCCATGAGTCTGGACACCGTGCGGGCAAACTCGAAGTGGCCATGGCCTTCTTCATAGAGTTTGTCGGCCTCTACCTCAGCGGAGAGGATCAAGTTGGTTCCGTCTTCATATAAAATATCAACGAGGGTCACAAAACGTTTGGCTTCGTTTCGATTGTGGGATCCAAGTTTTGGAACATCATCGAGCAGCAGCGAATGAAAGTTTTCTGTGAGCATGAGATAGTCAGATGCCCCCAACGGCCGGGCGCAGAGTTCTTCGAACGTGAAGCGGGCGACACCTCGTGCGGTCTGGGTGACTTCCAAAACGCGGCCTTTGTTGGTGAGCTTCAAAGGCGCCACTTCACTGCCTTCAGTGAGAAGGGCGAACGTTGTTTGCATTTTTTCAGTAGTGTCCGCGCCCAATGGGCAGAAGTAGACGTCACTTTTTGACAATCTGTCCAATCGGTAATCTGTACCGCCAGATAAGTGCAGGATATCGAGCTGTTCTTTAATCAGGCCGATGAACGGCAAGAACAATTCCCTGTTCAAGCCGTCTTTGTATAAATCTTCAGGGATCCGGTTGGATGTGGCAATAACAACACTGCCATAATCGAATAAAAGCTCAAAAAGACGACCCAACAACATGGCATCGGCGACATCTGTGACTTGAAATTCATCGAAGCACAGGAGCCAAGCGTCATCGGCGATTTTCTGCGCCAGTGGGACAAGAGGGTCGTCGCCCGTTTTGTCATCGCTTTGTCGCCATTGATGAATAAAGGCATGAACTTCAAGCATGAAACTATGAAAATGAACGCGGCGCTTATGCTCAATCGGAGCGGTATCAAAGAAGAGGTCCATTAACATGGACTTACCCCGGCCCACATCGCCATACATATAAATGCCTTGCGGAGGTTCTACCCGTGGCTTCCGGGCGCCAAGGCGAAATATATCGGTCCAATGGGCGCTCGTCTTGGGATCATATGTGGTCAGGCGACGGTGCAGAGTTTGTAGCTTCTCGACCGCTAGTTCCTGAATTGGATCATGCTGAATGGCGCCAGATTGCCTAAGAGCACGATATTTTTCTATGGGGCCAGATGAGTTCATAAGGGCCTTAAAGCAAGGTTATAGGGCCGTGTAAAGGAGAATGTAAAAATCGACGCAAGATTTAGAACAAGCCATTTCCAGTTAGGCGTTTGCGAAGATCAGTTTTGTTCAATGACGGAATTTCAACTTTTTGAGAGGCAAAGGCTTGAGTTGCTTGGGTCAGATGAAGTGTTCGGACGTCCGCCACCATATCGCGCTCAACCGGCGTCACTTTATTGTGCTGATTAAGAACTGCTAGCAGTTTTGAACTGTTTTGAAAGGCGATTTTATTCACCGCTGGGAATTGTTTTTCGCCCATGGGGATATCAGCAAGTTGAAGATCAATCCCTGCTGGGCTGTCTAGAAGGGCGATTAACCCTTTGAAGTCGTCATTAGTCGCAACAGAGCCTTTTGGCTCGCATATGGCGCGGTCGCTTCTAAATATAGCATCCAATATTCGGCAATCTTGGCCGGTAACAACGTCAAGTGCGTGTTCCCCAAACCCTTTCCCAGTTAGGATTGAGGAGGTGATGGAGCCTGCGGTTAAGAGCTCACTTATGGTGAGACCAGCGATAATGATTTCCGCGCATCCGGTTAAAGTCACGCAGACAACGCCGCATATGGCGACTTTTTTTAAAGTTCGAAGTGGTTTATTCTTCATAAGCCCGTTACCGTATGGTTCAGTATGGTTCACGATTTATTAATTCTACTTCCGATATAACAAAGAAATATTACTAACTACTTACCTAAGAGAGACGAATTTTATTAAAATCGGTGGCGAACTAAAGACCTCATAGAAGATGACTGCTTAAGAATTAGGCATGATTAGTCTGTATTATTGGTGCTTTGCAAAAATAACGTTTTTTTCTGCAGGTGACCTTGCTCTTGGTTAAGAAACGGGGTAGTACCCACCGTAGAATATTAAATAGAGGATAGCCTCTTAACCGGAGGTGTCCTCTTACATCATATCCGGAGATTAGAATGGCTCGCAAAAAAATAGCGTTGATCGGCGGCGGTAACATCGGGGGAACTCTTGCTCATTTGGCAGGGATCAAAGAACTTGGTGACATAGTTATCGTTGATCTGAATGAAGGTCTGGCGCAGGGTAAAGCCCTCGATATCGCTTCATCCTCACCTGTCGACCGTTTCAATTCAAACATTTCAGGTACAAGTGACTACGCCGACATTGAAGGCGCTGACGTTTGTATTGTAACTGCTGGTATCGCGCGTAAGCCTGGTATGAGCCGTGATGATCTGCTTGGAACAAACATCAAAGTTATGCAAGCCGTTGGTGAAGGCATTAAGAAATATGCACCAAATGCTTTCGTTATTTGTATCACAAACCCGCTAGACGCAATGGTTTGGGTGCTTCGCGAAAAATGTGGTTTGCCGCACAATCAAGTTGTTGGCATGGCCGGTGTTTTGGACAGTGCGCGTTTTCGCCTGTTCCTTGCTGAAGAATTTGAAGTCTCTGTTGAAGATGTAAACGCATTTGTTCTGGGTGGTCACGGCGACACAATGGTTCCGTTGATCCGCTACTCTGCTGTTGCAGGTATCCCGGTTCCAGATCTGATCAACATGGGTTGGACAACTCAAGAAAAAATTGACGGTATTGTTGACCGGACACGTAAAGGCGGCGCAGAGGTTGTTGCGCTTCTTAAAACGGGTTCAGCATTTTATGCACCAGCATCAAGCGCCATCACAATGGCAGAATCATACCTCAAAGATAAAAAACGTGTGCTGCCAGTTGCAGCGTATGTGGATGGCCAATACGGCCTTGACGGCATGTATGTCGGTGTTCCTGCGGTTATCGGCGCAGGAGGTATCGAAAAAGTCGTTGAGATAAATCTCAACGAAGAAGAACAAGGAATGTTTGATCATTCCATCGATGCAGTCAAAGGACTTATCGAAGCCTGTATCGGCATCGACCCAAGTCTTGGCTAAGAAACAAAAATGAGGGTGCAACTTAACGGTTGTGCCCCTTTTTTTGGGTGATATAGTTTTAATTTAAGTCTCATAAATCCGACCAGCTTTGCAGCTGATCCCAACTTGCGAATAGCGGAATATTATGAATATCCATGAATATCAGGCCAAAGGCCTACTTAAGAAATACGGCGTGACTGTCCCAAGTGGCGGAGTGGCGTATACAGCAGAAGAAGCAAAAACTGTTGCACAAGAACTTGGCGGCCCAGTTTGGGTTGTTAAAGCACAGATCCACGCAGGTGGACGCGGCCTTGGCGGCGGTGTGAAAGTTGTCAAGTCGATCGAAGAAGTGGTGCAAGCCGCGAAAGACTTGATTGGCATGCAGCTGGTAACGCATCAAACAGGCCCAGAAGGTAAAGAAGTTAAGCGTGTTTACGTCGAAGACGGCTGTGACATCGCGCAAGAGCTTTATCTTGGCGCCATCATTGATCGTGCGCAAGATTGCGTAACTTTCATGGCGTCCACAGAAGGCGGAATGGAAATTGAAGTTGTAGCTGAAGCTACTCCTGAAAAAATTCACATGGTGCCTATTGATCCTGCAACTGGTATCAGCCCGTTCCACGCTCGCAAAATTGCTTTTGGTCTCGGCCTTGAAGGCAAACAAGTTGGTTCAGCGGTAAAATTTATCATGGCGCTTTACAATGCGATCATTGATACAGACGCGAACTTGGTGGAAATTAACCCACTCGTCGTCACAGGCTCTGGCGACATCATCGCGCTGGATGCGAAAATGAACTTTGATGACAACGCTTTGTTCCGTCAAAAAGAGATCGCAGAACTCCGTGACCCGGATGAAGAAGATGCGTCTGAGCTGGAAGCGGCTCAATATGACCTCAACTACATCAAACTCGATGGTAACATCGGTTGCATGGTGAACGGTGCTGGTCTTGCGATGTCCACAATGGACATTATCAAATTATGTGGTGGTTCTCCTGCAAACTTCCTTGACGTTGGCGGCGGAGCCACGAAAGAGAAAGTTACAGAAGCTTTCAAGATCATTTTGAAAGATACCAATGTTGAAGGCATTTTGGTCAACATCTTCGGCGGAATTATGCGCTGTGATGTGATCGCGGACGGTGTTGTCGCGGCGGCCCGCGAAGTGTCTTTGAGTGTCCCACTGGTTGTTCGCCTTGAAGGCACAAACGTGGAGCTTGGTAAAAAGATCTTGGCCGAATCCGGTCTTCCTATTGTTTCTGCCGACGATCTTGGTGATGCTGCAGAAAAAATTGTTAAAGCAGTTAAGGAGGCAGCGTAATGGCCGTACTCGTCAATAAAAACACAAAGGTCATTTGTCAGGGTTTCACTGGCTCGCAAGGGACTTTCCATTCAGAGCAAGCGATTGCTTATGGAACTAAAATGGTTGGTGGTGTGACGCCGGGTAAGGGCGGCGAAAACCACCTTGATCTCCCGATTTTCAACACTGTTGATGAAGCTGTTCATACAACTGGTGCAAATGCCAGTGTGATCTACGTGCCGCCTCCGTTCGCTGCAGACGCCATTCTTGAGGCAGTTGATGCCAAAATTGAACTGGTTATTTGTATCACAGAAGGTATCCCTGTTTTGGATATGGTCCGTGTGAAACGCGCCCTTAGAAACAGCGGAACGCGTCTTATTGGTCCTAACTGCCCGGGTGTTATCACTCCGGATGAATGTAAAATTGGCATTATGCCAGGTCACATTCACCGCCGCGGTAATGTTGGTATCGTCTCACGTTCAGGCACATTGACTTATGAAGCAGTTGCTCAAACAACAGCGGCGGGTCTTGGCCAGTCAACTTGTATCGGTATCGGTGGTGATCCAGTGAACGGCACTAACTTTATTGATTGCCTTGAAATGTTCCTCAATGATGATGAAACACAATCTATCATCATGATCGGTGAAATTGGTGGTTCGGCTGAAGAAGAAGCTGCGGAATTCTTGAAAGAATCAAAAATCAAGAAACCTGTTGTTGGCTTCATTGCGGGTGTTACAGCCCCTCCAGGACGCCGTATGGGACATGCTGGTGCTATCATTGCCGGTGGTAAAGGTGGCGCTGAAGATAAGATGGAAGCCATGCGTAGCGCGGGAGTTACTGTCTCAGACAGCCCATCTGCACTTGGTTCTACTTTGGTAAGGGTTTTGAAAGGGTAGTATTGTACTACTTCTATTAATCAAAACTTGTTAATTACTTGAGGGGGCGGGGTAATTCCCGCCCAATTGACCGGAAATGGCTCATCAATTGGACAATTCTTCTTTTCTATCTGGTACAAATGCCAGTTTTATCGAAGATCTATATCTTCGCTTTCAGAACGACCCATCGTCTGTCGACAGCAGTTGGCAGCAATATTTTCAAACTCTAGGTGATGACGCTGATACAATCGTCGCCGAAAGCAAAGGCGCCCCGTGGACGCCCGGAAATGGCGCTGCACCGGAAGATGAGTATGGCATCCTAGGTGATGCAGCTTACCGGGCGATCGAGACGGCCGAGAAAAAGGGTCTCCCGCAACAAGATGTTCGCGCAGCAGCGGTTGATACAATCCGCGCCTTGATGCTGATTCGCTCCTACAGGGTTCGGGGTCACTTAAAAGCGAAACTCGATCCCCTAGAACTTGAAGTTCCACAGGAACATCCGGAACTTAATCCGACAACCTACGGGTTTGAAGGAAGTGACTGGGACCGCGAAATTTTCATTGATAACGTTTTAGGGCTGGAAACAGCGACGATCCGTGAAATTCTTGAAATCGTGCAGCGCACTTATTGCGGCAGCATTGGCATAGAATTCATGCATATTCAGGAACCAGACCAAAAGGCTTGGCTCCAAGAACGCATCGAAGGGCGCCACAAGGAAGTTAATTTCACCTCTGAAGGTAAAGCCGCGATTTTACGTAAGTTGATCGAAACCGAAGGTTTTGAACATTTCCTCAACGTAAAATACACAGGCACAAAACGTTTCGGACTTGATGGCGCGGAATCTCTTATTCCTGCCATGGAAGGCGTGATTAAACGCGGCGGCCAATTGGGCGTTAAAGAAATCGTTTTGGGTATGCCCCATCGCGGACGTTTGAACATTTTGACCAACGTTATGGCAAAACCATTCCGTGCGGTCTTTTCTGAGTTTCAAGGAAATCCTGCGAACCCTGAAGATGTTGAAGGTTCAGGAGATGTGAAATACCATCTTGGAACATCTTCGGACCGTGAGTTTGATGGCAACAACGTTCATATGTCATTGACCGCGAACCCATCTCATTTGGAAGCCGTTAATCCGGTTGTTCTGGGTAAGGTTCGGGCCAAACAATCTCAACTGGGAAGTGATGTTGGCGGACAAGTTATGCCGCTCTTGCTTCATGGGGATGCGGCGTTTGCGGGACAAGGTATCGTTGCAGAATGTTTTGGTTTGTCAGAACTAAAAGGATACCGGACATCCGGCACAATCCATTTCGTTGTGAATAACCAAATCGGCTTTACCACAAGCCCAAAATATTCACGCTCCAGCCCGTATCCATCAGACGTTGGTAAAATGGTTCAAGCGCCAATTTTTCACGTAAATGGTGATGATCCTGAAGCAGTTTGTCATGTGGCGAAAGTCGCAACTGAATTCCGTCAATTGTTCCAAATCGATGTTGTTATCGATATGTTCTGTTATCGCCGTCATGGGCATAACGAAGGCGATGAGCCTGCCTTCACACAGCCGTTGATGTATCGCACCATTGCGCAGCATCCAACAACGATGCAGATTTATGCGAAAAAATTGATTGAAGAAGGTGTTGTCACTGAAGATCAAGTGGAAACTTGGATCAAAGAATTCCGTGACTACCTTGAAAAACAATTTGAAACAGCAAACAGCTTCAAGCCTAACAAAGCTGATTGGTTTGAAGGCAGCTGGAAGGGTTTTGAACGTGCAGATAAAGGCGCACGTCGGGGCACAACTGCAGTTGCTCTGGATGAGCTGAAAGCCATTGGCCAGAAACTATGTGAAGTTCCTGAAAATCATAATGTTCATCGGACCCTGCAACGGGTCTTGAAAAACAAACAGAAAATGATCGACGGCGAGCAAGGCATTGACTGGTCAACAGCAGAAGCGCTGGCATTTGGATCATTGCTCAAAGAGGAATATCCAGTTCGCCTGTCAGGTCAAGATTGTGGTCGCGGAACTTTCTCGCAACGCCATTCTGTCTTTGTGGACCAAATGACTGAAGAACGGTACATGCCGCTGAATAACCTCAGTGAGAACCAAGCTGGCTATGAAGTCATCGACAGTATGCTTTCTGAAGCTGCGGTTCTTGGTTATGAATATGGTTATAGTCTTGCAGAGCCAAAGGCGCTTGTTCTTTGGGAAGCGCAGTTTGGTGATTTTGCCAATGGCGCGCAGGTTATCATCGATCAGTTTATCTCAAGCGGTGAAGCCAAATGGCTCCGCATGAGTGGCTTGGTTATGCTACTGCCGCATGGGTATGAAGGACAAGGACCGGAACATTCATCCGCCCGTCTGGAACGATATTTGCAGCAATCAGCTGAAGACAACTGGCAAGTTGTGAATATTACAACACCTGCCAACTACTTCCATGCTTTACGCCGCCAAATTCATCGGAAATTCCGTAAACCTTTAGTCATTATGACACCGAAATCTTTGTTGCGTCATAAAGAAGCAGTGTCAACACTTGAGGATATGGGTCCGGGATCATCTTTCCATCGGGTGCTCTATGACAATGATGTTGTCAGTGCGCCAAAAGATGTGAAACGGATCGTTCTGTGTTCTGGTAAAGTTTATTACGATCTGAAAGCCCGCCGCGACGAAGCAGGTCAGACAGATACTTACTTCCTTCGTCTGGAGCAACTCTATCCGTTCCCAGAAGGAGCGTTGGTCGAAGAGCTTAAGAACTTTACGCATGTTGAAGAAGTTGTTTGGTGTCAGGAAGAGCCTAAGAATATGGGTGCCTGGACCTTTGTTGAACCCAATCTGGAGCAAGCTTTTGCCACAGTTGGTATGAAGACGGTTACTCGGGCGCGTTATGCGGGCCGCGGGGAATCTGCTGCGACGGCGACGGGTCTGCTGAAACAACATAATTTGCAGCAAGCTGCGCTAATTAATGATGCTTTGGGCATCAAGTCCGAATAGGAAAGTATTAAAATGACAGTCGAAATTCGTGTGCCTGTCCTTGGTGAATCTGTAACGGAAGCAACTGTAGGAACATGGTTTAAAAAAGCTGGTGATACGGTTACTAAAGATGAGCCTATCCTTGAGCTTGAAACAGACAAAGTCACATTAGAAGTTAATGCATCTGAAAGTGGACGTCTGGAAGATATAATTGTGCCAGAAGGCGAAGACGTTGACGTTGGCGCTTTACTCGGTCATATCACTGCCGGTGCAGCAGGTAATGCTGCTGCGGCTCCCGCTGCACCAAAAGCGGCGGCTCCTGCACCAGCACCAACACCTGCGGCGGCTCCAGTCGCTGCGGCACCAGCTCCAGCTGCTCCTGTGGCCGCACCTGCGGCATCTGGCCCTGCGGAAGTTATGCCAGCGGCTCAAAAGCTTATTGATGAACTGAACCTGAACCCGGCCAATATTCGCGGTACAGGAAAAGACGGCCGCATTACTAAAGGCGACGTCCTTGAAGCCCAAAGCAATGGCGGTGTTTCTGCAGCAGCTCCGGCGCCAGTGGCCGCAGTTGCGGCACCAGCCGCGGCGGCAGCACCTGTAGCTCCCGTTGCAGTTGGCGATCGCCCAGAAGCGGCTCGTGAAGAGCGCGTTAAAATGAGCCGTCTTCGCAAGAGCATTGCAACTAAACTGAAAGGCGCCCAAAACACAGCCGCCATGTTGACCACTTATAATGAAGTGGATTTGACAAATATGCTGGCATTGCGCGCTGAATATAAAGACCGATTTGAGAAGAAACATGGCGCCCGCCTTGGCTTCATGTCTTTCTTCACAAAAGCCTGCGTTGCCGCCCTTCAAGAACTTCCAGCGGTAAATGCTGAAATTGAAGGCGATTACGTCGTCTACAAAAACTACTACCATATTGGTGTTGCTGTTGGCACGCCGAACGGTTTGGTTGTTCCTAATCTGCTGGACGCTGACAAACTCAGCTTTGCTGGTGTTGAAAAAGGGATTGCTGAATTGGGCCGTAAAGCTCGCGATGGTAAATTGACCATGGCCGATATGTCAGGCGGTACCTTTACCATTTCAAATGGTGGCGTTTATGGATCATTGATGTCTTCGCCAATTTTGAACGCACCGCAATCAGCCGTTCTTGGCATGCATAAAATTCAGGAACGTCCAATGGTTGTTGATGGGGAAATCAAGATCCGTCCAATGATGTATCTAGCCCTTTCCTATGATCACCGGATCATTGATGGCAAAGAAGCTGTTACGTTCTTGGTTCGTGTGAAAGAAGCCTTGGAAGATCCGCAGCGTTTGCTGCTCGAAGTTTAATTTTTTGAAGTTACTTCCCTAAAGGGGGATGGCATGAGTGACGATATTTTTGATCTGATTGTGGTCGGCGGCGGACCAGGTGGCTATACAGCTGCCATCCGCGCAGCCCAACTTGGAATGAAAACGGCCTGCGTTGAAAAACGCGGTGCGCTTGGTGGGACTTGCCTGAATGTTGGCTGCATCCCATCGAAGGCTTTGCTGAAATCATCGGAGTTGTATGAAGAAGTTCAGCACGATATGGCAGATCGCGGCATTAAAATCGGATCAGTGAAACTTGATCTTGGGACGATGCTTGGGCAAAAAGATAAGACAGTTACGAGTTTGACGCAGGGCATTGAATTTCTGCTGAAGAAAAACAAAGTAACCTATATCAAAGGCGCAGGTGAACTTCAGGGTGCAGGCCGGGTCGAAATCACTGGCGACGAAAATCAAGTCATCCGGGGCAAAAACATTCTGATTGCCACTGGCTCTGATGTTATGCCTTTGCCAAATGTTGAAATTGATGAAAAACAGATCGTATCCTCTACGGGTGCATTGACGCTTCCGAATGTCCCAAAACATCTTGTGGTCATTGGTGCAGGCGTCATTGGTCTGGAACTTGGAACTGTTTGGCGCCGTCTAGGGGCTGAAGTTACGGTTGTTGAGTTTTTGGACCGCGTTTTGCCAGGCACTGATAATGAGGTCGCTAAAACAACACAGCGCACTCTTAAAAAGCAGGGTATGAAATTTAAACTCGGCACGAAAGTGACGGGCGCGAAGAAAGCCAAAGGCGGCGTTACGCTGACGATGGAGCCTGCTAAAGGCGGGGACCCTGAAACCATAAAAGCCGATGTGGTTCTTGTCGCTATTGGTCGCCGTCCATACACCGAAGGTTTAGGCCTTGATGATCTGGGTGTTGAGCGGGATAAAGCAGGCCGTATTATTGTTGATGAGAGCTTTAAATCTACGGTTGATGGCGTTTATGCTATTGGCGATGTGATCGAAGGCCCGATGCTTGCCCATAAAGCCGAAGATGAAGGTGTTGTCTGTGTTGAAATGATGGCCGGTCAAAAGCCGCATATCAACTATAACACTATTCCGGGCGTTATCTACACTTGGCCTGAAGTTGCTACTGTTGGTAAGACAGAAGAGCAGCTTAAAGAAGCTGGTGTTGACTATGCGGTTGGTAAAGTACCGTTTATGGCAAACAGTCGCGCGCGTGCGACTGGGTTTACCGACGGTTTTGCCAAAATATTGGCGGACAAAAAGACTGATAAAGTTCTTGGTGTTCACATTATTGGCCCAGACGCTGGAACAATTATTCATGAATGTGTGATCGCAATGGAATTTGGGGCGTCTTCTGAAGATATCGCTCGAACTTGCCATGCACATCCCACATTGAACGAAGCTGTGAAAGAAGCGGCACTCGCCGTTGCAGGTCGAACCATTAATTCTTGACCTGTCGTTCCAAATTCGAAAAACTATGGGGGCCGGGTATTTATCCGGCCCTTATTTTTTGTCCTTCAATAAAATCAAACAGGTGCTCCAATGAAGCTATGTCATAGTCCCACTTCGCCTTTTGTCAGAAAAGTCATGATGGTCGCTCTTGAAAAGGGACTTCAAGATCAGATCGAACTGGTAAGCCCAGATCTAAGTGATATTTTTAAAGGAATTAACCCGGCAACTCCGCTTGGAAAAGTACCAAGTCTTGAAATTGACAGCGGTGATGTCTTGTTTGATTCGATCGTAATCTGTGAATATCTCGATGGCGTATCAGGTGGCACGACGTTATTTGCCGCAGACAGGCTTGAGCGGGCCAAATTGATGACACTGCACGCCGCAGCAAATGGGTTCACCGATTGCGCTTATCAGCGCCGTATGGACAGCTTTGCCATGCCAGAAGGTGAAGGTTCTCCCACTTGGAATGCGCGTCTTCGCGTTAGCATGGAAAATACGTTGGATTTGCTTGAAAAACAGGTGGCTGAATTCTCTGGTAAAGTGAATATCGCGACCATTGCTATCGCTTGTGGGCTTGGATATCACGATTTCCGCTTTTCGGCTGAAAACTGGCGCGAAAGTCGGCCAAACCTAACCGCTTGGTTCGATGAATTTTCGAAGCGTCCTTCTTTCCAGAAAACGATCCCACCAGAGGCCTAACCGTAATTAAATGACACCTGCGCGTTTAACAATTTTCTATTGCATCGCTGAAGTTTTAGCGATGACTTCCTTTTCCTCTTTTCCAGCCTTAACCCCCTATTTCTTTGATCATTGGGGGTTGAGCGGAACTGAGGCTGGATGGATCAATGGGGCCTTCTTCTTCGGCTTCACCACTTTTGGATTATTGTCCACAACCCTCACTGACCGCGTTGATGCAAGGCGCATTGTCTTATTTGGAAATGTGGTTGCTGTCATCGGAGCATACGGATTTGCGTTCCATGCTGATGATTTTTCATCGGCATTACCGTGGCGGTTTATATCAGGTGCGGCCATGGCTTGTACGTATATGCCGGGCTTGAAAATGTTGACGGACAGGCTTCCCGAAGCCGCACAATCTCGGGCCATCGCCTTTTATACAGCGTGTTTCTCGACGGGATCAGCGGTCTCGTTTTTGCTGATCGGGCAAGTGAATACTTGGATAGGGCCGGATGCTGCCTTAATTTCAGCAGCTCTTGGACCGCCGCTGGCTCTCATCTTGATGTTGGTAGTCTCTTCTCCAAAAGCCCATCACTCACCCCGTTCTTGGCGGCAGTTATTGAACCTGAAACCCGTATTGATAAACCGCAAAACCATGGGGTATGTGGGCGCATATTTTTGCCATTCATGGGAATTGATGGCCATGCGCTCATTTGTGGTGGCGTTCCTGACGTTTGCTCAAAGTAAAAGCGGAGCCCCTGTATGGATGGATGTCAGTATCATTGCGGCTGTTGTTATTTTTATGGGCCTTCCCTCCAGTGTCCTTGGGAATGAACTCTCGTTACGCATTGGCCGGCAGCGGGCCATTAGCCTGATTATGCTTACGGCCTTTGCCATATCTGCTGTTCTGGGGTTCTCCGCAGAACTGCCGTTTGTTCTGGTTGCACTCCTTGCCATTTTATATGGTGTTTTTGTAACAGCAGATTCCTCTTCCATCACCTCAGGGGCCATCGCCTCTGCTCCGCTAGAGCTAAAAGGATCCACTATGGCTGTTCATAGCTTTATTGGGTTTTCTGGTGCAATGGTGGGGCCGGTGGCCGCTGGTTTTGTTCTGGATAGTACAGGCGGCCATGAAAGCGTCAGTGCGTGGGGCCTTACGTATTTATCCATGGGTGCGATCGCTATTTTTGGACCACTGGCGTTAAGACTGACCCGATAACTGAGCGGCTTTATCCCTTACTCTTCGGATGGGCTGCGTTATAAACTTTGAGCAGTTTTTCTGTTTCAAGGTCAGTATATCGCTGTGTTGATGACAGAGACGCATGGCCAAGCAGTTCCTGAATAGTGCGAAGGTCGCCGCCATTTTCCAGCAAATGTGTTGCAAAACTGTGGCGCAGCACATGAGGTGTTACATCCTCAGCCAAACCCAATTGCCTGCGGAGCGTTTGAGTTCGCAGCTGAATGTGGCGGGCGCCCAGCCGTCTTCCTTGTTTTCCCAAAAATAGCGGGCCTTGGGCTTCAAACGCGAAAGGGCATTGTGTAACATATGCTTCAATGGCAGATCGGACGATGGGCAGAACTGGCACTAGCCGCTCCTTATTGCCTTTGCCCATAACCATAAGAACGTCTCCGTCAGGCTTTTGATCGAAGTTGAGGGAGAGGGCTTCAGCAATGCGAAGGCCGCAGCCATATAATAAAGTGAAAACGGCTAAGTCTCGGGCATCCGTCCAATTTTGAGGAACATCAGCTGCAGCCATAAGCTGTCTGCTTTCCTGAACGCTAAGCGCGCGGGGTAAGCGTGTTGGTTTTTTCGGAGAACGGACGGATTTTATATAAGGATTGTGCAGCAGTTTGTCTTTTTCCAGCTTTTTGAAAAAGCTGCGAACTGACGATAAAACACGAGCCAGTGATGTGGCGGTTAGGCCATCATTTTTTCGAACAGCAAGGAAAGCCCTGAAGTCGGTAGTGCGGAGGTTTTCCAGATCTTTGATTTCTGGGGTTTTTCCCAAATGATCCAGAAGGAACGCTTGAAATTCTGAAACGTCCCGCTCATACGCTTCATACGTATGAGGACTGACCCGTTTTTCGTGACGTAACCAATTTTTCCAATGAGCAATTGCTTGATGAACGGATGTATCGGCCATCTTTTCGATCAGGTGACTTCTGTCGTTTCCAGCCACATCTGCAAACTAGACTGAATGCACGTCGCTAGAAATGATAGGAGATCAGTTGCTTGCTCCGCGTGGAAATGGCCAATTTGACGGCTACCAATGGCAAGCATGGCTGGCGTGTTTAACGAGGCTATATCAAGTTTAATTAACGCATCAGACGCGACAAGATCCATAGCCGGACCAAAAACAGCCTTCGATCTGGGGGCGTTGGGACGCATGAGAATGTTTTTGTCATTCCAATTTGCCTTGTCGATATTTCCTTTTTTAAGGCGCTGTAGTCCGGTCATTGCTGGAAGGGGGATCGGGCCATCTTCGATGCAAAGGGTCACTACATCCACATCCAAATATTCAGGCAGGTCTTGAGTTAGGATATGGACAAAATGCGTAATGTTGGTTGCAGCCAAGATGGCTTTAACAGAATTGAGCACCATGTCTTGTGTGTGTAAATTGGCACGTGCGGCACTTACAAAATCGCCTTGCAGGGATTTCAAATCAGTGATTTGTTTTCGAAGTCGATCAACAAGTACTGATTGCATATCGATGACCCCTTCACCAACCTCTCGGTCAGGCAATAGGGCACCGACAAACAAATCTACGTTTTTTTCAACAAAATCAGGACGCGCAATAAGCCACTCCCGCACAGCATCTTCATCAAATGATGCGGTTGCTTTCGCCTTCGGGGATTTACTCTTTATCTCCTTGACCACTGCGACATCCTGTTCTTATCCGTTATCGTGATTTTTAGCCTAAAATGCTTTGGCCTGTTTTTTCCCAATCCGCCATGAATCCAGCGAGACCTTTATCTGTAAGGGGATGGGACACAAGTTGTTTCAGCACTTGCGGCGGAATTGTACAAACATCAGCGCCCATCAAGCCTGCAGTAACGATATGGGTCGGGTTACGGATCGATGCAACCAGAACTTCGGTGTTGAGTGCTGGATAGTTATTGTATATTTGCACAATATCACCAATCAGCTGCATGCCGTCTTGGCCAATATCATCCAAACGCCCGACGAACGGTGAAACGTAAGTTGCACCCGCTTTTGCCGCTAAAATTGCTTGCGCCGCAGAGAAGCAAAGTGTGACGTTTACTTGAGTGCCAGCCCGTGACAATTGTGAGCATGTTTTAAGGCCAGCCATGGTGAGCGGCACTTTAACCGTTATATTCTCGGCGATACCTGCGAGTTTTTTGCCTTCTTCAAGCATTGTCTCGTAGTCAACAGCGGCAACTTCTGCGCTTACTGGTCCATCAACAATAGTGGAAATTTCTTTTACAACTTCAAGAAAGTCGCGACCAGTTTTTGCAATGAGGGACGGGTTAGTTGTGACACCATCCAAAAGGCCAGTATCAGACAATTCACGGATTTCTTCTGTGTCAGCGGTATCAACGAAAAATTTCATTTTGCAATCTCAGTCTTGTTTCAAGGTCTCATGGGCAATATCACAGGTTCCCTGCGGCCGGATCTTCAAGCACCGGATCCTCAAACGAATGTGGTTTAAGGAATAATTTGGCACTTGCATCCATATGGCTTAGGAGTTGTGATATCTGTAATTCTAGCTTCTCCATTCTAAATATACTAGCAAGGGCCCAAATCAAAGCACTATGAGTGAGTTTTCAACACCGCAGAGAGTTCGGGTCTTACTACCCATAAGTACAGGGGCGTCCTATGATTATAGTGTCCCGGCTGACTTACACGTTGAAGCGGGCGCATTCGTGCGGGTTCCGCTTGGCCCCCGCGAAGTGGTTGGCGTTGTCTGGATGCTTGATCCGACCCTGACCATTGATGCATCGAAACTGCGCGGGATCCTTGAGATTTTACCCGTGCAAGCGTTGCCCGTAGAAGCCCGAAATTTTGTTGATTGGGTCTCCACCTACACCATGCAATCTGCGGGTAAAGTGCTACGAATGTGTATGAGTGTGCCAGACGCACTATATCCAAAAGCCCCCCGAAAGGGGTTTCGGCTAACGAACGCTTTGCCTGACCGCATGACCCCTGCACGCCAGTGTGTCATTGATGCTATGGAGGGCGGCCTTGCTCATACGGCGCAGCAGATTGCCGAAATGGCGGGCGTGACCACATCTGTGGTTAAGGGGCTGGCGGAGAAATCGGTTCTGGAGGCGGTAGCGCTTCCCAGTGAAGATCCCA
>Ga0209826_1000393_pt1 | contig 32184 bp, 42 predicted proteins | sample GOMGulsemesocosm_5_FD_184637 | JGI IMG/M metagenome (GOLD analysis project Ga0209826, IMG submission 184637) | Methane-oxidizing microbial communities from mesocosms in the Gulf of Mexico - GOM15C Gulf of Mexico (SPAdes) (version 2) | ecosystem: Environmental > Aquatic > Marine > Cold seeps... | reverse complement strand
AAGGGTCGATTTTGACGTAAAGTCATTAAAGATTTCAACGTCTTGTTTTTCGCGGCGGCGAACATCAACGACGCGGGCCAGCAATGGCCCTTGCCAACATTTCTCAATAATCGCCTCTATCTTGACCTCATCCCCTTGAAACATCACCTCAACGGAGCGGTCAGTGCGATTGCGCACCCAGCCCTTAACACCATGGCGCCGGGCGGCATCAACTGTCCACGCACGATAACCACCCCCTTGTACCCGGCCGGTTATCATTGCGTGAACTGTTATCATTAATCGTCCTGTGCGAACTCTAAGATTATTTCATCAACAGCCAATGTATCACCTGCCGCTGCATTCACAACAGCAACAACACCGTCTTGTTCCGCCCGAAGGATATTCTCCATCTTCATGGCTTCAACAACGGCGAGCGCCTGACCGGCTTTCACCTCGTCACCAACCGCCACATTAATAGAAACAATCATGCCTGGCATTGGACATAACAGGTATTTAGACATGTCAGGTGCGACTTTAATCGGCATCAATTTAGCAAGTTCGGCCAACCTTGGTCGACGAACAGCAAGACTAATTTCCGCACCACTATGGGTGACCTGAATTTTGCCATTAGCGATTGCCACAATGGCAACAACAGCTTTACCATTGATATCAGCTTCGAAACGACGAACACCCGGCACCCAGTCAGTGCGGACTGCTAATGTTTTACCATCAACAGTAACATCCATGCCATGTTCCGCATCTTCAACTGAAATATCAGTGTGACGATCAAGACCTTGGCTCACAACCCAATCACTGCCAGAAATAGCGGCAACGCCTGTTGTTTTACGGGTTTCATTTCGAAGGTGAACTGTGCCTGCAATGGCAATCATCGTCCGGTACGCATCTTCGTCCACATCAACACCCAAGAAACCTTCTGGATATTCTTCTGCGATAAATCCGGTTGTAATATTACCGGACTTGAACCGTGGATGATTACAAACTGCGTTCAAGAAATTGATATTGTGGGCAATGCCTTCGACGTCATATGAATCAAGTGCACGGCTCATTTCAGCAATGGCAGAAGCACGGTCTGGCCCATAAGTGCACAATTTGGCGATCATCGGATCGTAGAACATTGTGATCTCGGAGCCTTCAGTAACTCCGGTATCAACCCGAATATTTTTGCCCACTGGCGGATTATATTTGCTCAACCGTCCGATGGATGGCAAGAACCCGCGATACGGATCTTCCGCATACAAACGGCTTTCCATAGCCCAGCCTGTCAGCGTCACATCCTCTTGCGTCATGGAGAGTTTCTCACCATTGGCAACACGGATCATTTGCTCAACGAGATCCACACCAGTGATCAATTCAGTAACGGGGTGCTCCACCTGCAACCGCGTGTTCATTTCAAGGAAATAGAAACTGCGATCGGCACCAACGATAAATTCAACGGTCCCGGCGGAGTGATAATCCACTTCTTTTGATAGAGCGACAGCCTGTTCACCCATTGCTTTTCGAAGTTCTTCATCCACGAACGGGCTTGGTGCTTCTTCGATAACTTTTTGATGGCGGCGCTGGATTGAACATTCCCGCTCTCCAAGGTAGATGCAGTTGCCATGCTTATCGGCAAGCACCTGAATTTCAATGTGCCGTGGATCTACCACAAATTTTTCAATGAAAATTCGGTCATCGCCAAAACTTGAGATTGCCTCGTTTTTAGCTGACTGGAAACCTTCGCGGGCTTCTTCATCATTGCCCGCAACGCGCATGCCTTTACCACCGCCGCCAGCAGAGGCTTTGATCATAACCGGATAACCGATTTGCGTTGAAATTACGACCGCGTGCTCGGCATCAGTGATCAGGTCCATATGACCTGGAACCGTGCTTACACCGGCTTCAAGCGCCAGTTTTTTAGAGGCGATTTTATCACCCATTGACGCAATAGCTTTTTTGCCGGGGCCGATGAAAGTGATATTTTCTTTTGCCAACGCGTCTGCAAACGCTTGATTTTCTGAGAGAAAACCATAGCCCGGATGCACAGCTTGCGCGCCCGTTTGTTTACATGCATCGATGATTTTTTCAATAATCAGATAGCTTTCGGCCGCAGCAGATGCACCAATATGAACAGCTTCATCAGCCATTTTCATGTGCATTGCGCCATCATCAGCGTCCGAGTAGACAGCAACTGTCTTGATACCCATTTCACGAGCGGTGCGGATAACACGGCAGGCGATTTCACCACGGTTGGCGATGAGGATTTTATCAAACATATTCTTGTACCTTTCCTTTTATCGCCTAAAGCGGAATGTTGCCGTGCTTTTTCCACGGGTTTTCGAGTTTTTTATTTTTCAACATGCGCAAAGAGCTGGAAATGCGATGACGCGTATTGTTTGGCATAATCACGTCATCGATAAACCCGCGACGGCCTGCAATAAATGGATTTGCAAATCTGCTTTGGTATTCATCAGTACGTTCCTGAATTTTTTCATCATCTCCAATTTCGGATCGGAAGATAATTTCAACAGCGCCCTTAGCACCCATCACAGCGATTTCTGCGGATGGCCATGCGTAATTGACATCGCCGCGCAAATGCTTCGACGCCATAACGTCGTATGCGCCGCCATACGCTTTCCGCGTGATCACAGTAACTTTTGGTACGGTTGCTTCTGCATATGCATACAATAATTTTGCGCCATGCTTAATAATTCCGCCGTATTCCTGCGCTGTTCCGGGCAGGAAGCCCGGCACGTCAACCAAGGTTACAATCGGAATATTAAAGCAATCGCAGTAACGGACAAAACGCGCTGCTTTACGAGAACTATCTATGTCGAGGCAGCCTGCAAGAACCATTGGTTGGTTCGCAACAACGCCAACAGTTTGACCGTCAATGCGGGCAAAACCGGTAATGATGTTTTTGGCAAAATCTGGCTGAATTTCAAAGAAATCGCCTTCATCCGCCAATTTCTTAACCAGCTCCATCATGTCATATGGTTTATTTGCGTTGGCCGGGACCAACGTATCCAAAGACATTTCTTTTCTGTCTGGATCATCGAAGCTGTCCCGGATCGGTGATTTCTCACGGTTTGATGCAGGTAGCATATCAACCAGGCGCCGCACTTCAGATAAGGCTTCGACATCATTCTCATAGGCATTATCAGCCACAGATGATTTACTTGTATGGGTTCCCGCGCCGCCCAGCTCTTCTGCTGTCACTGTTTCGTTTGTCACTGTCTTCACAACATCAGGGCCCGTTACAAACATGTAGGAGCTATCCCGAACCATGAAGATGAAATCAGTCATGGCAGGCGAGTAAACCGCACCGCCAGCACATGGACCCATGATCACTGAAATTTGGGGAATAACGCCAGATGCCATTACGTTACGTTGGAAAACGTCAGCGTAACCTGCAAGACTGTCAATGCCTTCTTGAATACGCGCTCCACCAGAATCGTTCAATCCAATGATCGGTGCACCAACTTGCATGGCTTTATCCATGACCTTGCAAATTTTCTTCGCATGGTACTCGGATAGCGATCCGCCAAAAACGGTAAAGTCCTGTGAGAAAACAAAGACCAATTTGCCTTTGATCAACCCATGGCCAGTTATAACGCCTTCGCCTGTTACAACTTCGTCTTCCATACCAAATTCGGTACAACGGTGTTCAACAAACATGTCCCATTCTTCAAATGAGCCATCATCCAATAGGAATTCAATACGCTCACGCGCCGTCAGCTTTCCCTTGGAATGTTGCGCTTTAATACGCCGTTCCCCGCCGCCGAGACGGGCTTTGGCACGTTTTTCTTCAAGTTGTTGTATTATATCTTGCATCTCTACTCCCTGACTTTTTCCGGTCTTTAAACCGGCTACCTGTCACTGGTCACAAAGTTTTAAAAATTTTATTGCGTCGTTCAAGCTAACTTTATTGTTCTTTCTTCGCTTGGCAGATTCCGCATCCTCGCCCCACTCATCAATAATATGGGTTTCATCTAACTCACTTACGTCAAAAGCCTGATCAGCGTTAAGTTTACGGCGCATTACAGCAAGTGTTACCACTAAAGACCCTGTAAGACTGACAATATCATGAATGGCCGCAAGTTGAAGATCGCTTTGAGTTTCTATTTCTGATCTCAATTTTGCAAGCCCTGCATTATCTTGCTCAATATACCCAACACCAGGTGTCACGTTAAGAGAAACGCTAAAGGTCTCCTTCAGCCAAACCAATAGTGGATCCCACGCATCTGTTTGCTTCGTTACAAGATGCTCTGGATAGGTAGCACGGTAACAGACAAGATCCGTCCCGCCAAAACCCACGATCTCATCAATTACTTTTTCCCGCTGCGTCATAACGCGGTCAATTGCGGTGGCGGCATATTTCATGGAAGGCATAGTCTCAGGATCGACTTTGTCTGCCTGCGCCTCCCATTCAACTGCAATTTCGGCGGCAATCGCTGCGTTGGGCAGAACAAATGGTGCCTTTGCAGGTGTTTTGATTGGGCGTCCATCAAGGGTGACAGAAAATCCATCATCAACCTCTACAGTTTCAGCCTTTTTATAAAATCGCTTCATTAGATTTTTTTCAAATTTCTAGTGTCGAAAGATTGATAAAGCAAACAGTCGTTTGGTTTATACTGAAGTTTTATAAAAAAGCAAGCAGAAGTCTGCTTTTTCAAGGATGTACAATGGGAATTAGGTCACTGTAGTTATGGATCAAGTGATCAGCACCCGACGCATAAAGCGTCTCGTCATCATGATACCCCCAACTCACCCCAATCGCATGGCACCTCGCATTTTTGGCCAACATCATATCGTAGCTTGTATCACCGATCATGTAGGTATGGGCCGGTATTGTCCCTGCATCCTTCATCGCCTGTTCCAACATTTGCGGGTGGGGCTTACCGGGATTATGATCCGGTGTTTGCAGGGAGATGAAATATTTTCCCAAATTGTGCATTTCAACCACGGCCTTCAGACCCCGCAAGGATTTTCCGGTTGCTACCGCCATTAAGATCCCAGCAGCATCCAATTTCTTGATGGTCTCAATAGTTCCTTTGTAAAGGGGCTCTTCATGGTCTGGCTTTAACCGATGCTCCTTAAAGGCTGTCTTATATCCTTCAACCAAACGATGAAGGAGTTCCGGGTCGTCCTTCTCAACCATCAACTCATGAATGGCTTCATCTAAATTAAGCCCAATGATGGAGCGGATAGCGCGGTCTTCCGGTACCGCCAAGCTGCACGCACTAAAGGACTGCTCCATACAATGGATAATGTTATACTGGCTATCGACCAGCGTTCCGTCACAATCAAATACGACTAGCTTTAAAGGCGAAGCTTGCATCATTTTTTCTCATTTTCGTTAAAATGGTTGTTGCTGACTTCTCTTCTAGCAAAAGAAGCGCAGAGGAATAAAGGAATTTTCAGACTTTAATCATTCTCCGTTTTTAGCTAAGTTTACGGCGAACAGGAAATCAATATTCGAAAGAAATGCGACCATGTATACGCTTTATGATTTCTTGCCATCGGGCAATGGCTACAAAGTCAGACTTATTCTTAACCGGTTAAATTTACCATACAAGTATATTGAAAAAAATATTCTCGCTGATGAAACAAAAACAGAGAAATTTCTTCGATTAAACTCAAGCGGACGTATTCCATTACTCCAACTTGAAAATGGCGAATGCCTCGCTGAATCCAACGCCATACTCATGTATCTCGCTGAAGGTTCGCCGCTTTTGCCTACCGACCGGCTTGAGAAAGCTCGTGTCTTGCAGTGGTTGTTCTTCGAACAATACAGCCACGAACCTAATATAGCAGTGGTTCGGTTTTGGATGACACATGGCGGCCCAACGGACGCTCAAACGGCTCAGTTGGCTTCAAAAATGGACGCAGGGTATGCAGCCCTTGCCGTTATGGAAACACAGCTTCAACAGACTGAATTTCTTGTGGGGACCTCTTTTACGGTCGCAGACATTGCCCTTTATGCCTACACTCACGTTGCTCATGAAGGCGGGTTTGATTTATCAGACTTCCCGGCCGTATCAGAGTGGTTGTTTCGCGTGCAAGCTCAACCCGGATACACCCTTATCACAGACATAAAATAAAAATTTGATGCCGGATTTCGGGAAGTATTTTTTCTGCCTTTGAAGTCTTATGTTACGACCTTGAGGGAGTTAAACTATGTCCAGTACCAATATCGTAAATTCGTATCAGCCCGGAATGTCGCTCAGAAATTGGATGTTGCTGTTGTGCCTATCCATTTTATGGGGAGGATCGTTTTTCCTGAACGCCGTAATTATTAAGCATGTTCCCGTGCTGAGCATCGTTTTCTTTCGGGTTTTTTTTGCGGCCATCCTTCTATTACTGTTCATGAAAATCACCAAGACAACGATCAATATCAACCGGTCGATTATCGGCTCCTTCCTGATAATGGGGCTGATCAACAACTTCATCCCCTTTACATTAATTGTTGGCGGACAAGCCCATATTGGAAGCGGACTAGCAGCTGTGTTAAACGCGACAACGCCTCTATTCGCAGCTGTCGTCGCCCATATCAGCACCGACGATGCAGCAGAAAGGCTAGGCCCCAAAAGGATTATTGGCATTCTATTCGGTATTGCGGGGGTAACAGTCCTCCTCGCGCCGAAGCTTGGTGCGGTTGGTTTTTCAGGCAGCGAAGTCTTTGGACAAATAGCCATTCTGGGCGCTGCTCTATCCTACGGCCTTGCCGTTGTTTACGGTCGTCGTTTTGGTAAGCAAGGCATTTCACCCGTTGTGGCAGCCACCGGACAAGTCAGCGCCAGCAGCTTCCTATTGCTCCCGTTAGTTTTGATAATTGACAAACCATGGACCTATCTGGGTTCAATAGATCTCAATACGTTCACAAGCATGCTGTCCTTGTCGATATTTTGCACGGCCTTCGCATACATTCTGTATTTTAAATTGATCAAAGAGGCCGGTGCTACCAATGCGTCGCTTGTCACTCTTCTCGTCCCAGTAAGCGCTATCATATTGGGTGTTCTATTTTTAGGCGAAACATTTACCGTCAATACGGCTGCTGGAATGGCCTTCATTGGACTTGGTTTACTGGTTATTGACGGGCGAATTTTTAGTTATTGGAGAAAATCTACTCTCAAAGCTGCTGACAATGGATCAGATTAATGGCTTCCATAACAACGGTGGCCGCCAACTGCGCTGTAACACCTGAGGGATCATAAGGCGGACTAACCGTATTTATATCGCAAGCTACAATTGAAAGCCCTGCTAATCCACGCAACAATTCCAATCCGTGATAGGTGGTGGGGCCGCCGGGTGTTGGTGTTGCGACTCCCGGTGCTACGGATGGATCGAAAAAATCCATATCAAAACACAAATAGATGGGTCTGCCTTCTAAATTTTCGCGAATTTTACGGACACCTTCAGCAATAGAAATCTCTGCAAGCTCTGACCACGGAAGGACGCGGTAGCCCAGACTTTCTGTATAATCTATAGATGCCTTCGCATTCACTGGGGCACGCGTGCCCACGTGAACAGATGCAATCAAATCAATCAACCCTTCCTTGGCGGCGTGCGTAAAAGGTGTTGCATTATCATAGTGATCATTGCCACGAAGCGGATAAGCGTCCGTATGAGCATCAAAATGAATAACGGCAAGGTCTGGGTATTTTTTGGATACTGCCCGGAGTTGCGGCAATGCTACAGCCCCGTCCCCGCCTAATGTCACGGGGACACAATTCTTGCTAAGGATTTCGTCCATAGCGGCTTCTGCTCGCGTAAAGAACGTATGGATATGAGCGAGCCCACCGGAGCCGATATTCACATCCCCAGCATCGATCACAGTGAGATGCTGCAGCGGATCGGGATCAGCATCTTCAATCAACTCCAAAGACAGAACCGACTGCTCCCGTATTGCATTTGGTCCTAATCGCGCTCCAATTCGTGTGGGGTGGCTTCCACAATCAAACGGCATACCTAAGATAGCCACATCTGATTTCTCAAAATCATGGCTATAATCGAGCTTGGCAAATGTAAGAGGTGGGACAAAAAGCCCTTCCCGTTCGGTGCGCATCATTAACCCCTTCGTTGGTGTTTGCAGAAATACTAACCGAAATTTGTAGTTACCTTCAATTTCAATTCTTCATACCGTAAGCATAAAAAGGCCCGGCAAAAGCCAGGCCTTTTTATCTTCTGTCAGCTTGACTAAAATTACTTCGCGCGATTAACCGCACTCGTAATTGCTTTCAAAGATGCCGTCACAATATTTGCATGGCGGCCCACACCAAACACTGGGTCTCCGCCAGCATCGCGCATTTCTACATAGGCAACCGCAACGGCGTCCGCGCCGAAACCAGTTGTATGTTCACGGTAATCGTTCACAGTTAAATCAATACCGAAGCTATCTTTAAGCGCGCTCATATAGGCGTCGATTGGACCGGTTCCAGTTCCCTCGATAGTCTTTTCAACACCATTTTGGGAAACCTTTGCCGATAGTTTCCGGCGATCTGAAGTGCCCGGAGCAACCGTTGTCTCGTGATTCACAAAGTCAACGACACCCGAAGCTTCCAGATATTCATCAACAAACGTGCTGTAGATAAATTCTGATGTCAGCTCTTTACCCGTTTCATCGCCAATGGCCTGAATGATTTTACTAAACTCAACCTGGAGCATGCGCGGAAGTTCAATCCCGTAATCCTCTTGCAACAAATAAGCGACACCGCCCTTACCCGATTGGCTATTAACACGGATAACCGCATCATAGTTCCGGCCCAAATCAGCGGGATCAATCGGCAAATAAGGAATCTCCCAAAGGTCGCTATTGGCTTGTTTGCGTGAGGCAAACCCTTTCTTGATCGCGTCCTGATGAGAGCCAGAAAATGCTGTAAACACAAGTTCACCGCCATAGGGGTGACGGGGATGAACGGGTAGCTGGTTACAATATTCAACAGTCCGGACGACTTCGTTGATATCGCTAAAATCAAGTTCTGGGTTCACACCTTGAGTGTACATATTCATGGCAATGTTGATGATGTCCACATTGCCTGTCCGTTCGCCATTTCCAAACAATGTTCCTTCAACCCGGTCGGCGCCCGCCATAATCCCAAATTCTGCAGCAGCAACACCTGTACCGCGGTCGTTATGCGGGTGCAAAGACAAGATAACTTTGTCGCGATCGGGCAAATTGCGGTGCATCCATTCGATCTGGTCTGCATAAACATTTGGTCCTGCAACTTCTACAGTTGCCGGCAAATTGAAGATGATCTTGTTATCTTCTGTAGGCTTCCAAATTTCCATAACAGCTGTACAGACTTCACAAGCGTAATCGAGCTCTGTCTGCGTGAAGCTTTCAGGAGAATATTCCATCTGGATTTTAGTGCCTGGCATCTCATCTGCCAATTGACGAACAAGTTTGGATCCTTCAATGGCAATTTTCTTAATACCTGCACGATCGAGATCAAACACCACACGGCGCTGTAAGGTAGACGTCGAGTTGTATAAATGCACAATCGCTTCTTTACTGCCCTCAATGGATTCAAACGTACGGCGGATCAATTCCTCGCGAGCCTGCGTCAAGACTTGAATTTTAACACCGTCAGGGATTTCGTTGTTATCAATGAGGAAACGAACAAAATCGAAATCTGTCTGTGATGCTGATGGAAAACCGACTTCAATTTCCTTGAACCCCAATTGCACCAGATGGCGGAACATGCGCAATTTGCGTTCGTGCCCCATAGGCTCAACCAACGCCTGATTACCGTCTCTCAGGTCAACACTGCACCAAATCGGAGCCTTATCAATAATCTTTGTTGGCCATTGACGGTTTGGTAAATCAATCGGTTCAAACGCTTTGTATTTTTCACCAGGAATAAAGCTCATCTCTGTATCCTTAATTTTGTCAGCGCTTCATATTATCAGCGCGAAAATCATATATATGTGTATTTTTCTGAAATGCAGCAACGTTACGGCTACCAGGCGCTACTTCCCCCGGCGACCGCAAATAAGTCGAGAGAGCCTCCCGAATGAAACAAGTATGTCATTCTGGCTCTGCAATCGTCTTAAGTCTCTGGTATTTTCTGAAAAGTAAGACCCGTTGGTCTTGTATTTATACATCTTTATTCTCGATTGACTGTTGGAAATAGGACATCGTGCCCCGGCACCTACTAGAGCGCCGGGAAAATAAGTCGAATTAGTCCTGTAAGTCGATCTGTGTATTTCATAATAGAAAAATTATCTGATGGAGATAAATAGTCAAGAAAAAAGCTGTGAAATTCAACATTTCACAGCTTTTAGGGCAGTTTTTCTTTTATAAACCTTGTTCTTCGAACGGATCTTCATAATCATTTTCATGAAAACCAAGAAGTTTCCAGGTCGCCGCCATATGCTGAGATAACGGTGCTGTCACCGTAAGAATTCCCCCGCTTGGATGTGAGATTGTAATTTCGCGAGCATGAAGATGCATATTTTTTGATATGGCGCCTTCCAAAAACGCTTCCGGTCCGCCGTATTTGCCGTCACCAACAATAGGTGTTTCAATGGCCAGACAATGGACACGCAACTGATGGGTCCGTCCAGTGAGAGGCTTCAACGCCAACCAAGCAGCTTTGGTTCCAGCAACAGAGACCACAGAATAATCACTGACAGCAGTTTGCCCTTCGCGGTCCACAACAACCTTCTCGCCAACAGACGTGACGATCTTACGCAGGTTATAGGAGATCGTCGCCTGATGGGGCCGCGGAACACCTGCAACCAAAGCCCAATAGATTTTACGGGTTGTCCGATTGCGAAAAGCTTCCGTTAAATGTTTTGCCGCTTTACGCGTACGGCCAATAACCAACACCCCGGACGTATCTTTATCCAATCGATGTGTCAGACGGGGCCGCTCATCATAATCATATTGCAAACCATCAAGAAGGCCGTCGATATGCCGGGTTTGTTTACTTCCCCCCTGAACAGGAAGACCTGCAGGTTTGTTAAGAATAATCACTTCATCGTCTTTATGAATGATCATCTGCCGGATATCACGAATATCGTGCTCAGAAATACCCTTTTCAGTCCTTGGTGCCGATTTTGACGCATTGGGATCAAACGCATAGTCGGGCATGGGAGGAACGCGAACGGTTTGCCCTGCTTCCAATCGATCCTTCGCTTTTACCCGTTTTTTATCAACCCGGACTTCACCCTTACGCAGATATTTTTCAAGCTGCCCGTGGGTCATTCCCGGAAAATGGCTTTTGAACCAACGATCCAATCTTAGATCGTCTTCGCTATCCGACACTTCGATTAACTGTACTCTGCTCATGTGAGAACCACCCGCATTACGTATAAGCCTGCAAACAGACCTATAATAGACAACAAAACTGAAAGAAAGATGTAACCGCCTGCAATTAAAAAAGCACCCTTTTGAACTTGCACAGCCACATCCAGAGAAAAAGTAGAAAACGTTGTAAACGCACCGAGAAACCCTGTTACCAGTAAACTTCGGATTTCTGGTGGTGGCGACCATTTAAGTGCCAGCGTTTCAATTAGCACACCCATCAAGAATGAACCTAGGATATTCACAATTAAAGTACCGTATGGGTACCCATGGCCAAGCATTCGGACTGCGAGTGTTCCCACACCGTATCTTGCACAGGCGCCTATGGCACCACCAATGGCAATAGAAAGATACGTATTCATTCTGCATCCCCTTCACTGTCCCGTTTTTTCCGCAGGCGGTCCCAATAGTCGAGGCGCTTACTTATATCCCGCTCAAACCCGCGCTGAACCGGCTTATAAAATTCTTGGCGTGGCATATCGTCAGGAAAGTAATTTTGCCCTGAGAAGCCATCTTCGGCGTCATGATCGTATGAATAGTTCTTTCCATACCCAAGATCTTTCATCATATCAGTGGGAGCATTGAGAATATGTTTGGGCGGCATAAAGGAGCCGTTTTTCCGAGAAGATTGCGCAGCAGCCTTAAAGGCAACGTAAGCGGCATTTGATTTAGGGGCCGTTGCCAAATAAATAACAGATTGCGCAATTGCTAGATCGCCTTCGGGGCTTCCCAGAAACTGATAGGCGTCTTTCGCTGCATTTGCTTGTATCAATGCTTGTGGATCTGCCATTCCGATATCTTCTACCGCAAACCGAACCAGTCGCCGGGCTAAATATAAAGGATCCTCACCGCCGTCCAGCATGCGCGTAAACCAATAGAGCGCAGCATCAACATCCGATCCCCGTAAAGATTTATGAAGAGCACTAATTAGATTGTAGTGTCCTTCTCGGTCTTTATCGTAGGACGGTGCACGCTTTGAAATCACTTCTGTTAATTGAATGGCATTAAGGGGTTTCGTCCCCGTTCGGAAAATTGTCTCCACCATGTTCAAGAAAAAACGGCCGTCGCCATCAGCGAGATCATAGAGCTTCAGTTTTGCTTCTTCTTCAAGGGGGATTACTCGCCCCTCAAGTTCTTCCGATCTTTCGAGCAATTGCATCAATGAATTTTCTTCATGACGCTCTAGAACTAGCACCTGACAACGGGACAACAGCGCCCCGTTCAACTCAAAAGACGGATTTTCTGTCGTTGCTCCAATGAGGGTAATGGTTCCGTCTTCCACATATGGGAGGAAACCATCCTGTTGAGAGCGATTAAACCGATGGATCTCATCCACGAACAGAAGCGTTGCTTTGCCGTTGGCTCGGCGAAGGCGAGCGGCCTCAAACATTTTTCGCAAATCCGCCACGCCAGAGAACACGGCGGAAATCTGTTCAAAATGGAGATCTACTTCTTCTGCAAGCAAACGGGCAATTGTCGTCTTCCCAGTTCCCGGAGGACCCCAGAGGATCAAAGAGGCAAGCCATCCAGCTTCCAGCATTCTTTGAAGAGAACCTCCTTCTTTGAGAAGATGTTCCTGACCGACAACTTCAGCCAAGGTAGCCGGACGCAACCGATCAGCGAGGGGCCTAGCCGCCGATGATTTTTCGCTCTTATCTTTGCCGAACAAATCGCTCAACGGCCTACTTTCAAAGTTGCTTTTCTGCCTTTACGAATAAGCGTGATATCCCAAGCATCGCCCGCAGCATTCAAAGACTTTTGAAGTTCCGCACCTGACGCAACCGAAGTTTTATTCACTTTTAGAATGATATCGCCTTTCCGAAATTTATGCCGCGCGCTAATAGAGCCGCGCTTAACCGCCGTTACGACCACACCCTTAACGAATGGGGAAAGCCCAAATTCTATGGCAAAGGCTGGTGACAATGAGCCCACCTTGGCTCCAGCCATAGGTTGTTCGCCATTCAGCGTCAGAATGTTTCGTTTCGGAATCTCAGGTGCGACTGTTAGAGGAACGCGCAACATTACTTCAGCACCGTCTCTGATCACGGCCACACGAGCCGTCTCTCCCAAATGCCCGATGGAGATTCTGAATAACAGAGCTTGGGCGTCGGTGATTTCATGGCCATCCACAGACACGACGACGTCATTGGATTGTAAGCCGGCAAGATCAGCGGCGCCTCCCTCAAATATCTGGCTAATAAGAACACCAGTAGGTCTGACGAAACCCAAACTTTTAGCCATATCCGAGCTAAGGCTTTGGCCATCCGCTCCCAGCCAAGGACGCATAACTTTACCGCTTTTCAAACCGTTATGCATCACAGATTGAACCAAGTTTGCAGGGATAGCAAAACCGATACCCAGTGAGCCACCACCCTTACTAAATATCGCTGAATTAATCCCGGCCAAGGTGCCGTTCATGGTTAGGAGTGCACCGCCGGAATTACCGGGGTTGATAGCCGCATCTGTTTGAATGAAGGACTTAATATCTGTCTGGGTGCCCGCTGCACGCCCCAGAGCGGACACGATGCCACTTGTCACGCTCTGACCAACACCGAAGGGGTTTCCGATGGCTAAGACAAGGTCCCCGACTTCCAATTTGTCAGAATCATGAAAGGTCAAAAACGGTAACTTTTCTCCATTGGAATTGATCTGCAAAACAGCAAGATCTGTTTGCTCATCCTCCAAAAGGACTTTGGCTGCAAATTCCCGGCGATCATTTAGGGCCACTGTAATTTCATCGGCACCTGCAACCACATGGTAGTTTGTGATAATCAGACCATCGGCTTTGATAATGACGCCAGACCCCAAGGCGCTCTGAGTTGTTTTCTGTTTTTTCTGACCGCCAAAACCCTTACCAAAAAATTGCTCAAAAAATGGATCATTAAACAAATTTTTACGAACCTTCGGGTTTACTTTCTTTTTTGTGAAAATATTGACAACCGCCGGCGCGGCCTTTTTGACCAAAGGCGCATAGGACAGTTTTACCTCAACAGCACTCTCAGGGACTTTCCGAAGTTCCTCAGCATTAGCATTTGCTCCAACGTTTCCTGCTAAAAATAGCAAGCTACCGAGAATGAGTATTGTAGGCAAAAAGCGTGAACGCATTTCGAAAACTATCCTTGTCCTATAAATTCTGCTTTGATGATATGTTAAAGCTCAGTGTTGACCTAATGCTAGATCCAGATTGGTGGCGCTTAATCATCCAAAGAACACCCTACCCTGTACCAGTAAACACTCTTTCTAGTCAACGAGAGCGCCCTGTCATTCAGACATAAAAAAAGGCAGCTCAGAGAGCTGCCTTTCCTCATTTCTTATTTGGAAATGGCTTAAGCGACTGCTTCAGCTTCCAAAATTTCTTCTTCAACGTTCTGGTCTGGACCACTGTCTTGACCTTTGGCATCTACATCGCGATCGATAAGTTCGATCACACCCATAGGCGCCGCGTCACCAACCCGGAAGCCAGCTTTCAACACGCGAGTGTAACCACCCGTGCGATCAGCATAACGTTCAGCAAGCGTTGTCATCAACTTGTCCACAGTTGCCTTTTCAGACAACACAGCAAACAACTGACGACGTGCGTGCAAATCGCCGCGTCGACCAAGTGTAATCAGTTTTTCAACAATCGGACGAAGATCTTTTGCCTTCGGTAATGTTGTTTTAATTTGCTCATGCTTGATCAATGATGCTGCCATGTTGGCAAACATCGCCATGCGATGAGATGATGTCCTGCTGAACTTACGTCCAGATTTACGATGCCGCATATTTCTTACTCCAAAGCAGGCACGAGCTAAAAGCCTGCCTCTGCGTGTTTAGTCTTAATCTTCAGATAACTTACGAGCCATCTCTTCGATATTTTCAGGTGGCCAATTCGGAACTTCCATTCCAAGGTGCAAGCCCATGCCTGACAAAACTTCCTTAATCTCATTCAAGGACTTACGACCAAAGTTTGGCGTCCGAAGCATTTCTGCCTCAGTCTTCTGAATAAGATCGCCAATGTAAACGATGTTATCGTTTTTAAGGCAATTCGTTGACCGAACAGTAAGTTCCAGTTCCTCGACCTTGCGAAGCAAGTTCGGGTTCATGTCTGGCTCTTTGTCTTCTTCTTTTACAACAACTTCTTCAGGCTCATCAAAGTTGATGAACAGTTGGAATTGCTCTTGCAAAATCCGAGCAGCAAAGGCCACTGAATCCTCTGGAGTTACAGTACCGTCAGTTTGCACCGTCAAAGTCAGCTTATCATAGTCGAGAACTTGACCGTCACGAGATGAGTCAACTTTGTAGGTAACTTTTTGAACAGGGCTGTACAAGCTATCCATGGGAATTAGGCCAATCGGCGCATCTTCTGGACGATTTTCAACACTAGGGACATAACCCTTACCAGTGTTTACAGTCATTTCCATATTAATGTCAGCACCGGCATCCAAATTCAAGATAACCTGATCTTCATCCATGACGTCAATGTTTGCATCGGAAGCAATCATACCTGCTGTAACAGCACAGGGACCCGTTGCTTTCAATGACACACGTGTTGGACCTTCAACATGGCTCCGAAGAGCCACTTTTTTCAGGTTCAAAATGATATCAGTGACATCTTCTCTAACACCCGCAATTGACGAAAACTCATGAAGAACATTGTCAATTTTGATTGATGTTATCGCCGCACCTTGAAGGCTCGACAACAACACACGACGCAAAGCATTACCCAGTGTTAGACCGAAACCCCGTTCCAGAGGCTCTACAACAATAGTAGCCTGACGACCACTTTGCTCTCCCGATTCGACCGAAAGATTTGCCTGGATTAGGTCTTTCCAGTTTTGAACTATCACGGCATTGACCTCATAGCTTAGCAGACCCTCTTTGGGTTTGCGAAATCTCGAAAACAGTCAGTGCAGATTTTTCTGCACTGTCTACTCTTCCGTTACACGCGGCGACGTTTTGGTGGACGGCAACCGTTATGTGGGATCGGAGATACATCACGAATTGAAGTAATAGTGAAGCCCACTGACTGCAACGCACGAAGCGCTGATTCACGTCCAGAACCTGGACCCTTCACTTCCACTTCGAGAGTTTTCATACCATGCTCTTGTGCTTTTTTCCCTGCATCTTCAGCAGCGATCTGAGCAGCAAACGGCGTAGACTTACGTGAACCTTTAAAACCATTTGATCCTGCAGAAGACCATGCAATCGCATTGCCTTGTGCATCAGTGATCATGATTTTAGTGTTATTAAAGGAAGCACTTACGTGAGCAACACCAGAGATGATGTTCTTCCGCGCGCGGCGCTTAACCCGAGTTTTATCACGTGCCATGTTACTTTTTCTTTCCAGCAATTGGCTTGGCCGGACCCTTACGGGTACGGGCATTTGTATGTGTACGTTGTCCGCGCACTGGCAGGCCACGACGGTGGCGCAGGCCACGGTAGCACCCAAGGTCCATCAAGCGTTTGATGTTCATAGATGTTTCACGGCGAAGATCGCCTTCCACCATATGTTCAGCATCAATCACTTCGCGAATGCGAACGACTTCTGAGTCGCTCAATGCATTAACACGCATTTCATCAGCAAGACCTACAGTCTTGCAAATTTCTTTAGCTTTGGTTGTCCCAATGCCATGAATATAAGTTAGTGCAATCTGCACCCGCTTGTTCGTCGGGATATTTACACCAGCAATACGAGCCACGCTAGTTTCTCCTCATCACCAAAATCAGGTCAAATCGACCCGTTGCCTCATGCGCTTCCAAGAAGCGCGCGATTATATAAACTTGTCGTTAGTAGTCAACACTTAGATATTTTTAAACAAAGCTTCTATCTGAAGTGTAACTGCATTAATTTCGGCCATCCCGTCGACTTGCTTCAGGATACCCTTCCCTTTGTAATAGGGTAACAAAGGTGCGGTCTGATTGTGATAGGACTGCAATCTGGCCTTAACCGTCTCTGCAGTATCATCACTACGACGGGAAAATTCTTTTCCGCCGCATTTATCACACACACCTTCTTCGGCTGGTTTCAAAAATTTATCATGATAACCAGACCCACATTTCGCACATGTATAACGTCCTGTAACACGTTCCACAAGTACCTCATCATCAGTTTTCATCTCAATTACGGCATTTAGTGACATTTTTTTGTCTGTCAGCATGGAATCAAGAGCTTCGGCTTGCGCTTCTGTTCTTGGGAAGCCATCCAAGATAACACCGTTGGTGCAATCAGGTTGGTCCAACCGGTCAGAGATAATCCCTGTCATAATATCGTCAGAAACCAATTCACCGCGTTCCATAACGGCTTTTGCTTTCATTCCGATTTCTGTTCCTTCGGAAACTGCGGCTCTCAACATATCTCCAGTGGAGAGTTGAATTAAACCGTGTTTATCCTGAAGTCGTTGAGCTTGGGTTCCTTTACCCGCTCCCGGTGCCCCTAATAAAATTAGAATCATTTACGCCGTCCCCCAAGATTCGATTTCTTAATCAAACCATCGTATTGATGCGCAAGTAGATGACTTTGAATTTGCGCTACTGTGTCCATGGTAACAGATACAACAATCAACAAAGAAGTTCCGCCGAAGTAAAATGGAACTGCCCACTGTGAAATCAACAGTTCTGGCAAAATACAAACGAGCGATAAATAGGCTGCACCCAAAACAGTAAGGCGGGTCAACACAAAGTCCAAATACTCCGATGTTCTCTTACCTGGACGAATGCCGGGCACGAAACCACCGTTTTTCTTCAAATTATCGGCTGTATCGTCCGGGTTAAACACAACTGCTGTATAGAAGAAGCAGAAGAAGACGATACCAACAATATAAAACAACATGTACAGCGGAGTTCCGCGCCCCATAAGGGTAGTTACAGTTGTCAGCCATTCCGGGCCATTACCAGCAGAGAACCCAGCTACAGTCACAGGCATCAACAACAATGAGGATGCAAAGATTGGCGGGATCACACCGGCAGTATTAAGTTTCAGCGGTAAATGAGAGTTCTGACCGCCATATGTTTTGTTACCGCGTTGCCGTTTTGGATATTGTACCAAAATCCGTCTCTGCGCTCGCTCCATGAACACGATAAACCCGATGACTGCAACTGACATAATAAGCAGGAACAATATCACCACCGAATCGATGGCGCCGGTTCTACCCAGCTCTAACGTGCCAACCAAGGCACTTGGAAGCGCTGCAACGATACCCGAGAAGATAATCAGCGAAATGCCGTTACCAACGCCGCGTGCCGTAATCTGTTCACCCAGCCACATCAAGAAGACCGTACCACCAACAAGTGTTACCACTGTCGTAATTCGGAAGAAGAGACCAGGATCAATAACTGCCGCTTGACCAGACGAAAGTGACATGCCTTCAAGTCCGACCGAGATGCCATACCCTTGCAACGTAGCAAGCAGCACAGTGCCATAACGGGTGTATTGATTAATTTTCTTACGTCCCTGCTCGCCCTCTTTCTTCAGTTGACCCATTTGCGGAGAAATGGACGTCATCAACTGCATGATGATGGAGGCGGAAATGTAAGGCATAATGTTCAACGCGAAGATAGTCATGCGACCAAGCGCACCACCAGCGAACACGTCAAACATTCCAAGAACACCACTGGAATTTTGAGCAAAAACATCTGCCAACACATTCGGATCAACGCCAGGTATCGGAATATAAGTACCGATCCGATAGACGATCAATGCAAAAAGCGTAAACCACAAACGCTTCTTAAGTTCCGTCGCTTTGGAAAACGCTCCAAAGTTCATGGATGAAGCCATTTGTTCTGCTGCAGACGCCATTTAGTGATACTCCAGTTTAAAAGGGCAGCAACTAAGCTGCCCTATACGCGTTCTTGTTATTCGCCTTCAGTAACTGCCGGTGTCAACAATGTGACAGAACCGCCAGCTTTTTCGACTGCTTCAACGGCGCTTTTAGAGGCACCAGAAACTTCGAATGATACTTTGGACTTCAGTTCACCTTTTGCAAGGAGACGAACACCATTAACTACTTTACCGACAACACCAGATTCTTGGAGCATGGCAATCGTAATTGTTTTTTTCGCGTCAAGCTTACCTGCATCAATAGCAGTTTGCACACGACCGAGGTTAGCAACAGCAAATTCCTTACGGAAAATGTTGGTGAAACCGCGTTTTGGCAAACGACGATGAATTGGCATTTGGCCGCCTTCAAAACCTTTGATGGCAACACCTGAACGTGACTTTTGGCCTTTTTGACCGGCGCCGGCAGTTTTACCTTTGCCTGAGCCAATACCACGTCCAACGCGCTTACGATTTTTTGTCGCACCCGCGATGTCAGACAATTGATTCAATAACATATCAGTATTCCTTATCCTACAGGCCGCCCTTAAGAGGCTTCCGTGACCTGTACGAGGTGATGAACTTTACGAATCATCCCGCGAATGGATGGGGTATCTTCAACTTCCACGGTCCGATGCATTTTATTCAGACCCAAGCCGATGAGTGTCGCCCGCTGAGATTTGTGACGTCCAATCGGGCTACCGATCTGTGTCACTGTAACAGTAGCTTTTGCTTTAGCCATCTGCGGCCTCCTTCACTGCTGGCGCTGAACGACGGCCAACAATTTCCGATACTTTTTTACCGCGTTTAGCGGCAACTTGACGTGGTGAGCTCATTGCTTTCAAAGCTTCGAAAGTTGCTTTCACCATGTTGTATGGATTGGAAGTACCAACAGACTTAGTCACCACATCCTGCACACCCAGTGTTTCAAACACTGACCGCATAGGGCCACCAGCAATGATGCCTGTACCAGCCGGAGCTGAGCGCAGAACCACGTGACCGGCGCCGAAGCGACCAATCACATCATGATGCAAAGTGCGGCCTTCACGTAAAGGAACGCGGATCATATTGCGTTTAGCAGCTTCTGTAGCTTTCCGAATTGCTTCAGGAACCTCACGGGCTTTACCGTGACCGTAGCCAACGCGGCCATTTTGATCGCCAGCAACCACCAAGGCTGCAAAGGCGAACCGACGGCCACCCTTAACAACTTTAGCTACACGGTTGATGTGGACGAGCTTATCGACGAATTCTGAATCGCCTTTTTCGTTTTGATCTGGTCTCATGTCATATACCCCCTAGAAGGACAACCCGCCTTCGCGGGCGGCCTCGGCGAGGGCTTTAACCCGGCCATGATATTTAAAGGCACCGCGGTCGAAAGCAACGGTGGTAACACCGGCTTTTTTCGCGCGCTCGGCGATGAGTTTGCCAACAGCAGTTGCGGCATCCTTGTTTCCACCGTTTTTCAACGTTTCACGCAAGTCTTTATCAAGAGTTGACGCTGCTGCAAGAGTAACACCCGCAGTATCATCAATTACCTGAACATAGATTTGTTTGTTCGTACGGTGCACGGATAAACGAGGACGTTCTCCGCTAACTTTTCTGAGTGTCGCGCGTGTTCTACGGCTGCGGCGATCAGATAGTGCATTAGATTTTGCCATGGTCCTATCCTACTTCTTCTTACCTTCTTTACGGAAGATAAACTCGTTCTCATACTTAACACCCTTGCCTTTGTAAGGCTCCGGTTTCCGGTATGAGCGAATTTCAGCAGCAACCTGCCCTACCCGCTGTTTATTTGCACCTGAAACTTCAATTGAAGTCGCTGTTGCACACTTAATTTCAATTCCTTCGGGAATATTGAAATTGATATCGTGACTGTAGCCAAGAGCAAGATTAAGAACCTTACCTTGAACCGCAGCACGGTAACCAACACCGACAATTTCCAATTTCTTACTGAAACCAGTGGTAACACCTTCAACAAGGTTGTTCAGTAGAGTGCGTTGCATTCCCCACATTTGACGAGCGCGTTTGCCGTCATTTGCAGGTTTAACCCAAACAAGGTCACCATCGCGTTCGACTGTTACGTCGTCAACGAAAGTCATGCTCAATACACCTTTGCTACCTTTTACAGTAACGTCTTTACCTGCCAGATTTAAGTCCACTCCTGAAGGGACTGTCACTGGATGCTTTCCAATTCGAGACATATTTCCTCCTAGTAGACTTTACAAAGCACTTCGCCGCCAACATTGGCGTCACGTGCTTCATTATCAGACAAAACACCACGTGGTGTAGACAGGATAGATATACCTAGACCGTTTTGAACAGTTGGCAGACCTTTAACACCCGAATACACACGACGACCTGGCTTAGAGATACGACTTACGTGCTCTATAACGCCTCGGCCTTGGTAGTATTTCAATTCAATAGACAATTCGCGTTTACCAGCTTCTGGTTCAGAAACCTCGTAGCCGCGGATGTATCCTTCACGCTTCAATGTTTCGAGAACGCTCATTCTCAATTTTGAAGCCGGGCAACTAACAGCACTTTTGCTTGCATGTTGTCCGTTGCGAATGCGTGTAAGCATATCGCCGAGAGGATCACTAAAAGACATTTTCTAAGCTCCTCTTACCAGCTAGATTTAACCATTCCCGGAATTTGACCAGCGGACGCCATGTCGCGAAGGCCAATACGGGAAAGTTTCAATTTACGATAAACACCGCGCGGACGACCTGTTAGTTCGCAACGATTGCGAAAACGGGTTGGCGCAGAGTTACGAGGTAGCTCAGCCAATTTCAGACGCGCTGCAAAGCGGTCTTCCTGTGGCAAATTTTCGTCATTGATAATAACCTTGAGAGCTGCTCGTTTTGTTGCAAATTTTGCAACAAGGCGCGCACGTCTCAGGTTTTTTTCAACGGCACTTTTCTTAGCCATTCTATATTTCTCCTTGGATCAATTAATCTTGAACGGCATATTGAAACCACTCAGAAGCTCACGAGCCTCATCATCAGTATCAGCAGACGTACAGATTACGATATCCATACCCCGTACGTCGACAACATCATCGTAGTCGATTTCTGGGAACACGATTTGCTCTTTCAAGCCCATGGCATAGTTGCCACGACCATCGAAGCTTTTCGGCGATACACCGCGAAAGTCACGAACACGTGGTAAAGCAATGTTTACCAAGCGATCTAGAAATTCATACATCTGAGCTTCGCGCAGTGTAACCTTTGCACCAATTGGCATACCATCACGTAGTTTGAAGGTCGCAATCGATTTCTTCGCAACAGTTGCAACTGGCTTTTGGCCAGAAATCTTCTCAAGTTCAGACAAAACTGACTTGATTTTCTTTGAATCTGCAACTGCTTCGCCACAACCAACGTTTATAACGATTTTTTCCAACTTTGGAATCATCATTTCGTTTTTGTAGCCGAATTTTTCTTTGAGCTTATTACGAAGCTCATCATTGTAAAGATTTTTAAGTCTTGGCGCTGCCATCTTACTATCCTTTAAAGGTCAATCACTTCGCCGGAACGCTTGGCAACCCGTACTTTGCGACCGTCTTCAAGTGTTTTGTAGCCAACACGAGTTGCTTTGTTGTCTTTAGGATCAATCAAAGCAAGATTTGACAAATGAATGGTGGCTTCTTTTTCAATAATGCCGCCTTGTTCAGTTTGGCTCTGTTTCGTGTGACGTTTGACCAGGTTTACACCGGAGACAATTGCACGACGATCGCTGCGAATTACGCTAAGCACTTCGCCGGACTTGCCTTTGTCTTTACCAGTGAGGACGATGACCTTGTCACCTTTTTTCACTGTAAATTTTTCAGCCATTAGAGCACCTCCGGAGCCAATGAAACGATTTTCATCATGTTTCTGGCACGTAATTCACGTGTAACTGGGCCAAAAATACGAGTTCCAATAGGCTCACCAGCTTTATTGATCAACACAGCAGCGTTGGTGTCAAAGCGGATGGCTGTACCGTCTGCACGGCGAATTTCTTTTCTTGTGCGCACGATGACGGCGCGTTGCACGTCACCTTTTTTCACGCGGCCCCGCGGAATAGCTTCTTTAACTGACACAACAATAGTGTCACCTACAGAAGCTGTTTTCCGTTTGGATCCGCCCAAAACTTTAATGCACTGCACCCGTCTCGCGCCGGAATTGTCGGCAACTTCCAGGTTGGTTTGCATTTGAATCATAGTCTTTACCTTTGTTTGGTTCGGACAAGCTTAACTTTAAGCGTTGTCGTAAAGAACTTCCCAACGTTTCAATTTAGAAATGGGACGACATTCTTGAATACGAACGAGGTCACCAGCTTTAAACTGATTTTTTTCATCATGGGCATGGTACTTCTTAGACCGGCCAATGTATTTTTTGTAAAGTGGGTGCATCACTTGACGCTCCACTTTGACAACAACAGTTTGAGTACTCTTGTCGCTAACTACTGTCCCTTGCAGGATCCGCTTCGGCATAGTTGTTTCTCCTATGACGCAGGTTTCGATGACATTACCGTTTTAATCCGGGCAATATCACGGCGAACCTGACGTTCACGAGCCGTATTTTCCAATTGGCCACCGGCTTTTTGGAAACGAAGATTGAACTGTTCTTTCTTAAGAGAGATCAGATCGTCTTTTAATTCGGTTGGGGTTTTAGCCAACAAATCTTGTGCTTTCATGGTCATCCCCCTTCGCCGAGACGGGTTACAAACTTAGTTTTGATCGGCAGCTTGGCAGCACCACGTTCGAAGGCCTCACGGGCCAACTCAGCGGATACACCGTCGAGTTCGAACATAACTTTACCAGGCTGGATACGAACCATCCAAAACTCCGGAGAACCCTTACCTTTACCCATACGGACTTCAGCAGGCTTCTTTGAAACCGGAATATCTGGAAACACTCGGATCCAAACTCGACCAGTACGTTTAATGTGACGTGTTATAGCACGACGGGTCGCTTCGATCTGCCGTGCCGTAATACGTCCCGGCTCAATCGCTTTAAGACCGAAAGCACCGAAGTTCAGGCTTGTACCTGAAGTTGCGACACCTTTCAAGCGTCCTTTGTGTGCTTTACGAAATTTTGTGCGCTTCGGTTGAAGCATAGTATCACCTCTTTACCTTAGCCCCGACGACCGCCAGGACGACCTGCGGGACGGCCAGCGGCCTGTTGTTTTTCCTGAGCCTTCTCTTGACCCATCGGATCGTGCTCCATGATCTCGCCTTTGTAGATCCAAACTTTGATACCAATGATACCATAAGTTGTGAGCGAGCGAGCCACACCGTAGTCAATGTTTGCGCGGAGTGTGTGCAACGGCACACGACCTTCACGGTACCATTCAGTACGGGCGATTTCAGCGCCGCCAAGACGACCAGCACAATTGATCCGAATACCTTGAGCACCCAAACGCATAGCAGATTGAACTGCGCGTTTCATGGCACGACGGTAAGCAACACGGCGTGCAAGCTGTTGGCCAATATTTTCAGCAACCAATTTCGCGTCAATTTCCGGCTTGCGGATTTCAACAATGTTCAAATGAACTTCTGAAGAAGTCATTGTCGCAATTTTGGAGCGCAACTTTTCGATGTCAGCGCCTTTTTTGCCAATAATAACACCCGGACGGGCTGTGTGAATTGTCACTCTGCATTTCTTGGCAGGACGCTCGATAATAACCCGGCTTACGCCAGCTTGTACGAGGTCTTTTTCAAGAAATTCGCGAATACGCACATCTTCATGAAGAAGATTCGCGTAATCACGTTCAGCGTACCAACGAGAATCCCATGTACGGTTGATGCCAACACGTAGGCCAATCGGATTAACTTTCTGACCCATTATGCTTGCTCCTCACGTTCACGAACAACAATCGTGATGTTACTGAAAGGTTTCAGGATGCCACTTGAACGACCGCGGCCACGAGGACGCATACGTTTCATGACTAGGGATTTTCCAACATATGCTTCCGCTACGAACAACCGGTCAACATCAAGTTGATGATTGTTTTCAGCGTTAGCAATTGCTGACTGCAGAACTTTCTTCACGTCGCGTGAAATTGCACGCTTCGAGAAAGTCAGATCTGAAAGAGCAGCACCCACGGCTTTACCGCGAATGAGCCCTGCGACGAGGTTCAGCTTTTGAGGACTGACACGAAGACGATTGCCTTTAGCAAGCGCGCTCGAGTCGTCTAGCTGCCTTTCGACGGACTGTTTACCCATATTTATTTCCTCCGGACCTTCTTATCGGCCGAATGGCCATAATATGTACGAGAAGGAGAAAACTCTCCAAATTTATGACCTACCATATCTTCATCCACAAGAACCGGTACAAACTTTTGGCCGTTATAAACGCCAAATGTCAAACCGACAAATTGAGGAACAATAGTAGACCGGCGTGACCAGGTCTTGATGATCTGTTTCTTGCCGCTTACGCGGGCAGACTCAGCCTTTTTAAGCATGTAGCCGTCAACAAACGGACCTTTCCATACTGAACGTGCCATTTAACGCTCCCTATTTCTTCCGTTTTTGCGGACGGCGCCGCGTGATCATTTTATCAGTTGATTTGTTGGATCTTGTCCGCTTGCCCTTGGTTGGTTTACCCCAAGGAGAAACAGGATGACGTCCACCAGATGTTCTACCTTCACCACCACCATGAGGATGATCGATCGGGTTCATGGCTACACCACGAACAGATGGACGACGTCCAAGCCAGCGAGAACGGCCAGCTTTTGCAAGCTTGATATTCTTTTGATCCGGGTTTGAAACCGCACCAACCGTTGCCATACATTCTGCAGGAACGATGCGCTGCTCACCAGAGGCCAGACGAAGCTGGGCATAACCGGCATCTTTACCAATTAGCTGAACATATGTACCAGCAGAACGAGCCATTTGACCGCCCTTACCAGGTTTCATCTCCACGTTATGGATGATGGTACCAACTGGTATATTTTTCATTGGCATCGCGTTGCCAGGTTTAATATCAGCAGTTACGCCTGAAATCACCTTATCACCGATAGCAACACGTTGTGGCGCAATGATGTAGGCAAGTTCGCCATCATCATACTTGATGAGAGCAATAAATGCTGTCCGGTTCGGATCGTATTCAAGGCGCTCAACAGTCGCTGCTACGTCAAATTTACGACGTTTGAAATCGATGATCCGGTAAGATCTTTTGTGCCCGCCGCCACGGCGACGCGCTGTAATGCGACCGTTATTATTACGACCACCGCTACCTGTCAAACCCTCAGTAAGGGTCTTAACTGGTTTACCTTTATGCAACTCAGAACGATCAACAAGGATCAGACCACGTTGCGCAGGTGTAGTTGGCTTATAACTTTTAAGAGCCATTTTTAAATCCCCGTCGACACGTCAATGGTTTGACCTTCGGTCAATGTAACCATTGCTTTCTTGTAATCAGACCGTCTGCCTGGACGACCTTTGAAACGTTTAACCTTACCGTTGGTACGGTTCGTGTTTACGTTCTCGACCGTAACCTTGAAGAGTGTTTCCACTGCTTCTTTGATTTCCGGCTTAGTCGCATCCAGTTTCACACGGAATGTAACCTGATTATATTCGGAACCCATTGTGGACTTTTCAGTAACTACTGGTCCCAATAGGATATCGTAAATACGTTCCTGGTTCATTTTAGTCGAGCCTCCAGGCTTTCTACTGCGCTTTTTGTCAGTACCAGCGTGTCACGACGCAGAATATCATAAACGTTTGCACCATTTTCAGGCAAAACGTCGATCTGCGGGAGATTGCGAGTAGACAAAGCGAAATTAGTATCTGGTTCGCCTGCATCAATGATTAGAGCAGATGACCAACCCAATGCAGCAAATTTACCAGCCATAACTTTCGTTTTGGCATCCGCCGACTTGAGATCATCAACGATGATCAATTTCCCTGTAGCAGCTTTGGTAGACAAAGCTGTTTTCAGAGCAAGTTTACGAACTTTTTTCGGCAAATCTTGAGCATGTGACCGAAGAACAGGACCATGAGCAACACCACCACCACGTTGATGCGGAGCACGTTTGTTACCTTGACGAGCACGACCGGTACCCTTCTGAGCAAACGGCTTAGCACCTGTACCGGACACTTCAGCGACACCTTTTGTCTTGTGTGTACCGGAACGGCGAGCAGCAAGTTGATATGTCACCATCCGTTGAAGTAGATCCGCACGCGGAGCTAGTCCAAAAACCTCTTCAGCAAGCTCAATATCGCCGGCTTTTTTGTTTTCGAGGTTGATTACATTAACCTTCATTCCAACAGATCCTCTTATTCTTCAGCAGAAGCGTCTGATGCAGGCGCTTCTTCTACTGCCGCAGGAGCTACCGTCGCCCGGACTGCTGCCGGATATGGAGCTTCATCAGGGCGTGATTTCTTCACAGCATCTGACACGTAAACCCAAGTACCTTTAGAACCAGGAACCGCGCCTCTTACAAGGATCAGTCCACGCTCTGTATCTGTAGATACGATTGTTAGGTTTTGTGTAGTTACACGAGTTGCACCCATGTGACCGGCCATTTTCTTGCCCTTGAACACTTTACCAGGATCTTGACACTGACCCGTAGAACCGTGTGCACGGTGAGAAACTGACACACCATGTGTCGCCCGCATACCACCAAAGTTATGACGCTTCATGGCACCGGCAAAACCTTTACCAATGCTTGTAGCTGCAACGTCAACTGGTTGGTTCGAAACGAAGTGATCTACAGTGATTTCAGAACCGAGATCGACGAAACCGTCTGCATCAATCCGAAATTCTGCCAACTTCATTTTCGGCGCAACATTTGCTTTCGCATAATGGCCGCGCATAGCTTTTGACACATTTTTAACTTTGGCTGCACCGACACCGATTTGCATGGCGTTATATCCATGCGTATCAGATTTACGGTGAGCAACAACCTGGCAGTTTTCCACTTCCAGGACTGTTACTGGTACATGTTGCCCGTCTTCAGCGAAGACGCGAGACATGCCCAGTTTTTTTGCGATCATTCCACAACGCATTTCAGATTACCCCAACAACTTAATGGATACTTCGACGCCAGCGGCGAGTTCCAGTTTCATCAGCGCTTCCACTGTTTGTGGCGTAGGCTCAACGATATCCAAAACACGTTTGTGTGTACGGATTTCGAACTGTTCACGAGACTTTTTGTCAATATGCGGTCCACGAAGAACTGTATATTTGTCGATATGCGTCGGAAGCGGGATTGGGCCACGTACAAAAGCGCCTGTGCGCTTAGCAGTATTTACAATCTCACCTGTCGAGCTATCAAGCACGCGATGGTCATACGCTTTGAGGCGAATGCGGATATTTTGGTTTTCCATTACTCTGGTCACTCCAGAAATCAGCCGCCTCAGTAAGAGGCGGCCAGAAAAGTTTCTTACTCAGCGATGGTGACGACGACGCCAGCACCAACAGTACGGCCACCTTCGCGGATCGCGAAACGGAGACCTTCATCCATGGCGATTGGAGCAATAAGCTCAACATCCACAGTCACGTTATCACCAGGCATCACCATTTCGGTTCCCTCTGGAAGTGTCACAACACCGGTTACATCAGTTGTACGGAAGTAGAACTGTGGACGGTAGTTTGTGAAGAATGGTGTATGACGACCACCCTCTTCCTTTTTCAGGATATAGGCTTCTGCCTTGAATTTTGTATGTGGTGTGATTGTGCCAGGGTGTGCCAAAACTTGGCCACGCTCAACTTCTTCGCGTTTCGTACCACGAAGAAGGACACCAACGTTATCGCCAGCTTCACCTTGATCGAGAAGCTTACGGAACATTTCAACACCGGTACAAATTGTTTTCGCAGTATCTTTAATACCAACGATTTCAATTTCTTCACCAACCTTAACAATACCGCTCTCGATCCGACCTGTAACAACAGTACCGCGACCAGAGATTGAGAACACATCCTCAATTGGCATCAAGAAGGCTTTATCAACGTCACGTTTTGGAAGCGGGATATACTCATCAACAGCTGCCATCAGTTTCAGAATTGCTTCTTTACCGATTTCATCGTCACGACCCTCAAGTGCTGCAAGGGCAGAACCGGCAATAATCGGAATATCGTCGCCCGGGAAATCATATTCGCTTAACAGCTCACGGATTTCCATTTCAACAAGCTCAAGAAGCTCTTCGTCGTCGACTTGGTCAACTTTATTCATGAACACAACAAGCGCTGGCACACCAACCTGACGGGCAAGCAGAATATGCTCACGTGTCTGAGGCATTGGGCCGTCTGCTGCTGATACAACAAGAATACCACCGTCCATCTGCGCTGCGCCTGTGATCATGTTTTTCACATAATCGGCATGGCCCGGACAGTCAACATGCGCGTAATGGCGGTTTTCTGTTTCGTATTCAACGTGGGATGTGGAAATCGTAATACCACGTGCTTTTTCTTCAGGCGCTTTGTCAATTTCATCAAATGCAAAAGCTGCACCGCCACCCGCTTCAGCAAGCACTTTCGTGATCGCCGCTGTTAGTGTTGTTTTACCGTGGTCAACGTGACCAATAGTACCAACGTTCGCATGCGGCTTACTACGATCAAATTTTTCTTTACCCATAATCTCGTCGTCCTGAAATTATCAAATTCACACAGCTCAAAGATACCGAAGGCCTGCTTTCAGTATCAACAAATTCTCTTAGTCCTACTTATAGAGCGCTGACCGGCGCTTTGGAGCGGGTGAAGGGAATCGGACCCTCGTCGTAAGCTTGGAAGGCTTCTGCTCTACCATTGAGCTACACCCGCATAATTTCCGTATCTACTTCTCACCCGACTATTAAGTCAGGTGTGTGGTGGAGGGAGTTGGATTTGAACCAACGTAGGCATAGCCAGCGGATTTACAGTCCGCCCCTTTTAACCGCTCAGGCATCCCTCCGACACCACATTCACTTCGCGACGTTGCCGCTAAGTGATGCGGCATAATCGAAATTTCGACGATAAAGTCAACCTAAAAAAATCAATTTAATTCAATTTTTTCAAACCATCAGGCAAATGCCGACTTGTCGTCTGAAGCGAAGCGCAATATAAGCGAGCCTATGTCAACACGCAAGCCGCCAAAAGGCCAAAAATCAAATTTTTTTTCCGGAGCCCGAAAAACGGGACAAACCCGGTCTAAAAGTCCCCAAAGTGATGCCGATTTTTCCGCAAGGGATAACTGGCTTTACGGGGATCATGCCGTAATGGCCGCTCTTCAGAACCCAAAAAGAAAGATTAAGAGATTGGTTTTGTCAAAATCCAAATCTCAGAATCTTGATGATGAAGCGCGGGATATTATTAATTCATTTGGATCTATTGAGATAGTTCCCCCAGATCAGCTTCACGCATTGCTGCCAGAGAATGCGATTCACCAAGGGATCGCTTTGCAAGCTAACCCTCTTCATGCCTATGACATTGAAGACATTCCAAAACTGACAGAGAATCAAAGCAGTACGTCAGTTGCGGTGCTCGACCAAGTGACCGACCCTCATAATGTCGGCGCCATCCTACGGTCTGCTGCAGCGTTCGGTATTTCTGCTGTCATTATCCCCGATCGGCACTCTCCGCCTATCACAGGTGTTCTTGCCAGGTCTGCATCGGGCGCAGTAGAGACCGTCCCGCTCATTCGTGTGAATAATCTTGCACGGGCTCTAGACAAACTTGAAGAGTTTGGTTTCTGGAGAATTGGAATGGATGGATCTGCCGAACAGGAATTAGACGATGCCGTAAAAGGGGCGGCGAAGGTTGCCCTCATTCTCGGCTCAGAAGGAAAAGGCCTTAGACGTCTCACTGCAGAAAAATGCGACTTGATGGGTAAGCTTCCGATAAGTAGTCAAATCGAAAGCCTAAATGTCTCAAATGCCGCCGCAATTGCCTTCTACGAGATGGCTCGAAGGTTGGGGAAACAGTAGGAAAACTGCCGAATTTAAAAAAAGTTTCATTTTTTTGAATTTTTTACTTGCCGAATTTCATTCTGCTGTTAGTTTGCGCCCCACGATGCCGCTATAGCTCAGTTGGTAGAGCAGTTGATTTGTAATCATCAGGTCCCGAGTTCGACTCTTGGTGGCGGCACCAAATAAGCCCTTGAAAACATCAGTTTTCGAGGGCTTATCTGTTTCTAGATTGTATCAAAGCAATTATTTAGTCTCTCATTTGTCTCACGTTTTTGGTAAATAAATCCATGGATTTGTCAAACAATGATCGAGAAAAAATTGTCTTTTGGGCCAGCAAACATCCGGAAATTAAAGCAGTATATCTGTTCGGTAGCAGACCACGTGGAGATAGCGGTCCAGATAGTGATATAGATCTTGGGCTGGTCTTGAACCAACAAAAGGGAGACTCAAATACTCTTGCATCTTGGATCGGGTTTGATAACAACTGGAAAGTTGAGCTTGCGCGTGAACTCACCGCTCCTTTGGATCTTCAATGGTATGACGTTCAGCTAGAACAACATAATGATGGAGACACTCAAATAGTTTGGACAGGAATCAAGAAGGACGGAGTTCTTTTGTATCACGAATAGGCAAACTATTTTTGTTCCAATTGAGGGAATACTGGTAACCTCGTAATGCCGCTGCCTTTGAAAGCCGCGGAACCAATCATCTTATGTAGATAAGAGCATGTATCTCGTAATGCCTCGAAGGTTGGCAGCTGTTTTGATCCAGTGACGATATATCTAGTTTCAATGACAGCATCAGATTTATGCATAAAATCGAATAGAGCAATATCTTCACTTCTGAATATTAGGCCAAAACTTATAGTCGCTATTGATTTCCTATCATCACTTTTATTGATTACAAGATAGCCCGCACACTTTACAGGAAATAAATATGTCTATTCTCGAACGTGTTGTTCACATGGTTCTTTTTGAGATCTTTGCCATCATCACCTTTATCCCAATAGCCATGTTTGCCACGGGACAGGGCGCATCCACCTTAGCAGGCTTAGGCATCCTTCTCTCTGCCATCGCGATGACTTGGAATTTTACGTATAATTGGGGCTATGACGCGCTCTTAGGCGATGACCGTATGGCGCGGGGATTTCGCACACGCATCCTCCATGGACTAGGGTTCGAAGCAGGTATGGTTATCCTGTCATTCCCCGTGATGATGTACATTCTTCAGGAAAACT
>Ga0209826_1000390_pt1 | contig 32221 bp, 20 predicted proteins | sample GOMGulsemesocosm_5_FD_184637 | JGI IMG/M metagenome (GOLD analysis project Ga0209826, IMG submission 184637) | Methane-oxidizing microbial communities from mesocosms in the Gulf of Mexico - GOM15C Gulf of Mexico (SPAdes) (version 2) | ecosystem: Environmental > Aquatic > Marine > Cold seeps... | reverse complement strand
CCCATCAACCGGTGAATTCACCATGCTCTTCTCCTCTACTGCCATTGGCAAAGGGGATTTGATGTTTGGTGAGGGCGGCGATGACTTCATGCACGGTATGGTCGGTGACGATGTTTTGTTTGGGAATGCTGAAAATGATGCCATGCACGGTGAAATCGGCAATGATATTCTGTTCGGCGGTACAGGCGAAGACGGAATGCTCGGTGACGATGGGTTGTTGCTCACCAGCCGCAATACGGAAAAAGCCAACAATAATGATGATGCGCTGGCCGAACCGCTTTATGGCATCGCAAAGTTGAACGATGTTGATCTTGATATCGCAACACCCGGTCAATTGCAGCGGGCGACCATTAATATGGATGGGGCATTGAAATATACTGTCGACTTGCTGGCCTTCAGAACAGCAACAACCGGAGCAGATCAACTGTTTAACGACATCATGTTCGGTGGTTGGGGTAAAGATTCTATGCACGCGGGTGATGGTGATGATGCTGTATCCGGCGCAGAAGCGCTGCCTTACTATTATTCTGGTGACGGAGATGCGTCACCATTTGATAGTGTTAATGATGCGATGAAAGTTGTCCAGAATGCGGATAATGTCAGTGCTGTTTCAGATCAGGATGATCCATTCTGGTACGATTACGCCCTCTATAATCCAGGTGAGATCCTGCGGTATGAAGGTCGCGGCGGAGAAGGTGAGTTTGCTGACGAGTTTGCTCTGTATGACAGTTATAACCCGCGCGAAAAAATCTTTGTTGATCCATCTACAGGTGAACGGGTTGCGATTGCGGATTTGACCGGTAGTGAAATTGACTTCCTGCTCAATTTTGATGCAACAGAAGGCCCAGAAGATACCGTCTTCCCCGATCCTGATGAATTGATCGACCTCTTTACCGATGGCGATGACAAGATTTTTGGTGATCTGGGTAATGACTGGATCGTTGGTGGTACCGGACGGGATCACATGTTTGGTGGTCGCGGTGATGATATGCTCAACATGGATGATGACCACGATACCAATGGTGGTTTGAATGATGATCCTGATGCTTATCAGTCTTATGCGGATATCGTCTATGCGGGAGCCGGACGGGATGTGATGATCCTGAATACGGGTGCCGATCGGTCCATTGACTGGGTTGGAGAGTTTAACAGTTATATCGTGCCGTTCAGCCCGTTTGGCGCTTTCCATATAAGTCGCAATCTGCAGCCACATTTGCAGGACTATCTCTATGATCTGTCTGAAAGTGATGGAGCAGACCCAACTATGCCAGATGGCGCGTTGTATTTGGAACATAAATTCGATGATGCGCGAACTTATGATCCAGATCCGGACCGTAATTTCGAACCGTTTGGCGAGCTTGGTATGGTTCTGCAACAGGATCGGGATTGGAATGAACAAACCGGTGCCCCAAATGATCCACAGGCTGGTAATTTGCAAGGTGCAAGAGAAATTATGCGCCGTGAGTTATTTGCCGGTGAATATAGTGGTAATGGCGGCGGCGGCGGCGGTGGTGGCGGCGGAAATCCAAATGCCCTTGCTTTTGCATTTGCCGTGGATTCTGGCCTTTGGGCGATTGAAGATGGATCTTATACCGTAGAATCTTCAACTTTGAGCACGGAAGCCGTCAGTCTTTTCTTCCTCGATGAAATGCAACCAAATTATATGGAAATTCTGGTTACCGTTAATGCTGAAAAAGATAAAGCTGGTTGGAAATCAAATGGTTATATCATTTTCGATTATCAGGGACCGGATGATTTCAAATTCGCAGGTATTGAAGCAGGTATTGATAAAATCCAGCTTGGCCATAAAACTGCAGACGGTTGGGTCGTTGATACACAGAGCAATATGCGTCTCCGTGCCGCTCAGGATTATGATCTGACGCTTGTCATGCATGGTACGGTTGCAACTCTTTATGTGAATGGCTCAAATGCTACCAGTTTCAATTTCGAAGATCCGCTTAATAACGGAATGTTGGGGTTGGGCGTTGATGGCGCAAAAGCTTCTTTTGATGACTGGCAGATTCAAAAATTGCCTCCTGTCATCACCTTCGAATATACTGAAGACTATAGTATTGATATGGGAGCTTTCTCGCTTGAAACTGGAAACTGGTCAGTCGATGGAAGTGAATTGGTTGCAAGTATTGCCTCCGGCTTTGCCATTGCAACGCGGCATGTGGATGTTGCCAATTACACAATGCTTGAATTCGAATCCCATATAGATTCAGATTATCTGTCCGGTATTGTTTTCGATTATTATAACGATGAGAATTACAAGTTTGCTGCGATTGATCCGAACACGGAGCAAGTTGTCATTGGGCATGTAACTGATCGTGGCATCACAATTGATGTCTCAACAGATGTAAAATTGACAGGAAATTCAGGGCATACGTTGATGGTCCATCTTTCTGGCGGCAGCGTCAGCGTGGAGCTCAATGGAACCGCCGTAACTGGCTTTGTCTATTATAGCCTGCTTAATGACGGCTCAGTTGGTCTGTTTGTCGATAGTGGTACAGCTTCCTTCGACGATACTATCGTCCGGGGTGATGACCCTGCCTATATTGAAGACGGAGAACCATTGCTCGCGTCGTCAATCGGGAATGGAGATATTTCAGCAGATCAACTCCTGACAAGGGATGACCTGAACGCGATCATTGAGGCAGGTAGTGAGCGCTGGGCTGCCTTGCTTGGGATCGCGGAGGAGGATCTTCAACTCTCAGCGGATGATTTTGTAATCGCTGACCTTTCTGGTTCTGCTTTAGCTGTAGTTTTACCTGACGGCCGTATTGTAATCGATGCAGATGCTGCGGGACACGGATGGTATATTGATGGAACACCGTTAGAGGATGAAGAATTTACAGATGGTTCAATTGTTGATGGTATGGATCTACTAACGACAGTGATGCATGAAATGGGTCATTCATTGGGCATTGACGAACATAGTAGCGATGATGATGACCTTATGAGTGCGACACTGGATGAAGGTGAGAGGCACGTAGAGACTGAATTCGCAGATGCATCTCTTGAACCTATTTTAGAAGACTTCGGAGCTACTGTTTCCAACGACTTGACCGCGACAGTTATTAATTGGACAGCTGGTAGCACTTCTTCCACCCAATCTGATGATTCTAAGAAATCTAGTAGAGAAACAACTTTATTGGAATTCCTGTATGAGTTGCCTGAATTGTCTGGTGTCGTAAATTCAAATAGCGATAGTTCATTGCATTAATAGTGTAGGGCTTGATAAATTTGAAAAGAGACACATTATTTCTGGCATCGAGGCCTTTTAGCCTCGGTGCCTTTTTGTGTAAATATCTTGAAGGTTTTTCTAGAAAATAGGGAAAGTAATTGCAAATAATTACTTTATTAGTAATAATTAATATTAAATTATCTATATTAGTGAGGCGTGAGTTTTTATTTAAACAAATTTGGAGACGATAGCATGAGTGGAACGGATACAACCGCAACAAATGGTGGAGGGAAGGCTGCAGCAAACGCGCCTACTGCAGGGCTAGGAACTTCTGAAAGCCCGACATTGCCAAACGTGAAATGGGCTGACACCGACATGAAAACCAGTTATGCCAATGTCGTGAATGTTGTCAGCAGCCGCGAAGAAATGACACTTTTCTTCGGGACAAATCAATCCTGGAACGCAAGCGATAAAGAATTGATCGTCAATTTGTCTGATCGGATCATTTTGAATCCACATGCTGCTAAGCGCTTGCTCACCTTGCTAAATGCAGTGGTCAAAGAGTATGAAAATCGATATGGCGATGTGAATATTGATCATGCTGGACGTAAAGGAGAAGGGCGGGCTTGATCGGCTTCCGGCGGATATCACGGCAGCAATTGGTCCTATGATATTGATGGAATAGACTCGTTGCATGAAATGATACTTCCTGCATGGCAGAAGGTTTTGTTCCTCATTTTCAATGAAAACAAACAATCCAAATTTTGGCAGTATTCTTGAAACGGGCTCTTCAGAAAGCGAGCAATTTGCTCAGCTCGATACCGCGTTTTTGCATAATTTGGCAGAACGTCGGGATGAACATACATTCTTTGAAAGCTGGTTGTCTCTTCAGGCGGGATTGCTCAAGATCGCGTTGAACGGTGTTGTCGTCGTCGTCGATGATATAGAACAGGATCTACGTCCTGCTGCATATTGGCCGCCAACAACAGTGCCTGGCACAGATCTCATAAAAATAGCGGAATCTGCCATTCGACAAAAATGCGGTGTTGTGCAGCGTAGTGGTGAAACTAATACCGGTGTGCAAAGTATTGCCTACCCCATACTTATTGATGGCGATGTTGCTGGTGTCGTTGGTTTTAATGTTAAATGTGGTACAGATGCATCGCTGCAATCTGCTTTGCGTCAATTGCAGTGGGGGGCTGTCTGGCTTGAAAACCATACCAGAGAAAAACAGTTTTCTCAGGTACATAGTGCTGCAAGTCGTCTCTCTACAACATTGGATTTGATTGCCGTTTCCTTGGAATATGACGATTTCGGGCCAGCTGCAAGTGCAACGCTCACCGAGATCGCCGCACAACTAAGGTGTGAGCGTGCGTCCTTTGGGGTTTTACGTTTTCAGCACATTAAAATTCTTGCTATGTCTCATACAGCGGTTTTTTCCAAGCGGATGAATATGGTGCGTGCGATATCTCGGGCGATGGAGGAAGCGGTTGACCAAGAACGAATTATCGTAACGCCAGCGAATGACGAAAATATTGCTGTGACTCGCTGTCATGAAGAACTGTCACGAAGGTTTGGGTTTGGCGGCAGCATCGTTACGATACCGTTATATGATGAAAAGAAGATTTATGGCGCCCTGACATTAGAATATGTTCCAGATAAAGAACTGTTTCCTGATGACGTTGAATTGGTTACGGCCTTAGGCGCAACCATCGGGCGTATCCTGGAGAATAAAAGAAAAGAAAATCGATGGTTATTGAGCAAAATGTTTGTCTCCATCACATGCCAGCTTCATCGTTTGTTTGGCCCGGGTTTCCTTGGCCGAAAAATTGCGGTCTGTATATTATTGGCAATGGTGACTTTTTTTTCTATTGCAACCTCCCCCTTCCGCGTGACAACTGATGCTATCCTTGAAGGCCGCATCCAACGAATATTGGTTGCCCCTTATGATGGTTTCATTGCTGATGCTCCCATTCGGGCTGGAGATTATGTTCAGAAAGGACACATTCTAGCTCGTCTCGATGATCGAGATTTGCAATTGGAGTTGGAAGCTTGGTCAAGTAGGCGAAAACAATATCTAGCAGAGCGCAAACGAGCTATTGCTGAGCATGATTTGGCGCAGGCAAATGTATTCCTGTCTCAAATTGATGAGGCGGATGTACAATTAGAACTTATTCACGAAAAACTTAAACGTGCTGATATTGTTGCACCATTCGATGGTGTGGTGTTAAGCGGTGATTTAACACAATCTCTTGGGCGTGCCGTTCAAATTGGCGATACTTTATTTCAGGTTGCTCCTCTCGAATCCTATCGTGTGTTCTTAAAGATAGATGAACGGGATATACAAGAAATTGAAATAGGACAATCAGGATCAATTTTGTTGAATGCCTTGCCCCACCAACCGATTGCCCTCACTGTACAAAAAATTTCCTCCGTTACCCTGTCAGAAGACGGGATTAATCTGTTTCGGGTGGAGGCATTTCTAAATGAAACACCGACAAGCATACGACCCGGAATGGAAGGGGTCGCGAAAATTACTATCCGTGAACAGAAACTTATTTGGATATGGTCCCGGGGATTCCTCAATTGGGTAAGGGTCCAATATTGGAAATGGTGGCTTTAAGGGAAAGGCGATGAGATTTGAGTGCTGAACGTCCCTCACACCCGTATTGGTATAAAGTGGCAACTTCGAAGCCTAAACTCCATGATCATGCTGAAATCGTACGGCAAGTGGTTCGGGGCAGGCTTTGGTATGTCATACATGATCAAATTTCAGCACGGCAATATCGCTTCACGCCTGAGACTTACCGATTTGTAGGTCTGTTAGATGGCAGGTTGACTGTTCAACAAGCTCTTGAACATTGCACGGAACAGCTGGGAAATGCTGCACCAAGTGAAGAGGATGTTATTCGTTTATTGATGCAATTGCACGGACTCGGCGCCTTGGCTGTACCATCAGAACAAACAGGAACAACCTTGTTCGAAAAAAACCTAGAAATGAAGCAGAAACGAATTCGTCAGCAGATGATGTCTCCGCTTGCTGTTCGAATACCACTTTTCGATCCGGAAGATATTCTGAACAAATTGATCCCCTTTGGGCGCGTCGCTTATTCAAAATTTGGCTTAATGGTTTGGATCGGGACAGTTTTGTATGGATTAATACAGACCGGCATTCATTTCGAAGAGCTCAGCAATAACTTCAGTGACCGAGTACTGGCTGCCGATAACTTGATCCTTCTATCCGTCGTTTTTGTCATTGTAAAAATTTGCCATGAGTTCGGCCATGGTGTGGCGGTAAAACGCTGGAGCGGTGAAGCTCATGAAATGGGAATTATGTTTCTTGTATTTTTTCCCGTGCCCTATGTGGATGCGTCTGCTGCAAATGTTTTTCAGTCTAAGTGGCGACGGATGACCGTCGCTGCGGCAGGTATGTATACTGAGATGTTTTTAGCCGCTATTGCAATAATTTTGTGGACCATACTGGAACCGGGCCTGCTACGTTCAGCGTTCTATAATGCGGCACTTATTGGGAGTGTTTCAACTTTTCTCTTCAACATTAATCCGCTCTTGCGTTTTGACGGATATTATATGCTTGGAGATTTATTGGAAATACCCAACTTGGGCTCTCGTTCGCAGAAGTATTTCATCTATTTAGTACAGTCGAAGATTATGCGTTTGCCAGATGCGGTGACAACGGAACAGAGCACACGTGAGAAAACCTGGCTGACAGTTTATGCCATATTAGTCGCCTTTTATCGGGTCTTCATCGTCAGCGTAATTGCTCTTTTCGTTTCGCAAAAATTCTTTTTCCTAGGCGTCGCTATTGCTCTTTGGGCCTTTGTTCAATTGCTTCTTTTTCCTTTGTATAAGTCCTTGAAATTTCTTATCTTTTCAACCAGGTTACGGACTAGAAGAGTGGGGTCAATATTGCGGGTATCCGTTGTAATCGGCGCAATTGGTGGTGCCGTATTTCTCATGCCAGCCCCATTAACAACATACGCAGACGGTGTTATCTGGGTTCCAGAGGATGCAGAGATGACAGTTCAGTCTGATGGATTTGTACAGAATATTTTATTTCCTGAAGGGGCATCTGTAACAGCGGGCGCGAAATTAATCACACTCAGAAATACAGAGCTCGACGTTGCGAAACGATCTTTAGTTGCCCGAATTAAAGCGCTCAGGGCGAGGTATAAGGCAGATTATGTACGGGATCGTGTGGATGCTCGATTGACGAAAATCGAGATTGGTTATGCAATGGAACGCTTAGAAAACATTGAAAAACAGATTGGCGGGCTTCTTTTAAAAGCCAATGTTGACGGTATTTTTGCCATTCCGGTTGCGCAGGATTTAAAGGGGCAATATGTCCGCCGAGGGGAATTGCTCGGATTTATTATCGATAAGAAAAAAGTGACTGTTCGCGCCCTTGTAAAACAAGAAGATGCGGACTTGGTGCAAAGCCGTCAGCACGGAGCGTTTGTCATTATGACCGATATGCTGGGTGACATTTTGGAAGTTGAAATTGTGCGTACCATTCCATCTGCGACCGACAAGCTTCCTTCAATGGCTTTGTCCACCTTTGGTGGGGGGACTATCAATGTAAGGCGAGATGAAGAAACCGGTGAAGTAAAAGCGCTTGAAAGAGCTTTTGAGATAGAAATGAAATTTGTTGATCTTCCTGACGAGGCAAGAGTGGGCCAACGGGTTCACGTGATTTTCAAACATGGTTTGGAGGCCTTCGGAATTCAAGCAATACGGCGTTTGAGACAATTGTTCCTACGTGAACTCAATGTTTGATGCAAACGCCCATATTACCCATGGCAGGTATATAGAGATAAAAGGAAGTGCCGACCAAGGTTATAATCTTTTCAGCATGTATCAATCTCTTAGGTGCTTCATCCTGCTGCCCGCATCAAAACGTAGGTTTCTTGCTATTGTTCGCGAGATTCGTACAAATAATCAACATCTGACAAGTAAAACTATATATGCAGAAATTCAACATTTATTGACCGCTAATTCAGGTCAAAAGGAACAGTCTGTTGCTGCACTCTATGGTGTCATTTCTACATATTGCGAACATATGAGCGGTACGGTTTTTGGGGCGGATAATGATCTATCTGCGTGGGCTTTGTTCCAAGGTGGGGTGTGCGAACGAACGTCAAATGCCGATTTGGATGTGATTACCGCCGTCTCTGCTGTTCTTGCTATGGTGGGGCATTCTCTTCATATCGTGTGCAGCGATGATCGAAGTGCTCGGCACGCCTATAACTATGCTCTGCCCTTACTCTCAATTTTAAAAATCCAAACTGCATGTATTGAACGGCGAACCAGTTCAGCAAAGCGGAAAATTATTTACCAGAAAACAGTCGTTTTTTCGGCCGCATCGGAAATTATTATGGATCATTTGCGCGATCAGGTTGTGTCTGGTGGTAAAATCAATGAGACAAGATCTCTTCTTGGGGAACTGGCAGGTAAGCAAGTAACGGGCATTCAGAAGACGACGAACGGACTGACTCATGCTCTTGTTTTTGAAGGCGAAAACCTTCTTTGTGATACGGCGTTGACATCAATTATGGTCAATGAAACAGTCAGTGCCGGAGTTGAGAGCAATTTACCTTATGAGGCGCTGGGATTGGCGTGGCAGATGTCTGCTAGTCGGGATTTTGAACTCGAAAATAATATTGTTCGTTTCACTCGCCGAGGGCTGCAACGGGCATCAATGTTGACGCGATCCATGGGTGATAGATGGTCGCAACCTGCTCGCTCAGAATTTATGATTCTTCGAGCTTTGGAAGCCTTAAATATTTGGAAACTTGGTCGAGACTATACAATCGATGGTGAAGAATTACAGGCCATAAATGTGGAATTAGAAGACCGGTTACAACAGGATATAGAAACACCTGCACTTGCGCAGTTCTTAGCAGCCTGTGCTGGGCGCTCCTCCGCGGTAACAGGAAAGGCCGCAGCGCGGATTACTTTTCGCCGGTTTTTCAAGAGATACTCCAAAGTGTCGGCCTTTGTCCAGGATGTTCAACTTTGCCAGAAAGAACTCTATGAAGCCTATGGCATGCGCTCATTTGAACCTGCTTTAACTCAGGCTTACAAACGGCGCGACATTCAAGTCTCTTTCCATGAAGAAAAGTTTCAACGAAATCTAAATGCAGTAAGACAAAAGTGTCGCTCTCCGGTTCATGTTATTGAAACGAGGGATGAAAAGGACGCAATGAGAACCGCTACATCCATTAATCGTACGATCCACGAGACTTACACTGCCAAATGCAGTGAAAAATTTGACCCTGTTCTTCATTGTATTTGGATACAAGATGTCGATCAGCTAGCGGAGGAATTAAGTGGTCGGAACATCCTATCGACGGATAAGCAGTTGGTTTTTATTACGCTAGGAATGGATAACGGCATTTTTTTGCGGGCCCTGACTTATGAATGGCGGTATTTTTGGTTGGTTAAAATGAGTGTCCGCGATTTTGAGGGAAAATTAAACAGTGAATATTATCGCTTTTTGGCATGTTATGCGAATTCAGGTTTTCCTGGCGCAATCGCTATCGGTCGATGGTTACGGCGTTATGTCATGAAGAAACATGCTGACGAGACTCAAAAAATACGAAAATCTCTAGTGAAGTTGGATAATCAATATCGCAATATGATTTCATTTGCCGGGTCTGGAGACTGATAATGAACTTGGAAAGTCAAATTAGCTTAAATGGTCATAATTGTGTTTGGGCATTAATCTTTGCGATCCTCGTTTTTTTGCCGGATGGGAAAGTGAGGGCAGAGGAAGGTTTCGAATGTCTAATCGAGCCATGGACCATCGTCAAACTAGGAGCGCAGACTCAAGGGATTCTAGATAAAATAGAAGTCGACCGAGGTCAGGATGTCAAAACAAACCAAAGTATCGCCGAATTGAATTCAGAAGTCGAAAAAGCTTCCCTTGAACTTGCAAAAGCCAGAGCGCGGAACGTGACGCCCATTGAGACGGCGGAAGCACGGATGGAATATGAAGGGCTGAGAAATAAAAGAAGTGAAGCCCTCTTCAAGAAGAATATTATTTCATCGCAGGAAATAGATGAATCAAGAGTTAGTATGCGATTGGCAAAATTGGAGCGAGATCAAGCTAAGGTTGAGCAGAATTTGGCTAGGCTTGAATTGAAGAGAGCTGAAGCGGTTTATCAGCTGAAAACAATACGTAGCCCAATAGATGGAATTGTATTGTCCAGCAATCGTACGGCGGGGGAGTATCTATCTGAGGGTGATTATATAGTCACCCTTGCTCAAATTAATCCGTTGCGAGTGGAGGCCTTTTTACCGTTGGGGCGGACGGAAGAGCTTAAAGTCGGAGATCCAGTTATGGTCTATCCAGAAGCCCCTATTTCTGGAAAAATAGAAGGAATAATAGATGTTATCGATCGCGTTAGCGATGCTGCAAGCGGCATGATCGGTGTCCGTATAACAGTCGCCAATCCTTTAATGAAAACACTTGCAGGGGTCAGATGTACAGCCCTTTTCAAATAGATCCAGATTTATTTAACTCTCTCGCTTGAAACATAGTTTGGCCGCAAATCCAAAATTACTTTTGTGTCCGTTCGTCGTGAACAGACGTTCTAGGAGCGTGAGGGAACTGTTAGAAAAAATCTCTCCAACACATTTCTGAGTCAGCATCGATCTCAATTAAGTGGTGAGTTTCCATAATCAATGTTTTTTACTCGTTATCTCAAACCGACATTAACTAAAACACACGTTCTTGAAGCCAGTTACTTTTTAAGAATGTATGGGAAAGATAAAAATTTTTTAGTTTTTGATATGATCTTGAAAAGTAAGTAAAGATGGTTGCGTGCCTCCGCAACCAAATTAATAAAAAGGCCATACCATAAGGTGGGGCCTTTTTTAGTGCCTGTCCAAGCCATGGAATATCGGATGCTCTTCGAATTACTAAATTTGTTGAACTCAGGAACTTTATGTTTTTACAAAGCTGAACCCCTGATATAATAAGTGTAGAAGCGTGGCAAAGTCACTGCAGACGCGTCGTTACGCTAATAAAATTCGGAATCGTCTTGCAAGACAATCTATTCTTAAATATTTTGGCCGGCAAAGCGTTCAGCTAGTTTTTCCGCCCGCCAGGCGAACTGAGAACCAGCGTTCAAAGCGATACATAACACTATACCGTCAGGATACCCATGAGCTTGTACACAGACTACCTAACCGAAATTGAAAATAGAAAAAAAAATGGGTTGAATCCCAAACCTATTGATGATGCAGCCCTTACACAGGAAATCATCTCTCAAATTAGGGATTTCAATAGTGAATACAGAAAAGACTCTCTGAAATTTTTTATTTACAACTCACTACCGGGTACAACGAGTGCTGCTGGGGTAAAGGCGCAGTTTCTAAAAGAAATCATTCTTGGTGAGGCTGTCATCGAGGAAATCAAACCTTCCTTTGCTTTTGAATTACTCTCTCACATGAAGGGCGGCCCTTCCGTCAAAGTCCTTCTCGATATCGCATTGGGTGATGATTTATCGATCGCGCAGGAAGCCGCAGATGTCCTGAAAATGCAGTTTTTCCTCTATGAAACTGATACAGATCGACTAAAAGTGGCTTACGCAGAAGGGAATGACATTGCTAAAGGTATTCTCGAAAGTTATGCAAAGGCCGAGTTTTTTACAAAACTTCCCGACATTGAAGAAGAAGTTAAAGTTGTAACCTACGTCGCAGCAGAAGGGGATATTTCAACAGATTTACTGTCTCCAGGAAAAGAAGCACACTCCAGATCGGATCGTGAATTGCATGGGAAATGCTTGATTTCAGTAGAGGCTCAAGCTGAAATTCAGGAATTGCAAAAACAGCACCCAGATAAACGCGTGATGCTAATTGCCGAGAAAGGTACTATGGGGGTAGGGTCTTCAAGGATGTCAGGCGTCAATAACGTTGCTTTATGGACTGGAAAACAGGCAAGCCCCTATGTTCCTTTTGTTAATATTGCTCCGATTGTTGCTGGGACCAACGGTATTTCTCCGATATTTTTAACGACAGTGGGCGTTACTGGTGGTATCGGAATTGACCTGAAAAACTGGGTTAAAAAACTGGATTCTGACGGCAAGCCGATCCTGAATAGCGATGATAATCCCATACTTGAACAGAAATACTCTGTGGAAACAGGAACTGTTCTCACCATCAACACTAAAAGCAAAAAATTATACAATGAAAATGGGGATAAAGAGCTTGTTGATATTTCTTCAGCCTTAACCGCACAGAAGATTGAATTCATTAAAGCCGGAGGCTCTTATGCTATCGTCTTTGGTAAGAAACTTCAAAATTTCGCAGCCTCTGCATTGGGTGTTGAATTAAAATCTGTTTTCGCTCCCGCGAAAGAAATTTCTCATGAGGGACAAGGCCTCACGGCCGTCGAAAAAATATTCAATGCGAACGCTGTTGGAGTGACTGAGGGAACTGTTCTACACGCAGGTTCTGATGTAAAAGTAAAAGTGAATATTGTTGGATCACAGGACACGACCGGCTTGATGACGTCGCAGGAGTTGGAGGCTATGGCCGCAACCGTCATTTCACCGACCGTTGATGGCGCTTATCAATCAGGTTGCCATACCGCTTCGGTTTGGGATGTAAAAGCGCAGGAAAACATTCCTAAACTTATGAAGTTTATGAATAAATTTGGATTGATCACTGCACGCGATCCAAAGGGTGTTTATCATGCCATGACGGATGTAATCCATAAGGTTTTAAACGACATTACTATTGATGACAGGGCAATAATTATCGGTGGAGATTCTCACACAAGAATGTCTAAAGGTGTTGCTTTTGGAGCTGACTCGGGAACGGTTGCTCTTGCCTTGGCGACGGGTGAAGCGAGCATGCAGATCCCCGAGTCTGTTAAAGTTATCTTTAAAGGTAGCATGAAGGGCCATATGGATTTCCGTGATGTGGTCCATGCGACGCAGGCTCAAATGTTGAAGCAGTTTGGAGACAACGTATTTCAGGGACGTATTATTGAAGTCCACATCGGAACCCTACTCGCCGATCAAGCTTTTACATTTACAGATTGGACTGCTGAAATGAAGGCAAAAGCGTCGATCTGTATCTCTGAAGATGATACCTTGGTTGACTCCCTCGACATCGCCAAAAGTCGAATCCAGATTATGATCGACAAAGGAATGGATAATGTCGGCCAAGTTCTTCAGGGGTTAATTGATAAAGCAGATAAGAGAATTGCGGAAATAAAGTCTGGAGAGAAGCCGGCGCTGACCCCGGATGAAAATGCCAAATATTTCGCAGAAGTCACTGTGGATCTGGATCAAATTGATGAACCAATGATTGCCGATCCGGACGTGAACAATGTGGAGGTGTCTAAGCGATATACCCATGACACCATCAGGCCTATTTCCTACTACAAAGGCGAGAAAAATGTAGACTTAGGATTTGTTGGTTCCTGTATGGTTCACAAAGGGGATATTAAGATCGTCGCTCAGATGCTCAAAAACCTTGAAGAAAAAAATCATAAAGTCGAATTTAAGGCTCCTTTGGTTGTTGCTGCTCCTACTTACAACATCGTTGACGAATTAAAAGAAGAAGGTGATTGGAGTATTTTGCAGAAGTATTCCGGGTTTGAATTTAATGATGATGCACCGAAAATTTTCGCGAGGGTTGAATACGAAAATATTTTGTATCTTGAAAGACCCGGTTGTAATCTGTGCATGGGAAATCAGGAAAAAGCGGCGAAAGGGGATACGGTTCTAGCGACCTCAACACGTCTTTTTGAAGGACGTGTTGTGGAAGATTCCCAAGAGAAAAAAGGGGAATCCTTACTCGCTTCAACACCGGTTGTCGTGCTTTCCGCTATTTTAGGCAGGACACCAAATCTGGAAGAATATAAATCTGCTGTCGAGGGGATTGATCTCACGAAATTTGCCCCGCCGCAGGATAAGTCCCCGGACAAGTCCTTAGTTCAATTTTAGGAACTGTTATCGATCGGAGTACTTGCTGTGGCAAGTACTCCGCTACGGTATTCTGGCCTTAAAGCAAGAAAGATAAAAATTAACATATTTAGTGTTCTGAAGGAGTGTTCATATACTCTGGGCACATAATTTGTCCAAGCCCTTCTTCAAAATCTAAACCAAGATAAACTGCTTTTTCTCAAAGGAACGTCTCGTTTTAGTACCATTTTGGCGATTTTGATCGCTTGCTTCATAACTGAAGGGCATGTTGGGTAATACTTCGTCAACTTGCGCAATCAAAAAACAGGTCTCTTTTTATGCCCTGGTGCTGATGGGTTTGTTTGGCGCTCTCAAACCGCCAATACACAATTGGAATTTATATCGGTGCCAGAAAGGTCAAATGGATTTGCATCCGCTGACGTAACGGCAAGTACCGAAAGCTCTGTCAGCCAAACGAAAGAGATTGCTAGTTCACGTGAAAATGCAGAAACGATGACTCAATACATCGAAATAGACTTCTCTATATATGACTTCAGGAAAGTGTGGCAGTGGGGGGTGCTGATGCATGATCGGAGCTTGTTGAATACGTGTTATCAGTAGGGTAGACAGAGACAGGGTCGAATAAAAATTTTCTATGTTGGTTCAACAAAAACAAGCTCTAAATTCTGACCTTACCGAGATAGTACGGGCATATTTATGGACCACTAATGTGGGATATGAATCAAGACAATTGTAGAATCCAAACCTGCTGACGATATTCACAATTTAGATGCCCCAAGTGCAGCTTGCTTCATACCTTTGTGGTGGATAATTCTTTCTTGTTAGTCAGCATTGGAATGGCGAATCGCTGGGATTTATTCTCAAATCACGAAATTTCTGCAACCATTTTCAATTTTTTTAACCGAAATGTTTGTAATCCTTAAAACAAATAACCCTTTGGCCCCGAGCATTGCGCTTTAATATTCAAGAAAATTGAAGCTGGCTAAGAAAAAATTTCGTTAATATATCAATGAGTTGAGTGACTGATTATTCGCTCTGCGTTTGCCAATATTCCCCTCTGTTTGATTAGGTAAATTTACTATTGACACTTACGGGGAATCTAAATTACGTTCCATTGAGTGAAATAAAAAACGACAACTGAAATAAATTACATAACAGGGAAATCGGGAGGATTTTATGAAATATGTAAATTTAAAAAGTTTGGTGGCGTCAGCAGTAATGGCATTGTCGATGTCAACTGTTGCAGCCGTCAATGTTGATGCCGCAGGCAGCAAATTTGCTTGTAGTCCAGGTGAAACCTATATCATGAACGTCATGGTATCTGGTCATCCTTATTGGGTACCAGTGTTTCAAGGCTACAAACAAGCCGGTGAAGCAATGGGCTGTAAAGTGATTTTCTCAGGGACACCTGACTATGACATCACAAAACAGATCGCGTCATTCGAACAAGATCTTGCAAAAAGGCCAGCGGGTATTCTGCTTCACCCAATGAATGCAGATCCGTTTATTGAGCCAATTAATCGGGCGATTGAAGGCGGTACGACTGTTGTAACATTTGCAGCCGACAGCCCAAAATCCAATCGTGTTTCCTACATCACCTCTGATAACCTTGCAGAAGCTAAATATGCAGCAGATGAAATTGCTGGCTTGATGGGCGAAAAAGGAAAATTTGGTGTTCTGGAAAATCCAGGCCAAAGCAACCATGATCTTCGGGTCACGGCGTTCATCGCTTACATGGAAAAACACTATCCGGAAATGAAAATGGTTGGCCGTCAGGCAACAAACCAGGACGCAACCAAAGCTTATACATCTGTTTCTTCCATGCTTCAGGCTCATCCTGATCTTGGTGCCTTGTGGATACCAGAAGCCGGTTCTGCTGAAGGTGCTGTACAAGCGGTTTTGGAAGCCAAGGCTAAAGTAATCATTATGCACGCTGACATTAGCCCCGTAACACGCCAGCACATTAAGGCAGGCAACATCCATCAAGCGCTGAGCCCAAATCAGGGCATGCAGGGTTATATGGGCTTCATGTTGACCTTTATGGCGAAACACTCAGATCTGATCGATCCGTTTAATGATTACAAACGTTCAGGTTTCAACCCAATGGGCGTTCCATTCGTTGATAATGGCTTTGCTATCGTAACTAAAGCAAATGCCGATGACTTCGATCTGGGCGCATACATGAAAGGCCGTACTGCTAACTAATTGTAATAGCCTACTATTACTAATTGAATAAACTGTTCGCTGGTCTTGCAGGGACGAGGGTCTAAGGTCCAGCGGACAGTCTATTAGAAGCCAGTAATGTCATTCGAAAGTTAAGATGATGCCGACAAAGCCACTATTGAAAATATCAAAAATAAGTAAATCGTTCGGCGCGACCAAAGCCTTAAAATCTGTTGATTTTGAATTGATTAAAGGTGAAATACACGCGCTTGCAGGAGAAAATGGCGCAGGTAAATCTACTTTGATGAATATCATTGATGGTATTCATCAACCAGACAGTGGCGATATTTTCATTAACGGCGAAAAAGTAACCATCCAATCACCAGCCCATGCGCAACAAATGGGAATTGGTTTTGTTCATCAGGAAATTGCTCTTTGCCCAGACATTTCAGTGGCAGAAAACATATTTATGGCGCAAACCAACTCCAGTAATTCCTTGCTAATGAACTATTCGAAATTAAATGAACAAGCTCGCGCTGTTTTTGCACAGCTTAGCCCAATAGATCCAGCAACCATGGTCCGGGACTTATCTATTTCAAATCAACAGCTTGTTGAAATTGCCAAGGCCCTAACTTTGGATTGTCAGATCCTCATTCTAGATGAGCCGACAGCAGCATTAACCGACAAGGAAACGCAAGTCCTGTTTGGGATTATGAAGACACTGGCCGCGAGCGGGATATCCATTATTTATATTTCTCACCGTATGGTCGAGATTTTTGACAATTGCGACCGGGTGTCAGTGTTCCGAGATGGGGCTCATATTGTCACGAATTTTGTCAAAGACATCACTCCAGATGATGTTGTGAATAGCATGGTTGGTCGGGTCATCGAAGATTTGTACCCACCTAAATTATCGGTAGAAGAAGCATCTGATGACATCATCTTCCAAGCCCGTAATTATAACGAGAGATCAAAGTTTCGGGATATCTCTTTTGATTTAAAAAGAGGTGAAATACTTGGTGTCGCCGGATTGATTGGTGCTGGACGGAGTGAGATTGCTAAAGGAATTTGCGGACTTGAAGGCAACGTGTCGGGTGACCTCGTGCTGGAAAATTTACCGATCACAATTAATTCCTATCAGGATAGCATTGCTCACGGTATCGTCTATTTATCTGAAGATAGAAAAGGCGATGGTGTTTTTCTTGATTTGTCTATCGCATCCAATATTTCTGCACTTTTTGTCGAACAGATTTCCACAAATTCCGGGTTTATCGATATTAATCAGGAGCTTGCGCAAGCGCGTTCTCTTAGCGATCGACTAAATCTGAAGCGGGGGCATATTACTCATCCGGTATCATCGCTTAGTGGCGGCAATCAACAGAAAGTCGCGATTGCCAAAATGCTGTCGATCAATCCACGCATCATTTTTCTTGATGAGCCCACCAGAGGTGTGGATGTAGGGGCCAAATCGGAAATTCACAAAATCCTACGCGAATTGAGCAGGGAAGGGGTTGGCATCATTGTCATTTCATCTGAACTTCCAGAGCTGATCGGTTTGTGTGATCGCGTACTCGTTATTCGTGAAGGCACAATTAGCGGCGAGGTCACCGGGGACACAATGACTGAAGAGAACATTATGCATTTGGCTTCTATGGCAGAAACTAATCCTGCCCTAGTAGATAATTTACAAGGAAATAGAGCATGAGTAATTCAGAATCCGCCTTGGATACTGGCAATCGGCTAACTCATGAAACCGGGATGTTGGCAAGGTTACGCCGTCTAATGGCCATGCGGGAAACCGGATTGGTCCTAATCATTCTTGCCTTGTTTGTCGTGATGTCTTTTGCATCGCCGTATTTTTTGACATGGTTGAATATGAGGGCCATGGCGATGGCCTTCGCGGTTGAAGGTATTGTCGTTGTTGGCATGTGCATCTTGCTCATTGCCGGCGGCATTGATTTGTCGGTTGGCTCGATCGTGACTTTTTCTATGGTGTTGGCCGGATGGCTCTTCCTGCAAGGAGTGGACCCATGGACGGCATCTGTGATCGCAATCGTGGCATGCGCTGCCGTTGGGTCTGCAATGGGTTACTGTGTCACGAAAATTGGCTTGCACCATTTCATAGTGTCTCTGGCCTTCATGGTTATATTCCGCGGCGTATGCCTGTTGATAACGCAAGGCAGACCTCTTGGTTTATTCACTCTCCCCGCAGAATTCAAATTTATTGGGCAAGGATCAATTGGGGTTATTCCGGTAGTGATTATCCTGTTTCTTGTGGTCGTTGTTGCCTTTGACTTCCTGTTGCGCCGGTCAACGGTATTTCGCAAAGTCTTCTATACGGGTAGCAATGAAAAAGCCGCGGCATATTCCGGCATCCGCACCAAGAAGGTCATCTTTCTATCGACTGTTCTGTGTTCCACATTGTGCGGGGTTGCTGGGGTCATTTACATGGCTCGTTTTTCCTCGGCGCCCCCGTATTTCGGTCTAGGAATGGAACTCAATGTGATTGCCGCAGCCGTGATCGGCGGTGCTAGTTTGCAAGGGGGTACAGGGACGATCTTGGGCGCGATCTTGGGTGTGATCCTTTTGTCCGTCGTGACAAGTTCCTTGGCGCTGCTGGATGTCTCTTCTTATTGGCAGGATATCATTCGAGGGTCCATCCTTTTGGTGGCTGTTATTTTTGACCATTATATGAACAAGAAAAAGAATGCGAGTTGATTTGATGCTGATGGTGGGTGCGAATAAATGAAAATTAGCAATGATTTCGGCGATTATGAAGCCGCGCGGAAAATTCACCGAGTGCTCGTGATGCACTATCTGGAAGGCTTAAAGCAGTCAGAAATTGCAACATTGTTGGATTTATCTACTGCCAAGGTTAATCGGCTGATCAAGGAAGGGCGGAAAGGTGGCATGGTGGAGATTAACATCAAATCGCCGTTTCAGCCATTGATAGACGTTGAAGCTCGGCTAATACAAACCGGTGGCATTCAAGAAGCGATGGTGACCCCCACGGTATCTGACAATCCTGATGTTGTCTTGAATACTGTTGGTGAAGCCGCAGCCGGTTTCCTTTTGGAAAACCTGAAAGATGGAGACACGATTTGCATTACGGGCGGTAAGGGTGTTGGGGCGGTTGTTGATGCCTTAAACCCAGACCGGGCTTATGACGTGGAAGTGGTTCCGGCGACAGGTTGTGTTCAAGGGAAGCATTATACAGATGTTAATCATGTGGCGACACAGATGGCTGAAAAACTAGGGGGTCGTGCTTATCAAATTCACGCACCGCTTTTCGCAGAAACAACGGACCAAAAAGAAATGTTGATGGGAATGAAATCCATTGACGAAGTACTAAATCGAGCCCGCAACGCGACCATTGCCATCGTTGGTGTCGGATCAATTCTGACAGGGGATTCCAGTTATTATGATTTACATCCTATGGCTAAGGGCGATCAAAGCGAAATTCAGAAATCGGGTGCGATTGGTGAACTACTAGCGCATTTGTTCGATGAAAATGGAGAGCTGTGCCGGTATGAGCTGAACTCTCGTCTTGTTGCATTAAGCCCGAATGAATTTTCCCAAGTGCCCTTAAGTATTGGGGTTGCCTCTGGTGACAACAAAATTGCACCCATTCGCGCCATGTTGCGCGGTAATCATCTGAAAGCATTGGTTGTTGATGAAGCAACAGCCACTGGTGTTCTTGACGACATTTAAAGGATAAGAAAAATGAGTAGCGCAACAATCACAAGAAAAATTGGCAATTCAGATATTGAAGCATCCGCAATAGGGCTTGGCACATGGGCCATGGGTGGTTGGATGTGGGGCGGCACAGACGAAGCGCAATCTATTGCGGCTGTACACGCTGCTATCGACGAAGGAGTAAGTCTGATCGATACGGCGCCGGCTTACGGCATGGGAAAATCTGAAGAATTGGTTGGTGCTGCAATAAAGGGGCGGCGCGACAAAGTTATTCTGTCAACAAAATGCGGGCTCGCTTGGCATACAACCAAGGGAAACCACTTTTTTGATCAAGCTGGAAAACCAGTACATCGTTATCTCGGTGCAGACTCGATTATTCATGAAGTTGAACAGAGCCTAAAACGATTGGGAACAGACTATATCGACCATTATATTACCCATTGGCAGGATCCTACGACCCCTATTTCAGAAACACTGGAAGCGTTGCTGAAATTAAAAGAGCAAGGAAAAATTCGATCAATCGGGATCAGTAATGTGAGCGTTGAAGATTTGCATGCTTACATTGAAGCAGGCCAGATTGATGCCATCCAGGAGTGTTTCAGTATGCTCGATCGTGGGATAGAAAAAACACTCCTCCCCATTACGATGAAACACAATATCTCTTGCCTGAGTTATTCTTCACTTGCGTTGGGATTGCTGAGCGGAAAAATGGGACCGGAGCGAACATTTGACGGTGATGATCAACGTCAGGGTAATCCACGTTTTAGTCTTGAGAACCGCAAAAAAATTGCAAATTTATTTGAAGAGATTTCTCCAATTGCTGCGGACTATTCTATTACAATTGCTCAAATGGTGATCGCCTGGACAATCTCCCGGCCGGGTATCACCTTTGCTCTTTGCGGGGCAAGAAATCCTGAGCAGGCTATCGAAAATGCAAAAGCAGGTCGAGTGATCTTGAACGCAGGGGATGCCGCAAATATCGATAGTGCTGTTTATCGTTATCTCGAAAATATTGACGGCTAACTATCTGTTTTTGTTGCTAAATTTTATAACGTGCAGCTTGTGCGAACACTATTTCTAACTCTAATTGAGAGAATTAATGACCAAAGGAACTCGACAAAACCGAATGGATGCGCTGAAAAAATTCCCGGCGCCTGCGGTATTGATCGTTGGCGGCGGGATTAATGGGATCAGTCTTTATCGTGAACTTGCCTTGCAAGGTGTAAACGTAGTTCTGGCAGAGAGAGGTGATTTTTGTGTCGGAGCGAGTGCAGCTCTCTCTCGGATGGTTCACGGCGGTCTTCGGTACATGGAGCAAGGGGATTTTAAGCTTGTTCGCGAGGCGTTGCAGGAACGGAATTTACTTTTGAAAAATGCACCGCATTATGTGTTTCCCCTGGCAACCACCATTCCAATTTTTGAGCGGTTTTCAGGGATCACAAATTCGGTAAAGAAATTTCTTGGTATGTCTGAAAAACCAAGCCGTCGTGGGGCCTTGATTATCAAGGCGGGATTGACGCTATATGATTTTTTCACGCAGCGGAACCAAGTGATGCCATCGCACAAATTTTACAAACGGGCGGAGACATTTCACAACTGGCCGGACTTTGACGAAAGGGTGATTTGTAGCGCCACCTATTACGATGCTTGGATAACTTATCCAGAACGCCTTGGTCTGGAAATGATTACGGATATGAACGAGTTTGAGGAAACTGCACAAGCCTTCAATTATCTCAATGTAGAGCAAGTCGAAGACGGCAAGGTTGTTCTAAAAGATTTGATCAATGGCGAAAAAATAAGCTTGGAACCACAAGTTGTTGTTAATGCCACTGGGGCTTGGATTGATTTCACGAATGCGCGTCTGAAAGGACCCGAAGACGAAATTGATGCCAATCGTACCAATCTAGTTGGTGGCACAAAAGGATCGCATTTGATTGTTAATAATGCCCAGCTGTTCAACGCCCTTGGAGATCAGATGGTGTATTATGAAAATCATGAAGGTCGAATTTGCATTTTGTTCCGGTATTTCAATAATGTTCTCATCGGTTCCACCGATATAAAGATCGATACGCCTGAGGATATTAGATGTGAAGCGGAGGAACAGGATTATATTCTGCAAAGCCTATCTTGCGTCTTTCCAGATATTAAAATTTTGCCTGATCAGATTTTGTATCGCTTCAGTGGGGTTCGGCCGCTGGTGAATAGCTCGAGTGCGGTGACAGGTCAAATATCACGGGAACATTACTGCGAAACTATTCCAAAGTCAGAAACGACGCCTTTTCCAACAGTTTGTTTGATCGGTGGAAAATGGACCACATTTCGAGCCTTTGGCGAACAAGCTGCAGATCATGTGCTTGACTTACTTGGCGTGAGTCGCACGATTTCTACCACTGATCTGGCAATTGGCGGCGGAAAGTCTCACCCGTTGACGAATGGCGGGATTGAGAATTGGGTCAAAAAGCATGCAAGAACACATGAAATCGAAGAAAGCCGCCTTAAAATATTACTTGAAAGATACGGAACAAGTTCAATAGGTTTTGTAAACTCAATTACTGACGAAAGCGATGTCCCGCTTGAAAATCATTCTGGATATAGCAAAGCAGAAATTCGTCATATTATCCGACATGAACGGGTGGAATCTCTGAGTGATATTCTTTTCCGTCGCACAGCATTAGCCATTAGCGGCGAGTTGAACATGCTGCTAATTGACGAAATATTAGACATCCTTGCGTTGGAAAAATCTTGGGCCGACGACAAAAAATCTGACGAACGAACCAACATACTTTGGCGCCTCTCCCATTTTCATGGATTAAGCGAAGCCAATCTTGCAACCAGACAATTTTCTTAAGGACTAAGTCATGTATCAAACTAAAAAAGTGCGTATGAACCGGATGTTCGGTAAAGGGCGTTGCCTTGATGTTGCGATCGACCATGGTGTTTGTAACGAGCCAAGTTTCCTTGGTGGTTTGGAAGACATTGGTGGTGTTGTAAGGCAGCTGGTTGATGCCGGACCTGATGCTATTCAGATGAATTACGGTCAATCTGACTTACTTCAAGCAATCGATGGCAAAGCGAAGCCAGCGCTGGTCATGCGGATCGATATGGGGAATCCCTATAATAAAGAACGCCACCGCGTCATGTGGTCACAGCTACAAAATGCAGATGAGCCCATTTTGGGTGCGCTACAAATGGATGCGGCTTGTGTGGTCGTAAATTTGTTCATGTTACCGGACGAGCCTGATTTGTTCCGTGAATGTGTTGAGAATATTTCACGTGTCCGGGCTGATTGCGAAAAATATGGCATGCCCTTAATGATCGAGCCGTTGGTCATGCAGCCAAATAGCAATAAAGGTGGGTATCTTGTGGATGGAGATACTGAAAAAGTAGTGACATTGGTGCGTCTTGCACGCGAAATGGGCGCGGATATTATTAAGGCTGATCCCACTGATATTACGGATGATTTCCATAAAGTTATTGAAGCTGCACGCTGTCCTGTACTGGTCCGCGGAGGTGGAAAAGAAGATCTGCGTGACGTGTTTGCCAAGTCCTATAAGCTAATGCAGCAAGGCGCTAAAGGAATGGTGTACGGCCGGAATATCTATCAGCATGACAATCCGAAGCGTGTGGTCGATGGCTTGATGGCCATGATTCATAACGATGCAACTGATGAAGAAGCCTGGGACGTTTATAAAAATTAAGGCAAAACTCAGCGACGAATTTGGAGTTATTATGGGTAAGTATTTACTGGGATTAGATGCAGGAAACACGGTGATCAAAGCGGTGCTTTTTGATCTTACCGGGCATCAAATTGCATCAGCCGAGGAAAATGGAGCATCCTTGTCACCGCAGCCAGGTCATGTGGAACGCGATCTGGTCGGTTTGTGGGGACAGGCCGGCACAGCGATAAAAAAATGTATTGTGGAGGCTGCTATTGATCCTGCAGGTATAGTCGGTATTGGCTGTGCGGGACATGGTAACGGATTGTATCTTCTCGATCAGGAAGAACAACCGCTTGTCGCTATTCAATCCTTGGATGCCCGGGCGGTTAAAACTGCCGAAAGGTTGTCAGCGGACGGGAATGCCGATCGACTCCAATCACTTTGTTTACAACGCCCCTGGCCATCGCAGACACCGACTTTACTCGCCTGGATCAAGCAAAATGACCCAGATCTTTACGAACGCATTGGCACTGTTTTTCTATGTAAGGATTTTGTGACTTTCAAATTGACCGGCAAGCGTTCAACCGATGTCACGGATATGAGCGGATGTGGTTTTTTAAAATTGCCGGAAAATACCTATTCTTCAGACATTCTTGAAGCCTATGGTTTGGCTGATGCGGCCCCTCTACTGCCACCATTATACCAATCCGCTAATGTGGTTGGAACTGTTACGGCGGAGGCCGCATCTCATACAGGACTAAGTGAAGGGACGCCCGTGGTCGGAGGTGTCTTTGATGTGGTCGCGAGCGCATTGGGATCGGGGACCGTAGATACAGGTCAAGCGTCAATCATAGCCGGAACATGGAGCATTAATCAGGTAGTCGTAAGTGAGCCTGTTGTCGATAGCGATATCTTCATGGCTTCAGCTTTTGACGATAACAGGTTTTTGGAAATCGAGGCCAGTGCAACATCTGCAGTTAATCTGGAATGGTTTGTTCATGAGCTAATGAAGACTGACAGCGATGCTCTTGAAACAAGCGGCAGTTCAATTTTTGATCTGTGTAATAAACTGGTTCAATCGGTCGAATACACACTCGATCTACCTTTTTTCCATCCTTACATTTACGGCGGAGCCACCAGTGGAAATACGCGAGGCGGATTTTATGGCTTAAGTGGCGGGCATGGAAGAGCGCATATGCTGTACGGATTATTTGAAGGTGTTGTATTTGGACACCGTCAGCATGTGGAAAAACTGAGACGAAATGGCATTAAAATTGAAAATGTCATTTTGTCCGGCGGTGGCTCGCGAAGTCCAGTTTGGCCACAAATGTTTGCAGATATCCTAGGCGTCGAAGTGTCGGTTGCCGAAGCGCGGGAGACCGGTGCACTGGGCGCCGCAATTACTGCCGGTATCGGAACCGGAATTTTATCTGGCTATCGGAGCGGCGTTCAGCAAATGACAAATATCGTCCAGACCTTCATGCCAGATCCCGCAAAATCAAAATTTTATGAAACGCGATACAGCTTGTTTCTGGATATTGGCACTGCCATGGAAACGGTTTGGTCGCGGCTGGAAAAAGAAACACTCTCTCTTTAAGAATGAAACAGGAAAATATTATGAAATCTATTGGATTTACCCATTCTCTCGCGATCGATGAAGACGCTAGTCTCTATGAATTTGAATCCCCTACACCAACGCCAGACGGTCGTGATCTACTGGTTGAACTAAAGGCTGTTTCTGTAAACCCTGCAGATGCAAAACGGCGTATTCGTACGGCAGTCGATGTGCCACATACAGAACCATTGGTTTTAGGATATGATGCGGTTGGTGTCGTCGTTGAAACTGGGAGCGATGTCAGTCTATTTAAAAAGGGCGATGAAGTTTGGTATGCTGGCGATCCAACACGACCTGGATCAAACGCGGAAATGCAGTTGGTGGACGAACGTCTTGTCGGTCCAAAACCAACCTCACTTTCTAATGCAGAAGCGGCAGCGATGCCACTGACCGGATTGACAGCATGGGAAATGTTGTTTGACCGTTTTGGTATTGTCGAAGGTGGCGGGGAGGGGAAAACCCTGCTGGTTATCGGTGGTGCTGGAGGCGTTGGATCGTTGACTATTCAAATCGCCCGCCAACTGACAAAACTGAATATTGTTGCAACGGCATCTCGGCCAGAATCTGCTGCTTGGTGCCAGGAGATGGGAGCGCACACCGTTGTTGATCATCGCGATTTGGTTGCCAGTATGAAGGATAATGGTATCGAACATGCTCATTATATTACTCAGTATGCAGACACATCACAACATTGGGATGCGATGTGCGAATTAGTCGCTCCGCAAGGTAAAATTGGTACAATTGTCGAAACCAACGACTTGATCGATATCACCAAGCTGCAAGGGAAATCGGCTGCGTTGCATTGGGAACTGATGTTCACTCGTGCGTTGTTTCAAACAGAAGATATGGCAGAGCAAAATAAGATTTTGACAAAACTAGCGTCCTTGGTGGATGCGGGCAAAATTCGCACCACGTTGCAGCAAACTTTGAACGGTTTTTCTGCTGATGTCTTGAAAGAAGCACATCGTCGTATCGAAACTGGCAGCGCTATTGGCAAACTGGTTGTTGAATATTAATTCACGTTTGTAGGAGGTGCTCAGTGCCGGAAATTGATCGCATGAATATGGGAGTGTTTGATTATGTGATTGTCGGTGCTGGGTCCGCAGGATGTGTGCTTGCCAATCGCCTCAGTGAAGATCCAAAGACAAAAGTTCTATTGCTAGAGGCGGGTGGAAAAGACAATTACCACTGGATTCATATCCCCATCGGGTACCTTTATTGTATGGGAAACCCGCGAACAGATTGGATGATGAAAACCGAGCCGGATGCTGGGCTTAACGGGCGGGCTTTGAATTATCCACGGGGCAAAGTGCTCGGTGGATGTTCTTCAATCAATGGTATGATTTATATGCGCGGGCAAGCTGCTGACTATGACCAATGGCGCCAGCTTGGAAATACTGGTTGGGGGTGGGGCGATGTATTGCCCTATTACATTAAGTCTGAAAATCATTATCTGGGTGGCAATGACATGCATGGGGCTGGGGGAGAATGGCAGGTTGATAAACAACGCCTTTCCTGGGATATTCTCGATGCTTTTCGTGATGCTGCTGAAGAAGTCGGTATTCCAAAAACAGATGATTTCAATGACGGCAATAATGAAGGGTCCGGGTATTTTGAAGTAAACCAAAAAGGGGGCCGCCGCATGAGCACTGCTCGTGCTTTTCTAAAACCAATCCAAAACCGTGCTAACTTGACGGTGTTAACGAATGCTCATACCACATCTTTGATTATTGAGAAGAAACGGGTAAAAGGTGTTCGGTTCGATGTGAAAAATAAACCAGCAACAGTGATGGCAGACGGCGAAGTCATTCTGGCAGCAGGTGCGGTGAATACACCAAAAATTCTAGAAATGTCCGGTATTGGGCGTGGTGATATATTGAAGGAATTCGGTATTCCTGTACGCCACGAATTAGCTGGGGTTGGTGAAAACCTACAAGACCACTTACAAATACGCACTGTCTTCAAAATCAAAAATGCGGTTACGCTGAACCAAAAAGCAAATAGCCTGTTTGGTAAAGCGGCGATGGGATTGGAATATTTACTTTTCCGATCTGGCCCTTTATCCATGGCTCCTAGTCAATTGGGGTTATTCGCAAAAAGTGATGCCGGATTAGAGACGCCAGATTTAGAATATCATATTCAACCCCTCAGCACTGATAAGCTAGGTGATCCGCTCCACTCGTTTCCGGCAATAACTGCTTCGGTCTGCAACTTGCGTCCGGAAAGCCGCGGATCCATTCACATAAAATCCCCTTCAGCAGAGGTGCAGCCTGCGATAGCGACAAACTACCTATCAACGGAGAAGGATCGCCAGATTGCGGCAAAGTCCATTCGGTTGACCCGTAACATCATGTCGGCAAATGCTGTTTCTGAATTTGAACCAGTGGAGATGTTACCGGGGACGCAAATCCAATCAGATAGAGATCTTGCCGTAGAAGCTGGCAATATAGCCACCACCATTTTTCATCCTGTCGGTACCTGTAAAATGGGCGATGATAACATGGCAGTCGTGGATAAACGATTGCGGGTTCAAGGTATGGAAGGTTTGCGGATCGTTGATGCGTCCATTATGCCAACGATAACTTCGGGGAATACAAACTCACCGGTAATAATGATCGCTGAAAAAGCAGCAGATATGATCAAGCAAGACTGCCTTAAAAGAAAAACGCCTAGTAGAGATTTCTATTAAATAATTAAATCCGAGAACAGTTTTTAGCGGCTCGTATTTTCATCATTGAGCTTTCGTGTTTCTGAAATTGCGCTTACATATCCGTGATCCTCATTGACAAATAGTCGGACAGTTTTTCGACAATAGCTACATAAGCATTGGCGTGAAAAATAGTGTTATTTGTGATTTTTAGTTTTTGATTGAAAATGGGACATGAGGCGTTTCTTGAAAGATTTTGCAATCAAAGATGGTACTTTAGAATGCGGCTCTATAATGGCATAACGCCAAGTAACTTCTGGGGTGAATTTTTTGACTATAACGTCAGTATCGCCATTGTCGGTCACAAAGGGATCAAGAATTGAGACGCCCGCTCCTTGTTTTACCAACTGATAAATTGTGCTTTGAGTACGTGTTTCGATGGCAAATTTACGCCGAACGCCTTCGCGGGTGAACATTTCGTCAAGTAAGGCCCTAAACGGACTGCCTGCTGATAAAGAAATATACGGCTCATCTTCTAAATCTTTTGCATGGATTTCACTTTTTTTACTCAAATGGTGTCCGGCTGGTAAGACGCAAACGGCCCGCTGCTGACAAAGTGGTTGTATTTCTAGGTCGATGTGATCTCGATTTGTTAAAGAAATAATACCAAAATCAAGCTGTTGAGAGTGAACCATTTCCAGAGCCTGCAGCCGTGGAGCAGTTTCAAGATCTATGCTGATATTTGGGTGTTGCTTCGCGAAATCGGATATGAGAGCTGGTAAAAAACTATTAACACAAACTGGCATTGCTACGATCCGTAAGCTGCCTTGTTGCTTGTTGACTATGGTTTCTGCCGTGCGGCTAATTTCGTTTAGTCCAATAAAAGCACGATCAACTGTATTATAAAGGGCGTGAGCTTCAGGCGTGGGTTCTAAGCGATTTGGTTTTCGCACGAAAAGTTGCAAGCCAGAATTATATTCGAGATCTGAGATCAAACGACTGATCGCAGGTTGAGTGACGAAGAGCATTTTGGCGGCTTCCGTGCCTGATCCCGTTATCATAACTGCCCGAAAAGCCTCAATTTGGCGAAAATTCATCAAGATTCACAATCGTAAGAAAAAATACATTCTCCCTTCTAGCATAACATTTGCTAATGCAGAGCGATAGTTAACTGATTTGCTATTATGCATTGATATGGAAATAGTAGTGAATACTGAATACCCACACTTTCATTAAGGTAATTATATATGGAGTGGCCCTTACTCATCCTAATCACCTTCTTTGCCGCAACGGTTCAAGCTGCTATGGGCTTCGGATTTGGGCTGATTGCCGTTTCTGCTTTCTTAATTATGCTAAATTCTGTAGCAGCCATACAAATCGTAATTATCATTACGCTGGTAATGTCGTGTGTTCACTGGCCAAAATTAAGGGGGTTGGCCCCAACCGATCTTTTGAAATGGCTTTCACTGGGATGCTTGTTTGGTTTCCCTCTTGGTGTTTTAGTTTATACCCAACTCAATCTCGATGCCATTAAGATGGCTGTAGCGATTTTGATTATTCTAATAAGTCTGCAAAATGCATGGTATTTATTTCGCACTTCAAAAAACAATAAGCTCCCCGCTGAAAGCTCCCGACGGCCCGACATTATGATCGGCGTTGGTATTGCATCGGGTTTAATGGCGACGGCCATGGCGATGCCAGGACCGGCTGTAATGCTTTATCTTTCCAGAACGACTCTTAGCAAAAATGAAATCCGCGCTACGATTTTAACATTTTTTATCTTTTCGTACGCTGGGGCTTTGATCGTGCAGACGACCATGATTGGAATATCTGCCCAAACTTGGCTAACCTCTGCACTCCTTTTTCTACCGGCTTTTATCGGCGTATTTGTAGGTGATTATTTATCGAACCGTATAAATCAAAAATCTTTCAAGGGACTGGTATTGGTGATCTTGCTGATGACCGGCCTGTTTATGCTGTTTAACCTATGAACCAGCCTTAAAGCTAAGAGAATGCACCATGTTAACTGACAAATATCCACGCGCAAAATTGTCTCATACGCCGACCCCATTGGAAAAGCTCAACAATCTGAGCAAGAAATTTGATGGGCCTCAAATTTGGGTTAAACGCGATGATTGCACCGGCCTTGCAATGGGCGGGAATAAGGCGCGTCAATTAGAGTTTTATATCGGTGATGCGCTATCGAAAGGCGCGGACACCCTACTAACTACTGGGGCGGTACAATCAAACCATGTGCGCATGACTATTGCAGCGGCCCGTAAATTAGGCTTGGATGTGGAAGTGCAACTTGAACAACGCGTCGAAGGACGTCAGCCCGAATATCATTCCTCTGGTAATCCTTTTCTCATGAAAATGATGGGGGCTAAAATTCATCACTATCCGGTGGGTGAAGATGAAGTGGGAGCGGATCGAGCACTTCATGAACGTGCTGGTGAATTGCGTGAATTAGGTAAGAATCCGTATGTTATTCCTCTTTCTGGTAACCATATTCCCTATGGATCATTAGGTTATGTGCATTGTGCGGAGGAGCTGCTTCTTCAGTTCCAACAACTTTCTATAAATGTTGATGGCATTGTTCTACCAACAGGAAGCGGTACGACCCATGCTGGACTATTGAGTGGTTTGCGTGCCTTAGGAAGAAAAATTCCCGTATACGGTTTTTGTGTGCGCCGTGATCAAAAGTCTCAAGCCGAGCGTGTCCTAAATAAAGCCCTTCAAGTTGCTGAAATGATTGATTGTCCTGGCATTATCAGCAAAGAAGACGTTTGGACCGATGACCGTATGTTGAGGCCCGGCTACGGCCAACTAAACGAAGATTTACGGGAAGCTTTGAGCCTGACGGCCTTTTTTGAAGGCCTGCTGCTCGATCCAACTTATACAGGGAAAGCTATGGCTGGACTCATTTATTTAATCACTAAAGGTCATTTCCGCCCGGATCAAAATCTCGTATTCCTTCATACGGGCGGTACGCCAGCCTTGTTCGGTTATCCGGAAATTCTCGAAAAGGAGCAAAGTTGAGCAGCCCTTTTCAGTATGCAAAATGCACGGAATGATATCTTTAGAGGGATGTTATGCGCGAAAGATTGAATTAGGTTCGAATTTTTCTTTAAAGGTTAACCTTCAATTTTTTCTACACCTTCGAACGTTAATTCTACGCCATCAATATTTATTGTACCTGCGGAATCTTCTGAAAGGAACACTTCTCCGTCAGCAGTTGATTCCACACTCCCACTATCTAAGGTCAACCAATCGCTGACATTGCCGGTAGGCATTCCGTCAGTCAATGTAATCGTATCGGACCAGCCGCCACCATCGCCGCCATAAAATTTGTCATTGCCCTGATCGCTCGCGAAATAGAATATATCGTTTCCGTCGCCGCCATAGACTTCATCATCGCCGTCGCCGCCTAATAATGTATCGTCGCCAGAGCCACCATACATTTTATCAGCGCCGTCGTTGCCCATTAGAACATCGTTGTTGTCGCCGCCTTTTAGGACATCGTCTCCATCACCACCATATAAACTGTCGTCGTCATCGCCGCCTTCCAACGTATCAGCACCAGATCCGCCGACAAGAGTATCCTCACCTTGCAAACCCTCTAGTTTATCATCTCCGCCAAGGCCGTATATAATATCATTCTCAGAATTGGATCCTACTAAGTCCCCATCACTTCCAGCTTTATCGTCGCCGTTGGTTCCTAATACATTTGCGCTGCCTTGCAAGCCTGGATCATCGGTCTCAACTACAGTTTCTTCAATGTCGCCTACATTAAGGGTGAAAGTCTGCTGAGTGACGTTGGTCCCGTCATTTACATCAACGGTGACAGAATGGGATGTTGCAGTTTCAAAATCGAGAGCGCCCGCGACTTTAATCTCACCGGAGGAGCTGTCAATGGTGAACATGCCGCTGGCATCATCAGAAAGGCTATAGCTGAGAGAGCCTCCTTCAGGATCAACGGCGCTGACGGTACCCACCACATCACCAACCGAAGCATCTTCATCAATCGAATTATCATCGAGAGAAACAGAATGGGCTGCTTCATTTACGCCAACCTGAACAGTTTCGTGCACTGTTGATGTATCTCCACCAACTTCTGTCGATGTCGTGGATACACCAAGTTCGAAAATTTCAGAACCAGAGGGGACGGTCATGGTTAGGCCGTTAAGATCACCGCTTTCTAGCGACCAAGTACCATCACCATTGTCCGTTCCAGCTGACAACACAGAACCATCCGGCAGCCCATCAAGGGTTATCGACAAGGTTTCCGAACCATCA
>Ga0209826_1000385_pt1 | contig 32369 bp, 36 predicted proteins | sample GOMGulsemesocosm_5_FD_184637 | JGI IMG/M metagenome (GOLD analysis project Ga0209826, IMG submission 184637) | Methane-oxidizing microbial communities from mesocosms in the Gulf of Mexico - GOM15C Gulf of Mexico (SPAdes) (version 2) | ecosystem: Environmental > Aquatic > Marine > Cold seeps... | reverse complement strand
CTAAAGCGGAGTTTGAAATTGCCATTTTTTACTTCAATGGAATTATTGTAAAAAAAGATCACCCTAAAGCCTTAAAGATATTTGAAAAACTAGCAAATAAAGGCTATGCACAAGCACAGTTTAATCTAGGCGTACTATATGAAAAAGCTGTTATTGTTAAAGTAGACTTTAAACAGGCCTTTCACTGGTATGAAAAAGCAGCCATACAAGGATATTCACTTGCTCAATATAATTTGGCACTGTTATATCAAGCAGGTAATGGAGTAGAAAAAAGTAACGAAATAGCTTCTCAATGGATGCTCAAGGCAGCCACGAATAATCTAGCTATTGCACAATTTAGTCTAGGACAAATGTATTACACAGGTACGGGCGTTAAACTAGATAAGAAAAAAGCAGCACAGTGGATAAAAAAATCTTATGAAAATGGATTTTCACAAGCAAAAGTAATTTGGGATAAATATAAATTGGAAGAATTTTTATAACAAATTGTGGTGATCTAGTGTAACTTTTATTGGAAGAGGCTACAGTGACAGTTGTGAGCTAATTTAAGTGAAGATTTAATCTTAGCAGGGTAATTAGATTATTTTAAAAGTGTTGAGAATATTAAAATAGATGTATCTAATAATATAAACAATAATATTTTTCTAAATTTTTTTATATTTAATATCCATAGGGTTTTAACTCGTTTATTTTTTTGTATCATCGTTATCGTAAAAATTATCATAACTTTTTGAGAAACTTCCCCAAGGAAGTCTCTCTTTAGTATAATGAATCATACCAAATAGCCCATCTATTTTTTTCTCTTTAGTAAGATAATTACTTCATGAGGTTTCAATTCTTCTACACTTTAATACTGTTTTTAATGTAAAGAAAAATAAAATAATAAAAATTAAAAACGACATTAAAAAAATCTTCTCCAATATATTCTTCCTTTATTATCCTAAAAATAATTTAAACATTTTTTGCTTCTACGTAATGTGAAGATATGATTAAAATATAATACTTTCAGTGATACCTAGAACTTGATCTAGAGTGTTTTGGTCTACTTTTTCTATAAACTTAACTTTTCTTGCTTTATAATCAATTGATTTTATTTGTTCTGTCATGATAAAGCCAGTAAGTCTCTCACTGTTGACTTCCACATGAAAAGGGAAATCTCTATTTGTATTTGTAATTGGGCAGGCTATTGCCAATCCCAGAGCTTTATTAAATACTTCATTACTTATAATTAAAGCTGGTCTTCGTCCTTTTTGTTCATGTCCAGCCTGGGGGTCAAAAGTAAGAATAACCAAGTCACCTTTTTTAGGAATATACTCTTTTACCATTCCTCATCACCTATAGTATTGTTGAATTCCTCTTTTGTTTTATACTTAGATGGAATTTTTGATACAAGGTCATTTAAGTCATATTGTATTTTTTTCTGTTTTATGGGTTCAATTATTACTTTGTCATTTTCAACTGTAATATTTACTGTGTCACCAACACTTAAGTGTAAATCCTCCATGATATCTTTAGGTACTCTTAATCCTTGTGAGTTTCCCCATTTTGATATTTTAGCTGTCATTTTAATTTCCTTATGTATATCCTAAGTATATCATAGGATATACATATCTGTCAACTCATCTATACAATGAAGTTATTATGATCTGCGCTCTTAATAATTAATTTTAGAAAAAACAATAAATATTTTTTTAACAAAAAAATAGCATAACTAATATGGAATGTTTACAGGATAAGACCTATTAAATATCTTATTTGTGTAATGAATGTTGATCATATAAGAACTGAGAATAGTCTTGTATGCTTTTCAGGTGTATTTGGTAATTTATATTATAAACTAAGAAAAACAAATAAAATGGAAAGGCTAGCTTAATTAGCTATTCTATTTGCAGCTTAAAAGGAAATATGTGGATGCACTCAATTTAAAAAATTACTTTTTTTATCTTGCAGCTTCTGTTGTGATTATAGCAGGGATTAAAATAGCCAGTGAAATTGTAGTTATACTCTTTTTAGCTATATTTATTGCATCAATTTTTTCAACACTAATCAGATTCTTAAAGGGTAAACACATACCCAAGTTTTTATCCTACATGATTGTATTGGCAATTATTTTCACTTTTACGCTACTTTTAGTTTATATCATCAATATATCCATAAAAGACTTTGCTCAAAACCTTCCTTTTTATGAACAAAAGCTTCAGACTTTAATAGAAAAAATGATCAGTTTGGCTTCTGCATACGGTTTTATTATTGATAAAGCAATCATATTGGAAACATTAAACCTTAGTTCATTTTTTGGTTTTACTACAAATGTTTTAGGTAGTGTGGGAACGTTTCTTTCAAAGTTTTTACTCATTATTATTGGTGTTGCATTTATACTTGCCGAGTCAAAATCATTTGAAACGAAACTCAAAGTTATTTTTAAATACAATGCAAAAAAACTGGAACATTTTAATCTGTTTTCTCACAATATTCAAAAGTACTTTTTGGTTAAATCAACAACCAGTTTTTTAACAGGTGCTATTGTTGCTGTTACTTTAATTGCAGTTGGCGTTGATTATCCAATACTGTGGGGAGTTATAGCAATGCTTTTTAACTTTATACCTGTTGTGGGCTCAATTATAGCTGCAATTCCTGCTGTGTTGATATCACTTTTAAATATTGATTTGAATGCAACAATTATTTTAATCATGATTTATATTACGATTAATATCTCAATAAGTAATATCATAGAGCCAAAGCTGATGGGTAAAGAATTGGGACTTTCACCTTTGGTAATATTCTTCTCTTTGATCTTTTGGGGATGGATTCTTGGTATTGTAGGAATGTTTTTAGCCGTACCAATTACTATGACCTTAAAAATTGCATTTGATTCAAATAAAGCGACTCACTGGATTGGCATACTTATGTCAGAATTACCATCCATTAAAAATAGGAATAAAAATAAAGGTTAGTTTTACTTTTAGAACTCTGATACGAAAATAAGTCGTTGGTTCCAAAATTGAAATCCCTCTGTGTAAGTTCAAGTTTAAAGGATGACAATTTTATTCTATTAGAAATGATGTAGATTTGATATAATTAATCATGAACAATTTAGAATCAAAACAAACTGTTTTTGAGAGTATAGAAAACTCTAATGGAAACTTTATAAAACACTTTCATGATACTTATACAATTGGACTGACTAATAGTGGTTTGTTTAAATCCATTACCTCTAATGAATCATGTCTGTCCTATGAAAACTCCACCAGAATTGTAAATCCTGGAGAGGTTCATCATGGAGATTCTAAATGTTGGAACTACACTAATTTTTATCCTAGAGTAGAGCTTTTAGCAGAACTATATGAACAAATGTTTTTTGAAAAGAAAATTCCATTTTTTAGAGAACATGTTGTGGAAGATACACATTTGGTTAAGCTTTTATGTGTATTCTTTCAAAGCGCATATTATCATTGTGATAAACTATTGATTGAAACAAATATGATTAATGTACTGTCCTACATAATACAGAACTACACTGATCACACGCACAAATATTTGCCTATGTTTAATGATCAAAAAATTGTGAAAAACTCAATTGATTATATTAATGATTCTTTGGAGTATAATCTCAGTCTTGATGATTTGGCCGAAAATTCAAATTTAAGTAAGTATCACTTTTTGAGAGTATTTAAAAAAAGTGTTGGATTAACGCCTTATCAATATATCTTAACCCAAAGAATCCACAAAGCTAAAGATTTGATTTTAAATGGATCAGCATTAAGTCATGCAGGTTTAGAGGTGGGATTTAATGATCAATCGCACTTTATTAGAAGCTTCAGAAAAATGCATGGCTACTCGCCTAAAGAACTTATAAAAAAGAATAATTTTATTTTGCACTAAAAAATATTTGCAAAGAGCAATTATCTTCTATTCTAGAAAAAGAAGTTCGCCTATACTGCAATTATGAAAAAAACAAATAAAAACACATTTTACTTTTTATTGTTCCTTGCAATGATTGCATGGGGCGCATCATGGGTAAACGTTAAGGTTTTAAGTTCATATATTAATGAATTTGAAATGGTCTTTTTTAGATTTTTTATAACAGCGATCACGATGATTCCAATTATAATTTTTCTAAGAAAATCTTTTAAAATAGATTTAAAAAGTCTATTGATAGTTGTTGTCACTTCTATTGCTTTTATAGCATATATGAAGTACTTTTTTTTGGGTACAAAATTTGGGACCGCCTCATTGGCAGGCGCTTTTGTAACAACTCTTATTCCTATAAATACATTTTTAATTCTAGCATTATTTAAAGTTAAAAAGATTTGTAGAGGAGATATTTTTGCTCTGGTATTAGGTGGAATTGGAGTATTAACCATGTTAAATATATGGAGTTTTGGGTTAAATAAAATTATGGTTATCCAAAACTTGTATTTTATACTGGCTTCAGTCTTATGGCCTATTGTTACGATTTTGAGTTCAAAATCTACCAAAGTATCTCCAATAGTCTTTACTTTTTACTTGTATATTATTACAGTTATATTTGATGTTATTTTCTTTATGGATATTGGGCAAATAGAATTTAATAAATTTGATTCAATATTTTGGTTAAATATATTTATACTAACAATTATAGGAACAACTTTTGCAAATACAGTCTATTTTTTAGGAATAGAAAAACTGGGCGCGAGTCAAGCCAGCTCTTTTATATTTTTAGTTCCGTTTGCAGCAATTTTGTTAAGTGCAATTTTTCTGAAAGAAACAATAAGTATTTCAATTGTCGTAGGAACAATACTAACTTTAATTTCTGTAAAGATTTTAAATAATATAAAGTTTTTTAAGGGTGAAAAATCTGGTTGATCTAATATTGTCTGTAAGGAATTAAGTAAATGGTGATCACGGTCAGACTTGAACTGACGACGTCTACCTTGTCGAGGTAGCACTCTACCACTGAGTTACGCGATCACATAAGAATGGTATAGTACAAAAAAGTTACTTAAAAAAACTTTTTTGTACTTGATTTTTACCTAAACTGCAAGTGCTAAGGTGATTTTTCCTTCATACACTTCTTTTTTGATGACCAGTTCTTTGTATTTTGATAATAATACAGCACTTGGTTCACTAACTCCCTTTAAATCAAAGAATTTAGTAGCTTGTGATTTTGAGAACTCAAGTTCTAGTGAATTGATTTCTTCTTTGTTGAAAAACTGGATATCAAAGTTGTACTTTTTAGCAAACTCCAAAAGTCCTTTTTCGTCATTTTTAGCTTCAAAAGAACCAATATTGCTAATTTGTTTCATTTCTAAATCATGTTTATCAAGAAACCATAAAACAGACTTTTCTATATCTTCAAAAGAAGTATCTCTATTACATCCAATACCTAGATATACATCGGGTTTTAAAGTTAACTGAGGACCATTAAAAGGCGTGATATTCACACATAACTCACCTGTACACTCTTCAACTAAAGTGATATTGTCTTTTAACTTAATGGTTTCAAAAATACTTGGATAAGTCTTCACTTCAATTTGTTTTTTGTTTAATAAAGAGTTCGAGATTAATGCCAATTGTTTTAAGTTATGAATTTCTAAGTCATTGTGTTTAGCAAACATATCAAACGCCAATGTTTTAGTTTGATCTGTTGCAGTGGTAATAAAGTTTTGACACCCATCCATTCTCTCAACCAAAAGATCGCTCAATTCATTTGCCCCACCTAAGTGTCCACTTAATAAAGGGATGATTTTTGATAAGTCAAGGTTGATGACTAAAACACCTGGATCAGTAGATTTATCTTTCAGTAAAGGAGCTATTTTTCGTACAACTGCACCTAACGCCAAGATACATATGATGGCATCATATCCATTCCATGCAGGCTCTAGAATATCATCCAGCTTCTTATATATATGAAGGTTGTCAAGGTTGTGCGTTAATTCAGCTTTTCCATACACGTCTACATCGTGGTCATGTAGATATGGTACGAGATTACAAGCACTATTAAGGCTTGGTTGGTTAATAGTAACAACGGCTATTTTCATTTTTTTTAGTGTTTCATTAGACATGGGTTCTTGTGTCTCCTATTATTTCTTTGTGTAGTGGTTTCACATATAAATGTGATTCTTCTGTTTCTTCTTGATGTAAAAAATCTCCAAATAGTATCAGCGCAATTCCTTTGATATGGGAAACTTGTTCATGGATATCTTCAATAGTACCTTTATAGATTTTTTCTTCAGCCCAAGTCGCTTTTTCAACCACCCAACAAGGTGTGTCTTTTGGATAGTCAAGTTTATAAGCAGCTTTTTTTAGTTTGCCCAATAACATAATGGATAGATAAAAAACCAAAGAAGAGTTTTTGCACGCTAAGATATTTTCTAGCTTTTCTGGATTGGGTGTTTTACCTGCTACTCTTGATAAAATCATTGTTTGAGATACACCTGGAATAGTATACTCAATACCAAGTGATGCAGCTGCCCCAAAAGCAGCTGTTATACCTGGTATGACTTCATACTTTAAATTTTGTTCATCTAGAAATGAAATCTGTTTTGCGATGGTTGAAAACAGTGCAGGGTCACCTGTGTGAACACGTGCAAATTTCTTATCTTTATGTTTTAAGTAAAAGTCAAAAATTTCAGGATACTTCATTCCTTGGGAGTCCTGAATAAGGGCATCTTCTTTACAAACACCTAAAACTTCTTTAGGTACTAGTGAGCCTGTAAATAAAATTACATCTGCATCTTGTAGCACTTTTTGCGCTTTGACTGTGATTAAGTCTGGATCACCTGGACCTGCACCTATAAAATAAATCATTTTTTGTATACCTTTAATTGGAAAAGTTGACGTTCAGGTTCTACTAAATCTAGCTTTCCCTTATATGTTGTAAGCGATATTGAGTGTGTTTGAAATTCTATTTTTGCCTCGTTTAAGACAGTTATCATTTGGCTTAGGTTTTTTAGTGTTATTGCGTTGATTAACATGATTCCATTATCATCAAGTCTTTTATATAAATAAGGAAGTCGTGCTATTACATTTTCTCCCCCACCACCTACAAAGATTCTTTGTGGTGTTTCTTCACATCCTTCAAAAAAATCGCAGGCTTCACCCACATAAAGTTTTGAGTCTGCTACATGGTGTTTTTCTAAGTTTTTAAAAATAAAATCAACTCTTGTTTGATTTTTCTCAAAGTAAAGTGTTTTTACTTTGTATCTATTATAAGCTTCTATTCCACAACTACCACTTCCTGCACCTATGTCCCATAATAGTTGATTTGGCTCTAAATCAAGATTTTGAAGGGTTAAATGACGTTTGTATTTTTTTGTAATCATACCACGTTCTGTTTCAAACTCGATATCGTCATTCACACCAGAGTTACTTTCAAAGTTTCTTTGAATAAGAAGTACATAGGGTTGCTTAAGGTCATAAGAAGAAGATAGGTCAAAAAGATTTACTTCTTCTATCTTTTCATCTTCATATCCTAGTTTGTAACCTATAGTTGTACGAATAGCATCTTTTTGGAAATAAAGCATGGCTTGATATAAACGTTGAACACTTCTTTCATCACAAACTACAAAGGTGTATTGTTGATTTAAAAATTGTGTTAAATCCACTTTTGAACGCCCATGAAGGGAAATTACACCAACTTTGGTCTCATCTAACATCAGTTTTGTTAATAAATAACTTTTTGATGAGGTATTGTTGATTATAGTCACTTCTTCTTTTGGAAGTTTTTGTGCAAGCAGCGTGGCTGCTGAATAAAATAGAGGTGAACCTGTTACCACATAAAGAATATTTTGTTTAGCTGCATTTTCAAGTAAATATTCTTTGGCTTCCTTGTATGAAAATTTTAAAATATTACTTGCTTCTTCTTTAAAGTTCTTGTCACATACAATGACATCAAAACTATTTAAATCTAAGTTGATATTGGAAAAATTATAATCTCCCATACCATTACCAATAATTGTTACCATCGTTACTCCTGTGTAGTTTAAGTAAAAGTATTTATAACTTTTTTCTAAAAAGTCTCTGTTTTAAACTTCTTAAAATAAAATTACTTAATTAACTTCTTACTTTGTCTTATTTATTAAAATAAATACTAGATTCACTTTGCTCTAGTATCACTGCTTCCACATTGATGCCATCAAACCAGCCTTTGATTTGATCATTTGCTTTTCTTGCAATCATAGTATATAAATCATCTAAAAGTTTAATATCCACTTTTTCAAGCTCAATACTAATACCTTTAACTGTTTTAGTAGATTCAATATCAACCATATAGTCTAATTCTTCTTTGATATCTTTTTGAACTTTGATAAAATCAATAGTTCCAAACCTATTGTGCGTATTTTTAAAACCTTGATAGACTTTTGTCATCTTTCCAATACCACATAAAAATAAAACATTTTTTACTTTTTCTTTGTGCGCAATTTCTATGGCATCATACACAAAGTTGGCCACTTCAATAATTTGTTCTTCTTCATAGTTTTCACGGGCAAGTTTCAGAGCACTATTTCCCAAAGTAAAAACCAAGAATTCATACCCATTACTATTCGCAAATGCAATCTCCGTTGCAATAGAGTCAATATAAGCAGTACTTGAAACTGGTTTTACAATTCCTTTTGTTCCCAGTATTGAAATACCTCCAACAACGCCTACTTTACCGTTGGCTGTTTGTTTTGCTATTTCTTCACCATCTGTTACACTCACACTGCAATACAAATTTAAATGTGTATTATTATTTGTAAATTTAGTGAATATTTCTTCTAGAGCTTGCATAGGTCGTGGGTTAATAGCTGGAAAACCAGGGGGTACTTTCAAACCTTTTTTTGTCACAATTCCAATACCAAGTCCGGCGTAGATAGAAACTTTATTGGTATCATTTTCTAATATATGAGCTTCATGTTCATAGGGGTTTAATTCAAGCTCCTCAAATTTATCTGTGATAGCAACAATGATTTCGCAACCCTTAGTTACATCTAAATCATCGTTATCATTTTTGTTCGTGATGGTGTAAGAGCTGGAATTAGTGACCAAAAAAGACTCCAAAGCACATTTAAAAGCCATAGAGGTAAATACACCAGTGGTATATCCTTTCTTGAGTTCTTTTTTAGGCGCTTCGTCTTTTGTTGGCATGTTAATCTTGAATGTCGTGAAGTTCTCTAAACATATATGCAGATACTATTTCTGCAATGCTATTTTGTTCAGGTGCTACGAGAACCATGATATTTTCATCAAGAAATGGCTCCACATACTCTTTGTTGTTTTTAACAACAAGACACTCAACATATTCTTGAATATCGTCTCTATTGTCAAAAAACTCACACTTACTCATTTCACCTTCAGCCATTTCTATATAAGCCCAGTGTTTGAGGTCATCTAAAAGTGTGATATTTGCTTCTTTATTGTCTTGATTAACGGGTATGATGATATTCATTATTCTTTTTCTTCTAATTCTTTCATGGGTACAAGTTTGAAATCAGAGTTTTCTAATTCTTCATTGTTTGTAAGTGTTGCAAATAACTCTTTCCATCTTTTTTCATCATATTTGTGAATATTTTTTAAAAAGACGTTATTATTTGGAATAAAACCATTGGCTCTAGTATTTTCAAAAACCACAGCAACTTGTCTAAACCGACAAGCACCAAAACAGTTTGCACGACTCACTTTAATTCGAGATGGGCCTTTTATATGTCCCACTTCTTTAATATACTCTCTTAAAGTATCTCCCAGTGCTTCGTCTTTACAAGCATTTTTACATCGCTCACCCTCACAAACAAGGATATGCGACTTATAGTGCATGATAGGCTTATTGGGGTCAAGTTTTTTTGGCTTACAAACAAAGCCATCAACCACTTCACTTCCTCGTAGGTTTAAACGTACATTATCTTTTACTGTACCATAGATCTCAAAGCGTCTCTTACTTTCCGTTGTATTTTTCGGTTCCATCATAATCTTTTATTAATTTATAAATTGCATGTAACGTTGCAACTGTCATTGTTGAACTACCAAATCGACCTTGCATGATAATTCCACTCACTCCATAATGATCACAAAACTTTCTTCCATAATCTTTACTCTCAACCACATTTACAAATCCAACAGGGAAAAGTAAAAGAGCCACATTGTTTAAATCAACTTTTAATTCAAGTAAAGTATTAATAGCTGCATAAATAAACGTTGGTGCATTTCCACAAGCAAGAACCATTGGCTCGTCTTTGTGCTTTTTTATGGCTTCAACTACTGCTGCATAAGATCTTGTGGTTTTGTTTTTCTCTGCTGCTTCATAAGTAAAAGCTTCTTTGATATAACAAACCACTTCGTTTTCATAAGTTTTTAGATAAAAATCACTCAGTCCAACTTTAATCATGTTGACATCAACAATAATTTTTGCTTTTTTTAACAATAGATTTTTAATCTTTTCAATTGAATTATCAGAGAAATAAATATTGTCTAAAACCTGTTCAAAACAAGTTGACGTATGTATAAGTCTACTAATAATTGCCAATTGATGTTCATCAAAATCTTTTGCTTTATCAAATGCTTGTATCTCTTCTTCAATCATTTCAAATGATCGTACAGATATATCTGCACCAATATTTATTGGGGGTTCTTCTCTTTCAAATTCCAAAGTATTCCTTTACTATATGTAAATTATTACGAAACATAGTATGTAAATATGTTCCCATTACATTTCGTGTTTTCCATGATCCAAATTCAGATTTACCACCTACTTTTTTAGACAAAAGATGCAAGCCATCAGGCGCATCAACTGGCTTAGTATAGTGAAATGAATGACCTTTTGTATCATTGGAAGCATAATAATATCCTAATCTGCTTCGTTTATCTTTAAGTTCAAAATTTACATCTAAGATACCGCTCATATTATAAGAGTCAACTTTGTTCCCTAAGTATAAAAGTCCAGCACATTCTGCATAAATATGTTTGTTCGTTGAGTGTTTTAAAAGTGAGTTTTTAAAGTTACTTGAGTGTTGTATTTTTGAATAGGCATCTTTGGTTTCAACATAGCCTCCTGGAATAAAAACAGCATGACAATCATCAGGTATACTTTCATCTTTTGTACTATCAACTAAAACAACTTCTTCAAAAATTTCTTTTAAAACTTCTACATTGTCGTGATATACAAAGGAAAAGTTTTCGTCTTTTACTAGAGCTACTTTTTTAGCACTTTTTAGAATAGCCTCAAAAGGATAATCTTCTTTTGACTCATGAGGAGATAAACACTGTGCTACTTCGAGCAATTTTGTCATATCTATATGTTCTAAGACTTCTTTAGAGAGTTTTTCTAAAACTTCTTCTTTGGCATTTTTTAACTCTAGACCTAAATGAGTACTTCCCAAACTCTCCAAGTTTTTACCTATATATCCAAGTACAACAATATCATCAAAATCTTTTTCAATTTGATTTTTTATAAGCGCGTAATGCATAGCTGAGGAGAGTTTATTTAAGACTACAGCTTTGATGGTATTGTCTTCTTTATATGTTTTAAGACCCTTTAACACAGCACTCACAGTGGTATACGATCCACTTCCATCAAGCAAGAGTATAGTTGGAATATTTAGCAGTTTAGACATTGTATAGGCACTACATCCCTTATCTGTTCCATCATAAAAGCCCATGACTCCCTCGGAAATGGAGATATCTTTGTTGGAGTACTTTTCATATATCCATTGAACTTGGTCTTCATCCATGATAAAAGAATCTAGGTTAACTGAGGGGGTTTGGCAAATGATTTCATGAAACTGTGGATCGATGTAATCTGGTCCTACTTTAAAAGGACGAACTGATTTCCTGAAATAATACAATAAAGCAGTAGTAAGTACTGTTTTACCTTGATTTGATGCGATGGCTGATATTAATAGTGATTTTTTCATAACTCTTCAATATAATTTTGTGCTATTATAACAAATAAGAATAGATAAGGGTTTAAATGAAAGAAATAGTACAAAAATACATTAACGCATATAATAATTTTGATATTGAAAGTATGATGTCATGTATGCACACAGATTGTATTTTTGAAAGCAAGCATAATGGAAAATTAACGTTTTCTACAAAAGGAAAACACAGTTACAGATTGATTTGCATCGCTGCAAAAAACAATTATATTTTTAGAAAACAAATTATTGAAGGTTTTAACTCAAAAGGTGAATCCCTCGAAGTTGATTTATACTTTAAAGCCTCACTGGCTCTTGATATCCCTGAGCTTGGTAAAAAAGGTGAGAAAATTGCCTTTGAAACCAAATCCATCTTTGAATTTAAAAATGGATTGATTTACAAACTTACCAATCTTGACTAGAAAGTTTTAGAAGAAATATTTCTATCCACTAAACTTACGATATCAAAGATAAGACGGTTGATGGCTTTTTGCCCTATGTTCGCGATGTCATATTGGGGATTAAACTCTGCAAAATCTATAAGTTTTATCTTTTTTTTGTATTTAGAAAAGAGATACTCTAAAATATCATGGGTAATATTTACTTCAATTCCACGCGCAGCTGGTGCACTCACTGCTGGTACACTTGAAGCTGTGAATACATCTGTATCTATGGTCAAATAAATATAATCTTTTTGTGTTAAAAACTTATCTATTTTATAAAGAATCTTCTCTAGATGTATGTAGGTCATTTTTGTATCCAAAATATGTTTTACATTTAACTCTTTGGCTTTTTCAAAAAGTGCTTTTGTATTAGCAGCCTTTGATACACCCAAGCACATATAATTAAAGTCAACCTTGTGCTCTTGACACAAAAGTGCTATTTGAGAAAAAGGTGTTCCTGATGTTGCTACTTTGTTAAAACGTAAATCAAAATGGGCATCAAAGTTAATGATGGCAATATTATCTTTCTTTTTCAAAGAATTGAACAAACCTAGAAAGCTAGCGAAAGCTACTTCATGGCCACCTCCTAAAACAATAGGAAAATGTTTTTGTTTGAGAAGTTGCGTTACATGAGAAGCCAAATGTTCTTGTGCTTTTTCTAAGTCTTGCCCAGCAATTACTTTACCCGCATCATATAATTTGGTATTGTCCAAATGATAAGCAAAGTTTCCCATGCCTTTTTTTAATACATCACATGATTTTGAAGAGCCCACTCTTCCTTTGTTTCGCTTAACTCCTTCATCGCAATCAAATCCTAAAAGAGCAACACCTCTGCCTTTTTTATAAGGATGGGTGAGTGTTTTTACTTTTTGATGCCATCTGTATCCAAGCTCCTTATCTTCACTGTCAATTCGGCCTTGCCATAAATCTTTATTTGCTTTTTTATACATTTACTTTTTCTCCTGCGTACACACTATAAAATAACGAGTTTGGCATATATGAACATATCAAATCCCTAGGGTGATTGATATCCCAAACACAAAAATCTGCATCAAATCCCACATCCAGACTCCCTTTTGAATTTTGAAGGCCTAAGGCTTGTGCAGCGTGTTTGGTTACACTCAAATACGCTTCACTAACTGTTAGTCCAAAAATAACACTACTCATATTCATCATGAGTTGAAGTGAACATAAAGCAGAAGTACCTGGGTTTAGATCTGTTGCAATTGCTATTGGCACTTGATGTTTACGAAACAAATCCATAGGAGGAAGTTTAGTTTCACGTAAAAAGTAATATGCCCCTGGTAGTAAAACAGCTACTGTATTACTTTTTTTCATGGCCAATACTGATTCTTCATCACAATATTCAAGGTGATCAACACTCAGTGCGTCAAAAGAACAGGCAAGTTTGGTGGCACCCATTTGTGAAAACTGCTCAGAATGAAGCTTTACATTAAGTCCTAGCTCTTTTGCTTTTGAAAATACTTTTTGTGTCTGCTCTAAATTAAATGCCAAATGTTCAGTGTATGCATCAACACAAGTTGCAAGTCCTAGCTTGTGTATTTCATCAAGCATGGTATCGCAGATATAGTTGATATAGGCATCCGCATCTTTTTTAAACTCTGGTGGAACTGCATGGGCTCCTAAAAAAGTCTTCTCTATATGTATGGGATAGTTTTTTTCAAGTTTTTCTGCAATCTTTAACATCTTAGTTTCACTTTGTATATCCAAACCATAACCCGTTTTTATTTCAATAGTGGTCACCCCTTCTTTGATAAGAGACTCTAAGCGTTTAGCAGAGCTTTTATATATATCATCAAAAGATTGTTCTCTTGTACTTTTAATACTAGAAGCAATTCCTCCACCATTTTCTGCAATTTGTGAATAAGAAACTCCATTAAGTCTTTGCTCAAATTCGTTGGCTCTATTCCCACCATAAATGAGATGGGTATGGCAGTCAATAAGTGAGGCCGAAATCAATTTATTTTCAATATCGATGATTTCATCTGCATTTAATTCATCAACATTGTCCATTTTTCCAATTTTTTCGATTTTTTTATTTTTAATTGCAAGAAACATCTCTTCTTCAGTGAACAATTCACCCTTTTCATCAACTTGAGTTAGTTGTGCATTTATCCAAATTTTGTCATATCTAAGCATATTTGTACTCTTTTTATTTTAATTGTATTGACAATATATTTAATTGTGTATATAATTGTATCATAAAATAAAAAAGGAGACAAGTTTTATGGAAAACGTTAGTAGTGTTAGTGAAACAAGTGATGTTACAGTAGTAAACTTTTTTAAGTTTATCGTATTAAGTATGGTGGGAATATTTATATTCTTTGTTCCTATTGATTTTAATGGGAAGAGTACAATTCCTTTAGATCATGTTGTTGGTTTATTTAAATCAAATTTTGGAGATTATCTTCCTTACTATGCTTTACTGGTAATATTTTTGGGTGCAGCATATCCCTTTTATAAAAGAGAATGGAATAAAGATATGGTTACTACTATTTTTTCCATTGCAAAAGTATTGGGTCTAGTAGTTGCCATAATGGCTGTTACTAAAACAGGGCCTGAGTTTTTATATGAAAGAGGTATGGTTCCTTTTCTTTATAATAAGTTGGTCATCTCTGTTGGACTGATTGTTCCTATTGGTGCAGTGTTCTTGGCTTTTTTAATCAACTATGGATTACTAGAATTTATTGGTGTTTTAATGCAACCAGTGATGAAACCTATTTGGAAGACTCCAGGAAAATCTGCCATCGATGCAGTGGCATCGTTTGTAGGTTCTTACTCAATTGGCTTGCTTATTACAAATAGAGTCTATTCTGAAGGTAAGTATTCTGGAAAAGAAGCTGCCATCATTGCCACTGGTTTCTCAACGGTGAGTGCTACGTTTATGATTATTGTCGCAAAAACATTAGGTCTTATGGAAATGTGGAACTTTTATTTTTGGTCAACTTTAGCAATTACTTTTTTCGTTACTGCGTTAACTGTACGAATATATCCTTTGGCAAAAAAATCTGATTTAAATTGTCATGGTGAAGAAATAGAAGACACAAAAATGGAAGGTAATCTTTTCAATAACGCATTAAAAGCCGGTTTATATGGAGCTTCTAAGTCTGAGTCTTTGACAAAGAACATCAGTACAAACTTTTTTGATGGCTTTAAAATGGCAATGGCAATTTTACCCTCTATTTTATCTATTGGGTTATTGGGATTGATTCTTGCAAAATATACCCCTCTTTTTGATATAGCAGGTTATATCTTTTATCCCTTTACTTATATACTGCAATTGCCTGAACCAATGGCAACTGCAAAAGCAATTACACTGGGAATTGCTGAGATGTTTTTACCAGCACTGGCTGTAAAAGAATCAGTTGAGATTGTTAGATATGTTGTTGGTGTTGTTTCAATATCATCAATTTTGTTCTTTTCAGCATCCATCCCTTGTATTATGTCTACTTCTATACCTTTAAGTATGAAAGATATGATAATTGTTTGGTTTCAAAGAACCGTTTTATCTCTAATTATTGCAGGAATAGTGGCTCATTTATTCCTATAAAATCGTATAAATATCAATAGTTTACAAAAAAAAGGTTAATTGTATTGACAATTAGCCTTTTTGTATGTATAATACAGAATAAGAAATACATATTAAGGAAATACAATGAGTGAAAAAAGAGTAATCACAGCAGCAACGGGAACAAAACTTACTGCAAAATCTTGGTTAACAGAAGCACCATTAAGAATGTTAATGAACAACTTAGATCCAGAAGTGGCTGAGAGACCAGAAGATTTAGTTGTATATGGTGGTATTGGAAAAGCTGCAAGAAACTGGGAATGTTTTGACAAAATTGTTGAAGTTTTAGAAAGATTGGAAGCTGATGAAACATTGTTGGTACAATCTGGTAAACCAGTGGGAGTATTTAAAACCCACGAAAATGCACCAAGAGTATTAATCGCAAACTCAAATATAGTACCATATAAAGCAACTTGGGATACATTTAACGAACTGGATAAAAAGGGTCTGATGATGTATGGTCAAATGACAGCTGGTTCTTGGATTTACATTGGATCTCAAGGTATTGTTCAAGGGACATATGAAACATTTGTTTCAATGGGTAAAAAACATTTCAATGGTGACCTAAGTGGTAAGTGGATACTTACAGGTGGACTTGGTGGAATGGGAGGTGCTCAACCATTAGCTTCTACAATGGCAGGAGCTTCTATGCTTGCAATTGAGTGTGATGAAACTAGAATTGATAAACGAATTGAGACAGGGTATTGTGATTATAAAGCATATACTTTAGAAGAAGCAATCTCTCTTTTAAAAGAAGCAATTGAACAAAAAAGTGTAATCTCAGTTGGACTTTTAGGAAATGCAGCTGAAATTTTTCCTGAGCTGTTAAAAGGGGACTTCCTTCCTGATGCGGTTACAGATCAAACCAGTGCACATGATCCATTAAATGGTTATTTACCAATTGGTTGGAGTTTAGAAAAAGCAATAGAGTTAAGAGTTTCTAATCCTGATTTGGTTGTTAAAGAAGCAAAAGAATCAATGGCAGTACAAGTAGAAGCAATGTTAGGTTTCCATGAAAAGGGAATCCCAACTTTTGATTATGGAAACAATATCAGACAAATGGCATTAGAAACGGGTGTTGATAATGCTTTTGATTTTAAAGGATTTGTACCTTTATATATTAGAGATTTATTTTGTGAAGGAACTGGACCATTTAGATGGGTTGCTTTATCAGGAGATAAAGAAGATATTTATAAAACAGATGCCAAAATGAAAGAATTATTTCCTGAAAATAAATCTTTACATACATGGTTAGACGGCGCTCGTGAAAAGATTCATTTCCAAGGTTTACCAGCAAGAATTTGTTGGATAGGTGCAGGAGATCGTGCTAAAGCTGGACTTGCTTTTAATGAGATGGTGAAAAATGGTGAACTAAAAGCGCCAATCGTCATTGGACGAGATCACTTAGACTCAGGTTCAGTTACTTCTCCAAACAGAGAAACAGAAGCTATGAAAGATGGTTCTGATGTGGTTTCAGATTGGCCATTATTAAATGCACTATTAAACACAGCTGGTGGAGCAACATGGGTGTCATTACATCATGGTGGTGGTGTTGGTATGGGATTCTCTCAACATAGTGGTGTGGTAATTGTGGCAGATGGTACAGACGCGGCACACAAAAGATTAAACAATGTATTAACAAATGACCCAGCAACTGGTGTTATGAGACATGCAGATGCTGGTTATGATCTTGCAATCAATAAAGCAAAAGAACAAAAATTAGACCTACCAATGATAAAGGATATTTAAGATGTTTAAATTAAATTTAGTTCCAGGGCAACTAAGCCTACAAGATTTAAGAAGAATTAGTAAAGAACAAACGTTTATTACTTTGGATGAAAGTGCAACTGAAAAGATTGCAAAAGCAAATGAGACTATTTTAAATATTGTTGAAGAAGATAGAACTGTTTATGGTGTAAATACTGGTTTTGGATTATTGGCAAATACAAAAATTGCCAAAGAAGATTTGGAAGATTTACAAAGACGAATTGTTTTATCTCACAGTGCGGGAATGGGTGATTATGTATCAAATGATACGGTACGATTGATGATTACTTTAAAAGTAAACTCTTTATCATTAGGGTATTCTGGAATCAGACTTAAAGTGATTCAAGCATTAATAGACCTTGTAAATAAAGAACTTTACCCTTGTGTTCCTAAAAAAGGTTCAGTGGGAGCTAGTGGAGATTTGGCACCTTTAGCACATATGAGTGCAATTTTACTTGGATATGGTTATGTGAACTATAAAGGTGAGATTTTAAAAGCAACTGAAGGACTTAAAAAAGTAGGAATGTCTCCAATTGTTCTAGGAGCAAAAGAAGGGTTGGCGTTATTAAACGGAACTCAACTTTCAACTACTTTTTCTCTTGAAGGATTATTTCATGCCGAAGACTTATTTGCAAGCGCTGTTGTAATTGGTTCTATGTGTGTAGAAGCTGTATTAGGAAGCAGATCACCTTTTGATAAACGAGTTCATGAAATACGTGGACATAAAACTCAAATTGATGCTGCAAAATTATATAGAGACTTATTAGGTGATGAGAGTGAGATTTCACAATCACATGTGGATTGTACACGAGTTCAAGATCCTTATTCAATCAGATGTCAACCTCAAGTTATGGGTGCTTGTTTAAGTCAAATCAGAAACTCAGCAGAAACATTGTTAACTGAATCAAATGGAGTTACAGATAATCCTCTTATTTTTGTAGATGAACAAGACGTTATTTCTGGTGGTAACTTTCATGCTGAGCCTATTGCCTTTGCAAGTGATAATCTTGCATTAGCAATTAGTGAGATTGGTGCGTTAAGTGAGAGAAGAATGGCATTATTAGTAGATAAACACCTAAGTCAATTACCTCCATTTTTAGTAAATAATGGTGGAATTAATTCAGGTTTTATGATTGCTCAAGTAACTGCTGCTGCCTTGGCTAGTGAAAACAAAGCACTGGCTCATCCAAGTAGTGTGGATTCACTTCCAACTTCAGCAAACCAAGAAGATCATGTATCAATGGCTACTTATGCAGGAAGAAGATTAGCGGATATGGCTGAAAACACTGCTGGTATCTTAGGTATTGAGCTACTTTCAACTGCTCAAGGTATGGATTTTAGAGCACCTAAGTTATCTACAGTTAAAATTGAAGAAGCAAAACAAATTATTAGAGATGAAGTTACATTTTATGATGAAGACAGATACTTCACAGATGACATTGAAGCTGCTATGAAAGTAGTTCAATCTGGGATTTACAACAAATTCTTAGATGAAGAACTAATACCTAGTTTCTAATTAAAACAGACAAACTTGCTAAAGATAGCTTTGGGCTATCTTTAGCTAAACTTTGCGAAATATGTAAATTTTGAGGATATAAATTGGGAACAAAACAACCACTTTTTAAAGAAATAAAGGAGTTTATCAAAGATAAGATCAATGATAAAATATATCTTCCTGATGATAAAATTCCCACTGAGATGGAATTATGTGAGATCTTTAAAACAAGTAGGCCCACAGTAAATAAAGCCATTAGTGAACTGGTACTTGAAGGTGTGGTGGTTAGATTCCCAAGAAGTGGTACATTTGTGACTCACCAAAAAGCCCAAACATCAATTTTAGATTTGCAAAATATTTCAGATGAGATCAAAGGCAGAGGAAATGTTTATAGTAATGAACTTTTGTGCATAGAAGAAGTTAAAGCCAATGAACAAGTGGCCAAAGTTCTAAATGTGGTTAAAGACCAAAAAATATTTGTCTCAAAAATGATTCACAAAGAAAACAACGTACCTGTTCGTTTTGACGTAAGATACATCAAGCCTAATATTGCGCCAGATTATATCAAACAAGATTTCAAAAAAATGACTCCAAGTGAATACTTACAAAAAAATTGTCCTGTTCAAAAAGTTGAAAATAATATTGAAGCTACTTTGGTGAATGAAAATATACAAAAGTATTTGGATATAGAAGCAAGTGAACCTTGCCTATTGATATCAAGAATTGTCATATCTAATGAAGAAGTGGCAAGTTATTCTAAGCTTTTTTATCCAAGTTCACGATACAAACTAAGCTCAACTTTAGAGTCTTCAGGTAAAAACTTCGTATAAGATAAAAAAAGAGAGTCGAAATTCATATTTTCTCAAAAATGTTCGACTTTCTTTTTTATCTTTTATATCACTTATTTATAGATGATACATGTTTATTAGAATCACTGAGTGCTAAGAATACTCCAAGTCCCATCAATGCAACTCCTGATGTTGCTTCTTGTATGATTCTGAATTTATAATTGTTTTTCCATAATCTCTCAACTGGCTTGGAAAATAAGACAATCATTAAATCAGGAATTGCATTGACAATAACAACAATCATTCCAAGAATAATAAACTGCCCAAAAATTGAGCCTTGATCTACTGAAACAAATTGAGGAATAAATGCCAAAAAGAATATGGCTGTCTTAGGATTCAGGGCTTCTGATAAAATACCTTGAAAAAAAACAGATTTAAAATTTACATTACGCTCAACGTTTATAGCTTCTTGAGGTTTATTACCTTTATAAGCGCTATAAAGCATCTTGAGACCAAGATAAATCAAAAACGCAGCTCCAACATACTTGACCAAAGAAAATGCCAAGGCAGAGCTTGCTAGGATTGCAGAAATTCCTAGTGCTGCTGCGAATACGTGAAAAATTCCACCAAAAGATGCACCAAGGGTTGAGGCTAATCCTGCTTGTTTACCTCCACTCATTGTTTGGGATAACACATATAACATCCCAGGTCCTGGAGCAAAGGCAAGACCAAGGGTTGCTACCATAAACAGTAACCATGAATTTAAATCTAACATAGAATTCTCCTTAAGAAAGTAGTATTTTATTTGCTAAGTAAATATTTCGAATGAGCAGCTTTAAGAAAACTGACAATCATGGGATGGGTTTGATTCTTAAAAGCTGAACGTTCAGGCTGATAGGCAGTACCCACAAAAAATGGATGATTTTCTAGCTCAAAAACTCTGGGTTCTTTGTTTTCATCAAAACCAGTAAATCGTAGGTCTGTATTTTTATAAATCAATAAATATTTAGAATTAACTCCAAAACTACATTGATATTCTTCTTCTATATTTTCACTTTGATGAATTTCAGATACTCTTGAGTTGGGACAAATATTGATGGCATCTGTTTTTTCTACAAGTTTACAAGAAAGTGCAGAAATAAGTGGCATTTTAGTCTCTGGATTTACTTCTGCATTATCTGCATTTTCATAACCCAAGACATTTCTTGTAAATTCAAGTACTGCATGTTGATATCCTCCACAAGTACCCAAAAAAGGAGTACTACTTTCTCTTGCATATTGAATAGCATTTAAAGCACCTGTCATACTCTCATATGGGCTAGCAGGTACACACCAAATGGCATCAAATTCTTTTAAATCTTGTGTTTCACTCTCAGGTGTTGAAATCCATTTAATAGTTGAGTCAAAACCAAGTGATTTGGATGCCAGATCAATAGAGAGTGGAATGGCTTTGTGTGCAGTAACATCTTCATTGTAATCTCCAATTAAAGCAATGGATAGGTTCATGAAATTAATCCTTTAATAAATTATAAGCGTGTTGATAAAGTGGGTTTTCATACTCAGATTTAAGAGTATAAGTGTGTGAATTATACTATAAAAATCTTTCCATAATGATATAAGGAAGGTCTGATTTATAAAACTGTTCGCCTTTTGTTTTCATCCCAAGTTTGGTATAAAATCCACAAGATTCGACTCTCGCATCGCACCAAAAATGTGTCACTTTTTTCTTTTTTAAATTATTGAAAATATGAGTTAATAAATAAGAACCGAAACCTTGTCCTTGAAACTCGTGAATAGTAGCAAACTTTCTTAGTCTTGCTGAGTCTTTATTGATATAAATAGATGCTACGCAAACCAGTTTTTCATCTTTTACAATTCCATAATGTAATGCCGCTTCATCTCCTTCTACCTTACAAAACTCTAGAGATTCATTTGGCCATAGAACTGTATGACGAAGAGGAATGGTGTCTTGCCAAGAAAGTTGTACTATACGAATTTGTTTGTTGTTTATCATCTATTGAATCCTTTATTCTTCTAATAACTCTACACTTAACATCTTGTATCCCGCATAGGAAAACATTAGTGCAAGTGTTGTTTCAAAATAAACACGTAGTTTTGTATAATACTTTTGTGCAGTACTTGTTGAAAAGACTAAGGCGTAAGCACAAAAAATGACTATACCAAGAAAGCTGCATCCCAATACGACCATTAGCGCATAACTTGTTTGAAAAGTTTGAGGCATGGCAAAAGATACAATTGAAAGCCATACAAAAATTGCTTTTGGATTGCTCAGGTGAATAAATGCACCACTGAAAAAAATATGCAGATAGTTTAACTCTACAGAGTTTTCTTTTTCACTTGTAATCTCTGGTTTTGAAAAAGCTGACTTCGCCGATTTATAGGCTAAATATAAGAGATAAACGGCACCCAAAATTTTTATAAAAACTAGGATATTAGTGTATGTAGATATGATAATTGATAAGCCAAAAGCAGCAAGAAGACCCCAAATAAACGAACCAGAAATAACTCCTAGTGCAAGAGCAAGGGCAGGTTTTCGACCCTTTTTTAGAGCCATCCCCATTATTGCTAGGTTACTAGGACCTGGACTTGCAACTCCTAGGCAGTAAATGGCAAATGCTAAGAGCAAATTACTGGAGCTAAACAATTCTAACATAAGCTTATTTTGTAAACTCTTCTAATGTTTGAAGGGCTAGTTGGGCTTGATGGTAAGGTACAAACACATGATCATGGTAATGACCTGCAATAACATTTGCTGAAATATTCTGCTTAGTTAGAGCTGCAGAAATGGCAGCTGTTAGTCCAACGGCTTCTAAACTTGAATGAACTTCAAGGCTAATTTTTTGAAGTACTACACCATAGGTGAAATTATGAAGATCAGCTTGTTTTTGTGAAATCACAAGTGTCATACCTTCTTTTTCAAGAAAGGTTGCTATGGGTTTGAGCTTTACAATTTCTTCTGTAAGCTCATAACATTCTATTGTGGTAAATACATATTTTGTATCATCTAATACAGGTTTCATTTCTTTTAATAAAGTGTTTATATCTATAATTCCAGACATGTTATCGTTTCCTTTTAAGCTTCTGATTTATTCATAGTTGAGAGTAATACACCTGCACCTATAAATACCCCACCTGTTATTCTATTGAAAAATTTTGCACGACCTTTTTGTAAAAACCAATTTGATGACTTGTGTCCCAAATAAGCATAAAACAGTAGCCATGATAATTCTAAAATGGCAAATGTGCTTACAAAGATAATATATTGAGAAAATAAAGAGGTGTTTAGATTGATAAATTGTGGGAATAGGGCAATAAAAAAGATAATCGCTTTTGGATTACTTCCTCCCACTATAAAACCACTGATAAAAGAAGCAATTTTATCTTTTTTACTTGGAGTTTCATTTTTTTCAAAATGATAATCTTCATCTTTTGAGCTGAGTGTTTTATATCCCAAATAGATCAAATACAAGGCACCTGCGTATTTGATAAGAGTAAAGATTAAATCTGATGAAGCAATGATTAGTCCAAGTCCTGTGAAAGATAAAGTCATGATACCAATGATAGCCACTAAACTACCAATGGCTGTGTAAATAGCATGATTAAATCCATGAGTAACTGATTTTGTGATACAAAGAAGTACACTAGGACCTGGTGAAGCAGTAAGTATTAGTATTGCAATTAGGTAATATAACCAAACGTCTAATTCCATTTTGTCTCCTTATGGGCAGTCTTATTTTGTTAGTGAATTTGTTTTTATATATTCAATCATTTTTTCAACTTGAAGGTCTCCAAAACCATATATAGGTTCTCTTTTTATAAACTCTCTAAAAATAGTTCCGAAGTGATCAGTTTGAAGGTCTTGTATTATACGTATAAGTGAATCAATAGGTCTTCCAAAACTATTCTTTGATGGAAGTCTTTGAATATGAGCTTCAATTGCATCTAAAACAAAAGGATATTTCTTTTGAATTTCTTTTGCAATGGATGTGATTATACCTAAATCCCCATTTTGATACAAGGACCATAATTGTTCAAGTTTATCTAAATCAGCAAGTTTGACTTTCCCTTTATAAGCTAAGTTTAGCTCATCTTGACTCATGGAACCAAAACTATATTCATGACCACTTTGTGGACGAACGAGGTAATACTTATAGTTTCTTTTGTTTTGACTTAACAAAGATATTACAAACCAAAAATTAACTTGACAAAATAAATCATCCTCAAACCAAAGATTTATCTCTGAATTTTCTGGAATAGCTTGCATTTGTTCAAATTGTGAAACGGTGATATTATAGTAGTCTTCTATTTTACAACCATGGGTTTCACTGATAAATGTCGCTCTATTTTTAAAAAACTCTTCTTGGTCTGAGCCTTGAATATTCCCATCCACAAGACACTCTCGTGTTACAATTGTTTGTCCTTGGATCTCTTTTGGAAATTGTTCTTTTAGAGAGTCACCATTTAATATATGATATTGCTTTGACATAAAAACTCCTAACTTCTATAATAAAAACTACTCAAAAATAGGTTTGAAGAAACTTCTTTCATAAGAGATAATACAATCTGTATCTTCAGCATATTCAAATGCTTCTATGCATTCTTTATCATTAAAAGAGTCATTTCGATACTGCTCGTATACTGCTAAAGAAGGAAAGGTAAACAGCGCTAAAGCAACATTATTTTTTCCTTCTGATGGTAAGAAGTAACCATGATGTGTTCCACCGAATTTATTAACTAAGGGAATCCATAATTTGGCGTAATGTTCAAACTCTTTTATCTTTTTCACATCAATGACATAATTTAAATAACACGTAATCATTTTATTCCTTTATGCGTTTACAGGTGCGGGAAGATTATACTTTTCCATACAAGTAGTGAGCTTTTCTACGTATGCTTCATTTTTCTCATCATCACTTGGAGGATTTAGTAAGTTACAACATAAGGCTGAAATAGTCTGATTTTCTTTTGTTTGTATGACTATTGATTCTGGTACATACTCTGTAAGTCCTGAACCTTCATATAAAGAAGTGATTTCATCATGAGTTAGTGAATATACCATACCAAAAGCTTGAGCATTATTATCTCTAAGTAAAGTAGCCATTTTTCCCACTCTTAACTGATATCCAGGAGCAATTGCAGCTCTTTTGTTTCTAGGATTTACATTTTTACTTTTTAATATCTCTTCATCCATATATAAACCGTAAAAAAACACGTCTAGTAATCTGTCTTTTGAATTATCCATTTTTAACCTTTTTTTTCTATATTAATTTTTTAGTTTTAAAAAATCTCCATCAATGATAAGCAATTTTACACCATCTTGGGTGATAGATCGATGAGAACTCAGATCATCTGAGACCACATATGACATTCCTGGTGTTAGCGTAGATTGTGAGCCATCTTTAAGCTCGTTTACTACTTCACCTTCTATGCAGTGAACGATATGACCTTTTTCACACCAGTGATCTGCTAGATACCCTGACGAGTATTCTACCAGTCGAATTCTTAATCCATCAAACTGCATGGTTTGCCAGTAAGCAGTTCCTGTTGTACCTTCATATTGTGTTTTTGGAATATTTGACCAATCTATTGTTTGAAAGGGTATATTTTTATCATTCATCATAAATCCTATTTAATTTTCAGTATATTATTACTATAAGTTATACAATGTCAAATAATCAATCATGATATACGATATACTAAATCATGATATGTTCTTAAAAATGATGAGGTACTTTTTCTTTCCCTATCATTCCTAGATGTGTATAAGAAAACCCTTGGCTATATTTCAATCCATAGCCCAAGGCTCTATCAAACCCAATATGAGCAAACCAAATTAGAGTAATTATTTGAAATAATTCGATGGAGCCAACAAAACCTACTCCTAAACATAAGAGTGGTCCAATATAAGAGTGTGCCAAATTATAGAAAAAAGCACCCATTTTAGGACCCTTTAAATAGGCTAAAAAAGAGAAATCAGGGAAAAAGAAAAATATAAAAAAAGTTAGCCATGAAAAATCAAAATGTGAATACATAAAAATTGCTACAAATAATACTGTTAAACCTTCTGCTCTTAGTAAATATCTTACTTTCCCTTCTACAAAACCTTCCATAGCTAAACTCCTTTTTATTTTTGAGTGATACGTGCAGTAACCTCTATCTCAACTTTCATTTTTTCATCTAATAATCCTGCTTCAAACATAGTTGCAGCAGGTTTTACATCTCCTAAGTATTTTTGTAAAATTGGCCAGCAAGGTTCAAAGTCAAATTTATTGGGATAAATATAATGAATTCTAACGATATTTGATAAACTGCTATTGGCTTCAAGGAGTACTTTTTCAATATTTTTAAAACATTGATCGGTTTGTTCAATTACATCATCAGATATACTCATGTCTGAATAATCGTATCCCGTAGTTCCTGAGACAAAAACATAATCACCGTCAATTACAGCTCTTGAATAACCAATCTTTTCTTCAAATGGTGAGCCACTTGATATTAGTTTGCGTTGCATTAAAAATCCTAGTTTTAGTATATGAATTTAGAAGATAAATTATATATGAAAGGAACTTTACAAATAGGTTTTTTTAAACCATTTAGAAAAGATAAAGATACTCCATAGGTGTTGCTTAAATTTTCTCCCACGAGCAAGCTCAAAGATTTGTCTTAAATAGCTCTCATTAAAGTAGTCAGTTTCCTTGTTCACTTCTAAAATAAGTTCTAAAATAGAATCTCCATACTCTTGAAATATCCACTCATTAAAAGGGCTGTTAAATCCTTTTTTTGTTCGGTGTATTATTTCATCAGGGATATATTTTTGTGCGATTTGTTTTAAAAGGTGTTTGTTGGTATTCCCTACTTTTATTTGCGAGTCAACACTAAACATATAGTTGACTAAGTTAACGTCTAAAAATGGAGTCCTGACTTCAATTGAGTTTGCCATAGATATCTTATCAACTTTAGATAATAAAGCATCTCCCAACCAAATTTTTAAGTCAACATAACTCATCCAATCAACAGGGTCTTTTTTAGGTCGCTCACTTTTATAGTTGGGCACTTTTTTAAAGAGTCTTTTTTTCTGAATACTTGTAAAAATTTCACCAAAGCTGTTATATACATTTTGTTTTTTGATGATTCGTCTTAAGTATTCACTTTCTTTGGTTTGATTTTGTAAAGCACTTATAATCGAATCCATAAATTCAAATTGATCAGAACTTAGTGTTTTTTCAAAGTCATAATATTTTAAAAACTTCGCATAGTTATCATATCCCAAAAAAAGTTCATCACTTCCTTCTCCGCTTAGCACAGTTTTGATACCTGCGTCTTTTATGGTTTTGGTTAATAAGTATAGGGGAATAGCTGCACTGTCTCCGTGAGGCTCTTCTAGGGCATCTAAAACATCATCAAAGGAGTTTATAAATTGCGCTCTTGATATTTCTAAGGGATGGTGGTTTGAGCCTATATGTTTGGCTGTTAATTTTGCATATTCCAATTCATCATAATTTTTGTATTCATCATAACCTACAGAGAAAGTATTGATTTTTTTTCCTGAGATTTTTGTATACAGTGCTGAGATTAAAGAACTGTCTATTCCGCCACTTAACAGTGATCCTACTTCAACATCCGCTTTTAATCTATACTCAACTGACTTGAAAAGTATTTCCTCTATATCTTTTAAGGCAGTGGGCTCGTCTTTAATTTTTTTGTAGGTATTGATTTGATAGTATTTCTTCTTTAAAAACTCATTGTTTTCATAAAGAATGTAAGTTCCAGCTTCCAGTTTATGTATATTTTGAAAAAAAGTATTGTCGTTGATGGGTACAAAGTATTGTAAGTATTGCGAAAGGGCAACTTTATTTATTTTTGGAGTTGAACCCAACAATTTGATGATAGGTTTAATGGCACTGGCAAAAATAAATTGATTGTCTTTGAAGTGGTAGAAAAATGGTTTTTTACCATAACGATCTCTAGCACAAAAATATCTTTCCTTTCTAATGTCATAAATACAAAAAGAAAACATACCATTTAATTTGTTTAAAAAATCAATACCATATTTTTGGTAGAGTCTAATGAGGACTTCACTATCACTTTTTGTTAAACAATGTAACTCTTCACTAATGATGAGTTCTTGATAGTTATAAATCTCTCCATTAAATACAAGGAGTATGTCATCAAATAGCATGGGTTGATTGGCTTCAACCTCCAAGTCAATAATACTTAATCTTGTGTGACCAAAATAGTTATTCTCAATGATTTTAGTATCACAAAAGTCTGGACCTCGATTATTCATTAAGGCAGTCACTTTACTAAAGTCAGCTCCAGTATCGTAGTTAGATCCAATTATTCCGCACATATGTAAATCATCCTCTTTTTAAAATCCAAAAAAATAATGGCTTATTTCCAAATAAAAATAAACCAATGAAATAAAAGCTATTGAAGTCATTAATATGGCACTGGTTGTATCATGTGGGTTACAGTTATAAATAGCAGCCAGATTGACGTTGTTAACTGCTAAGGGTACCATCAGCTCCATAAATAAAATTGCACCAATATAAGGGTCCATATCAAAGTATAAAATGACCCCAAGCCCAACTGTGGGTAAAATGATATGTTTAATCAATACAATGTTCAGTGAGAGTTTCCAATTGGTGGTTTTGAGTCTAATCTCACTAAGATAAATACCAAATATGACCAGTTGCAGTACTATGGCTGTATAGGCACCCATTTCTAAAACTCTAGAAATATTACTGTCAAATTCTATTTGTAAATAGTTTATAGCTAGTGCAAAAATCGCAAACCAAATAGCAGGTATCTTACAAATGGATACTAAGGCTTCATTAAAAGAAAACTTATCTTTTGCAAAGAAATATACTGAAAAAGTATAGATAAAAAGAACATTTGCAATGTTGATAATACTGGTATAGGGAACACTTTGTTCACCAAAAAGTGCAATACCAAGTGGAATACCTAAGTTTCCCGTATTTCCAACAGTTGCAGCTGCTAGATAAATAGACCTATCAGAGCCTTCTTTGAAATAAGGTTTTGCAATAAGTAAGGAGATGGCAAGTGTTATTAATACAATGATAAAATAAACTAAAGGTGTAAACATAAAGCCAAAATCAATGGGTGCACGTGTGAGTCCCCAAAATATCAATATTGGTTGTAAGAAATAAAGATTGAGTAAGATTAAAGTTTTTTGATCCATTTGATTTTTAAAGGTTCTTTTTGAAATAAAACCAATAACAATAAAAAAATAAATGGTGGCAACTGAGATTAGCGCTTCTATGAAAAGCCTTTTTGTAATTTTATTGGGATTTTAACATAATAAAACAAAATAATTACGAGGATTGATAACAGTGGTAAAGAGGTAATCCTTTACCACTGTTTAGAAGAAAGTTTGATTAAGACATAATCCCTTTAATCATAAAGAATACAGCTGCTGATAACAACGCTGCAGCTGGTACTGTAATAACCCATGCTGCAATTATTTTTTTAACAGCATCTCTTTTAACGTACTTAACTCTTTTTGCAGACTTGAAATCTTTCTTTTCAGCTCTAACAACTTCTTGACGGTCTTCGATCAATTTGTACAATTCAACTATTCTAACGTAGTTGGCTTTGCTTTTCTTTTCTTCTTTTTCAATGTCAGCCAGCTCTAATTCATACTCATCAAGTTCTTTTTTATGTTTTTTGAATTTTTTTCGTAATCCAGAAATCATTTTTGATTCACTTGAATCTAAATATTCACGTAAAAAACCAACTCCAAATACACCACCAACTGCAATATGAGTTGATGAAACGGGAAGTCCAAGTTGAGAAGCGATGATAACCGTAATGGCTGCAGCCATTGCTATACTATATGCTCTGATTTGATCTAACTCAGTGATTTCAGAACCAACAGTTTTAATAAGTTTTGGACCATATAAAGCAAGTCCAACAGAAATACCAACAGCCCCCACAGCCATAACCCAAAATGGAATTTCAACTTTACCTTCAATTCCTCCGCCAATAATTGCGTCAGAGATGGCAGCTAAGGGTCCAATCGCATTGGCAACATCATTTGCTCCATGGGCAAAAGATAAAAGAGCTGCTGCAAAGATTAACGGAATTGTAAAAAGTGAATTAACAGAGATTCTATTGTTTTCAAGTTTTTTGGAAACTTTAGCAATTAAAGGTTTTACTAAAATATAAACAATAACTGCAATAACCAGACCCAACCCAAGGGCAGTGATAAAATCAAGCTTGATGAGTTTTTTAATCCCTTTTAACATAATGTAGGTACCAAAAGCCCAAGCCATTAACGCAACCAAGATAGGAACAATTTTCTGGGCAGAGGTAATCATGTCTTTTTTATAAACGATTCTCTTTTTGATGAAAAATAGAAATGCAGCAGCGATTACTCCACCCAGCATAGGCGATATAATCCATGAGGCTGCAATTTTACCCATTGTTCCCCAATCAACAATCGCAAATCCAGCTGCAGCTATTCCTGCACCCATTACTCCTCCAACAATTGAGTGAGTAGTTGATACAGGTGCTCCAATTGCTGTTGCAAAGTTTAACCAAATAGCAGCAGATAATAGTGCAGCAGACATTGCCCAGATAAATACTTCTGGATCTGAAATTAAGGCAGGGTCAATAATCCCTTTTTTAATTGTTTTAACAACTTCTCCACCAGCAAGGAATGCTCCAGCTGCTTCAAAAACTGCTGCAATTACAATGGCCCAAAATAGTGTTAATGCTTTAGATCCAACTGCTGGACCCACATTATTAGCTACATCGTTTGCACCTATGTTCATAGCCATATAAGCACCAAACACAGCACCTAAAATTAGAAATGAATTATTAGGTATATCTCCATGTGCAACATAACTCCATAGAAATACGATTACTATAAATAACAAAGACAAAAAAATCTTTGTAAAACTACTTTGAGATTTGCTTGCCGCTTTGTCAAACTTATCTATTGTTTTGATATCCAAAATTGAACCCTTAATTTGTAACTTATCTTGTAACTAAATTGTAATTTATAAACGGCAGAATTATAGTGGATTAATCTTTATGTTAAACTTAAATAAAACTTAAATTTATTATGACTAATAACGTTATTTTATTCAAGTTCTCTATATTTTAGGGGAGAGATTGAGAGGTTTTTATTTAGCTTTTTCTATTTTTTCAGGTTTTTCATTCTTTTTTTTCAATTTATCTTTATCTTTATTTTTATCTTTGTCTTTATCTTTTGAAAATCCAGCACCTTTTTTTTCTTTTTTGACAAGCTCTAGCTCTTTTATAATTGATTTATAGTCAACTTCACTGCTATGGAAAGTTGCAAAACACTTAGCAATAACTGCAATGGTATTTGGAACTTCGCCTTTTTTTTTGTAAGCTTGTATGTTTTTTTCACTTACTTTAATAATATTGGCAAATTTTGGAAGTGTAATATCTGCATCAAGTAAAAGTTTTTTAAAATTAATAAATGTCATAACCGTCCTTTAGAAAATAAATAATACTAAAATATCTATAAATTATTACTAAAATAATAACTTAATGGAAGAATTTAATGAAAAGACTATATATTATTACTAAAATATATAACATTTGATATTGGTACTCTAAGTCAAATAATAAGTGCTAGTATGAATTAGGATAATGCAATGGTTGTAAAGATATTAAATAAAAATGATTTTGTTAAAATTAAAAAAGAAGTTTAAGATTTCTAGAATTTTATTTGTTCAAAATGATTCACAAATATAAGCTGTTGAGTTTTTTAATAAAGATGGGGTAGAAGAAGAGATTAATCTCTTCCGCCACGGTTTCCACCACCACTACTTCTGCTTCCGCCACGATTTCCACCGCCACTTCTGCTTCCACCACGATTTCCACCGCCGTTTCTATCTCCACCACGATTTCCACCGCCGTTTCTATCTCCACCACGGTTTCCACCACCGCCGCTTCTATTTCCACCACGACCGCCTCTGTAACCGCCTCGGCCACCACGACCTCCACGACCACCTCTATCATCATCACGACCTTCTTTAAGTCGTTCAAATAATCTTGTGATATCGTTTTCTGATTTACCAATGAAATTATTTCCTGCTACATTTGTTTCATCTGCAAGCATTGAAGCTAATTTGAAAGCAATTGTAGAAATGTCAAATTCTTCTTTTAGTGACTCAATCATAGCAAAAACACCTTCATTGGTTTTTTGATTTCTGATTTTACTAAGTAAAGAGTTAACTTTTTTCTCTTTTACTGAATCAATATTTGGAACAACTTTTGGCTCAAGTTTTCCACCAACATTTTTATTGATTTTTTGAAGCATTCTGAATTCATGAGGAGTTACAATTGATACTGCCATTCCATCTTTTCCAGCTCGTCCAGTTCTTCCAATTCTATGTA
>Ga0209826_1000382_pt1 | contig 32459 bp, 31 predicted proteins | sample GOMGulsemesocosm_5_FD_184637 | JGI IMG/M metagenome (GOLD analysis project Ga0209826, IMG submission 184637) | Methane-oxidizing microbial communities from mesocosms in the Gulf of Mexico - GOM15C Gulf of Mexico (SPAdes) (version 2) | ecosystem: Environmental > Aquatic > Marine > Cold seeps... | reverse complement strand
GGTCGTAACGCACAGACCTAACCCTTGAATTAGGCCAAACTCTTCCGAAACGGGAATGAATTCATCTGGATAAACTTGCCCAAGCACGTCATCATGCCAACGAGCCAGAGCTTCAAAGTGAGAGAGGTTCTTGGTTTTCGTATGGACAATGGGCTGGTAGTAAGCCTCAAAGGAATTATTCGTAATAGCAATGGCCATTCTCTGACGAAGAAGGTCGATTCGTTTAGCGCGGGATTTCAACCCTTCATCGTAAAATTCAATTGTATCTTTTCCCGAAGATTTGGCGTGATCCAATGCCAGCTCTGCACAAGTGAATAATTCTCGGCTTTCTTTGGCGTCATGAGGAAAAAGGCTTATGCCAATTGATAGGGTAATGAATAACTCCTTTCCGACGGAGGTTTTATAAGGTTTATTCAGTTTCCGAAGTAAATCCCTAGCGAAAGCCGACGCGCTTGCAGGATTGTTGTTGGTAAATAGCACACCGAACTGATCGCCATTCAATCGCGATATGGAGAGTACGTTCTCAGTACAATAGCTTCTCAGACGAAGTGCGAATTGCTTTAGCAGTAGATCTCCGTCTTCGGGCCCATGTGAATTATTAATGAGCTTGAAGTTATCGATGTCGATTAATATGACGGACCCGGAGCCTAGGTCGTCTTCCCTATCTTTCAATTTTCTATCAATGTCTGAATGAAACCGAAAACGATTTGTTAAACCTGTGAGGTGGTCGTGTGAGGCTTGGAAAGCAATTAATTCACGTGATTGTTTTTCGGCGCTTATATCTCTGTGAACAGCAATGTGATTCAGTGCGGGGCCTTCATCTGAGTTGAGAATGCTGATGGCGGTTACAATAGGGTACACATCGCCATTCTTCTTTCGGTTAATTAGCTCGCCCTGCCAAAAACTATTGGTATTAATCTCACGCCACATTTTTTGATAAAACGACTTGGGAAGTAGGCCAGAATTAAGAATTCTAGGATTTTGATCTACAAGTTCATCTCGTTCATAGCCTGACATGGTGAGGAGCGCGTCATTCACATAAATTATTTGGTTATGTGGGTTGGTAATGATAACTCCGTCGCTCATGAAGTCGTATATTTTATGCGCTATTCTGAGGTCGGATGTCTTTTTTTCCAACTCATTGGTTTTAGTAATTAGCGAATTTTCGTTATTTCTACGTTCGATCTCAGATAGGGCTGATGCTGAAAAAAAACTGAATGCATTTTCTGCAATTCCTTCATCGACTATTGGCGATTTATAGAGGGCTACCAAAATTCCCACTGTATGATTGTAGGTATTGCGTAAGGTGATACCTACATAGCCTGCTATTCCCAGCTCTATAAGAAGCGCATCATCGGGATATTGCTTTGCTATTCCCTGTTTAATGCAGAACTGTTGATTGAAAGTCAGATCACTGCAAGGCGTACCTGCTAAGGGATAAGAAATATTGTTTTCTGGGCCTGCTCGGCTTTGTACCGCTAGACTTTTGGCCGTATTAGTCTCTGGATTTATAGTGGCGATGAAAGTGTAATCTGCGTTTGTTACTTCGCGAAGTAATTGTACGAGTTGAGAGAAGTAATTTTCACCATTGAGATTGCTAAGAGTTTTTTCAATATCTCGAAGACTTATGTTGTCATTCATAACCTAGGTTCTCTCTGCATGACTATATAGCTCTGTTAATCAGGTCTGAGTTATATTGCGAATTGTGTAATCATGGTTTTTAAATTGTTGATGCTGGAGAACAAATTCTGATTAGAGTCATACACTCGATGGCAACCATCGAGTGTATGATTGGCGCTGTCGTTAATATTAACAATGTTACGATTGATTTCTTCAGATACCTGGCTCTGCTCTTCAGCCGCGGTAGCAATTTGTATGCTCATGTCATTTATCTGATCCATATTGGTTCGAATGAGCGCTAGAGATTCTGTGGCGTTGTTCGCCTCAGTAACGGATGCTTCTGCTTCGGTTTTGTTACAATTCATTGCTACTACGGCTTCGCCAGCGGTTTTTTGTAAATCGTTTATCATTTTCCGAATCTCGCCAGTCGAGGATTGGGTCTTGGCGGCAAGAGAGCGGACTTCGTCGGCTACAACAGAAAATCCGCGTCCGAACTCTCCTGCTCGGGCGGCTTCAATAGCGGCATTGAGCGCGAGTAAATTGGTTTGCTCCGCAATACTATTGATTACATCTATTACGCTACCTATTGACTCGCTGTCTTTGGCGAGTTGAGAAATAGTGACAGACGATTCTCCCAAGTCCATCGATAAAGATTCAATTTTTTGCTTGGTTTGTTGCACGACTTCCTCGCCTTGTCGAACGCTGGTAAACGCGTCCTGGGTGGTTGACGATGTTAATGAAGCATTTCGGGCAATTTCCTGAACGGTAGCACTCATTTCAGTCATGGCCGTTGATACCAAATCTACTTCTTGGTGTAGAGCTGACATGTTTTCTTGGGTGTTTTTAGTTTCTAGATTGGCCTGGCTGGCAGATTTTGCTAAGGAGCCCGCAGAGTCTGATGAACGCCAAATAATGGTATTTTGTTGAGCTTGTAGAAATTTTATCACCAATTCAAGTTGACCAAGTTCGTCAGTCCTACCGGTATAGACTTGTTTTGCTATCAAGTTTTTGAATATTGACTCTGATTTTTTGGCGGCATCGCTCCAAGGTTTCAACAACATTCGGAAAAAAATTGCGTTGAGGAAGATTGTAAGGGTTAAAGTAATGCCCAATATTTCCACACTTTTTGATCCTAAGAACAACCCTGCCCCTAAGCCAATGATTAAGGCAAGAAAGCTTAGTCCTAAGGCTTTTATGAATATGGGAAGCCTACTAATTAGCCCTAGTGGTTTTGGCAGCCCCTGTGGCCCTAATTTATTGTATATGCGATCTGCCCGGTTAACGGCTTCTCTGTCCGGCTGTATACGAACAGATTGATAGCCGTCGTCTGCACCGGAACCTGTTGAGGTTACGAAGGCGTCCACCCAGTAGTAATCACCGTTTTTGCAGCGATTCTTAACCAATCCCATCCAGGGCTTGTTGTCTTTGATTGTGTCCCACAAATCTTTAAAAGCCGCTTGTGGCATGTCAGGGTGTCGAACTAGGTTGTGGGCCTGGCCAACGAGTTCGTCATTTTCAAAGCCACTAATGTCGACAAAATCATCATTAACATAGCCGATCAGACCTTTTCGTGTAGTGGTACTAACGATACGTTGGTGTTTTTGGTAGTTACGTTCTTTGTTCGTAACGGGAAGGTTCTCACGCATAATAGTAGCTCTCAATTACTTCGGGTGGCGTTGTCAATAGCAGGGTATAGCTGTTTTAAGTCAAAAGGCTTTTTCAAGATACAGAGCGTTCCTGCGCTCATCATATTGTCTGTCTCGGCAGAGGAGGCATATCCCGTGATGCCGATGACGGGGATGTGTTTCGTCGCTGAGTTTTGTTTGATTAATTTGCAGGCGGTACTGCCGGACATGCCGGGCATGTGGATGTCCATGAAAATGATGTCTGGCTTGTGATTGTTGGTTAAAAATCCTGCCTCAAATCCGTCGGCGGCAAACAGATAGACCGCATTTTCAATGTGTAAATTTATTAGTTCGGCCAGCAGCTCAGCAACTTCGGCGTCATCGTCGACAATAAGAATTGTTAGTGTTCCGGACGTTTTTTCCTCGAACGTTGTATTTCGGGTCAGGGCAAACTCATCGACGCTTTGCGCACTAAACCGGCGATGTCCACCAGGGGTGACAGTACTTTTCAATTTTCCAGAATTTGCCCAGTTCCTGACCGTGATAGGAGACACATGGAACTGCGCCGCAACATCGGCGGGCGTAAACCATTTTTGTTTGCTTTTTACTTTGCTGTCGCTCATTGAAGTTGTGGACCTGCGCAAGTTCTAAGGTATCGATCGCTCTGCGTGATCGAATTGCCCGATTTATACAGGCCAAAATCGACAAAATCTATCAAAAATGGCGAAACTAGCCCTTAAGGTTTGAGCAATTCGATGATTAATGATGTGGATCATCTTTTCACAAGAGCTAGAAGGAATTTCCCGGATGATTGACGCTAGCAACTCTTAAAGGTCTCGAATCACTTTTCCACTTACACTGTGAGCCTAAAACATAGTACTCTGCTGCTTTTTTTGGCTAGATCAAATTATTAAGCAATCAAAATGGAGTTGTCATGGACGCTATGTTTATTGATGGACAAATTATTCGCCTATATCAGGCTTTTTTCGCGCGCCAACCGGATCAAGAGGGTTTTACTTTCTGGAATAATGCACTTTCAAATCAGGGCTTCAGTCTATCGAAGGTGGCTCAGTCTTTTAGTGGTTCGGAAGAGTTCGTCAACACTTATGGCAGCCTAGATAACGATCAGTTCATTGAGCTCGTGTACCAGAATGTCTTAGGGCGTGAGCCGGATTCCAGTGGCTTCGCTTACTGGCAGGGTGCTATGACTAATGGTTTAACGCGTGGCAAGTTGATGGTAGGTTTTTCTGAGTCGGAAGAGCATATTCAGAATACGAAAATATCGACTTACTGGAGTCACCAATCCCTAGAAAAGCCCGTCGGAAGTGACTTGGTTTTTCAACAGCACGAAGAAATTTCCTTGATCACCGGTGACGGTATTACAAACTCTAGCGTTGTTATTGCAATGGATGTCGACGGCGATGGCCAATTGGATCTATTGAACGGCAAGACCACTCCAGTGTTGCAAGATGCCAAGTTGCCCCTAGAACTACTGTTAAACCAAGGGGCAGGCCAGTTTCAGTCGGCGGACCTTAGTGCATTTATTTCCGGCCCTGTGCCGGCCTTGCAAAACATCACCGAGTTATTGAAGGCCGATCTCAACGGAGATGGTATTGATGACATAGTGTTGGCAGGGCGGGGGGTGAACGCAGAAGGTCATGGGGGAGAACGTAATCAGTTGCTACTGTCTGACGGTGCAAGCCGGTGGCGCAATGCTGAGATGAACCTTCCTGATGATGTCAGTTTAACTCATAGCATTTCAGCTGGGGATATCGATAAGGACGGTGATTTAGATTTATTGGTAGGTAATGTGTCAGTCTATGAAAAGCCTTATTTATTACTGAATGATGGAGAGGGGAATTTCACGCGCGACGATACTTTATTGCCTGAACAATTTGAGACTAAAAACCAAATTGCGGTGCATTTGGCGGATATCAATAATGACGGCGCAGCCGATATGATCATTGGGGCAGACGATACCGCTGCAGGGTATGTGGTGCTCAGCGACGGCAAGGGTTCTTTTAAAGGCCAAACAACAATATCGCTGCCGCTTCCTGATCTCAATTCGAAAGACATGACTTTGGATATTGAAAGCTACGATGTCAATGGCGATGGCTGGCTGGACCTACTGGTCTCCCATACGCAAAGTATTGAGGGGGTCGACTATGAAGGTAATACGATTCAGGTAATGATAAGTCAGCAGGGGGAATACTTCATCGACGAAAGTTTTCGTATACCAGAACAATCCGCCTCGAGTTTAACGATAACAGATTTGTTTGTGAGCGATTTAAACGGTGATGGTTATATTGATTTATTAGCCGAGCAAACGGGAGACTATTTTTTGAATGACGGGCGAGGGTCTTTTTCGACACATGGTGTTATTGCGCATTACAACGAAGGGGATGGCCCTTTCATATTGGCTGATATTGATAATGACCAACAGTTGGAGCTTGTAGTGGTAGGTGTCGTCGCTGCAGATCTTTATCAATAAATCGCTAGCCTAGTCGTTAAGACGGCGTCAGAGCGCGGCGTCGATATTCACTGGGAGTTTGCTGATATTGCCCTTTAAACGCTCGATTGAAAGGCGTTAACGAGCTGTAGCCCACGTCGAGGGCAATAGTTAATATGGGCAGTCGTTCCTGCTCTGGGTCGCTTAGGCGCTTCGCGGCTTCGCCAATACGGTATTGATTGAGGAAGTCGTTAAAGTTTCGATAGCCTAAGTGTTTATTGATAAGTCGGCGAAGTTGATGCTCTGGAATTGAAAGCCTCTCCCCAAGTTTGCCTATGCTGAGTTCGTTGTTGCGATAACCTTGCTCGGTCTCCATATGGCCTTTCAAAGCTTGAAGCCAGCTTTTCTCCGTGAGCGAAAGTATACCTGAGGCCTCGTCACTATCTGGCTTGATAGTTTCATCGTGCTTGCCGGCTTCGGGCGGAATATCCAGTGAGGCCAGCAAACCTTGCGGGCTTGTTATGATTAGCCATGTGGCAGTGGCTACAAGCAGTAATGCGAGTAACAGAGAGTGCCCCACTTCCAGTAATAATGGCGCTGACTTCAGGCCAAGAACCAATTCCACAAACGTCACCATCAGAATGTAGGCGCCGCCCAAACCAATGAAAACACTCCTTAGTTGACGTCGGGCCTCCACGAGGTCTTGCCGCCAATGAGCGACTATTGCGCTTAGTGCCAGTATTAAAAACAATATACGAATTGAATACGAGAGATAGAAAAGCCATTGATACACGATATTGTCTAGGGCTTGAGTGACGTGATAAAACCAAAGTTCCGGTAGTGCAATGATTAAAAACAATACCAACAACGCGGTCCGTAGCGGGCCTACCGTAATGCCTTTCTGGTCCCAATCGTTAAATACCGCCAGTGAAAAGAGCCAAAAAATCGCGGTAACTGATGTTGCTAGAGCAATCGCAGGGTTTTGTAGCCACGGCCAGTTGTCGAGCATTGGCGCAACTAAATAGGCGCTCACACACACCAAGAGGCAATTGAGTAAGCGCCCGGCAAGGAGGTGTCGGTAGTCGAACCATAGTTTGAGGTTCATCAATAAAATCGAGCCTACGGCGACACCACGGGTAAAGATAAAAAGTTCTTCCATAGGCTCCAATCATATAGGAAATTACAGGTTCAGGCGCTCACAATCCTCACGAGTGCATAGGTACTAAGCAGGGGGTTGCTCCTCTTCTGCGTGTAATATGGTGCCGACTTGAATGGCCGCCGCCTGCAGTGTGGACTGAGTTTTGTATTCTGCAGGTAGCGCTGGAATAGTGAGCACACGCCATATGCTTATCACGGCTAGAAGCAATAAACTTGTCGCTAGGAGTAAAAATAAGCTTTGTTCGCCCAAAGACTGCTGCCAGACAACGGCCGTGATTGGGCCGGTTACGGAGGTAATGCCCGCAATTAATATTACGGTGCCGCTCGCCGGTACAATTTCATGGGGGCGGAGGTGATCGTTGGTAAGCGCAACCACGACCGAGTACATTGATAAAGAGAACCCCCCAAAACCGAAAGCCAATAGATAGAGCTTGGCCGATGCCACGGTTTCAAAGCTAATAAGTACGGCAATGGCGGCCGCCACCAAGCTGGATAAACCAATAACCCAACGGCGATCAATGTGATCAGAAATCTTGCCCAGGGGCCATTGCAGGATCATTCCGCCCGCCATCAGCGCCCCCATAAAATTCGCCACTTCATAAACGCTCATGCCTAACTTGGAGACATACACGGCACCAATACTAAAAATGATACTTGAGACCCATTGAGAGAGAATGATGCCAGTCACCCCCATAGGCGTGCGATACCAAAGTTGGGCCATGCTCACCCGTTCGATCTCTTCGAGGACGGGCGCAGTGACAGCCGATAAGAGAATAGGTACCCCTGCAATGCTTACCATAACTGAAATGAGTATAAACAGGGTGAAGTCTGTGGGTGGAGCCAGATTAAGCATAAATTGACCGGCACAAATGCCGGTCAATAAAATGGTGGTGTATATAGAGAGAATTTGGCCGCGATTGGCATTGGTTGAGGCCTGATTCAGCCAGCTTTCTGAAACGACGTAAATAACGGAGAACGCAAAGCCTGTGAGTAAGCGCATGAGCGCCCAGGCCCAAGGTTGAACATACAGGGAGTGAACTAAGATAGTCACAGAGGCTATTGCCGACAGGGCTGCAAAAATTCGAATATGGCCAACCCGCTGAATCATTCTGGGAGCGAGTCGAGAACCAATCAGAAAGCCTGCGTAGTAGCAGGACATCAGCACACCAATCAGATAGCTGTCGAAGCCCTCTAGTTGCGCCCGAACACCTAAAAGGCTGCCCTGTACGCCTACGGCCAAACCAATAAGAGAGAGCCCAGCAAAGAGGGGCCATATACTAACAATAGTGTTGGCGGGCATAAGCAATAGTCGCTGTAATATGAAAGGGATCTGTGCCCATTTTCGCCAAAAGTACCCTAAACGGATAGGCTCTGGCAATCACTACTTGTAAGAATAATTGAAATGCTATTGACAATCATTCCTATTCGCGTTTATATTACTCTCATCCACTGAAAAGCCGATTGAGAACTCAAAATGTACGTTTGTATTTGCCGCGCTATTACCGACAACCAAATTCGTGAAGAAGTAAGGCAAGGTGCCAGCACTCTGAGAGAAGTGGGTCAGCGTTTGGGTGTGGCGAGTCAATGTGGCAAATGTGGCAAACATGCTCGCTCAGTGATACGCGAAGCAATTTCTAGTCGCCCTATGCAAGACCCTTTAATTTGGAACCCTACCGTATAATTCTGCCCGTTTTCATTTTCTTATTGTCTCCTCAGCATCATCTTCATTATCTTAGTCTAATATTGCAAAATTATGCTCGGCAAGCTTTGCGGCACCTGCTTTTTTCATCTGATGTAAGATCGATTGCTTGAGCGCCAATAATCCATCTGTTAGGGTTGTTGCGCTTATTCAAAAAATAATTGGAGGTATTTTATGATTGTTTCTCATACTCACTGGGCATTAAGCACTCCAACTCTTTAGTTTTTGCTTCTCTGCCCGGTTTATCAACCGGGGCAAATAATTCCGCCCTGATAATTTCATTATCGGCGCTTCACTGCGTCTTGGGGTTCACAATGGTACACACTTTTTCTCTGTCCCAATTGGGATGGCAGGCATTCTTTCAACAACAACTTAGTTTAGAGGAGTGGGAAAATCACGTCGCTTGGCGTGTGCTCGCACAGCACAGGGCGACACTTGAACTTATTTCTGAGTGCGGGCTATTCACCCTAGCACTTACGCCCAACATGCCCAGTTTAACGGTGGGCGATTGGCTTTTATTAGATCTTGATTTCAAGTTTGTGCGGGCATTGGATCGGCTTTCACTCTTTGCGCGAAAAGCGGCGGGCAGTAAAATTGAACGCCAGTCTATAGCGGCAAACATTGATACGGTGTTTGTTGTGAGTTCTTTGAATCATGATTTTAATCTGAATCGCCTTGAGCGTTATTTGGCTTTAGCAAAAGGCGCGCAAGTAGAGCCAGTAGTCGTGCTCACTAAGCTGGATTGTTGCGAGGAGGCTGAAAAATACGTGCAGCAAGCCCAAAGTCTGGACCCTATGTTAATGGTTCTTGCTGTCAACGGTCTAGATGGCGGCAGTGTAAATGCATTGTCACCCTGGTGTCGCAGTGGGAAAACATTGGCTTTTATGGGCTCGTCGGGTGTTGGTAAATCAACGTTAGTGAATACATTGCTGGGGGAGGGTGAGCAAGATACCGGTGGTGTTCGCGATGACGACAGTAAGGGGCGGCACACCACTACGGCGCGCTCTCTTCACCCTATGCCGGGCGGCGGCTTATTGCTCGACACTCCGGGCATGAGGGAGTTGCAATTGACTGATTGCGAGGATGGGGTTCACGAGACCTTTGGGGATATAAGTGAGTTGGCGCAAAGCTGTAAATTTCAAGATTGTTGCCATCAGCAAGAGCCCGGTTGTCATGTCAAGGCAGCGGTAGAAGCGGGAACGATCGATGCTCGTCGTCTCAATAATTATTTGAAGTTGCTGCGCGAGCAAGCGTTTAACGACGCAAGTATTGCGGAGAGGCGAGCGACGAGTCGAAGTTTAGGCCGTTTTTATCGATCTGTTCAAACTGAAACTAAACAAAGAAAAAATAAGTGAGTAAAGTTTCCCCGGGGCGGTGTTTACCGCCCTGGGGAAAACACTAGGGTCCGCCCGGTCCTCCGGGAGGAGGGCCCCCGCCAGCACCGATGGAACAGCTAGCAATCGCATTATCCTGTAGTTGACCTTTGAATCGAGGGCCAAATGTAAATGGGAATGCAGGTGTTATGTCAGTATTACTGACGATCGTTAAGTGATAGTGATACCCCAAGTTGTCGTGCTCATGACCGTTGAATTGGTCTAGCGCTTCCTCGCCGCCGTTACTGGTACAAGTGCTGTCATAATAATAATCCTCAAAGAAGAATCCTGAAGTGGTGACAAAAGTATTGCTTGATAAACTAGTGTATTCACCGGCGGTGGTGGGGCCGTTGCTACTCGCCGCTGTTGTGCCTTGGCTAAGGTCATATTGATCCACCAATAAGCAGCTGCGATCACCATCAGTGCCGCAGCCACTGGCTGAATTGGCATTATATTCACGGGGCGCCCAGCAGCTTTGCGCAACTACACCGGTGCTGTGCCAAGGTCCGTAAACAGCGTAGCCATCGGCGGCAAAGCCGTAAATGGGTGAGTGGCCGGTTTTATCTTCGCCAACAACGTCACCCCAACAGTCAGAATAGAAATGATGGTGGTAATCGCCATTTGCAGCGTGTCCGCCACACACATCAACATCATAAACCTCTGCGAAAGGGGCCAGAGATTGCCACACGCCTTCGCTGTTGTAGCTCTGGCCATCGAACCAGCTGTAGATAGAAACACCATTTACAGCATATCCACTGGCCGATGCACCAATATCACATTCTTCGCTGGTATCAATGGGTTCCATTGGGAAATATCCGTCCTTCGCTTGATCATTTGGACAGGTTGGGCCTGGGGGCCAATAGCCGTAGCCCGCGCCATCGGCGCAGCTTATGTCACCTGAAAATGAGCGAAAACCAATGTCGTCGCCAAAACCCACAACGTCACCCGCACTGGCGGTGGTGGCACCGGGTTCGCTGACAAAATCCTGACTATTTTGCTGCTGCAGATCGGCGCGTGGTCGCGCATTAAGTGCGTCAATTTGTTCTTGCGTAAAGGTCACCACATAATTTGGAATGCCCTCTGTTTGTACTCGAGCAAAGCTAGCACCATTGACCGATTCTTCAGTCACTGATTGGATGTTAACCGCGATGCCAGCTGAACCTTGGCTATTCAGTAAGAAGGCCGAGAGCTCGCCACTGGTATTTACAATCCACTCTGTCAGCAGTGCGACACTAGACTCGCTGGTGAATAGTGAATCGACAGATGTCAGCGAGACCTCCAGTGATTCGGCTGTTCCGTCAACGGCGTCGAGCAGCGCTTTAGCCGCATCAATTTCGGCCGTGCTGTAAGTACTATCGGTTTCTTCGACCGCGGTGCTATAGGCGTTGGCAACGGTCAGTTTATTGCTGTAGATGTCGGCGTCGGAAGTGCCATCATCAATACCATCGGCTATTTGCAAAGCAATCGACGCGAGTGTGCTCACGTTGCTGTCCAGACGGCCTACATAGAAATCTAAGCCGCCGGAATCGGCGTCTCGACCCAGTATTTGAAGGTAGATATTATTAACCAGCTCGGAAGATGACAAGGAGCCAAATCGGCTAGTATATTCCTCAGAGGCACCAAAGCTTTCAATAATAGAAGATAGATCGCCATTACCTTCGGCCAACTTGCCTGCCCAAAATGCTAGCCCCCCAGGGTCGCCAGGGCGCCCGTAATACGCGATATACATTTTTTGTACATTGTCGTAATCGTCTTGGCTATATTGCGCTTGGGCGCTGCACGCCATGATCAGCAGCGCGACGATGAGAACCTGTCTGCCTAATAATGAAATTGAGTGTTTAATCACTAGCATTGCCCGCCCATGAATTAGTATTGTTAGTTAGTCCGAATTTCAGTATAGCAGCGATCGAAAAAGGCAATTGTGCAAACATTTAGCAAATTTACTTAGTGTGCTGATTGCGCGAGAAATTGCATAGGGAAGTGTCGAAATCTATGCAGATTTGATTTAGGCTGGGCTTTGGAAATATTGGGTATTGTGTGAGAGCTTGTGGGTATAACTATGAATAGATTTTTTTGTGGTGTTTTTTTATTGGCACTATTTGCTCCTCGTTGGGCTTTTGCGGCTCACCCTGAAGCTAATGCCGCCGGTGAGGTAATGAGTCACGGAACTGTCGAAATATTTAAAGGGTTTCGAGTTCCTGAGCTTGGCGCGGAATTATTTGTTGATGCAATGGATGGTTATAACCTGCAACTTGAACTTGTGCACTACAATATCATCCCGCCTATTAAGAAACTCATGACTAGCGCCCCCAATACTCAGCTTGAAGGTCATGCGCATCTCTATATCAACGGAGTCAAAATTCTACGAGTGTACGGGCACAATTTACATCTGCCAGCCAAATTATTTAAGAATGGCATAAACACCATTACCATTTCATTGAATGATCACAATCACGCAACTTGGACGGTGAAAGGTGTTGAGCTTCAAACGACGCTTACAATGAATGTTGGGCGAAAGCCTCTAGTGCTCAATCACTATTCAGCCTCGCCTATTCTTAAAAGCAGCCCTTAAAACCACTAAGCCGCTTGAGTTAGCGAATTTGTGTGGCGATTAATAAATTGAATAATATCCGCTGATTCATACAGCCACTCGACGTTACCGTTGTCCCGCTCAATGCGCAAACATGGCACTTGTGGTTTCCCACCTTGCCGAGTGAGGGTGTTTCGATGCTCCCGATTTTTCTGAATATCACGACGCTCAACTGTGACATCTTTTTTGTCTATGGCTCTTCGTGTGGCTGCGCAATATGGGCACGACTGGTAATGGTAAAGAGCTAGGTTCTTAATTGATTGGGCTTTAGTCATGCTGTGTACTCCGCTTAGCTTGAGGGTAGAACCCGTATTATGGAGATTTCTGTTCAGCAAGATATGCTGTAGAGTACAGAAAAATTGTCTTTTAGTTCAATTTTCCTCGTTATAGCATTGAATAGGTATGTTCATGAGTAAACCGCAAATTAATAACCCACTTCACGGCATCACCTTAGAAAAAATTGTCACTCAGCTCGAAGCGCATTACGGGTGGGCAGAAATGGGCATCCGTATTAATATTCGCTGTTTTACCAGCGATCCCTCTGTTAAATCCAGCCTCAAGTTCTTACGAAAAACGCCGTGGGCAAGAACTAAGGTTGAAAATTTATATTTAGAAATGCAAGAAGAACTGTAGCGCTGGGATACCTCAGCGCTACAGTGAGAATTCAATTTTGGTCGACTACTGTTGGTAAGAATGTTTGCCAAATACTCGGATAATGGCTACGAGTATCGCCGCGGCGATAGGTAGCGTTATCCACCAAGGAATGCCAAAGGCGCTAGGCAGGGTGCAAACAAATAGTGATACGGCGCCTACGGTTAAGGCATAGGGCATTTGTGTGCGTACGTGCTCCATATGGTCGCAGTTGGTCGACATTGATGACAGAACCGTAGTGTCCGAAATGGGTGAGCAGTGATCGCCCCAAATTGACCCGGCTAAGACACTGGCAAGGGTGGAATAAATAATGTGCATATTGTCGGCTGATACACCGCCGTCGGCTACCAAGGTGGACCAAGCTACGGGCAATATAAGTGGCAGCATCAAGGCCATAACACCCCAGCTAGAGCCAGTGGAGAAGGCGGCCGCGGCGGATAGTACGAAGGCGAGCGCAGGAATAATTTCAGGTATTAAAATACCGTCGGCCAAAGTAACTAAGTATTCAGCTGTGCCTAGTGTGGTGGTGGTTTCGGCGAGCGACCAGGCTAATATCAAAATGACCATAGGTGCAGCCATGCAAACCACGCCGTTTTCCCAGGCCGAAACAATTTCGTTAATGGTCATTATCCGCTGGGCCATAGTCAGGACGGCGGCGACCATGACACTAATTAATGAACCCCACATCAGAGACTTGTATACGTCACCAGTCGATAATATATCTTGTAAGGTGCTGCCCTCACCGCTGACGAATAAGCCCCCGATACAGCTTGCTACCAAAGTGAAAATAGGCAACACAGCATTGATGGCTCGATGCGGTATGTCGTCGCGAACAGTATTGTCTAACATCGATTCTTTGGCGCCCGCATATGGGTCGCCCGTGGCATTGTAGCTTTTGCTTTCTGCCCTTAGCATTGGGCCAAAATCACGTCCTGTCCAGGCGATTACGAAGACAAAAAAGAGTGTCAAAATGGGATAAAAACTGTAGGGGATTGAATTGAGGAAAACGCTGTAGGGCGCTTCGGTCGCGCCTTCAATTGATGCAAAAACATCACTGATTAAACCCAATTCATAACCAATCCAAGTGGTGATCACGGCTATTGCAGCCACCGGTGCGGCGGTTGAATCTACAATGTAGGCCACTTTTTCTCGAGAGATACGTAGGCGGTCAGTGATGGGGCGTACAGAATTACCTACGGTCAGGGTGTTTGTGTAGTCGTCAAAAAACACCGCCAAGCCTAAAAACCATACGGAAAGTTGGCCACGCCTAGGCGTGCAAGCCCAGCGAATCACTTTGTCGATTACCCCGAGCATGCCGCCATTTTTTGAAATGATGCCCACCATGCCGCCGATCATAATGCTAAACAAAAGAATCGCGGCGTGGTCTTCATTGGAAAATGCTTTCAAAACAAATACTTGAAAGCTGTCGAGCAATGCCATGAGGATATCAGTGGGCGTAAACCCACGGATAACGATAACCCCGGCCCATAAGCCAAAGAAAATGGAGGGAATCACACTTTTCAATATGAGCGCTAAGCCAATGGCAATCACGGGAGGCACCAGCGACATCCACCCGGGAATCACACGAACTCCAGGTGCAGGGTTTACGGCTTCGACTTGGCCTTCATGAACAATACTTGGCAGCACTGAGTAGTCTTTGGGGGCTTCCAGTGCGTTTGATGCAAACGACGCGAGCGACGCACTCAGCGAGACAATAAGTAAAAATAGAGAAAGAATTTTGTTCACAAAAGCCGCCAATGATTAAGGTTGTTTTACAATTTTTCCGTCAATCATGACGAAATTAACGCGCTCGAGTTCGCTGATGTCCTTGAGAGGATTGCCCGCGACGGCGATAATATCGGCGAGCATGCCAGGCGCTAGTACGCCTAACTTGTGATCCCATCCAAGTAGCTCAGCACCCACTCGAGTGGCGGCTTGCACAGCCTCCATCGGGCTCATGCCCGCTTCAATTAATACGGCAAGCTCGCGAGCACTCAATGTGGGGTTGTACTGTTCGCCGCCAAGGTCTAGACCAACGGCAATTTTCACCCCTGCTTTGTGAGCTTTGCCCACTTGGCGTAAAAATGTGGAACGAATATTATTGCTGTAATGATCGTTTTTGTCTTGGGCGCGAAGCGCTTGACTCTCATCGTTATAATAATCACCAACGTAAATTGTTGGCACTAGGAAGGTGCCGTGCTTTTTCATTAGGCGGATACTTTCATCATCCAAATAAGTACCGTGTTCTATTGAGCGAGCGCCTGCTTTTACCGCCATATTGATACCCGCTGTGGCGTGGGCGTGGGCGGCTACCGGCACGTTCAGGCGCTTGGCCTCCTCCATGGCCACTTTCAATTCTTCGGCACTGAAGGCTACATTGCGGGGGTTGTCACCCACCGACATAAACGCGCCGGTGACCAGCAGTTTGATCCAATCAGAGCCAAATTTGACCTCGCGGCGAATGGCTTTACGAACTTCGTCTGGCCCGTCCACGATTAAACCGTCGGCGTGAACTTTTTGCTCGGGCGAGAGGTAATTAATGTCGCCGCCACCCCCGGTGATTGATAGATAATGACCCGCTCCGGTGATGCGCGGCCCCACAAAAAGACCTTCATCGTAGACGCGCCTTAGATCACGAAAGCCGTAAAATACGTCGTTTGTGCCCATTACTCTGAGAGAAGTCCAACCCGCTTGGAGTAGAGCTTGGGTTGATTTAAAGGCTTTCAAGGTTTTGTACGCTGACGAGGTTTCAAGATGCCTAGCTTGGTAGTCATCGCCGTGCATGAGAGGGTGAATGTGGGTGTCAATCAGGCCAGGGAGCAGTGTGGCATCACCCAAATCGATTACTTGAGCGTTTTCGGGGATTATCTCGCGATTGCCGATGGCGACGATCTTATTGTCTTTGGTGAGGATCACTGTGTTGCTCAAGGCCTTTGAATGGCGGCCGTCAATAATTCGACCGGCTACTAAAGCTGTGATGCTATCGCTTGCGAAAACGAGGCTAGGATTTAAACAAAGGCACAGTAATAAGGCCCAGTGAGCACTCAGTGGCATTTTCAGGGATGAAAAAGTGTGGGGAAAAAACATATTTTTAGGTCTGCCTGTGCTGATTGTTTTTATTCTTTATTGCTAGACCTAGGATAAACAAACTGTATTCAGATCACAATGACACCGCAAGAATCGCCTACTACAGGCTGGTAAGAAGTGCACTTCGGGGCTATATCTAAGCAATGCCTGAATTGGTGAATTAGTAGGCAGCTTAGGGACTGTGCAGTCTAGTTCTTTTATAGTAATCTAAGCACTCAAATTTTTATGGCCAAAAAGCGTAGAGAGGCAGTGTGAATCGCAGGGACTTACTCACCGGGTTTTTAGCGGGCGGAACCTTTACCGCCGCGAACGGTTATTTGTGGCAGAAAGCGGCTGACAGCTTTTCTCCTGACACCTCTAATGACCCCTTGGTCAATGCAGAGCCAGCCAGTGATCGAGAGACTGTTTTTCCTCTGACGGAAGACGCCTCCTTAGACTTAGGGCCTCTCGCAGATGGCAAAATTGAAGATTTACTACCAGAGTCAAAGCATACGCCTGGTGCTCCCGCACAAATGGCTAAGGCTGAACATTACCTAGACAAAGTCCGTAACTTTGAAAGCGTATTCGTTGATGACATTCACCTCAACGAACTTGAGACTCGCACCATGCATTCTGTATTGCTGCGATTAAAAGGCGTTGAGCGTTCGGTGGGGCACGGTAATTACAATTTAATCAGCTTTGATCGCGCATTGAAATTCGCGAAACGTTTCAAGCAAGTCGGTAGCTTCACTCGCGAAGAACTAGATTTTCTGGAGAAAATATTCTTTACTGAAGCATCAGCCTACGGCTTTCTTGGCGACAAAGTTATCACGGAGCTGACGGCGGAGATCAATCCTGCCGACACTGTCAAAATTCCTTATTCCGGCCACTACGTTTATCGCGGCGAAGCGGAAAATTATTACAATAAGTTGAAGAGCGATGTGGGTTCAATTATTTTGACCTCAGGCATTCGCAGTAATGTAAAGCAAATGCATTTGTTTTTGGCTAAGTGCGTTCAGTCTAATGGGAACCTGTCTAAGGCTTCTCGTTCTTTGGCGCCCCCAGGGCACTCGTACCACGGCGTAGGCGATTTTGATGTAGGTAAAATTGGTTGGGGCACTGCAAACTTTACAGATGAATTTTCTAAGAGCGATGAGTTCAAGCGCATGCAAGATTTAGGGTATGTGCAAATTCGCTACACCGCCGATAATCGTTTTGGGGTGCGCTATGAACCCTGGCACATCAAAGTGGTTTAAGTTCTTTTACCCATGTGGCCACTTGCTGTTCTAGAACATCAAGTGGCAGTGCACCTTCTCTTAATACCACCTCATGAAATTCGCGAATATCAAAGGCCTCTCCAAGATGCGCCCGTGCGGCTGCCTGCAAGGCCTTAAACTTCATGAAAGCCAGTGTTTGAGCCGTTGTTTGAGCTGGTTGCACTATGACCTGCTCGACAATTTTTGTGGCCTCAGGGCTTGAGTGTGGAGCGTTTTGAGTGAGGTAGCGGATGGCTTGTTCACGGCTCCAGTGTTGAGAGTGAAGGCCTGTGTCTACCACTAAACGGGCGGCTCGAGATAGCGCTAAGCTCAGTCGTCCCACATTGTCATAAGGGTCCTGATAAAGGCCTATGGTGGTGGGTAGCCACTCGGCGTAAAGACCCCACCCCTCTGTATACGGTTCAACTTGGCTAGCCTGTCGGAATATAGGGTGATCTAGATTTTTCGATAGTTGCAGATGATGCCCGGGAATGGTCTCGTGATAAATACGCGCCGCCATATGATAGATAGGCAGATTTTTCATTTCCCGTAAGTTTAAAAAAAGACGGGCGTCTTGCTGGTCTTCCCTAGCCCGCTGATAAAACATGTCTCCTGCCAGGTGGCGCTGGCGATGAAGCGACGATTCAACGACGAGGTCAGTTAGCGCTTGAGGATAAAATAATTCATTGAGTTTAGTGGACACATTCCTCAGGACTCGCTGTGCGTCATACAGATATTGTTGCCGGCCGGCCTCTGTGTTGGCAAAAAAGAACCGAGTATCCGTTTGTAATAACTCTAAAAAACTGTGCAAATCCCCGCTAAATCCAAGTTGGTTTTGCACTTTTTGTAGTTCATCTTGAAGGCGAGACACTTCTTGCTCTCCGAGCGCGTAAATTTCGTCGGCCTGCAGTTGTGTGGTGTTACTGCGCGATAGTAGATGTTGATAATAAACCTTGCCGTCCGGCAAGTTTAGTACTCCCGCGCGCGTTCTTGTTCGCGTAGATAGATGTTGTAAATAGCGCATGAACTTCTGGTAAGCAGGCTTGGCTTTTTGATGAAAAGCAGAGTTTGCATCGAGCATGAGTGCCGCTTGCACAGAGCGGTCAATGCCGCTAATTTTTAGTTTTTCCTTAAAATTTAGAAGCAATATTTGACTGTCGATAATATTTCTACAGGTGGCCAAGGCTTTTGGGATTACAAAGGAAGGTGCAATAATCCCCTTGTCGGCCCGAGTTGTAAGGGCAATTGACAGTTGTTCCAAGTACATGGGTATAGCATTTAAGCGTTGTATATAGGCTTTTGCGTCGCGCTTGGTGTTAATGTCGTGTCGATTAATCATCATGTCTACGGCCGCGCGATGTAGGCCGTTTACAGGGTTTATCGGGTATGTGTGGAAGCGCCACTTAAAATTTGCGATAGCATATTCCAGTTCGCGAATAAATAAGGCTAGATTTAATTGCGTCTGGGCATTGAGCGCTGTTTGGTCTATGGCCTTGAGGCTGAGCAGTTGTGATTGTCTTAGCTGTAACGATAATTTTGCATGGTTATCGCTAAGGTCGTCGAGCCTCGTCTGGTCATTTTGCAGGCCAATTCTTGCCTGTTGACTTGGTTGGCGTTGGTTCTGGGCAATATAAAAGCTATTGAGTAGGCGATTAGTGTGGGCAGAAAATTGCTCTGTATCCTGGGGTTTTTCTTGCTTACTGAGCGGCGCAGGTTTGTTTAGCTCAGCGCTGGGTTGATCGGCTGTGCAGGCGGTGATCAGAAGTAGGAAAGCCGCTGCAAAAGCGTATACAATAACCATTGTTGTAATATGTCCGCAGAGAGAAGGAAGCCGCAATTATGGGCGATGTGATCGCGTTTAAAAAGCCTAAACTCTCAGAGAAGCACAAAGGTAAAAGCTTGTGCCGTTCAGGTTTTCATAAGTGGAAAATTGTTACGGAAAAACGTTTTGATGTAAAGCGGGGGAAATTAGTTACCTGGTCTCGCTGTGAGCGTTGTGGCAAAGAAAAAACTGAAGCCTTGTAAGGCTCCAATTAAGAGCAAAGCCGCTCAAATTCCTGGTGTTTGCTCTGGCTCTTCTAAGCCGTGTACTGCCACTTCCGCGACGGACCCCGAGGCTAAATTAATTTCGTATTGTTTGCCGTCTTTTTCTTGGCGATGCAGTTTTACCAATAGGTAGTCCCAGTCTTTTGCGAGCCACAGGGTTGTGGAACGTTTGCTGCTGGAGTTTTTTTCCCTGCGAATTCTCACGGCATTTAGCTTACCTAGGGGTGTCTCGAGAACCTCTTCTCCGAGGATAATATAGGAGTAGGTTTTTAGCTTACCTCCGTCGGCTACCTGATAGGCGCTCAGAGATCTTGCGTTTACTAGGTCTTGCCGTAGCTGTAGTTGTGCGCTGAGTTTATCGAGTGCGCCTACTGGAACATCCATCTGCCAAGGTTTGTTTTGCACGTTGTTAGTCACTTTGAACCCAGCCCAATCAAACGACAGAATAGCGTGGCGATCTCGACCGAAGCCAGTGCGGTGATATTCATAGTGCAGCGGTACAAGTTGGCCTTGCTCACTCCACTCAAATTGGCTGGATTCTTCGATATTGGCAACCCAGGACTTGGCCGAGAAGCGAAGCTCGCGACGCCCATTCTCCAGAGTGTTGAGTTGACTGGTGGCTTTAATATTTATACCGGCTAGGGTAGCTTCATATTTGGCTTTAAAATCTTTTGGGGCCGATATTGTCGATTCACGGAGAGCTTTGTCGGTATCGCCCAGACTTAAGCTTGTGACACTCAGTAAGGCTATGGTCGCAAGCAGCCCGAGTATTAAATGGCTGTGGGCGAAGAAGTTTGATTGTGTAAAAAAACGTTTAATAGTACATCTCCTAGCGAGCAAAGCTATGTATCAATATCACGGCCGGAAGAGAGTGTTTCAGCCACTGTGATCAATTAGATGTCCACAATGGGGTAAAAGTTCGCCATTCAGCAAACTTAATCCATTTTCCATAAGCAGATCGCCCTTGGCAAACCACTTAACCGCCAGGGGGTAAATGATATGTTCTTGCGCTTGTACGCGCTGGGCGAGGGTATCGGCTGTGTCCTCGGCGAGAATATTCACTTTGGCCTGCACCACCGCCGGTCCGCCATCGAGTTCAGCGGTAACAAAGTGCACGGTAACACCGTGGCAAGAATCTCCCGCGTCGATTGCGCGCTGATGTGTATGCAAACCTTGGTATTTTGGCAGCAGGGAAGGGTGGATGTTTAACATGCGGCCTAAGTAGTGACCCGTGAACGCTGGGGTCAGAATTCGCATAAAGCCGGCTAGCACTACTAGGTCTGGTTTGTGGCTGTCGATTAGCTGAATGAGCGCTTCGTCGAAGTGCTCGCGGCTTGCGTACGCTTTGTGATCGAGTATGCCATGGGGAATGCCGGCATCAGCAGCTCGCTGTAAACCCTTTACGCCCGGGCGGTTGCTGATAACCGCCGCCAATTGAACAGGCAACTCTCCCGTCTGTTGTGCGTCGATTAGCGCTTGCAGGTTAGTACCGCCACCTGAGATAAGCACAACAACCCGGCAGAGTTTTGTTGAGGTCATGATTTATAGGCCTTGCAGAACAACTTGCTCTTCATTTTCACCGGCGGTTTCAATGGAGCCTACAATACATGCATTTTCACCAGCTTTTTGCAGTAGGTCCAGAGCGAGTTCAGCGCTGTCGGCCGGCACACAGACAACCATTCCCAAACCGCAGTTGAAAGTGCGATGCATTTCTACTGGGTCAATATTACCTTTTGCCTGTAACCAATCGAATACAGCGGGACGCTGCCAGCTATTGATGTCTATTACAGCTTTAGTGTTGTCGGGTAATACTCTGGGAATGTTTTCCAGCAGGCCGCCACCGGTAATGTGAGACATGGCATTTACCTGGGTTGCCTTAAGCAGTTGCAGTAGTGACTTCACGTATATTCGTGTAGGTGCCATGAGTGCATCGCCGAGGGTCTGTTCGCCCAGCATTTCGTCGAGGCTGGCGCCGCTTACTTCAACAACTTTGCGAACCAGAGAATAACCATTGGAGTGTGGTCCACTTGAGGCCAAGCCTATCAAGGTATCGCCTGCTTTAACTTTACTGCCGTCGAGAATCTCCGACTTTTCGACAACACCAACGCAAAACCCGGCCAAATCATAATCTTCGCCTTCATACATGCCTGGCATCTCAGCCGTTTCACCACCCACAAGAGAGCAGCCGGCTAATTCACAACCGTCGCCAATGCCACTCACCACGTCGGCTGCAACGTCGATATTCAGTTTGCCTGTAGCGTAGTAATCCAGGAAAAATAAAGGCTCGGCGCCCGCAACAATCAGGTCGTTTACGCACATGGCCACAAGATCGATACCAATGGTGTCGTGTCTGCCCAAGTCCATGGCCACACGCAATTTAGTTCCTACACCATCGGTGCCTGAAACCAACACGGGCTGTTTATAGCCCTCGGGCAGTTCGCACAGCGCGCCAAACCCGCCTAAACCGGCCATAACTTCTGGTCTGCGAGTACGTTTTGCCACACCTTTTATGCGGTCAATCAAGGCATTCCCGGCGTCGATATCAACACCGGCGTCTTTGTAGCTGAGTGATGGTTGGGGCGTGGGCTTATGATTGTCGCTCATGGCAAGGTCGTCTCAAGATAGATTGGCGTCTTAGAAGCGGCGCATTCTACCAGCTTATTATTCGCTGTGCAGGCGACTTTTGGGGGAATTTTCGGCTATTTGAGGAAATGCACTTTGCAGCACTGGCGGTGCTGTTACAATACGCTTCATTTTGCAGCCAAGCTGCATGTAACACAGGATTCAATAGTGAGCCTTCTGAACAACATTTTCCGCATTTTGGTCTTATTGAGCTTTGCGGTGTCGACCTATGCTGAAATAGTGATAGACCTCTATGAAACCCGCAGTCTCGTGACGGCTCAATCGGCGGCCGCAAGAGCGGTGGCCGCGCGTGAGGGCTTAAGTGGCGTGCTGGTGAAAATTAGTGGACGTGAATCCGTGGCTGAGCATCCTGACGTTCAGAAAGCGCTCTCTAAAGCACAGAGCTATGTGCTGCAGTTCAGCTACGAGTCGACTGATGAGCGAATAGAGAACAGTGCTGGCCAATCTACGGCGGCAACTGTGTTGTTTTTGAAATTTTCTCCTCAAGCCATTGAAGGTTTACTGCGAAAGGCGGGTTTACCTCTGTGGCCAGCTAATCGACCGAGCGTGTTGTTGTGGTTGGTGGCCGACGATGTGAAGCTTGGGCGCTACACCGTCAATGAGCTTGAAGTGGACGAGCTAGTGAATAAGGCGGCTAAGCGTCGAGGTTTACCACTTGTGAAGCCTTTGTTTGACCTGCAGGACCAGATAGCGATAGATCCTCAGGGTTTGTGGCGAATGGATCAGGGAATGGTAAAGGCTGCGTCAGAGCGCTACGACGCGGATGCCATTCTTGTGGGCCGATACACGGAGTTTTCCAATGGCCAGTGGCGAGCTGATTGGACCTTAACTTACAAAAACAACAGTGTGGTGTTTGAATCAGACACTGCCTCACAAGGCAGGATGTTGGCCAGTGGTTTGAATCAGGCTGCGGACTACTTTGCGACTCAATTTGCGGTTGTATCCAGTGAAAATGGTTCCCGTCGGGTATTTGTTGAGGTCAATGATATTACCCAGTTTTCTAGTTACACCCGAGTGTTGGAGTATTTTCAAACCTTGGAATTGATTAGGCGAGCCGATCTCTTGTCGGTTGAGCAAGACAAGCTTTTATTTGCGCTGGACCTAGAGGGTGCGCAATCGCAGTTACTCGATACCATCGCTTTGGGGCGTGTGCTGCAAAATCAGCCTAGCTCATCGAGCACCAATGTGGCTAACAGTGCGTATTTGGCGCTGGGAAGAGAAGGTAACCCTCTGCAATTTCGCCGGTATGCGAAATAGTGATGAGTACTTCTTTACCGCAGCAAATGTCGCTGGGAATATCTCTGGACGACGATGCAACATTCTCTAATTTTTACTGCGCGCCAGGCAGTCAAAATGCCCAGCTTGTACAGGTATTACAAACCCAACTCTTGCCTGAAGGGGAGAGCTTCGTGTATCTGTGGGGAGCTTCTGGTGTATCGCACCTTTTGCAGGCCGCTTGTCATGCGGCTGACAAACAGGGCGTGAGCTTTCAATATTTACCTTTAGACGAATTGCTTGCAATGAGCCCCGATTCCCTACTGGAGGGCTTGGACGAGTTGGATTGGCTCTGTATTGACGGCCTGCAATTTGTGGCGGCAAACCCTGACTGGGAGATGGCTTTGTTTGCCCTGTTTAACGGTTTGCGTGACAAGGGTGGCCGCTTGTTGATAGCGGCAAATGCGAGTCCCAATAAGTTACCTATTGCTTTGGCAGATTTACAGTCGCGCTTAAATTGGGGTCTAACGCTGTCTATTCAAGCGCTCAGTGACGAAGAAAAACTGGCCGCCTTGCAGTTGCGGGCCAATGCCAGAGGTTTGGAGTTGGGTGATGAGGTTGGGCAGTATATTCTGCATCGAGCCCCACGAAATATGGGGCTATTGTTTCAGTGCCTGAATACACTTGATAAAGCTTCTCTGGCGGAACAGCGGCGTTTAACTATTCCGTTTGTTAAGCAGGTGTTGGGTTTTTAACCTAGCTCTAACTATGGCGCTCATGGCGCCAAACAATTTTCGCAGCGGACGTAAATACCCTTTGGATCCGTCATTGCGCTCATTTGTATAAATGGCTTAATCAATGGCGCCAAACTTTGTCTTAGTGCAAGGGGAGCAAAACTCTCTAGCAAGCCCGATGGCATAAAGGCCGCAGTGCCACCCGCCAATTGCTGAAAGAGCGCCTCCTGTGGGCTCAGTTCCCGCTCAATGACTTCTACTGAGTAATGATCTAGCTCAGCAAATTTTGCCGCGGAAGCAATGACGTCGTCGAGTGAGCCCAGTTCATCCACCAATCCTAATTTTTTTGCTTGTGTGCCACTCCAGACTTGGCCCTGCGCTACCTTATGAATGGCTTCTGGTGTTTGCTCACGAGCGTCGGCAACGCGCTGCAGAAAAGACCTATAAGTAAATTCCACGCCTTGCTGGATTACACTGTTTGCAATAGGAGGCAAGTCGCGGTCAAGCCGCATGCTGCCTGCAAGTGCGGTGGTTCCCAGGCCATCTGTGTTGATGCCCAACTTGGCAAGGGTTTTTTCAACGGTAGGGAACGCTCCAAACACACCAATAGATCCGGTAATTGTTGTGGGGGTGGCCCAAATTTCATCGGCAGCGGTTGCCAGCCAATAACCTCCAGACGCGGCAACACTGCCCATGGAAATAAAAATTGGAATACCGGCGTTGCGGGTGTATTGCAGTTCCTGGTAGATAATGTCAGAAGCAAAAGCACCGCCACCACCACTGTCAACGCGTACAACGAGCGCTTTAATATCTTCGCGTTCCCGAACTTGAGCCAGCAGTTCGGCAATGCTAGTGCTGCCAATGGTTCCTGGAGCGTGCTCGCCGTCCATGATCACGCCGTTTGCAACAATCAACCCCACTTTGTTGGGGTGAATGGGAGTGCGTCGATTGAGATCTTGGAGGTAGTCCCTATAGGATATTGATTTGACCTGATTTGCTTCGTCTGCCTTTTCGCCAAAACGCTTGACCAAGGTGCTGCGAATTTCTGTGCCGGTTTGTATGTGATCAACTAAACCTGCATTGAGTGCCAGTTGCGCGCTATCGCCGGAGGTGAGTGCTAATTGCGTGTCGAGGCTATTTATATAGGTGTTGAGTGCGTTTTCCGGCAGCTCTCGCTGTTGCTCAACACGTTTGCTGTACACAGACCACAGTTCGTTCAACCAGCGTCCGTTGTGCTCTCGGCTGGCGTCGGACATGCTGTCGCGGGTGTAAGGTTCAATAAAGTCTTTGTAATTGCCCACGCGGAAAACGTGGTAGTTAACCGCAAGTTTATCCAATGCCGATTTATAGTACTGTCGATAACTCGCATAACCTGTGAGTAAAACGGCACCCATCGGGTTTAAAAAGATTTCATCTGCGTAGCTTGCGAGATAATACTGTTGCTGGGAGTAATTCCCAGACACGGCGATAAAAGGTTTGCCGCTCTCTTTGAAGGTGGTAAGAGCCTGGCCTACTTCTTCCAGTTTACTAATACCGCCACCGTAAAAATTTTCCAAGTCTAAAATTAGAGCCGTTATCCGGGAATCTGTAGCGGCGCTTTCAATAGTCTCGACTAATTCACGAGTCAGTGTTTCTAGCTCGTCGGGGCTGGTGCGTTCGAGAATTTGTAAAATAGGATCGCTGTAAGTGCGTTGATCAACTAGGAAGCCACTGGGCGCAAGGTGCAGCGCCATTGGTTCGCCAAGTGGGTTTACTTGTTCTGTTTGTACGGCGCTAATCATCAGCACAATAATGAAAATGAAAATGAGATTGAGCGCCGCAATACGTGCCCAGGTGATACCCTGCCATAAGCCTGAAAAAATCCTCCGGATAATGCCTGGTTGTTGCTTGTCCATCGCTGAGTCCTTACTGCTGTTGTGTAGGGTTTTGTGTTTTGGCAGCATTGTAGGCCGCTAAAGCTCGCTGATACTGTATGTGTTGTATCCAGCGGCTGGTTAACATCGCACCAACAAACATGACGACGGTAAAGCTCAAGGCCGTGGCGTCGGTCCAAGTGAATAATGGCGAGCCTATTTCAACGACATAAGCTGTAAAATACATAAGTAGAATGAAGCACAACCAGCTATAACTCTTGTGACGTTGCGCGATAATGCCGGGCAATACCAATAGCAGAGGCAAGCATTGCATCACCCATCGAGTAATTGAACCAGTGTCTTCGCTCACATTAAGAATTGTGAACTGTAGCAAAAGAGCCGCGTAGGCCGCCATCGTAATAAAGCGGCCCCAACGCATTTTCGTGTCTAAATTGTCAATCATGAGTGTATTGCCTCTAAGCATCCGGCCAAATGTGCAAGGCGCTTCCCCTGGGCCAAACACAGTGTAATTTCGTCTTGGCTAAGCGCCGTGTCTGAATGAGCGCCTGCAGCATGGGATGCTCCGTAGGGCGTACCTCCCGATTTTGTACTCATCAATGTCGATTCACTATACGGTATGCCAGCAATCACCATGCCGTGATGAAGTAGGGGCAGCATCATCGATAACAAGGTGGTCTCTTGCCCTCCGTGCAGGCTTCCGGTTGAGGTGAATACGGACGCGGGTTTATCGATAAGGTTGCCGCTCAACCATTGACCACTGGTACCATCAATAAAGTATTTTAAGGGCGCGGCCATATTGCCAAAGCGGGTTGGGCTGCCTAAAGCCAAGCCACTGCAGGCCTTCAAATCATCAAGCGTGCAATATATGTCTCCTGATTCAGGGATGTCAGGCTCGCTTGCTTCCGTGTTAGGGGATACTGCCGGCACCGTTCTCACTCGAGCCTCAAGGCCGCCCAATTCAACGCCTCGAGCTATTTGCTGAGCCATTGCGCGGGTAGCACCGCTGCGGCTGTAGTACAAAACCAGTACGAATGGTGTGGTCATTATAAGAGTTCCAAAGCATTTTCTGGCGGGCGACCCAATACCGCTTTGTCGCCTTTAACTACAATAGGGCGCTCAATGAGTTTTGGGAAGCGAACCATGAAGTCAATCAATTCGGCGTCTGACAAGCTGTCGTCCTTGAGCTGGTTTTCTTTAAAGGCGTCTTCACCTTTACGAAGTAAGGCTCTAGCACCCATCCCCAGCTTGCTTAACAAAGATTTCAGTGTGTTCGCTGAAGGTGGAGTCTCTAGATAGAGTATAATCTCGGGCTCTTGCCCATTGGCTTGCAATAATTCTAGAGTCTGGCGAGATTTAGAGCAACGTGGGTTATGATAGATGGAGAGCATTTTCGACAAGCATCCTGTAATTAGCGCGATAGCCTATTGTAAACGGATAAGGCGCCTGCAAAGAAGCTTAATTGCCAATAAGCCGCTGGCAGTCGCAAACTCGTTAACCATTCCCCAAATCTAGGTATATAAGATGATCTGGCGATTTATCCCCTTTGTGATAGCGCAATTTGCAGACAAAGAATGTAAGAAGAGTGCCGCAGCACTGACCTACATGACATTGTTCGCCATTGTGCCCCTGATGACCGTGACCTACTCCATGTTCTCGGTAATTCCGGCTTTTCAGGGTTTGAGCGATCAGCTCCATACCTTCATTTTTGCGCACTTTATGCCTGATACGGGCGCGGAAGTGCAGCAATACTTGGGCGATTTTTCCAGTCAGGCCAGAAGTTTGTCGGGCTTTGGCGTGTTGATGTTGGTAATAACAGCGTATTTGATGTTGAAGAACATAGAAAAAACCTTCAACTCGATTTGGGGCGTGAAAGAGGGGCGCAAAGGCCTCTCAAATTTTTTGCTGTACTGGGCTGTGTTGAGTTTAGGCCCTCTGTTACTGGGTATCGGTTTAGCCGTAAGTACTTATTTATTGTCTTTAAAATTTCTCGTCAATGAATACGACGCGCTGGGTTTGCTTCCCTGGTTTTTAAGTTTAATGCCGTGGCTGTTAACCTGGTCGGCTTTTACCTTATTGTTTGCGGCCGTGCCCAATTGCCGTGTGCCCATTAAGCAGGCTGTCATTGGCGGCTTTATCACTTCTATTTGTTTTGAGTTGTTAAAGGCCCTATTTGGTTTTGTCGTAGCGAAAACCAGTATTTCAGCTGTATATGGCGCGTTTGCATTTGCACCGTTGTTTTTAATGTGGATATATTTTCTGTGGATGATCATTCTGGGCGGCGCTATTTTGGTCCGCAGCTTAACGAGTTGGAAAATCAATACCAACGGTTTGGACTATCCCGATTTAATGGCGGCGCTCATTGCTCTGTGGGAATTCCAGCAGCGTTTAAAATTGGGCACTAGCCTCAATGATACCGACTTGTCGAATGCCGGGGTGGCCGCTGATCAATGGCAGCGTGTGCGAGACGCACTGGTCGATGAGCGGGTGATTTCTATAACCCAACAGGGAACTTATGTTTTGTGCCGTGATTTGAGCGAATTAAGCTTGCGCGATTTGGCGGATGTTGTTTCGGTGCCAGCTTACATGCCTGGGGTGTCCAATTACTTGCAACAGTTTGACTGGTTCCCGCGTGTGGCGGAGCGTTTAATTTCTATTGATCAATACATTGAACAGCAATTTGACACGCCGCTCACCGAGCTGTTTCTGGCGAGAGAGACTCAGCAGCCAACTGAAAAAGAAAGGGGACTTGAGATGCTGCGTGCTGCATTGGGTGACGAAGATGCCGCACTCAACGATAGTGACTTGGTCACAGAAACCCCCAAGCAAGGAAAAGAATCCGGCGATGCTGCAACAATTTAAAACCCGCTTCAAGGGTATAAACCTCATTTTATTGGGTTTTGTCTTAGCGATTATTATTACCACTATGCTAAAACAACGGCCCAGTGGCAGCGATGATGTACAAGCAGATGTTGATCCAACGGCGCTGAAAGGCCGTTGGGTCTTGATTAATTATTGGGCGGAGTGGTGTAAGCCTTGCTTAGAAGAGATTCCAGAGTTGAATGCCTTCGCTGAAGCTCACTCAGAACAGGTTTCAGTATTTGGGGTTAATTATGACGGTGTAGAAGGAGAGGCTTTGGCTAGGGTCATTGTGCGCTTCGGTATAGATTTTCCGGTTTTAACGCGTGATCCAGCCTCGCTCTATAAGTTTGCTCGGCCCGAAGTATTGCCCGTTACCATTGTTATTAATCCCGAGGGTATCGTGCAACAGCGCCTTGTAGGGCCACAAACCTTGGCGAATTTGAAACGGGTCACAGGTCTTTAAACCTACGACCGTAGAATAAAGGAGAATGTTGGCTATAATTAGCCGATATAAGCGATATAATGGGTACAAACGCACTTGTGAAGATATTCTGCGAACGCACAATACAAAGGTAAAGTAAGCACTATGGGAATTCCTCTACTCATTTGCGACGACTCAAATATGGCTCGTAAGCAGGTCACTCGGTCTTTGCCAGATGGCTGGGATGTCGACATTACCTACGCTACCAACGGCGTGGAAGGCATAGAAGCGGTGCGCCAAGGGCATGCGGAAATGTTATTTTTAGACTTAACTATGCCCGAAATGGACGGCTACGAGGTGCTGGAGCATATTAAAGCGGAAGGCCACAAAAGCATTGTGATTGTGATCTCCGGTGACATTCAACCAGAAGCCCGTGAGCGAGTCTTGAAGCTTGGCGCTTTAGAGTTTATTAAAAAGCCCATCAACAAAGAAAAACTCGAAAATGTTTTACAGATGTACGGACTAATTTAATGCCAAATACTGCCCCGTTTACCGAAGAACAGCGCGATTGCCTGCAAGAGCTCACTAATGTCGCGATGGGCGCGGCTGGGGAATCTTTGGCGACTTTCACCAAAACCTTTGTGAATTTGTCAATTCCAGTGGTTCGGGCGTTTCATCCCAGTAAAATTTCGACGGGTTTGGCGCATGTTGAAACCGGCGAAAATGTATCGGCTGTTGTGCAGCCCTTCTTGTTATCGGGGCACGAGTGTTTTGCATTGGTGGTGATTACTGAGACGAGTTTTACTGACCTCGCACAATTTACTGGGCGCTGGGTAGACAATGAAACAGTGGCGGGTGAGTTGTTGGCCGATTTGGCCCGTACTTTGAATAACACCTGTCTCAGTGGCATGAGCGAAATGATGGACATGGCCTTAGATGTTGAGCAGCCCGATGTTATTGCCTTAAACATCGCGCTCGATCAATTGCGCTTGCAAGACATTGCAGGTTGGGATAGCGCCATATCAATAGAAATTAATTATCATTTAGAAGATCACCCTTTTAACTGTGACCTTCTATTGTTGTTCCCCGACCAGTCCGTGGACGACATTCGTATAATTCTTGATAGCATGATAAATATTTAAGCTTAAAACGCTGAAACACCACCATCAATCGCAATGGTTTGGCCGGTCATGTAAGTATTGCCCGGCGAAAGAATCATCAGCATCACGTTGACAATTTCATGTGGTTTGCCCAGCCGTTTCATGGGCGAGCCTCGGCCCAGGAAGGCTTCCAGTTCTTCAACATTATTTGTTTGATTTAAATTCGGTCCCGTCACCATAGGTGTAAGGGTGAAGAAAGGACAGATCGCGTTAACTCGAACGCCTTTGCGTGCGAATTCAACCGCAGCCGTTTTAGTTAGCCCAATCACCGCGTGTTTGGCTGCGGAATAAGAAATCACCTTCGGTGCTCCTCCTAAACCAGCCATTGAACTTACATTGAGTATCACACCATCTTTATCCATGGCGGGAATTTGATGTTTCATGCCAAAGAACACGCCCTTAACATTTACATTGAATTGTTTATCCATCATAGCTTCAGTGGTTTCAAGCAACGAAGACATAGCGGGCGCAATACCCGCATTGTTCACGCTGATATCTAGGCCGCCAAACTCACGCACAGCCGTTTCCACTTGGGCGATACAATCGGCCTCTTTTGAGACGTCGCAGGTCATGGCAAGCACATCCACACCCTTTTCTTTAAGTGCTTCGGCCACGGCCATAACGCCATCGGTGTTGATGTCGGAAATAACTAACTTGGCGCCACGGGCCCCTAGCTCTGAGGCCAGCAACTCCCCGAAACCACTGGCTGCGCCAGTGATGATGGCTACTTTACCGGTAAAATCTAATAATACGTCCACGTAATTTCCTTCAGTGTTAAGCGTACAATCCGCCGTCTACAACAATACATTCGCCGTTAGTATAGCTGCTGGCATTTGAGGCCAAATACAGCACGGTACCCGCCATCTCTTGTGGCTCGGCGTGGCGGCCCATAGGAATGGTTTTGATGGCCTCTTGATAAAATTCATCTTGGCTAAAAAGCGCGCCGGCAAATTTTGTTTTGGTTAAACCTGGCAAAATCGCGTTGCAGCGAATACCAAACGGTGCGCATTCACGGGCAAAGGTCTTAGTCATGTTAATGACTGCGGCTTTGGTGATTGAGTAAATGCCTTGGCCGGGCCCAGGATGCAGGCCATTTACAGACGCTGTATTCACAATTGAGCCGCCACCGCTTTCACGCATGAGCTTGCCGGCTTCAATGGACATAAAAAAGTAACCGCGAATATTAACATCGACTGTTTTGTTATAAGCGCCAAGGTCAGTGTCTAGCACGTGGCCGAAGTAAGGATTGGTGGCTGCGTTATTGACGAGTATGTCCAGTTTCCCGTGGGCGCTGCGAATGTGGCTGAAGGTATTGGTGATGTCTTCCATGTTGCCCACATGGCAGGCAAAACCTTCGGCGCTGCCGCCCGCCGCTTTGATTTCCTCAGCTACACGATTGCAATCGTCAATTTTTCGACTTGATACAATAACGTGTGCGCCTTGCTCTCCAAACAACTTGGCAATAGCTTCGCCAATGCCGCGGCTAGCGCCGGTAACTAAAGCGATCTTGCCCGTTAAATCAAACAGTTGTGTTGCCATTTTAGGTGTTCCCAATTTATATTCAAACGCAGCTGTTACTTCGCTGCTTGTTTAATCGTGTGCATCGCCATTTGGGCTAAGGGTTCTACATAGGCTGCATTTTTTGCCGCGTCTTTATTTGAGGCGTTGCCATCAATGGCGCGCTTTGCGACACCTTGAACAATAGCCGCAAGACGGAAAAAGCTGAAAGCTAAATAGAAAGTCCAATTGTCGAGCTTGTCTATACCGCGACGTTCGCAATAGCGTGCCACGTACTCGTCTTCTGTAGGGATGCCGAGTTCGGCTAAATTCAAGCCTAACAAGCCTTTCATTCCTTTACCGTCAGAGGGCATTTTCAGGCCCATGCACTGATAGGCCAAGTCGGCATAGGGGTGGCCTAATGTGGACAGTTCCCAATCTAAAACCGCAATAACTTTGGGCTCAGTGGGGTGGAACATCATGTTGTCTAAGCGGTAATCGCCGTGTACCAGAGACACTTGGC